>ENA-OQLI01000710-OQLI01000710.1-human-gut-metagenome-genome-assembly--contig:-NODE-710-length-34675-cov-12.574389_pt1 | contig 34675 bp, 37 predicted proteins | sample MGYA00242805_ERZ504812 | MGnify/ENA primary metagenome ERZ504812 (study PRJEB26092, sample SAMD00036430) | human gut metagenome | host: Homo sapiens | study: EMG produced TPA metagenomics assembly of... | reverse complement strand
GTGCTGCCATGAGCCGCCAGCTGTTGGCTGACCCGGAATGGCCGAACAAAGTCATCTCCGGGAAAATCAAGGAGATTCATCGTTGTGTTCGCTGCAACAAAAAATGCCTTGGCGGCTTGCAGCAGCATCAAGGCACCCATTGCATTTATGAGAAGGTATGACCTGTGAAATATGCTATTGTATTCAGCAGCCGGACCGGCAATACTAAACAGCTTGCCGAGGCTGTTTCCTCCGTTCTCCCTCAGGCAGATTTGTGTTTCTTCGGTTCCCCGTCACAGGAGGCCCTGCAGGCAGAGCGTCTTTTCATCGGCTTTTGGACGGACAAGGGGCGCTGCAATCAGGAAATCACCGATTTTCTGAAAACGCTCAAGGGCAAAGAGGTGTTCCTGTTTGGCACAGCCGGGTTCGGCGGCAGTCAGGAATATTTTGACAAAATTCTTTCTTCCGTTCAAAAGTGCCTCGGTGCTTCCAATACTGTCATCGGCACCTACATGTGCCAGGGGAAAATGCCGCAATCGGTGCGGGAGCGCTATGTAAAGATGAAAAACAGCCCTCTGCCGATCCCAAACGTTGACAAAATGATTAAAAACTTTGATACTGCTGTTTCCCACCCCGACGAAACGGATTTGCAGAAATTGAAATATGCCGTGGAGCAATGCATAAAGCACTGATACAAAGTAGGTCCTAAAAACACACATCCGTCTGGCTGCCTGCGCCGTTATGACGATCCACTTTTTAAAGCAGCGGCAGACCCAACCCTGCTGAGCCGCCATGACCTCTTTTGCCGCAGTCATAGCGCGAGACCCTTTATTTGCTTATCAATTGCGCACGGGTGCACGCTGGGCTGTTGCACAGACCCCAAAAAGAAAGACCGAAGTAAAAGCCAAAAAGGGCTTTACAACTTCGGTCTTTTGCTTTAAGTTAATAGTTGGGTCACCTGAAGGATGTGCAGAACGGCACCCTGCAGCCGGACTTCGCGCAGGAGCTTGTCGATGCGCTCTGGCTCAAATATTCCGAGTGGGTGTGGACGATCTCTGCCAACACGGCAGACTATTTTGCTGGGTACAACCAGTTCCAGAACCTGACCGTGGGCGGCAAGACCCGCAGCGGGCAGGACGGCACCAACACCGTGACTTTTATGGTCATGAAACCCACCGAGGAATGCAAGACCCACCAGCCGGGACTTTCTGTTCGTTTGCAGGCCGACTGCCCGCGGGAATTTATGGATGCGGTCACGCATCTTGTCAGCACCGGCACAGCTTTCCGGGTGGGAGCAGCTGGCCGCGCAGGAATACGGGATAAAGGTCACTTCCTATAAGTAGTCCCTGTCCTCCACTGCGGCGGCCTTACGGCTCCTGCAGCATGATCCGCACGATCTCTTTATCGGTTTCGCGCATACCCTCACGGCCCAGCAATCCCACATTACGGATGGTATTTTCAACGCCCTTTGTGACGATGCCATCCCCACTGCGGAACTGCTGGCCGTTTTTGTACATGTGATACCCCAGGATGCCCGCCTCCACGCTGGAGGCGATCTTCGCCGCACAGCTGGCCTTGGCACCATCGCAGATAATACCCGAAACGATGGCCAGCGCATTGACAAGGGTGTGGGAGACCGCTTTCAGGTCTGCGCCCTGCAGATAGGCAATGCCGCAGCCCGCAGCACAGCCCGCGCTGACGGCCCCGCAGTAGGCGGACAGCCGCCCTATACCGGGCCTTCTCGTGGATCGCAATCAGGTTGGAGAGGGCCAGTGCGCGGCAGAGAGTCTCATCGGATGCCCCCAGCTCTCTGGCATACTCGATGACCGGCACCGAGACCGTGATGCCCTGATTGCCGCTGCCCGAGTTGATGACAACTGGCAGCTCACAGCCGCTCATACGGGCATCAGAGCCTGCTGCTGCCTTGGCAATAGCACGGTTGCGCACATCCTCGCCGTAAAATTTCAGCATTGTAGAGCCGATGTTCGCACCGTAATCTCCTCGCAGTCCCTCCTCCGAGATGCGGGTGTTGTACCGGATCTGGGTTTCCAGCAAAAGTCGGATGTCGTTGATCTCGCAGGTATCGGCAAATGCAAAGATATCCGCAATGTTCAGCAGTGTCCGGTCTGTCAGACCGCTCTCGGCAGGGGCGGCGTCACCGCAGAGCTGCTTTGTCTCCTGCGCGGTATGATCCAGCAGCACTTCGCTGTTTCTTTGGATCAGGACAATATTCGTGTGGTACTGGCAGATGCGCACCACGGCAGAATCGCTGCCCTGCCGCAGCGTCACGATGATGTCGAAGATAAAGCCGTTGTCGATTGCCTTCACCGTGACCGGCACCTGCTTCAGGAAGGCGCGCATCGCAGCCTTCTGGTCCGCTGTTACAGCTGCGATGACCTCCAGTGCCTTGTCCGCCTGCCCGCCGACGATGCCTGCCGCTGCGGCGGCTTCAATGCCCTTCATGCCATCGGTGTTGGGCACGATGACGCTCTTGACATTCTTGATAATGTTGCTGCTCACACCGATCTCGACTTTGTCCGGCATACCGCCAAGCACATCCCGCGCCTTGGCGGCGGCGTAGGCGATGGCAATCGGTTCGGTGCAGCCCATGGCAGGGATCAGCTCCTCTTTCAGGATCTGCACATACGCCTGATAGGTTCTGCTCTGCTTATCCATACAAGTGACTCCTTTGGTTGCTCTGCAAAGTGTCCGCAGCGGGGTATTATACCGCGTCTGCTGGTTTGTATAGTACAAGTATAGACATTTTCCCCGCCTTTTGCAACAGCATTTTGGCGGCGTTCCAATCCGGAGCACTTTATGCACTGGTTGGACATAAACACTGCCGCTGTCTACATCCCATAACGCAAAATGTGCCTGCTTGCGCGGGCACATTTTGCGTTATTCTGCTTTTTCCTGTCTGGCCGCATTCAGCAGCTGCTTTTGAAATTCCCGGGCCGCCGTATTCAGCGGACGGTGCCGGTCATAAACCAGACTTACTGAGCGCTGCGGAATCTCCTCCCGCAGGGTCAGCTGCACAATGCTGCGGCGCTGCAGGCTGCTGCGGGCCATCGGCTCCGGCACAAAGGCAAGGCCAAGCTCACTCTTTACCAGCGTCATCATCTGGTCTGTGGTGGCCGCCTCAATATCCGGCTTCAGGTCTGCGCTATACTCAAGGAAAAACTGCCGGTAAAACAGGCGGCTCATGCTCTCGTTCCCCAGCATGATCAGCGGATAGGCGTCAAGCTCCTGCAGCGAGAGCATCCGGCTTGCCAGCGCCGTGAAGGTTTTCCCGCCGACCAGGATTTCGTTGAACGGCATCAAATCAACTTTTTTCAGCTCCCCCTCTGCGCCGGTGGGGGTCGTCACAACAGCAAAATCGACCTCGCCGTTTTTCACAGCCTGAATCGCCTGCGGCGTTGAATGGTTGGAGATCCGCAGCCGGATACCGGGGTACTGCGCATGGAAGTCCCGCAGCCGTTCCGACAGGTAGATGTTCAGCGCCGTCTCGGTTGCGCTGATACTGATTGCACCATGCTCAAAGGTCGCGCTGGCGCTCAGCTCCTCCTCGGCATCCTGTATCTGCACAGCAGCCGAGGAAATGCGGGTATAGAGCATCTCCCCCTCCGGCGTCAGTGTCACACCCCGGTTGGAGCGGATAAACAGCACACAGTGCAGCTGATCCTCCAGCTTGTTCATCGTATGCGTGATGTTGGGCTGGTTGCTGCCCAGCACGCGGGCCGCCTTGGTAAAATTGCGGTATTTTGCGACAAAGTAAAAAATCTTGTAGTATTCCCAATCGACATACATAGGCGCAGCCTCATTCATACCAAAATTACATAGTCATAATGCGGTAAATACTTTTTACACATTCTATGTCACAAAGTATAATAGCACCGCAACCCAAAAGCAAGCAAAATTTTCCCTCTATAGAAACAATTTGTAAGGAAAGCGAAACAAAAATGCTGACCGCAGTACCTGCGGAAGGGTACTTGGCTCTAAGGCAACACCGCATTCTTCTGTGTGCCGCCCCTATATTTTTTCAAGGCTGCGTCTCCCCTCTCCCCTGCCCGCATTTGCGGGTGGGGGCTTTTTGTTTACCGTCTTCAGCGCGTCCCTCTCTCAGAGCGCGTGCGTGGACGCCTCTGCAGCGCGTTTTGCTGCAGGCAGCGGCAGACAAAAAAACACCCACAGCGGCGGCTGTGGGCTTTGGGTTCAATCATTATTGGCGGATGCTCCCAGCGCACGGCAAAGCGGATGATTCAGCAGCATACCGGCGATAACATACCGATAGGAGTGCACCGCACCGTTTCGGATCGTTTGCGGTATCCGCTGCTTTCGTACCAGCTTTTCCAGCGCATCCATCTGCTCTTTCAAAAAGTAAAAAGATATTTGTGGATAGATCTTGTCATCCAACTGCGTAGCAATAAACCGGCTGACAACCTTTGTTTCCGGAAACAGATAGTAGGCCGCCCTGTTCTGCTCGATTTCTGCTTCGCTGGCCAGATATTCCCTGCTGTTCATGATCAGGCAGTTGTCAGCACCGACCTTCATGACCTTATCCATCTCGGACTGGAGCAGCCGATTGGCCAGGGTGCCTACGCGGATATCCTCCACAGCAGCCTCATCCACAAGCGTCTCCCGAATCAGGAGCCCTACCCGAAGGTTGACCTTGATTTTTTCTTCTTTCATTCGCATCACCCTTTGGTTACCGGGACAGTGTCTCCCCTACCCTGCCTTACTTTGCGGCTTCAATCAAATCCCGGAGGCTTTGCGCCTGCTCGATCAGTTCATTCAGAATCGCAACATCATTATCACGGCGCTCCTGAGACATCTTTCTGACGCCGCGCTTATAGCTGGTTGAACTCATTTTCTTAAAAATCTTATTGGCAACAGGCTGGATCGTCTTTTCCACAAAGGTTGCGCTTTCAGACTCGCTCTTTTGCTCCTTTTTCTCAACGCGCTTTGCCTCCTGATCCCTGGCCACATCCTTTGCGATTTCTTCAGCCTTCTCCGTATCATGCCGACTGACGGCGGTATGGTACTCCCCTACCCTGTTCTGCAGCAGGCGGATTGCGTTTTCACACTCCGCAAACGCAGTCTCCAGGCGCTCGTCCCGCTCATCCGGCTCGTTGGTTTTTCTGGCTCTGTCAATAGCCCGTATAAAATCATAATGTATGCTGTTGCATTCCTGCAGCAGACGCTCCCGGGCATCGGTGTCACAGTTGCTCACATCAACCGCGCTCAGCAACAGATAGCACTGCGCAATTTTATGCTGCTCCTCCGGCTCCAGCGTGATATAGCTTTCACACTCCATGCGGGTCAGGAACTTGTTATCCAAAAGGCGAAGCAACTCTTTGTCCAGCTTTTCCTCAATGCGGAAATCACGGTCGATCTGCTTGGCTGTGGTTGCGCTCACTTCCTTAATTGCCTTTTTAGCGTCCTTTTCCGTCATATTGAACGGCTCATTCTGAAGGCAGATCACAAATTCTGCAACGGCCTTGCGGCGGATCTGTTCATCCGCAAAGCCGCCGCGGACCTGCAGGTTCGCACTGTATAAAAGCACCTTTTTTTCATTTTCCGAAAGACTGGTTGTGATCACATTGCAGTTTTTGATGGTGTTCCAGGTGGCGTCTCCTCTCTTTTCGAGGTACTCCATCGCGCGGTAGCGCCGCTCACCGGAGAGAAGGACATACACTGTTTTTCCATTTTCTTCCTGCGGAAACACCACCAAATTATGCATCAGGCCGTTGCGCTGAATATCCTCCGCCAGCTGCACAATATCCTCTTGGGTATCTGCCTGCCGGAAGATTTCGTTGTCCGCGTTTACGCGAATATCGTACAGTGCAATATCCCGTGCTTCGTATTCAATGCTTTTATGCCCTGCGGTCAGATCACTGATAATTTTTCCTGCATCGCCATTATTGGAATCAATTTTGCCAAGCTCTGCATCCGTCGGGCGGGAACGTTTTACGATTTCCTTCTTTTTGGCGGGGCTTTTCATTCCCATATCATTTCACCTCCAGACGCTTTTTCAACTCTTCGTAGGCTTTCACATAGGCTTTTGCCACAGGCTGCGTTTTTGCCATATAGCACACAGGCAAAAAGCGGGAAATGGATGTTTTCACCGTCTTGCTTGTGGGAATTGCAACGCTGAACAGCGATGTGCCGAGTTCTTCCTTAAAATGCTCCTGAATCTTCTTGTCTGTTGCTGCGCTTTTGTCTACATTCACCAACAACACACCGGCACCCATCAGGTGAGAAGTGGAGCTCTGCTTCATCTTGTTGCATTCATAATAAAGGCGAAATGCCGATTCTTCGGAGTTATCCTCACAGCCGGCTGGAATCAGGATATAATCCGCTGCATAGATTGCATTGGAAAGCAACAAGCTGTCCCGCGTAGGCTGTGTGTCAATAAGAATGTAATCGTACTCATCACGTACCTGATTGAGGAAATAGTACAGAAAATCCCCCATACCGGAAACTTTCCTCGGGTCTCCGTCCTTCAGGCGCTCTGCATCGCCAATCAGCAGTTCAATGCGCTTATTGATTCGCGGCGTCTGCGCATCGCACGGGATCATATCTACATTTTCATACTGCGTTTCCACAATAAAGTCTCGCGTCTTGCTATGATACAGGAACCCGTCGAAAAGATTATAGAGTGCCTTGCCGTAGAATTCATCACTTGTGATACTCAAGCCGCCGCTGAGTGCTTTGGTGAGATTTCCTTGCGGATCAGTATCCACGCAAAGAACCTTTTTCCCCTCATCGCCCATCAGGTAGGCAAGATTGGAGGCCGTTACGGTTTTACCCGTGCCGCCCTTTTCAATGGCAATTGTAATAATTTTTGCAGACATTGAGCAATTCCTCATTTCTGTAAAGGCTGTTATTTGTGGATGTGTCCGTCAATTCTTGTTGCTGTGAATTATCGTTCTGTAATTCTCTTGTAATCGATTTTCCATGTCTTTTTGCCATCTCCGGTTGTACGATTTTATCATACTTCAGTGGCTGAATATGTTGAAGCCTATACCTCACCACAAAATAGTTGCAGCCATCTTTTGCTACTTATTGTGATTTCAATTATAACATAGATATAAGTAAAGTCAATTCTCTTTTCCGGGTATCATCCTGCCATAACAATATTTCAAGTCTATCAATTCTTGTTGCTGTTCTTTAATATGTCTGCATTTGTATAGGCCATTTCTTTACATACTCGCACCGCGCTTCACAGCACGAAACAGAGTTCAGACCGTCAAAACAATTGCCTTCTTGCCTTATTGCATGTGTAGGGGCGACCATTTGTCGCCCGTAAACTTACTGCAGCAACGCATCTTCTGGGATAGCTTGCTTACAAGGCAAACGGGCACGGGCGAGCAATGCTCGCCCCTACTAGAGCTTTTCGACAGTCTGACAGAGTCAACATATCTTTCAATTCTTGTTGCTATTCTCGGTTTGTATTTATTTGTCACTCATAATCTTTGTTTTTTCTTTACAGCAAAAAGCAGCAGCCTGCATGTTGCAGGCTGCTGCCAAATAATACTTATGCATCCTCAAAGACAGACATATCGAACTTGAACACCCCCGCCGGATCCAACGATGAGAGCTTCTGCTTGCCGGCTGCGATGATCAAAGCACTGTTTTCAATCGTATCGTTATAAACAACCGTGCGATAATACTGTGCAGACTTCTTTTCGGTTGCTTTTTCAAACATCTCCGTAAATTTTACACACAGTCCCAGGGTCCATGTTTTCAGCCCGGCATTGTCATGAATGATTCTGTTTAAAGAATCCAGTGTTTCCTCCGCTTGGTCACACTTGTTGGTGTTTGTCAGGATCTTAGCCGTGTATGTGAAAATATCATTGCAGATATTTTTCTCGTTGTCCGTCAGCTTATCCTCATACGAAGCATAGTCTGCTTTGTTTCTGATCTCCGTAGTTGCTTTTCTATACTTCATTTTCAAAATATCTGTGCTAAATGGCTCTGTAATATGCTGGGCTGCTTTTTCCGCACTCTGGGTTTTCTTCTTTCTGGAATCCCTTACAATTTCGTCATCGTGCGTATTTCTATCATGATAGGAGCGGACATCCTTCATTTCCGCTTTGGTCTTGTATTTGATGAAAATATACAGGTATTCATATTTGCGAACACCGCGCTTGCGCGCCGGGGCATAGTCAAACCAAAGATCCGTCATCTCATTGATTTCTTTCTTAACGGTCTTTAAAACATTCTTTTCAAACTCTGTAAAAGTCTTGTACTTTTCAGACAGCGGTTTTTCCCGGTCAAACTTTTTCTTGTCGGCAGATGCCGGATCCTTTTTCTTTTTGCTCTTTGTGGACTCTCTCTCTGCCTCTGTGGGTGCAGAAAGCAGACCTTTAAACTCATCAATATTGAATTTTTTATACTTATAACCCGTCAGCTCGTCGCGCTTTGAGGAGAACTTATTCAGGATCTCATCATTTACCGGCTGGAATACAAGGCCGTTCGTATAGCCATAGTCTCTGTTTCCATTGTCATAGGAGAGTATGATTTCATAAACGCGCATAGAGTAGGTGCTTTTCATCATCAGCAGATATTCGATGCTGTAAGAGGTATAGTTGCTGGTAAGCTGCGCAATATCCTTCCAAATGTCCTGGTTAAAGCGCAGGCGAATCTCTTTCTTGTCGAAATCGACCTCAGAACCTTTTTGCAGCCAGGAAATGGAGCGATACACCTTACTGCCGGGTTCTTTCTTGACCCAGAAGGTACGATTTTCCAAATTTTCTATAGTTTCCTTCAGATTCAGCGCATAAGTCGTATCCACCGTGCGCACTCCGGTCAACTTGGCAAAGTCGTTGAAAGTGATCGAATAATATTTGGATGCATCCTTATCATTTTTCTGGTCGATTTTAGACATGAGCATAAAGAGAACCTTTTGCTCATTTCTGGGCAGAGAGTACTTTGTCCGCTGGATCAGGTCATTACTTTTGGTAATGTAAGAGCCAAAGCCGACAGGGGAGTGCTGCCATTTCGCAATCGCCTGCTTTTTCTCGCGAACCTCATCATCAGAAAGGACCTCTCCAACTAAAGATTCCTCGTTTTCATCAATGGACGAATTCGTTTTGTTCATATCCATTACTTATAGCTGTACAAGGAGGGACTTAAAATAATTACGATATACAGCTATATATTCCTTTCGTTAGATGTTACTATACAAATAGGTACACAAATATCATTATACTGATAATATTACTATACTATTTGACTACTGTCAACGAAAAATGTTTGGATCTTTTCTATTTTTCAAATTTTGCTTTTTTCTCTTTTATACTTATTTATCTTATATCTTACTTTTACTTATTTATTATAATATGTAGAAAGAGAGGTTTCCACATGCCAGCGGAGAGGAAAAAACACTTGGCGAAAGAGATTTCCACACCGGATGCAAGAGGTTTAAAAGTCTGTAGAAAGAGATTGCTACAGACCAATCAGCCAAAATAAGCATGTAGAAACCTCTTTTTTGCCGTGGAAGAATCTCTGTTTTCAAAGTTTTTTCTGTATACTGCCTGTTGCGGCTACAAATTGTGCAGGGCGGAAATCTTGCCTTTGCGATAGCGGGAGAGCATTGCTGTGCAAACATAGGTGGAGAGTGTTATAGCTGATTTTTCCGGTGTAGAAACCTCTCTTTGCACAAGCATCGGAAAACGCCGGCGCTTGAATTAGGATAGTATGCGTAGGGGGCAGGGGAAAGAGTGAAACAAAAATTTCCCCTGCCGCGTGTGTAGAAACCTCCTTTTGTTGCTGCGAGTGATCTCTGCGGTAGGAGGTGCTCGATTTTTTCCGGTGTAGAAACCTCCTTTTAAGAATTGATTCCAAAACACTATATATTGGTGTTGTGGATCAACTAACATACTTATTCTTGCACAAAGAGAGTCTATATAGGCAGAGACAGGAAAGGTAATAGTGGCGAACCAAGAGGTTACTACACATAAACAGCGTAAGATTTTTAAACAGAATAATAGGCGATATACCGATATATAACTGGGCTGCGAAAAAGGAATTATCTGCACTAAAAAGAGGTTTCTACATCAAAAGAGCGAAAGAAAAGAGGAAAAAACACAGCCCTGTACAGAAGGGTAGTACCAAAGCAGCGTAGTGATAAAAGGATGTAAAACCACAATATATAGATATAGTAAAGAAAATAGCACTTGAAAAACCAAAAAAGCTGGGAGAGAAGATAGTAGAAATGGGAAAAATCGTTGCAGATGAAATACAATAAGGAAATATTATTATAATGTATACAGCATGTACACAGCGTAATGCGAAGATGATCCAGAGAGGTCCATAGTGGTGCAAAGTATGGCATAATGCAAAGTAAACATTTTTTCGGGAATGAGATGTAGAAACCTCTCTTTTCACTGGACTTCCCGACTTCTTGATGAGAAAACCTCTTTTTGACGGACTTATCCACTTTTTCGGCAGTAATCCACAGGGATTGCGGGCTTAATGTACTTACATAAGGTGGATAAAAAGAATAGGTGAGTGGCTGTATAAGATACAATTTAATATACTACTAGGATAATATATGAAAAATATACAAATTGGTACATACAATCTGTTCCAAAAAGGGAAATTATCCGATTGTTAATGTGTAGAAACCTCTCTTTTAGGTAGGAGGGGAAGCCTTCGCAACACGAAACAAGCTGAATTTGAGAATGGACCTTGCAATAGGTAGAAAGCCGGATTATCGCCCCGTAGGTTATATGGCACATGCCGAAGGAAGAAAAAGCATAAAGCAAACACCATCCAATAAGGTAAGGGTTATCTCAAGAGGGCAGGGGAGGGGGACTGGCAGCAGGATTGGGTTTGCGTTTGCTATAAAGGCATACAGTATTTGGGAAAGTTTCGATATGCTATAGCAGGGAGAGCAGTGGCCTTGGCAGTCAAGAGATATCTTAGCGAACACAACAAAAAATCGAAAATAAAGTTACAGCAACAGGAATTGACGGAAAATAAAGCACGATGATTTTTTACAAGTAATCAGAAGCCCTTTTCATTTTGCCACTTGCGATGCCGTGCTCCGGGGGTGTAAAATAGTAGACATAAGTAAGCCACCGCAGTGGCGCAGACTGTCGAAAAAGGTGCGTTCTCACCCCTTGGCCCCCTCTGCGAAGAGGCTCCGCCCGCAGGCGGTGGGGGAGAGAACTGTACGGCTGCCCGAAATATTTCGGGCTATGGCAAGGTTCTCTCCCTCCGCCCCTTCGGGGCACCGCTCCCCCTCTGGCGCAAGCGCCACCTCCCCCGTATCGGGGGAGTCTGTCTCGCAGAGGGAGGTTTTTCGACGGCCTGAGCCGCTGCAGCGGCAGGGCATATAGAGACAGGGGATGTAAGGTATGAAACGAATTTTGATCATTGATGGGCAGGGCGGCGGCATGGGCGCACAGCTTGCAAAGCTGCTGCTGCTTAAGCTGCCTGCGGATTGCGAGCTGCTGGCAGTGGGCACGAATGTTCTGGCAACCAGCGCCATGCTGAAGGCGGGTGCAGTGCGCGGCGCCACCGGGGAAAATGCGGTGGTATATAACGCCGCCAGAGCCGATGTTATCCTGGGACCCATCGGTATCTTGATGGCTAACGGCATTATGGGCGAGGTTTCGCCCAAAATGTCGGTGGCGATTTCCGGCAGTGAGGCAGCCAAGGTTTTGATCCCGGCGTCCGGCTGCGGGATCTTTGTGGCGGGCACGCAGGATTGCCGCCTTGACGAGTATCTGCAAAATGCCGTAGCACTTACGCTGCGTGCGCTGGACGCATGACGCCGCTGGCAACAGCCGCCGCCCCGATCCTGCAGGCCGCACAGTTGGCCGCAGAAAACGGCCCGGCGCTGCTGGCCATTGACGGGCGTTGCGGCAGCGGCAAGTCTACACTGGCGAAATTTCTGGCGGGGCAGCTGGGCTGCCGGGTAGTGCATACCGATGATTTCTATCTACCGCTTGCTGCGCGCTGCGCGAACTGGCAGGAGCAGCCCGGCGCGAATATAGATTTCATTCGGCTGCGAAACGAGGTTCTGCAGCCGCTTTTGCGCGGCAAAACGGCGCTCTATAATGCATACAGCTGTGCGGCGGGAGCCTTCCTGCCGTCTAAGCCGTTTGCTGCCGCGCCACTGACGATTCTGGAGGGCAGCTACAGCCTGCATCCGGCGCTGCAGACTGACTTTGCGGTGCGTGTGTTTGTTACCTGCCCGCCCGATGTGCAGGCGGCGCGCCTGCGGGCGAGAGAGGGCATACGCTATGCAAATTTTGTGCAGCGGTGGATCCCGCTGGAGGAAGGGTATTTTGCTGCCCATGATCCAGCCGCACGCTGCAATTTTGTACTGGACACGGCGGAGATTTTTGTGTAATATAGTAAGCGGACCTATGGCATAACTGCATGGTTTCCGCTATAGCGGGCTTGAAGGATGCAGGAATGCCCTTATGAAAAAGCCAGGAAGGCAGTGCCCAGAAGGGTGCGCGGTTCAAACTTTTTGATAAGGGTGATATGTTGTGAAAAACCAGAATACAAAAAAATTGGCTTATGCAGCGCTGTTTTTGGCGCTGTGCCTCGTGCTGCCCATGCTGACGGGCCAGATTCCGCAAATTGGCAGCATGCTGCTCCCGATGCATATTCCGGTGCTTTTGTGCGGCCTTGTCTGCGGCTGGCAGTACGGTGCAGCGGTGGGCTTTGTTGCGCCGCTGCTGCGCTCGGTCCTGTTCGGGATGCCTCCGATGTATCCGGTGGCTATTGCGATGGCCTTTGAGCTGCTGACCTACGGCCTTGTTATCGGGCTGGTATACCGCCGTATGGCTCAAAAGGGCGCGGCAGGGGTGTATGCAGCGCTGCTTACCGCCATGGCAGCAGGGCGGCTTGTCTGGGGCGTGGCTGAAGTCGTGCTGCTGGGCTTGGGCGGCAAGGCGTTTACCGCCCAGGCATTCTTGGCGGGCGCACTGCTCAATGCCGTGCCGGGCATTATCGTGCAGCTGGTTCTGATCCCCGCTGTGATGGCGGCCTTGCAGAAGGCTGGAGCCGTTAAAGAATACGCCGAATAAGGCCGTTTGCTAAGAGGCTGCGCAGGAAGCGCAGCCTTTTTGCTGTGTGCGGCTGTATTGCAGCTCGCTTTGCACGATACAGCAACAGGAATCGCTCGCCCCATATTTTCGCAAATGAAAACAACAAAAGCTTGCAAGTACAGGCATTTTAGCCTTATCTTTCAAGCTTTTGTTGTTGCAGCGGCGAAAGTGGCCGACAGCCACTGCCTGCTGCTAGAGGAACTCAGCCATACTGATCTGATCGACCAGCCAGCTTTCCTGTTTTGCCTCGTGGATCACATCGCCCGGCTGGCTGTGCCCGACCAAAAAGGGCGAAGCGGGGTCGTGCATACGCATATTCTGCGCTACAGTCACACGGCTGGCGTTGGCGTAGCAGTATAGGCAGCCGTGACCGCAGGTATTGTAGGCACCGATATCCGCCGTAAGGCAGCAGGCGCACTCCTTGCGGGCTGGCTTTTGCGGGGGCAGCCGCAGGGGACGGTGCAGCGCGGCCTCGAAAGTCCGTTGCGTCATGCAGCCGCTGCAATCGGCACCATAGCGGGCCAGCGCAGTGCCCTCGGCGCAGGGTCGTATCATCATGCCGTATTTTCTGCCAATCTCAACAAAAGCCTTTCCCAGCGTTTCGCGCTCAGTGAGTGGGACGCTTTTCACCTGCGGAAAATTCCGCCGTACCTTCTCATAAAGGTCGATAAAGCTGATCACACAGGTCCTGGTATAGCCGGAAAGTACAGATGCCATCTGCTCGAATTCAGCGATATGTCGCGCAGCGGTGTAGGTGTCGGAAAGAAAAATGGGGTCATACCGCCATGCGATACAATCGGGGCCGACAATTTTTGACAGGGTGATAAAGTCCTGCAAGACCTGCGCCTTCGGCGGTACATGCGGCTCTATCTCCGGTCCGTAAGGGGTGATCGTGACAAACCAGTACTGCCCATAGGGGCGCAGCAGCTCCATGCGGGGGAGCATCGGTGCAGGATTTTTGGTGCAAAAGCCGATCAGGTCCACCACATCCGGGTTGATGGCATACCGCGTGACGGACCGCGGGTCATAAGGGTTGCGCACCAGTACAAACCCTGCACGCAGGCGGTTCGCAAACCACGCGCTGTAAAAGGAAGGGATATCGGTGCGGAAACCTGTTTGTAAAATCATAAAATGCCCTCCTGCTGGTGCAGCATACAGCTTGCCAATTCTATACAAATTATACTACCATGCTACAGAGGATTGCAAGGAGGCCAGATGAGCGCCGCTGCAAAATTCTTCTTTTTAGCTGGTTCGTCTCTTAAGCCTCGATGGCTTTCTACCGGGCGTAGTGGGACAGCGTCTCTCCTATGGTGCGCTTGAACAGGCGGGTAGGGTACAACCGGGATACCTACATCCTGTGCCGCCTGTGTGATCGTGTAGTGATGATACCAGAGCAGGTTCGCCGCAAACTGGATGCGGGTCAGGGTCACATAGTTGGTCAGGTTGCTGTGCGCTTCCCGGTGGAGCAGGTCGGACAGATAAGAGCGGCTCAGGTTGAAGCGGGCAGTCAGCGTGGAAAGGGTCAGGTCCTTCTTCAGATGTAGGTTGATATAGTGGATGATATTGCGGATGACCACCGAATAGCCGGCGGTAGAGTACCGCGCCACCCGGTCGCAATATTGCTGCAGCATCTCGACCACAAGGGCCTGCTCTTGCTGCTCGGTGGTGATTTCACCGGCGGCGAGCAGATAATCGTTATAAAGGGTATCAAGGTAAAAGGCGTGCACCTCGGCCCGCTCTGCCTCCTTGCGTAGCAGGGCATTCAGGGCAACGGCGCGGAAACGGACGGTGGTGGTCTTGGTATGACCCTTGCGCCCGGGTATGGTTACGCCGCGAAAGCTCTGCAGCACCTGCATCGCAAGCTCAGCATCACCGTGGTTGACGGCGTCCAGCAGATGATTTTCCAGCGCGTAGCGGTCCTCCAGCATCTGGATGCTGAGGACGGGCTTTTCCGGCAGCATACACTGCCTTGGCAGATCGGCAGATTCGGGGGAAAGATCTGTGTAGTTTACCCAGTGGGTGCGGAAGGTGCTGCAGTTCATCGGTGCCAAATTTTTCTACAATCTGGACAAAAAGGCGCTGGCCCAGATGGAGACCGAGCTGAAGGAAACGCGTGGCTGATTTACTGTAATAAGACACGGGAGGTTTTTCCGGGGGTCTCCGGAAAAGCCTCCCGCGCTTTTTGCGGTGCGCCGAGAATGAGTGCCTCCTGCGTGTTGAAAAGCACAGCGGGAACATGGTACAATTATCAAACCAAAGCACAGTACGATGAGGGAAGGAGAATAAGCACATGACGATTTTGATCGATGCAGACGGCTGCCCGGTGGTCGATCTGACCCTGCGGAGCGCAGGGAAAAAAGGTGTGCCGGTTGTGATTCTGTGCGATACAGCCCATCGTATCGAGCGGGAAGGGGCACAGACGCTGGTATTTGACAAAGGCGCTGACAGTGTGGATTTTGCACTCGTCAACCGGGTGAAGCCCGGGGACTTGGTTGTGACGCAGGATTACGGTCTGGCAAGTATGTGCCTGGCAAAATGCGCGCGGGTGCTGAACCAGAACGGTTTGGAATATACGGCGGATAATATAGATGCGCTGATGCTGCAGCGGCATGAAAACAAAAAGCTCCTTCGCGCCGGCAAGCATCCAAAGGGGGCTGCAAAACGCACAAAAGAGCAGGATATCCGGTTTTGCGATGCGCTGGAACGGATTTTAAGCGGCACATCCGGCAATCAGCAGACGGAATGTGAAAATGTGTCATTTGCAAGGCGATAAAATGTACAATGTGCATTTTTTGCAGGTGAATGGTAATTACAGAGCGTAGCTATGTAAAAAAGCGCAAAGGAGAAATGTGCTTTTCGGGTGGATTTGTGCAGAAATGTACACTTTTCAGGGCGGCAAAACAGCACATTTTTGCCGATATTGCCGCTTGCTACATGAAATGCGCAGTTTGCCATAAAATAATACGATATATCGGAATAATTTAACTTTCAGAATGTAACATTTGGCACATGCTATGCGTAAAGAAGCTGCACACCGCCATAAAGAGCCTATGGGGGTGAACATAGTTTAGCTGCAGAGGAATGGGATACGGTACGCAATTCCGGCACGGTAACGCTGCTTTGAGTGGGTTACAAAAGTTTATGCGGAATGCTCCGCACAGCAATGCATACTGGTTGGAAGCGCAATACAACAGATTCCTGGGCTTCAAAATACAACAATTTCCGGGAGACAAAAATGAACCCCGAAAATGTTGTATTCTGCGTATTGAAAACACAGGTGAATTGGACGCTTGTTCGATGCCTACTGGTCCGCAATAGCAAAATAAGGATACAAATCAAAGCGTACAAAAGAAAGAAAAGCGCAAGCAGCATATCCCTGCCCTGCAGAGAGAATGGATTCCGGTAGTGTGCCTTATTGCGATAGATACGGCGGCGGCTGGCCTTGATGTACCGCTGGCCCGCCAGCAATTCTTCCGCAACTTCCTCCGTGACTTCGACCATCACATCTTCCATATACCACGGGTAAAAATCCCGCAAATTGATTTCCTTCATTGTGTACCTCTGTTTCGGTGTTGGGAATTGACGAGTGACCGAAGCGGAGGGCGGCGGAGAGCGGCACCGGGGCCGGACTTCGGGCCAAGTTGGCCCGAGGCTCCATATAGACGCAAAAACGCCCGGGCGGCATGAAGCCGCTCGGGCGCATGAAAATGTATTATCGGAATGGTACTGATATATTGTACCTTCGTGGTTAGAATAGCCCGGAGGGGGAGCTACGCTTTTTTTAGCTGGTGAAGATCATGGGCGTTGCGAAAAAGCAAAAAGGACACGGCGATACCCTCCTATGGGCCGCCATGTCCCCGCAAGTCGTCATTGGTTTGTGTGTAGGCGCAAAGAAACGGCGGCTCTGAAAATCAAAGCCGCCGCTTCAAATGGGCGTGTCGATATGGCTGCTGTACGACGGCTTTTTTTCTTTTGCCGTCGTGTGGCAGTTTCTAAATCAACATGATAGGCTGTTAGTCGGTAGTGCTGCCTACCCAATTAGGATTGAAAGTTGTCATGCACTCATCGTCCCCATTCACAGACTTAGATACGAGAAGCCCATTTTTGATGTCCTCCAGGGTCTGCTCATATTCGGCAATGTACTGGTCTGTCATTTCCTGCGTCCACTCGAAAGAGCCCTCGCTGGTTTCGACTATTGCGTGCTCGTCGGCCATTTCCTGAAGAGTTTTCTTTTCCTGTTCCAGCCATTCCTTGTACTCGTCATAAGTCCACCACTCGTAGTTGATTGCGGGATGGCTGTTATTATAATCTTCTTCGGACATCCAGCTTGCGCCATTGTCCTCGCTGACAAAGGTCTTTCCGCTCTCCTTGTCCTTGTAGCTCATAACGCCATCGGAATCATCCGTTGTGGACACGACCGTTTTCTGCTGTGCAGAATTGGCAACAGGTGCGTTTAGCGCATGAGCTTCTGTGACCCCATGCAAGGGACTTACTGCACCCAGTCCCATCAATACCGTCAGAGCCAATGCTCCGAATTTAGCTTTTACCATTTTGCTTTGCCTCGCTTTCAAAAATTATAGCTGTCCTCTTGAGGACAGCTATAAGATAACAAAATGATTTGGATATAGTTTGCAAGGAATATGGAGTTTAGATGGAGTTGATAGCACCTCTTTCTTGCGGCATTTCAAGCCAGAACACCACACCTCTGCTTGTGTTTTGGATACCATATTTTGCGTGGTGCAGTTCCATGATTTTGCGGACGATATAAAGTCCTAAGCCTGTTCCCCCAGTATTACGATTACGGGAGGTATCCGCTCTGTAAAATGCTTCAAATAGATGGGGTATCATTTCCTCTGGAATATGGACGCCTGTATTTTCAACTTTGCAGGAAACGGTATTTTTATCGTTCGATAAGGATATATAGATTGCCTCGCCATTCGGTGAGTAGCGAATGGCATTTACCAAAACATTTTGAATGGCTCGTTCCATCTGTGCCGGGTCTGCATCACACAGGATTTTGTCAGGAATATCCACGGAAAGGGAGATTTCTTTTTCAGACAGCAAATCGGTCACATCAGCTATTTGTACCCGAAGAAGCTCTGCAAAATCAATCGTCTTATATTCTGTTCTCTGTTTTCCGTCTGTTTTAGATACATAGAGCAGTTCTTTCACTAATGTTTCCATTTTTTCAACAACGGCCAGCGACCGCTCCATATACGACTCTTGATTTTCATATCCTTTGACCTTATTGAGCATCCCCATTAAATGACCTTTCAGAATTGTCAAAGGCGTTTTCAGTTCATGTGATGCCGCCGAGAAAAATTCCTGTTGCTTTTTTTCAAGTTCTCGCTCTTTTGATATTTCGGCCTCTAACTCGGAATTGCTTTTTTTCAGTTCTGCCAATGTATGCTGTAAATTATCCGACAAAGTATTTAAGCTGTCCGAGAGTATTCCTATCTCGTCTGAACGATTAGAATTTCCGTGCGGCTCAAAATTGAGCTGGGCCATTTTTTGCGATGTGCTGCTTAATTCAATAATCGGTTTTGTTATATAGCGTGAGTAAATGACAGAAAACAAGATGGACATAAAGAAGATTCCCAATATAACCAGCGGAACGGTTTGCCAAATCGCCTCTGTTGCCTGATTGACGGACACCGTATCACTTTGCACATAAAGGGTATAGTCGCTACCTAACAGGGTGAACACATAGCCTGCTTCTGTCAGTAATTCGTCACTTGTAATAATTGTGCTATCAGGATTTTCTTGAATCGTAGCAATAGAATCCTTGTCTGTTGTTATCGTCAATTTGTCACTTGAATATAAAATATCTCCATAATCATCTTCAATATAGGCAGTTGCTTTTGTCTGTGCGGTGAATTGCTGAACAAGTGAATAACATTCCTCTAAGGAACCAGCCTTTTCCAATACTGGCACTAAATCATTTGCTTGCTTTTGCAATTCTGCACTAAGTCGATTGCTATAAGTTTGGGGAATATATCTCGCCATACTGAAAACAGAAAGCAGACATACCAAAATCAAAAGAACCGTTGTCGCTAAAAAGAGCTTTGCCGTTAGGCTCGTTTTAATTTTCCTTATCAATTCTGTATCCCACCCCTCTGATTGTTTGTTCTAGTCAGCATTCAGCTTTTTGCGAATGTTCTTTATATGACTGTCAACGATCCGATCTTCGACCTCCAAATCCTCCGCCCACAATCGGTCAAGTAGCATTTGCCGAGTAAAGACCTTTCCCTGATTTTCAAGCATAAGCCTAAGAAGCGCAAACTCTTTGCTGGTCAAAACAACCTCGTTTCCGCCTTGATATACATGGAATCCATCAACATCCATACTCAACTCTTTATAAGTAAGCAGGGATTGATTTTGATTTTCCACAGTTCTACGGCGAAGAATAGCCGCAATCTTGCACAGCAGGATTTTGGGCGAAAAGGGCTTTGGAATGTAATCGTCAATCTGCTGTTCAAAACCCCGCAACTGGTTTTCTTCATCCGAAAGCGCAGTAAGCATAATAATAGGGACTTGTGACCTTTTGCGAATGACCTCACACACACCATAGCCGTCGATTTTAGGGAGCATGATGTCTAACAGCAAAAGGTCGATTGTATCATCAAACATTGCAATCCCGGCCACGCCGTCAGAAGCAACAGCAACTTCATATCCCGCATCAATCAGATGGTTTTTCAATATATCCTGAATGTCAATATCATCTTCGACAATTAAAATCTTCTGCATTGTTCCACCTCCAATTTTTCAAGTATAGCAGAGAAATATGTATCTATTATGGAGTCTCAAATTTTATCCGTATTTATTTTACCGCCATCCTTTCAATCTATCAATGTTGTCATCGAGTATGCGGATAAAATAAAATACTACCAAAACATAAAATTACGTTTCGTTCTCATAATCAAACCTGAAATGTAAAATAATATAGGGGTGATATGAGAATGTACCAAGACACCAGACGGCTTGACTTCCACGCATTAGGCCGGGAGATTAAGCGCAAGAGAGAGGCAAAAGGTTAGACGCAGGAATATCTTGCACAGCTTGTAGACCGTACCCCACGCTCTATCTGCCTCATGCTCCGCAAGAAACTTTTTACTGTATTTGCTGGCCTTGTACTTTTCAAAGGTAGGCCGTGTCTTGGCATACTGCACCGTTGCCGCCTTCAATTCCATGTTGGTATGGAGGGCCGCTTCGGTGCTTTTGATTTGGTCGGACAGCTTGTGAAAACGCTCTGTTGCCGCCGTGGCCTTCTGCTCCAACTGCTCATAGTCCGTCAGGCCGTTGTCCTGCAAGTAAGCAATGCTCGCGGTATAACCATACCTGACAGGCTGCACACAAAAAATACTCCCTTATTCTGCTGCGCACGCAGCAGGGTAGGGGAGTTTTCTGGTTCGTGAAGCAGCACGCCGGTGTATAAAGACCGTACAGAAAAAGCAGCAGCCCACTGCGGGCTGCTGCTTTGCGGTAAAAGGCGGACGGTCAGCCCATGACGACCTTGACCTCTACGGTCGAACCAGCGGGAACGGGGGAGAGAATGCTGCCGCTTACAGGCTTGCCGTCCACAGTCATGGTTTTGACGCCCTTTTCCAGATGGTCAGGGTTCTCCACAACGATTTCATAGGTTGCCCCGCGCCAGACACGGCGCAGGGTAAAGCCGTCCATCCCGTGCGGGATGCAGGGGTCGATCTTCAGCCCGGCCAGCGTGGGCTGGATGCCCAGGATATACTGGCTCACATCCACAAAGGTCCAGGCCGCCGTGCCGGTCAGCCAGCTGTTTTTTGCTTCGCCAAAGGTGGCGGCGTCGCGGCCAGCCACCATCTGGCTGTAGACATACGGCTCGGTGCGGTGGATCTCACTGATGTCCTCAATGTATGCCGGGCAGGTCTTTTTGTAGATCTCAAACGCGCGGTCACCGTGGCCGACTACAGTCTCGGCACAGCTGACCCATGGGTTGTTGTGACAGAAGATGCCTGCGTTCTCCTTGTATCCCGGAGGATAGCTGGAAATTTAGCCCAGTTCAAGATGGTACTTCGTGTAGGAGGGCTGCAGCAGCACAATGCCGTACTTCGTGTCCAGCTTGTCTTTCACACTCTGCAAAGCGGTTACGGCCTGACCGGTGTCCACACCAATACCAGCCATGACGCACATGCCCTGCGGCTCGATGAAGATCTTGCCTTCCTCGCATTCCTCGCTGCCGATCACATGGCCAAAGGCATCGTTTTGATAGTAGGGAATCAGTCTGATTTGCTCATCAACGATTCGTTCTTTCATATCTGTACACCGGCCAATGCCAGAAACTTTTTGTCGGACTGGATACCCTGCGTCAGGAATACGCCGTCCCGGAACAGTGCGTAGGTCGTGACGGGTGCGGATACATTCTGCGCGGCTTCTTTGTCGGTGATGTGGATGGCCCGGAACGGGATGTTATGCTGCTGCGCGGTCTGCTGCACCTTCGGCACCCAGTAATAGGTAAAGGGACACTGATCGGTGTAGTAGAGGACGAAGCCTTCTCCATCGGCTTTAGGGTGCTTAGCGCAGTTCTTGAATTTCGGCAGTGCTGTATCGGCGCTGAGCGGGAGGCACATGAGGGTGATTCCACAGTCCGAGACATCTGCGACTTCAAATCCCTTGTGGGACAAAAACTTGGGGTCGGCGAGAAATTCCCGCTTGCGTCCCTCGGCGCACAAAATGCAGATGCCCTTTTTGCCCTGCGCTCTTGCATCGCTGAGGCATTTTTCCAGCAGGTCATTTGAGCAGCCGTGCCCTTTCATGGAACCGGAGACCCACAGGCAGTTGATGTACAGCCAGCCGTCCGCTGTAATGGGCACCCATGCGTTTTCTGCCGGGATGTACTCGATAAAGCACTTGCCGCGCTCAACACTGCGGTAGAAAACAAGCCCCTCAGCAAAGCGCTGCTTGAGCCATTCTTTTTTGGCAAGGCTCTGCTTGCCGGACATCGCGCAGCAGATATGCTCATTGTCGATGTTCTCTTTGGTGATTTGGATGTAGTCCACAGGTGGCCTCCTTGCAGAAAAGGCGCAGCATGCCCCAGCCTCTGGAGCACACTGCGTCTTGAGCATCTGGTGAAATTGTGTTTATACGAATTACTATATGCCAAACAGCTCGTATTGTCAATAGAGCGTTAAAAACTGCGTTACAAAGTATGATGACAGTGGGCATTGCTGCAAGCGCAAAGAACATCCTGTGCAAGGCAGCACATGCCTGACAGAGAAGCGGCGAAATCTGCAGACCGCACGAACCGTAAATATTTCGTGAAATTTCGCAACAACAGATTTACTTGGCGCGAGTTTGTGATACTATAAAGAAAATACGGGGCTGCAGGGGATAAGAAATGAACTCGCAGGCAGGTTGGCATAGCGTACCTCGCAGACAAACGGTGGAATGGAGTCGTGTTGTGATGAAAATTCGTAAGGCAGAAGAAAAGGACATCCCAAGAATTATGGAGCTGCTGGGTCAGGTGCTGCAGATCCATGCAGAGATACGCCCGGATGTGTTTATCCCCGGACCACAAAATATACCGACAGCGAACTGAAAGAACTGCTGAAGTAGGAAGATAAGCCCATCTATGTTGCAGCTGGTGAGGATGACGTGTGCATGGGCTATGCTTTCTGCCAGTTGAAGGAGCAACCATTTTCTACCAATATGGTTCCGTTTGAGGCACTGTTTATTGATGATCTGTGCGTTGACAAACAGGCACGCGGACAGCATATCGGGGAAAGCCTGTTTGAATACGTGAAGCAGCAGGCAAAAAAGCTTGACTGCTATGAGGTGGCCTTGAATGTCTGGGCGGGTAACACATCGGCCGAAAGCTTCTATGAGAAGATGGGTATGAAAACAAAGGAACGGCAGATGGAGTATATTCTGTAAAGATAGAATGATGGAAAGGGTTTGCGTCAGCAAGCCAGCAGACGAAGTGTGAAGCGGGCACAGTGGCCCATAAAGAACAGGAGGAGCAAACGCCATGAAGGAAAACAGAAAGCTGCTAAAAGAAGTGCTCAAGGACATCCGCCATGATATGAGCGATGAGGAAGTGTTAAATCTGCTGGCAGACAGCAAAATTTCAGTTAGCCCCGAAAGCGAAAAGGAAAAGTATACGCTGGGGCAGCGTGCTGCGGATGTAATAGCAAAATTCGCCGGTAGTTGGGCATTTATCTTTTCCTTTACCGGCGTTTTAGTTCTTTGGATGATTGTCAATACTCTGCTGGCGGCCAAGGCGTTTGACCCATATCCGTTTATTCTGCTGAATTTGGTGTTGTCTTGTGTGGCGGCAATTCAGGCGCCGCTTATTATGATGAGTCAGAACCGGCAGGAGGAAAAGGACCGACGCAGAGCGGAAAATGATTATAAGGTCAATTTGAAAACCGAAATTATGATTGAGGATCTGTACGATAAAGTGAATGCTATTCTTGCTAAGCAGTCGGCACTGGAAAAGCGGCTGCAGACTGAGGATAAAAACGGCAGGGTATAGAAGCATAGGAAAATAAAAACATCCCGTCTACAAGTCAAGCGCACTTGTTTACATAAGTGTACTTGCGGCAGACGGGATGTTGCTGTTTTATTTACAGTACACAGTACAATAAAGGTGCAGGTGGAAGCAGGCAGGGTCAGCTCACCAGCAGGGGCGGCAACCGCAGACTGCCGCTGGCTGCGCTGAACAATCGTGATTTCGTTGTGCTGACAAGGCATTCCGTGTCCATCCTTTCAGTAATTGGTTGATGGGGTGGCGTTTTTCTACCTCATTTTGGGCAGAAAAAAAGCAGGAGACCTTTTTCAGATTTCCTGCTCGGTGTGCCGCTGTGTGGGCGGCGGGTATTTAGTTATAAAAGTTCGGGGCAAGTTGACCCGATGTGAAGTTGACAAACTGAAATTTATGGTGTTACATCGGTGTTCCTACTTCAATCAAATTACCGTCCAAATCATAAAAACGAATTACTTTTTGTCCCCAACTATGTGTCATAAGTTTATTAACATATTGAATTGAGGGATAAGACCGTTCCAGCTTTTCAACGAATGCTTCTATATCTTGTTCTTCAAAATATAATTCACAAGAATTACTTTTAGGGATAATATCCTTTCCTAAAAACTTTTTCCAAATTTTTTCGTCTTGAAGCACAAGTCCTTCCGTTAAAATCATGTTACCGTCATTGTCAAGTACCAAATCAAGACCGAACAGGTCATTGTAAAATTGTTTTGATTTCTCAATATCTTTAACAACAATTAAAATGTTCTTTAATTTCATTGTCTAACACCTCTAAATAAATTCATATTTGTTGTCATCTTCATTATACTTCACTGCCTATCAAAAAGATAGCATATTTTATGAAACTTGTCGGCTGGGAACAGCTTGCAACGCAAGATGTCCCCAGATGGCAAGTCCACAAAAGGGTAGCTGGCGGCAGCCAGCGCAGGGGAAGCGTAGCGTCCCCTGTTTGATTTGAAGCAGACCATGACTGCGGAAAATCACAGCCCTCCGGCGAGGAGCCTTCGGAGAACGCAATGCACCAACCTCTGGGTGGTGTATAATTGCGCCCTTAGTAAACTAAGGGGTTTCCGGCTTCTCCCGTTCCAGCAGTTTTTTCAATAGTTCCTGCGTGTCCTGCCTGTGAAAAATGAGTTTCAACAACAGCATGACATCATCATCTGTCAGGCGTTCCGGCTCTTGCAGAAAACTTTCCAGCATACCGCCACGAGTACAGAGCCGGTGCGTCCGTTCCTTTCGGGTAAGCTGCTTTAACTGGTGCTGCAATGCCTTTTCATCATTGATGGCTTTCCGCAGTTTCTTTTCGCTTTTCTCCAACTCCCGGTTGAGCTTTTCCAGCTTTGAGGTATCAGGCAAGGGCAGCGTCCCCCTTTCCCGGTATCAGCACATAAATCCTGTTTGGCTCTCCAACGCCCTGACGCACCCGCATGATAAGTCCGGCGATTTCCAGTTCATTCAGAGAACGCTTGACCGTCATGGGGCTGCGAGACAGGACTGTAAGACAGGATTTGATCCTTCTGTACTCGATAGAACTTTTTTGATTTTTCTTTACTTGATCTATTAGTATTTAATTGTGCGGGATTTCCCTGTTCAGGTTCCTCCGGCAGGCAGAGCATGAGGGAGAGAAGACCCTTCGCTTTCAGCGAAAGCGACCTGTCCCGCAGGTGATGGTTGGACATCACCGTGTAATCGCGGGTTTTCTCAATGCGGAATACCGCCATATTGGATACCTCCTTCCTTCGGTTTTGAAAAGTGTTCGTTTCGGCGGGGTTGCGCCCCTGTATCGCCGCCCGGCCTCCCATGAGGGAAAGAATATGGGCGGCTTCATTTGCGCCGCCCACAGGCGAAAAATAAGGGGATTTCCCACCCGTTTTCATACAGTTTTGCGTGCCCGCAGCAGGGCATAAAAAACGCCACAGGTTTGTGTTACCCATGGCGTTGCCCAGGCAGATGGCCGGTCTGTATTCAGTTATATGGTCACGGGGCGGAGGCCCCGATTGACGGGTGCTGTACCCATATCTCGGCATTTCGTGGCCTTTCAGCGTGTCAAGGCTCACTCAACAGTAGTAAAATCGTAGTAAATGAGGTGGTTTTGACCTGTCTGAAATGCCCGTGGATACAGTGTTTTCAAGGGATAATCAGGTTTCAGCTTGATTTTTAATTAAAAAGTGTAGACCTTCTCCGGCAAATGCCACTTCCGATCCAGAATTTCGGGCATATCCTGACCGATCTCGTGGATGCAGTTCTTGTGGGCGATGAGCTTGCGCTTGACGTCCTCACGCTTCAGCGGGCGGCGCAGCTGGGGGGTATCCGGCAGATAGAGCTGACCGGCTGCCGGATAGTTGCTGGCACGCCGGTCAGCGTCGATCTTCTGCGATCCTTGCTGATTCATACGCAGCTCTTCTTTACCTTCCCTTATTATTATGCAAACGGATTCTCTGTGGGATACGGCAGGCTTTTGGGCTGGTTGTAGGCAATGTCCGCAATGCCGAGGAACTTGAACACTTCAAACAGCGTCTTGCCATAGTGACCGAAGGCAACGGCACCGTGGTGCGGGTAGCGCTTCTGAATCAGGACATGGCGGTAGAAACGGCCCATCTCGGGAATGGCGAAGATGGCGATGCCGCCGAAAGACCGCGTTGCAACGGGTAAAATTTCACCCTGAGCGATGTAGGCGCGCAGCTGGCCTTCGCTGTCGCACTGCAAACGGTAGAACGTGATGTCGGACGGCGCAATGTCGCCTTCCAGCGTGCCGCGGGTGAAATCGGGGTCGCTGCCGGCGGGCTCCAGCAGGCGGTGCTGGATGAGCTGGTACTTGACGGCGCGGTCACTGCACATCTTGCAGGATGGCGTGTTGCCGCAGTGGAAGCCCATGAAGGTATCGGTCAGCTTGTAATTGAACTTGCCGGTGATGTCCTCATCATAAATGTACTTGGGCACACTGTTGTTGATGTCCAGCAGGGTGACGGTGTCGCCGGAGGCGCACATACCGATGTACTCGGACAGGGCACCGTAAATATCGACCTCGCAGGCCACGGGGATGCCGCGGCTAGCAAGGCGGGAGTTGACGTAGCAAGGCTCAAACCCGAACTGCGACGGGAAAGCGGGCCAGCACTTATCAGCAAAAGCAACATATTTTTTGCTGCCCTTGTGGTTCTCGGCCCAGTCGAGCAGGGTCAGCTCAAACTGCGCCATGCGGGTCAGCAGGTCGGGGTAATAGTGCCCCTCGCCCATCTCGGCGGCCATGTCCTTGCAGACGTCCGCGATGCGCGGGTCGCCCGCATGCTCTTTGTAGGAAACGAGCAGGTCAAGCTCGGAGTTTTCCTCGATCTCAACACCCAGCTCATACAGGCCCTTGATGGGGGCATTGCAGGCGAAGAAGTCCTGCGGGCGGGGGCCGAAGGTGATGATTTTCAAATCACGCACGCCAAGAATGGTGCGGGCAATCGGCACAAACTCGGCGATCTTGTCGGCAATTTCCTCCGCCGTGCCGACGGGATACTCGGAAATATAGCCCTTCAGATGGCGCATGCCGAGGTTGTAGGAGCAGTTCAGCATACCGCAGTACGCATCTCCGCGGCCGTTGATCATGTCGCCGTCACCCTCGGCTGCCGCTACGAACATGCAGGGGCCGTCAAAGTACTTGGCAATCAGCGTTTCGGGTGTTTCGGGGCCGAAGTTGCCGAGGAATACGGTCAGCGCGTTGCAGCCTGCGGCGGTGACTTCGGCCACGGCTTTTTGCATGTCGTGCTCGTTCTCGACAGTGGTCTTGCACTCGTACAGGTCAGTACCCTTGGCGGCGCAGGCGGCAGAGATAGCAGCGCGGCGCTTCTCGCTCAGGGCGATGGGAAAACAGTCACGGCTGACGGCGATGATGCCGAGCTTGACCTCGGGGATGTTGGATGATTTCATGGTTTTGCCTCCTATATATTTACACATTGTGCAATGGCGGGCGAATATGGAATCCGCCCCTACGGGGATGCCGTGGAACTTTCCTGTATCGTAGGGGAGCGTTCTATATGCTCCCGCAAAGGCTGCTCCTAAATATGTACGTTTTCCCCCACCAATCCGACATAAGCCCCGGCCTTGGCCTCGGCGCTGTCGGGATGGGCGAGCAGCCACTTGTTGCAGGCCCACAGCTGCGGGTCATCGCCGCCGTCATTCTTGATGGCGGGCTTTGCGGTATTGGTGCCTTTGGGCAGGGCGACCAGCACGCGGAAGCCCTTGGCTGCGTCCACATGGCAGGGCGCGTAGTGCAGCGTCGTGGCGTAGACTTCCACCAGTGTGCCTGCCGGGACGCGGAACGCCTTGACCTTGGCGGTGTCCAGCTTGCCGCCCGCGATTTCCTCCTGCCTGGCAAGCAACAGCACAAAATCTTCGGTACCCAGATTGAACTCGCTGTCGCGGTGGTATTCCAGGCAGTTCAAATAGGTGTTGTGACCGTTGCACCAGCCCAGTTGGCAGGGCATGCCGCCGAAAAGATGCTCCGACACTTCGACGGCGGCGGGCAGTTCCTGCAGGGCTGCGTCCTCGGCCACATAATCCGTAGCTGCGGGCAGCGGGGTGTTTGCCAAGGCGGCCAAAATTTCCGCTTTGGCGGTATCCAGCCCGGTCACAACGCGGCCATAGGGCTTGAATTCCGGGTCGGTTACAGAAAAAATCTTCATTGCAGTGCCTCCATTTCCGCAAAGGATACTTTCAGTGCCGGGTACAGCTTGCGCCACACGGCGTAGCGCGCGTTGTATTTTTCGACGAGCGCGGCGTCCGGCTGGGTTGTGCTCTTGGCGTGGACGAGCGCCTCGGCGCAGGCCTGCACGCTTGGGTATGCCCCGCAGGCCACCGCCGCCAGCATCGCGCCGCCGTAGCCGGGGCCTTGCTCGGTCTGGGGCAGCGTCAGCGGGATGCCCAGCACGTTCGCCAAAATCTCCCGCCACAGCGGGCTTTTGGCACCGCCGCCGCAGAGCGTGCTGGCTTTAATCTTCACGCCTTGTGCCCGCGCAATCTCCACACAATCGCGAATCGCAAACGCCACACCTTCCAACACCGCCTGGGTCAGCGCGGCACGCGGGGTATCCATCCGCAGCCCGACGAACGCACCGCGCGAGGCAGGATCGTTGTGGGGGCTGCGTTCGCCCATCAGGTAGGGCAGGAAATAGACGTCGTTCGCGCCCAGCTTGTCCGCCGTAATGGGTGTTTGCTCGGCAGCGTAGTCAGTGGTGTGCAGCACTTCTTCGCTCCACCACTTGTTGCAGGACGCAGCCGAGAGGACGCAGCCCATCAAATGATACCCTCCGTCCGCGTGGGCGAAGCTGTGCAGGGCGTTCTGCTTGTCGACGCCGAACGTATCGCTGGTGATGAACACCGTGCCCGATGTGCCCAAGGAAATATTGCACTTACCGCCGCCCACCGCGCCGCAGCCGACAGCCGCAGCGGCGTTATCGCCCGCGCCCGCGCAAACGACGACATCCGCAGGCAGGCCCAGCGTTTGGGCGGCTTCGGCAGTCAGTGTGCCGACGGGCTGCCAGCTCTCAAACAGCTTCGGCAGCTGGGATTCCTGCACGCCGCAGATGTCCAGCATTTCCTTGCTCCAGCATTTGTGCTCCACGTCCAACAGCAGCATGCCCGATGCGTCGGAATAGTCGGTGCAGTGGACGCCGGTCAGCTTATAGTTGATGTAATCCTTCGGCAGCATGATTTTTTCGATGCGGGCGAAGTTGTCCGGCTCGTTCTCCCGCATCCAAAGCAGTTTGGGTGCGGTGAAGCCTGCAAAGGCGATGTTTGCGGTGTAACGGCTCAGCTTGTCTTTGCCGATAACGCCGTTTAAGTAGTCGACCTGCCTTTGGGTTCGGCCATCGTTCCAAAGGATGCAGGGGCGGATAACCGCGTCATTTTTGTCCAGCACCACCAGCCCGTGCATCTGGCCGCCCGCGCCGATGCCCTTGACCTGAGACGCATCAAACCCGTCCAGCAGCGCGGGGATGCCGTCGCAGACCGCCGCCCACCAATCGGCGGGGTCCTGCTCGCTCCAACCGGGATGCGGGAAGGCGATCGGGTATTCCCGGCTGACGATGTTGGCAATGCTGCCCGTTTCGTCCATCAGCAGCAGCTTCACCGCAGAGGTGCCGAGGTCAATCCCAATATAGTACATATCTTTGTCTCCTCCTTACGGAAGATTTATCCGTTGACGCCAAAAACTTTTGTATAGTCGGCCTTGAACTTCTCAATGCCGGCATCGGTCAGCGGATGGTGAAGCATCTGCTCGATGACCTTGTACGGCACCGTGGCAATGTCGGCACCGGCCAGGGCACAGTCGGTCACATGGATGGGATTGCGCACGCTGGCGGCGATGATTTGAGTCTCGATGTCCGGATAGTTCAGGAATATATCATGGATAGTCTCGATCAGATCAATGCCCGGCTGGCCGATGTCATCGAGACGCCCCAAAAACGGGCTGACATACGTGGCGCCCGCGCGGGCTGCCAGCAGCGCCTGATTGGCGCTGAAAATCAGTGTGCAGTTCGTAGGGATGCCCTCGCCGGACAGGACCTTGATGGCCTTTAACCCCTCGGCGGTCATGGGGATTTTGACAACCATGTGATTCGGGTCCAGCGCGTAGATGGCGCGGCCCTCGGTGATCATGTCCTCGGCATCGGTTGTGGTCGCCTTGACCTCGCCGGAGATGGGGCCGTCCACGATGGTGGCAATCTCTTTCAACGTTTCGGCGTAGTCGCGGCCTTCTTTGGCAATCAGGCTGGGGTTTGTGGTGACACCGGCGATAATGCCCATGTCGTTGGCACTGCGGATCTCGTCGACGTTGGCGGTATCAATGTAAAATTTCATACGGTAAAACCTCCTTATTTCTGGCCGTAATAGGCGTTGGGTCCGTGTTTTCTCATAAAATGCTTGTCCAAAACATGCTGTGGGGCAGGCTGTGCATCGGGGTCAATGGTCAGGGTCAAAATTGCCATCTTTGCGACTTCTTCCAGCACAACAGCGTGGTAGACAGCCTGTGCCGCGTCTTTGCCCCAGGTAAAGGGACCGTGGCTGGAACAGAGAACACCGGGTACATGCACCGGGTCAATGCCGCGGTTTTGGAACGTCTCGATGATGACCTTGCCGGTGTTCTTCTCGTAGTCCTCGTCGATCTCTCCAGGAGTCAGCTCCCGCGTGCAGGGGACAGGGCCGTAAAAATAGTCGGCGTGGGTCGTGCCAAAGGCGGGCAGGTCGCGCCGCGCCTGGGCAAAGGCCACAGCGTGGGTCGAGTGGGTGTGTACGATGCCGCCCAGCGCCGAGAACGCCTTGTACAGTTCCAGATGCGTTTTCGTGTCGCTGCTGGGCTTCAGCTCGCCCTCGATTTTGTTGCCGTTCAAATCCATGACAACGAGCATTTCCGGTGTAAGTTCGTCATATTCCACGCCGGACGGCTTGATGACAAACAGGCCCTTCTCGCGGTCAATGCCCGAGACATTGCCCCAGGTGTAGGTTACAAGTCCTCGGCGGGGCAATTCCATGTTGGCTTCATAAACTTGCTGCTTTAATGCTTCCAGCATAGGTTATCCTTTCCGTTTTAACGCTAAATCGTTCAAGAACAGCTGCTGTTCCAGACTTTCCGCCGCTGGCTGGCGTTGCCCGGCAGCCGGCGCATACAAGCCCTTATTTTACAACGGCGCGCTCGGCTTTCAGCGCGGTTTGGTATTGGGTCAAAAAGGCGGCAAACCCGGACTGCTCGGCGGGGTCTGAGGACAGGGTCGTGCTTTTGGCGTCGGCAAAAACGCAGCGGTTCAAATACGCGGCCAGCGTTTCGCCGTCGGCGCGGTGCAGACGATACGCAGCCAGCAGGGCCATGCCGTAGGAACCGCCCTCACCGGCTGTTTCCATGCAGGTCACAGGCGCGCCCGCCGCCGCAGCCAGATACCGCTGGGCCACGCCCGGCGTTTTGAAGATACCGCCGTGGCCGAGCAGGGTATTCACAGCCACATTTTCTTTGCGCAAAATTTCCAGCCCCATCGCCAACGTGGCAAAGGCAGAATAGATGTTGGCGCGCATAAAGTTGGCCAGCGTAAACGCACTGCCCGGGCGGCGCAGCAGCAGGGGGGCACCCGCGTCCAAGTGGGTGACGCTCTCACCGGAAATGTAGTTGACGGGCGTGATGCCGTCGCAGTCAGGCGCACCGTGCAGCGATTCGTTAAACAGGAGGGTAAACAACGCACCTTTGTCGATGTTTGCTCCGCACAGTGCCGCGCTCTCGGTCAGCAGATCGACCCAGGCGTTCAAATCGCTGGTGCAGTTGTTGCAGTGAACCATGGCGACCGCCGCGCCATCGGGGGTTGTGACCATGTCGATTTCCGGGTAGACCTTGGACAGCGGCTTTTCCAGGACGACCATGGCAAAAATGCTGGTGCCTGCGCTGACATTGCCGGTGCGCGGGGCGACACTGTTTGTTGCCACCATGCCGGTGCCGGCGTCGCCCTCCGGTGGGCAGAACGGTATGCCGGGCTGCAGCGTGCCGGTGGGGTCGAGCCGCTTCGCCCCCTCGACGGTCAGCATACCGGCGTCCTCGCCTGCGGGCAAAACGGTAGGCAGCAGTTTGACAAGATCCACGGGGCAGCCTTGCTTGTCTGCCAGTGCGTTAAATTTTGCGAGCATTGCGGCATCATACCCGCCGGTGGTGCTGTCGATCGGGAACATGCCGCTGGCGTCGCCTTCGCCCAGCACCTTGCGCCCGGTCAGCTGCCAGTGTACATAGCCTGCCAGTGTGGTGAAAAAGTCCAGCTGCGGCAGGTGTGGCTCGCGGTTCAGCATGGCTTGGTACAGGTGTGCTGCGCTCCACCGCTGCGGGATGTTGAACCCGAACGCCGAGGTCAACTCTTCTGCTGCCGCGCCGGTCATCGTGTTGCGCCATGTGCGGAACGGTACCAGCAGCTTGCCCGCAGCATCAAACGCCAGATACCCATGCATCATAGCCGAAACGCCAATGCACCCCACTGTGGTCAGCGGCTGGCCACACTTGGCCAGCACATCCGCAGCCAATGCCGCGTAGGCAGCCTGCACACCCTGCCAGACTTCCTCCAGCGGGTAGGTCCAGATGCTGTTTTCCAGCCGGTTCTCCCAGGTAAAATCGCCCTGGGCCACAGGCTTGCAGGTATCGCCCACAAGCACAGCTTTGATGCGGGTGGAACCCAACTCAATGCCGAGAGAACACTGCTTTAAGTCAATCATAGGGATCCTCCTTGACAAAATAAAGGATGGTCTTTATCATAAAACTATCTTAATGTTCGGAAAGGAACGCACCCATGGGAACCGTTTTCAATAAAAAGGAGCTTTTGGTCCTCTTGCAGGATTTTCACTGCCTTACGGGGCTGCGCTCCGCCGTTTTTGATTCGTATGGAATCGAAGTGCTTGCCTATCCGCCGGAACTGCCAGCTTATTGCCGCTTGATCCGCAGTGTGCCTGATGGCAAGACCGGCTGTTACCTGTGTGACCAGGCGGCTTGCCGCAAGGCAACGCGGCAAAAGCAGACGATCATCTACCCCTGCCATGCGGGGTTGATCGAAGTGATCACGCCGGTCCAGATTGATGGTGCTGTTGTGGGCTTTTTGCTGTTGAGCCACATTGTACAGGGGGCCGATGAGCAGAGCGAGTGGAGCTATGCGCAAAAATGCTGCTCGGCTTACGCAATTGATAAAACGGCACTGCAAAAAGCCTATAATGCCTTGCCGCGTACGCCCTATCCGGTGCTGAAATCAGCAGCGGATCTGCTGGCTTTGGCGGCGGCTGCATTGTACCAAAAGGGGCTGACGCGGTTGGCAGCGGGCAGTGCGCAGGAAAAGCTGAGCCGCTACCTGGCGAAACATCTGGATGAGACATTGACAAACGAAACGATCTGCCGTGATCTTTCGTTAAGCCGTACCGGGCTGTACTATCTTTCCCGGCAGCTCTATGGCTGCGGCATCAACGAGCAGATCACGCACCTGCGCATCCAAAAAGCGATGAAGCTTCTTTGCGATACGAATCTGTCCAATGCACAAATCTGCCAGCAGATCGGATTCCTGGATGACAATTACTTTTATCGTGTTTTCCGTAAACAAACCGGTCTGACACCACGCCAGTACCGTGATTCTATCTTAGCAGATACAGCAAAGACTGAGTAGAGACGATTGTTTTCAATACTGGATTATTGTTCAAACAATTCTGAGGGAAGCGGCAATATTGAATTGTGGCCGGTAACGTGCTATAATAAACCTACATACGGTAAGCCGGCACGGCGCAATTATGACCGCTGCCTTACGGAAAATTCGCAGCTGCGGAGTATAAACTGCTATGAAAAAATATAAGATTGCAGTGGCCGGGACCGGCTATGTGGGGCTTTCGATTGCCACGCTGCTTTCCCAGCACCATCATGTGACGGCGGTGGATATCCTGCCGGAAAAGGTCGTATTGATCAACGCGCGCAAATCGCCGATCCGGGATGACTACATCGAGAAATATCTGGCTGAGAAGGAGCTGGATCTGACCGCTACGCTGGACGCAAAGGCAGCTTACACCGATGCGGACTTTGTTGTCATCGCTGCACCCACCAACTACGACAGCCAGACCCAGCACTTTGACACCTCTGCAGTGGAGGCAGTCATCCGCCTTGTCACGGATGTCAATCCAAATGCCGTCATGGTCATCAAATCGACGATTCCCGTGGGCTACACGGTGTCGGTGCGGGAAAGGCTCGGCAGCCGGAACATCCTGTTCAGCCCGGAATTTCTGCGGGAGTCCAAGGCCCTGTATGACAACCTCTACCCGTCCCGCATCATCGTCGGCACCGACCCGGAGGATGCGCACCTTGTCGCAGCCGCCCACGAATTTGCGGCACTGCTGCAGGAGGGGGCCATCAAGGAGAACATTGATACCCTCTTCATGGGCTTTACCGAGGCCGAGGCCGTCAAGCTGTTCGCCAACACCTATCTGGCGCTGCGCGTTGCCTATTTCAATGAGCTGGATACCTACGCGGAGAGCAAGGGCCTGAACACGAAGCAGATCATTGACGGCGTATGTCTTGACCCGCGCATCGGCAGCCATTACAATAACCCCAGCTTCGGCTACGGCGGCTACT
>ENA-OQLI01000708-OQLI01000708.1-human-gut-metagenome-genome-assembly--contig:-NODE-708-length-34818-cov-10.384740_pt1 | contig 34818 bp, 27 predicted proteins | sample MGYA00242805_ERZ504812 | MGnify/ENA primary metagenome ERZ504812 (study PRJEB26092, sample SAMD00036430) | human gut metagenome | host: Homo sapiens | study: EMG produced TPA metagenomics assembly of... | reverse complement strand
TAGGGGCATAGCTCAGTTGGTAGAGCAGCGGTCTCCAAAACCGCGTGCCGAGGGTTCGAATCCTTCTACCCCTGCCAAAAGCCGCTTATCTCGTTTGAGGTAAGCGGCTTTTTGTTTTTTGCTGCGTCGTAGGGGCCGCATATATACGGCCCGCGGGTTGGCGGGAGCGACCCGACCACGGCTGGCATCTAGAATTCTAAACAGGCGCTTACTTACGATGCGCCGAAAAAAGAGGATGTGGACTGATCCACATCCTCTAAAACAAAAACAAATCCGAAACAATGCTTCACAAAGAAGATTGAGTTCGGATTTGCACAATATGGTGGAGCTGACGGGAGTCGAACCCGTGTCCGAAAAGAAATCAGTTAGAGTATCTCCGGGCGCAGTGTGTTTATTAAATTTCCCTTGGTGCGGGCGAGCACACACGCACTACACCTTGGTAGCTTCATAAGTTCATGCCGGGCCGCAAAGCTTAAGCCCGTTCACGTTCAGTACCTAATCGACGCCCTGACCCCATGCGGTACTAACACGGGCAGGACGGCAGCGCCTAATTAGGCAGCTACGGCAACAGGATAATTGTTGTCAGTTAATTTAAGTTGGCGCTTTTATCGTGGGTCACCGCCACGGCCCGCTGCTCACGCCTCTCTCTCCCCGTCGAAACCATTACAGCCCCGTATATTCGGCAGGCAAGCCCACCGGGAAAGTGAAGTAGAAACAACTTATCGCTGCGTTTTGAGTGCGCGGTCAATATCGCGCTTGGCGTCGCGTGCCGCAGCAGACGCACGCTTGTCATACAGCTTTTTGCCCTTGCACAGGCCCAGCTCCAGCTTGACGCGCCCCTTCTTAAAGTAAAGAGAGAGCGGCACCAGCGTGTAGCCCTGCAGCTTGATCTGCTGCCCCAGACGGCGGATCTCCGCCTTGTGTGCCAGCAAACGCCGCGGACGGCGCGGGTCCTTGTTGAAGATGTTGCCCTGCTCATAGGGGCTGATGTGGATGCCCTTGGCAATCAGCTCGCCGTCATCGATGTCTGCCCAGGAATCCTTCAGGTTGACCCCTCCGGCGCGCAGGCTCTTGACCTCGGTGCCTACCAGCTCGATGCCTGTTTCCAGTGCCTCTATGACAAAGTATTCGTGGCGCACCTCACGGTTGACGACAATCATTTTTTTTCCACACTTGTCCTCTGCCATGGGGCACACCTCCTTTGCTTTTGTAGTAGGATATTAAGTATAGCGCACCTGCGCGGGAAAGTCAAGCATCCGCCGTCGGATTTATGCCGGATTTATGCAGCACTTCGCGCGGAAGAATGCAAAAATTATATTTTTTGCAAAACCCTGTTGACATTCTCATTCAAATCCGCTATAATAATAAAGCTGATTCGAGACGTCCCGGTTGACCGGGTGTAGCGCAGTTTGGTAGCGCGCTTGAATGGGGTTCAAGAGGCCGTGAGTTCGACTCTCGCCACTCGGACCAAAGATGGCTGTCAAGGTCAGCAGGAGCGTCAAATCCGAAAGGATTTGGCGCTTCTTTGTTTTTTACGGCTTCAATCGCGGCAGCGCCTGCTCCAAACCGTTGGCGATGGAGCGCTTGCGGCGTATGTCCAGATGGCCGTAGATGTTCGCGGTCATCTTGATGTCCGAGTGTCCCAGCCACTCCTGCACGTCTTTCAGGCCGTAGCCCTCCGACAGCAGCATGCTGGCGCAGGTGTGGCGCAGGTCGTGGAACCGGATATGGGGCAGGTCGTACTTTTTCAGCAGCTTATGGAAGGTGTGGCTTACATAGTCGGGGGAGTAGGGATGTCCGTCCTCCCAGGTGAATACGTAGTCGTTGTCTATGTAGTCCTTGCCATAATGATTGCGGTAGTATTGCTCCTGCTGAAGCAGGATTTTGAACAGCCGCACCGCATCGTCGGTCAGGGGAAAGCTGCGGAAGCTGGATGCGTTCTTCGTCTTGTTCTTCTCCACGACCTTCGTGACCCGGGCCACGGTGTGCCGTATGGTCAGCGTTTGCATGGCAAAGTTGATGCTGTCCCATTTCAGGCCCAGCACCTCGCTGCGGCGCAGGCCGTACAGCGCGGTGACGTAGATGATGGGGTAGAGGCGTTCGTTCTTGACGGCGGTCAGCAGATCCCGCATCTGTGATTCCGTGTAGAACGTGCCGGTAAACTGCGCCGCGTGCGGCATGACGACCAAATCAGCTGGGTTTGTCTGAATCAGACCGTCCCTCTGCGCCAATTTGAGCGTCTGATTGAGCACGTTCTTGTGCTGACGCAAGCTAACCGCGGATAGGCCGCCGTGGCCGTCAGAACGCCCGAATTTAGCCTTTACGTTGATGTACGTCTGCAGCGTCTCGCCGTCAACATCACACAGCCGGATTTGCAGGTCATCGAAGTAGGGGAGGATGTGCGCTCGGGCCTGAACCTCGTAGCCTTGGTAGGTGACCTCGTCCACGCGATGCCGGACATCCTCCAGCCAGCGGCGCACGGCGTCACTGAAAAGCATATCGGGCGGGGCAGCCTGCTCAGGCTTTTCGCAGAGCATGTCAAGCATGATCTGCCTGGCTTTGCCCTCGTTTCCTGTTACTGACAGACCTGTGGAAACCCAGGTCTGATTTTTTTTGCCATCTGTCGTATGCGTGAGCACGACATAGTATTTGTCGTTTTTTACGCGCAAGCTGGCTGTCATGAGAAGGGCCTCCCAAAGCATTGTGGCATAAGACTGCACCTCCAAGATTCGACTGTCGGGACGGGGCGTTTTCCTCGTCCGCAAAACCAGTATACTACAATCGTTACGATTTCAAAAATGTACGAATGGAACCAATATGGCGGCACAGCAATGCCGTGAAAGCGAGCGCCTTCACGGCATAATCTGCTGCTATATTGGTTTTGCGTTTTTCTCCCCCTGCAAATTCCAGACAGGCAACCCTTCCCGGCGCTGTGCCCTGCAAGGCAGCCTTTGGGCCGGCCTTGCAGCATGTTGTCACGCTTTCTTGGCACGCTCCCCGGACAAATTCGGATTATCGCGCTGCTTCCCCAAAAGCGGTACGGCAGAGGACGCTATTCAGTTGTGGTGAGAGGAAGTATATCTCCTCTCAATTACAATGGATAGCGTCGGAGTGTGGGAATGGGACGGGGAAAATAAAAAAATTGTGGTGAGCAAATGGGGCAGTGGTTCCAGGGAATGTTTATTATTAAACAGATTGAATGATTTTGTTTTAAATGAAATATGTGGTTGATTTGCTTCGCTATCGAAGATATAATTACTGTAGAGTGTGATTTGAAGATATATTATTGTTTGTGTTTATAGGAAAACATTTCGTGATTGTAATTTGAAAACCTGACATTTTATGCGGAGGAGGAAATAAAATGAACGATAGAATAGATGATGTTTTGGTTGATACGTCTGTATACCATAAAAAGCAATGCGATTTTGAGGGGATTACGAATTCAATTATTCCGATGCTTCTGCAATTACTAAGAGCAAATAATATTAAACTGCTTTCTCATCCAATTCTCATGAGAGAAATAAAGAAGCATATTGACCAGTCTGAGTTAATTTCCCGAATCAATAATTTTCAATCGGCGCTACTTTGATGAGTTTTTCACCGAGAGTGCAAAGTGTAGATGCTGTGTACTCACAGAATGCTCCAATCCCGAAGGATACGGAGCTATACAAACTTCTCACGACCAAGCCCAGCGAGGTTATGCCGGAAGAATTACGATAAACTTTCTTTTTGTGGGAGAAGGTGATATAATTTCAAAATAAGGAAGTGAAATAATGAGCGATAGAATAGATTTTTCATCATTTCGAGATAATGCTCCAATAATCACAATTTCATTGTCTGGGAGAGATGCAAACATCTGTGTTTTCTTTAGCATGAATTGTTGCACAAAAATGTTTGAGCATCATGAGCAGGGGGACGATTTTCGCACGGCATTTGCAAAAGCTGTTTTTCTCATGTTTCAAAATACAGAATGTAATGATGGCGAAGGTCTGACTGAAACGGATTTTCTGAGTGCATCGGACGACAGCCTGCTTCTTGTATTAAATGTGATTCTCAAACAAGATGATAATCTGAAAAATGAATATAATAAGGCAACTGGAAGTAGTGCCTATGAGCAATTTTTTGCAGCTAATGAATCTATACTGAAAAATGCAACGGCAGGCCTTTCAAAATCGTTCGAAAGAATATCCGGAATCTTTGAATCACAGAACAAGTTGCTTTCAACATCACTTGGCAATGCTTTGAGCAATCTGACTATACCTCACGATTACCTTCCCGGGTTAACTTCCGCAATATCAAATATGCCCCAATATGAGTTGCCACAATTTCATTCAGCACTGACCGGTATTCCTAAAATCTCGCCAATAGAAATATCTTCTGCTATGCAGTCTATGTCGAAGATTAATTTCGCTCAGTTGCAATCCGCATTAGTAAATGTCCCCCAAATCCAGTATCCCGAACTTGCATCGGTCATCGCTAATATTCCGCAGCCAGTAATTAATGTGCAAGCCATGCTTGCTCCTTTACAGGCTCTGGAAGAAAGTGCCAAGCGAATATCTGAAGATTGTTTGCATGTCATGCAATCGTCGTTGCTACAATTTGCAACCGCAACACAATCCATACTGTCCAATGTGGACTTCTCTTTGTTGACATATCGCAAAGAATGGAGCGCACAAAGAGAAACGCTATTAAAATATGACTGGTTTTATTCTGATGAACTGCCGGACGAACTTGTAAACTATATCCACGACAACCAAGAAAGTTTAAGTACTGATGAAGTGAACAAGTTAATTATTGGGCATTTTCGGAACGACCGTTGCAAGGCTTTAAAGATGGTGGTAAATCGTTGGGATGAATTACCGTACTTCACTTGTCGTAAAAGAATTTTCCACGAGGCCCTCGTCAATCATTCGAGGCGCTATTTTAATTCTTCTGTAACCCTGCTAACTGTGCATACAGAAGGAGTGATTACAGATTTTGTTAGAACATCCCTTGATAATCCACGTTACAAAGTAGAAAAAGCAATAGAGGACATTAAGAGAGAACTTGAAAAAAGCAACGATGTATCAATCTACGAATACGAGGTATTTAATGATGTAATTGAACAGATTGAGGCAGCTTTTACGGAAAATTTTAATCATTCCAATCCTGATGCGACTTCAAATGAATCACGTCATAAAATTGCACATGGTCATGCTTATCAAGTAGAAAGTGAGGTCAATTCGTTAAAAAAGTTTTTGTATTTGAATGAGTTATATTCATTGTTTTTGTACTTAGGCAAAAAAATACAGGAGTAATATTTTGATAGAAAACCCGCCTGGGTTAAGGCGGGTTTTCTTATGCCCAAAATTCAGAAAGGAGCACGATATGGAAAGGAAAAAGCTGTATATCATCGATGAAAAGACCTATGAGACCCACATCGACGAGGAAGTACATCTCTATAAGCTGCTCCATCAGCTCGCGTTCCTCGCCGGGAAGGTGAAGGATGCGGAGAACATGGCAAACCTGGTCGAGCCGGCAAAGCACTACGGCGAGATCGCGGAGGAAAAGTTTGATGACTGGCTCATTCTCGGCCACTATCTGGCGTTTGGGGATCGGACTGATTTTGCCGAGCTGAAGGAGACGGAGCTTACACCGCTGACTGCCGTACTGAAAGAGCATGACACGAAAATCAGAGAAAAGCAGCGTGTCGCTGCCAGCAATGATCCCGCCTACATCATTTCCGGCAGCGCCTTCTGTATGCTGGTGGGAAATCTCTTTGACCTGCTGGCGCAGTACGGATATCTCCGCAATCGCATTCTGAATGTAAAAGCGGAGCGGCAGCTTGCGCGGCTGCAAAAGAATCTTGCCAGCGAGCATCCGGCAATCCGCAGGATGTACCGCAGGTGGGGCATCCCGGACAGCACAGGCGTTACGGGCTTCGATATGCTGGAAAGCGCTATTCGTAGGACGCACCTGACCCCCTGTGATACTGACGGCAGCGAGGGTAACTATGCCTGAGCTGACCCACGTGAGCCTGCATTTTAGTAATAATCTCAAGAAAAGAGCCGGGCTTTATGGTGCTGCAATGAAATTCCACAAAATGTTCAAGCATTAAGAAAATATACAATCTCTTCATACTTGCACAAAAAAGCTGTATCACCCGGAGCAAATATGTTATAATCGGGAAAACAAGGAAATTCAGTTTCTCGTAAGGTGTGCTTATGGATACTTCTTTTGACATTTCAATTAACATTTCTGTGTCAATTCCGATTATTGGTGATTCGTCTATTATGTTGGCACAACCCCCAGCAGGATTTGAGTTCAAAGAAATCCCCATAGACGAGTACATATATAGGAATAGAATTACTGATAGCCGTGGAGAGGTTATGCCTGAATATCGTAGTGCTATTCACTCCGGCGAAAAACCCTATGTAATATGCATGGAAATGACAAATATCCAGACTGTAAAGCATGATAAGCCCGCAAATGCAGTATCCTTCTTCAATGGCTCTGACTTTGATAAATTGATTGAACCAATCCATGATGAAATTGAAGCGACTGTATTTCGCTTCTTTTCGCTACTCCATTTGTTCAAAGAAGGTGAAATTGCTCGAAAACACTCCTTTTACTCGTTCAATACGCAATCTGGAATTTGCAAGGTAAGTCGCACAATCGACAGTTATATAGAGGATATTATTACACTTATTCGATATCCATTGATAATTGACCCTACAGAAGTACCTTTATTAAACGATTTGCTTTATAAGCATGAACGAGCGTATCAGATCTTGAAATTAGTTGTAATTGATGACCTGGAATATACGTACCACACTTTAGATGACGCAACTAACTACAAAAATATGATGACACCACTTGAAGTCATGTTTTTGCAAAATGACTATGGTGACAAAAAAGAAATGCTTGCAAAGCGTATGGCGGTATTTCTCGGCAATTCCGATTGCGAAATGAAGTCTATATATGACAATGTGAAATCCCACTATCGGGATCGAAGTGAGGCAGTTCACGAGGGTAGTACAACGCAAATCTCGCACGCATCAGTTGATGAATTGCGAGGACTCGTAAGAAGCGCAGCTAAGAAATATATTGGAGTTATTGAGCAGGCACTAAAAGCCGAACCTGCAAAGACATTTGATGAAATCAAAACAGAGCAGATTGGTTACTTAAAAGGAATTGTACAAATAAAAAACGGCCTAAATATATGGTAAGAAAAAAACCTCGCTTTAACCGAAGCGAGGTTTTTCTATGCCCAAAAAGAATCTAAGACTGCTGGATATAATTTTTGCCATTCTTGTGGCCGAACATCTACGCTAAAAAATATACAAAAGCATCTAGCTTGCTCCAAGCCGTTGGCGATGGAGCACTTGCGGCGTATGTCCAGATGGCCGTAGATGTTTGCGGTCATCTTGATGTCCGAGTGGCCGAGCCACTCCGGCACATCCTTCAGACCGTAGCCCTCCGACAGCAGCATGCTGGCGCAGGTGTGGCGCAGGTCGTGGAATCGGATATGGGGCAGGTCGTACTTCTTCAGCAGCTTGTGGAAGGTGTGGCTTACATAATCGGGAGAATAGGGATGCCCGTCCTCCCAGGTGAACACATAGTCGTTGTCTATGTAATCCTTGCCGAAGTGATTGCGGTAGTATTGCTCCTGCTGTAACAGAATTTTGAACAGCCTTACCGCATCGTCTGTCAGGGGAAAGCTGCGGAAGCTGGATGCGTTCTTCGTCTTGTTCTTCTCCACGACCTTCGTGACCCGGGCCACGGTGTGCCGTATGGTCAGCGTTTGCATCGCAAAGTTGATGCTGTCCCATTTCAGGCCCAACACCTCGCTGCGGCGCAGGCCGTACAGCGCGGTGACGTAGATGATGGGGTAGAGGCGTTCGTTTTTGACGGCGGTCAGCAGGTCTCGCATCTGCGCTTCGGTGTAGAACGTGCCGGTAAACTGCGCCGCGTGCGGCATGACGACCAAATTAGCTGGGTTTGTCTGAATCAGACCGTCCCTCTGCGCCAATTTGAGCGTCTGATTGAGAACGTTCTTGTGCTGACGCAAGCTAACCGCGGATAGGCCGCCGTGGCCGTCAGAGCGCCCTAATTTAGCCTTTACGTTGATGTACGTCTGCAGCGTCTCGCCGTCAACTTCGCACAGCCGGATTTGCAGGTCATCGAAGTAGGGAAGGATGTGTGCCCGGGCCTGTACCTCGTAGCCTTGGTATGTGACCTCGTCCACACGATGCCGGACATCCTCCAGCCAGCGGCGCACAGCGTCGCTAAATAGAATATCGTGAGAGGCGGCATGCTCGGACTTTTCGCCGAGCATGTCAAGCATGATCTGCCTGGCTTTGCCCTCGTTTCCTGTTACTGACAGACCTGTGGAAACCCAGGTCTGATTTTTTTTTGCCATCTGTCGTATGCGTGAGCACGACATAGTATTTGTTGTTTTTAACGCGCAAGCTGGCGGTCATGAGAAGGGCCTCCCAAAGCATTGTGGCATAAGACTGCACCTCCAAGATTCGACTGTCGAGACGGGGCGTTTTCCTCGTCCGCAAAACCAGTATACTACAATCGTTACGATTTCAAAAATGTACGAATGGAACCAATATGGCGGCACAGCAATGCCGTGAAAGCAGGTACTTTCACGGCATAATCTGCTGCTATATTGGTTTTGTGTTTTTCTCCCCCTACAAATTCCAGACAGGCAACCCTTCTCGGCGCTGTGCCCTGCAAGGAAGCCTTTGGGCCGGCCTTGCAGCATGTTGTCACGCTTTCTTGGCACGCTCCCCGGACAAATTCGGATTATCGCGCTGCTTCCCCAAAAGCGGTACGGCAGAGGACGCTATTCAGTTGTCGCGAGAGAAAGAAGTATATCTCCTCTCAATTACAATGGATAGCGTCGGAGAGTGGGAATGGGACAGAAAAAATAAGAAAATATTTTAGGCAGGATAGGGAGAGCAGAAGATATTGGCTTAATAGTGTTGGTGATTACTGAATAATTAGGCATTGGAAAAATAAGGCGAATTTAATTTGATTCAATATATGTGATAGTATTGCTTCACTATTGGAAATGTAACCATGACAGAAGAGCGTTGAAAACATAATCTCATCTATTAATGTAATGACGTGAAATCTACGGAGTCTTTTATAATATTTATATGAAATACTATGTAGTTACAATTTGAAGTTGGAGCAAAACTCATATAAACTGCAGACATTGCCTAATGCTATTTAAATGTTATTATTGGGGCAAATAATTCAGGAAAGACAGGACTTCTTCATGCTATTAATCTTTTGGATTCCTCTTCAGATATTTCAGTCAACGATTTTAATAAGAACCTACTTTTACAATACCCCAACATGTTTTTGCTGTGGTTAAGCTGCAGCTTCGTTTTCGAAAAACGCGATACCGAGGGTTGCAAAAGCAAATCGCAAAAATGAATATTATGTTTGCTTTGGCAAACTTGATTTTAGCTGACAGACCCTGTCTGGCGGCTTAATTGAGCTTTGCCTCGCAAGCAGATTTTGGAATGCGTCTGACCTTTTGTGGTTGGACGTTTTTCTGTTTTTGGGAAAGCTCAATTGTGCGGTGTTGCCCTAAAGAAGAATTTTGTCAATGGATAGCGGGATCAACGGCACACAGCACAAAAGCACCAAAGCCACGCGCCACGAAATGCCTACGGTAATGGCAAACAACAAAAGCGGTGCAAGCATGGCGTAAAAGAACTGCGGCAGGTGGCTGGAAATAGTACAGGTCCAGCTGCTCCACGCCCTCCAGGGCAATCTGAGTCAGGCCCGCCATGCTCATGTCATCGGTAGAACGCACACCAAGACGAACGATTTTATTGTAGACGCACTCGCGCAGATTCTTTTTGACGCTGCGACCCAGTGTGTCCTTCAAGTCCCCGACAATACGGGTGGTGGCATAGCGAACCGCCAATCCGGCACAGGCGCAGACTACTGGTACCAGAAAAACACCCACGCCGCCGCCGTTATACTGGACAGCAAGTGCAATGGACTCACAGAGACGCAGTGATGCCGACATTCGCAAACAGGCCCAGCACCATCCAGCCTACACAGAAGCCGATATACTTTTTGTTGCCGCCGAGCAGGCGGAGAAGATCCTTGTCTATCATTCGATACTCCCTCATGGTTTGTTTGCGCCGGTAAAAGGACGCAAATTTCAAATTAGTGCAAACTAACCAACGGACAAAAAAATATCCGCCTGTAAACAAGCGCGAAGCGCAGCATTCATCACATATGTAAGAATGAAATGACTTCTTTTGCAAGCTGATGTGGATACGATTATGGCAGCCTTGTCGGAGCGTAATGACAACAAAATGAAATCAAAATAGGGTTAGAAAAGGCTAACAACCTACTATTCTAAAGATTTTTTAGCATTTGTCAAGCGGAAATAATTACACTTGCAGCATAATAGACCAGACGGAAGGAATGAACCGTTGGATATGACAAAATAGTGGTTGGGTGACAAAGAGATATAAAACGATAAGATAAAGAAGAAATGAAGCAAGATAAAAATATTCGGCGCGATGAAAGCAGTTCTAACCCCGCCACTACGGCCATAAAAATTAAGGCTGCAACATGAACAAATGATTCATAAGTGTCTAAAAATAAACAGAAGCAAAAATCGACATAAAAATGGGAACGATATATCGCATATAAAACGGAATGCAAGAATTGACATATCGAATAGAAACTGTCTGTTTACATTGTCACATCAGGGTGATAGGATGAGGGTGCAGTGAAAAACTTCCCCCAAATGGAGAAGATGAACGGCAAAGAGGAGTGAGCAGAAAATGGAGCAGGCAGTGGTAAAGATTCTGCTGCTGGGAATCTGCGGATATGGCAGTAACTACATCAAGGAAATTTCGGAACGCGACATTCCCGGTATAAAAATCGAGGGCATCTGTGAGGTTGTTCCCAACGCCGCAGATTTGTATCCCATCATTAAAGAACAGAACATTCCAATCTATCAAACGCCTGAGGACTTCTATAAAGAACATACCGCCGATCTGGCTGTTGTTTCAACGCCCATTCATCTGCATTATTCGCAGATCGTCACCTGCCTGACGCATGGATCGAATGTGCTGACCGAAAAGCCTGTCTGCACCTCGGTAGAGGGCGCACGCAAGCTGGAACAGCTGGAAAAGGAGACCGGTAAGTTCATTTCGGTAGGGTATCAGCTTAACTATTCCCGCGATGTACTGGCCCTGAAGCAAGACATTCTGGATGGCCGCTTCGGTAAGCCCATCTACATGAAAGCACTGCACGCGATGCGGCGAGGCGATAAATACTACGCCCGCAACAGCTGGGCTGGGCACATTGATGTAAAGGGCTGTGCTGTGAACGACAGTCCGTTCAACAACGCCTGCGCCCACCAATTTCAAGTGATGACTTTCCTGCTGGGGGAGCGTCTGGAGCGCGCGGCCGAGTTGGCCGATGTACAGGCCGATCCCTATAAAGGAAACCCAAATGTCGAAAATTTCGACACGATTACAGTACAGGCGCATACGGCATCAGGTGTGCCGCTGTGGTACGGCACAGGCCACGCCATTGTAGATAAGAAGCTGGGCCCTATAGCTGAATACCGTTTTGAGAAGGGCACGGTTTACTTCGGCAAAGACTTCGGCAGTGGGCCAATAACTGAATATGTCTACATCGGCGATACTGGCGAGCGTATCGACTATGGCCGCATCCCTAAGGGAGAGCGCCTGCAGAAATTCTACGATGCCATTGAAGCCGTGCGCACAGGGAAGCATCCTGTCTGCACTGTACAGTGCGCAATTCCTCATTTGGAGGCGGTAGAAAAAATTGCAAAGCTGCCCATTGTTTCCATTCCGGCTGAAGGTGTAGAGGATATCCGGGAAGATGATGACACATTCCACACCATTGTAGGGCTGCACGATATTTTTATCACTTGTTACAAAAACCGGGAAATGCTTTTCCAAGAAGGATTACCCGGGAATAAATAAGAAGGAGAAACACCATGAAAAAACAAAGCACCCTCAAGCGCGCACTGGCGCTTGGCATGTCGGCCACTATGGTCGGCGTTACGCTGGCAGGCTGCGGCGGTTCTGCCTCCTCTACGGCAGCAACCTCTACAGAAACTGCATCGTCTGCAACCACTGAGGCGGAAGCGACTACGGACAGTAACAAACCCTTTGCGGGCACTACGCTGACTTGGTACACCACATTGAACGGCAATGTCTCTGACAACTTCGCAAACCTTGGCGATACGCCATGGGCCAAGTATGTGGAGGAGCAGACCGGCATCATCATCGAATTCCAGCACCCGACGCAGGGGTCCGAAGCCGAGGAATTCGCCGTTATGCTGGCCTCCGGTGAGTATCCCGACATCATTGAATATACATGGACGACTTATTCTGGCGGTGCGGGTGCAGCCATCAATGATGGCGTCATTATTTCGTTGGATGACTATATGGCAGATGCTACAAATCTGTCCAAAGTCATGCAGGAACATCCTGAAATCGGTAAGATGATCAAGTCTTCCGGCGGTAACTATTACTGCTTCCCCTGTCTGCGCGGTCTGGAATCCCCCAACAAGACCGAATTTTCTTCCGGTTTCCTGTATCGAGCCGATGCGCTGGCGGATCTGGGCTTTGATCAGGTGCCTGAGACGATTGACGAGTGGGAAGAAGTCCTGCGCGCCGCTAAGGCCGCCGGCTACAGCAAGCCGTTCACGACCCGTAAAGAGTGGGTCAAGGATGTCTGGTCTGCCGCTTACGATAACTGGGGCAGCTTCTATGTAGATGACGGTGTCGTGAAGAACGGTCTCATTGAGGACAGCCGCAAGGATTTCATCCAGAAGATGGCCGACTGGTATGCCGAAGGTCTGCTGGACAACGACTGGATGCAGGCGGATAAGAAATCCACCCAGACCGACTTCGTTTCCGGCAACTGCATCTTGGGCTACGCACCGTTCGGTCAGGGCCTCGGCAACTATACCAAGGCTATGATGGAAGCCGATCCCAACTTCAAGGAAGATTACATTCAGGCTGCTGCGCCCGTCACCTCTACCAAGGGCAAGAACGCAAAGTTCTCCAAGATGAACAACATCTATGACCAGTCCGGTGCTTCTGCCGCCATCTCCTCTCAGTGCAAGAATGTTGAAGCTGCTGTTTGGCTGCTCGACTGGCTGTACAGCGAGGAAGGTCAGATTTGCTACAACTTCGGTATCGAGGGCGAAAGCTACGAGATGAAGGACGGCAAGCCTGTCTACACCGATCTTATTATGAATAATCCCGATGGCATGAGCGTTGCACAGGCATTGGCTGCGTACACCCGTGCTTCCACCTCCGGTGCCGGTATCCAGAGCGAGGACTACATTGACCAGTATTACGCACAGGATAATCAGAAGAAAGCGCTGGAGCTTTCCATGAAGACCGACATGGGCGAGCATATGTTCCCGCCGACATCCGTTTCTGAAGAAAATCAGGATCGCTACTCCGAAATCATGAGTCAGGTTAAGACTTTGGCCGATGAGATGGAAGCCAGCTTCATCTGCGGCACCACCCCGATGAGCGAGTGGGATTCCTACCAGCAGAAGCTGAAGGATGCCGGCATTGAAGAGGCAGTCCAGATGATGCAGGAAGCATACGACACCTACATGGCAAACTGAGTTCCGATGCGATAAAGCAACAATAATATGTTAAAAATGGCATCCGGAGGAATGCTCTTTCGGATGCCATTTCCATAAGGAAACACTACGGGGTGCTGACAAGATTATGAACAGAATGACAGAGCTGCTGGAACGGATCAATTATGATCTGCCCGGGCTGAAAAAAGCAAAGATGTGCTATGCACAGGGGGATGCGGACGGCGCAATGGATGCGGTTATTGAGCATTTTTGCACACGCACAACGCCAAAGTATCTCTTTACCGCTAAGGAGATGGAGCAGTGTAAGGTCGATGGCATCCTCGAGGATGCGCAGGAGACGCTGGATCATTATATCTATGGCCACAAGTTTGACGGCGAGATCGACTGGTTCTTCAACCCGACGGAGCATACCTCCCACGATAACGAGTGGACATGGTCGCTGTACCGCCACATTTATTGGCAGCCGTTGGCCCGTGCCTACGCGTTGACAAAGGATGAAAAGTACACGAAAGAGTTCCTGCATGAAATGACCGAGTGGGGCAAAGCATGGCCTGTGACCCCCTTCATGGAAAATGAAGAGGATGCTGCAGCCAAGTACAAATTCCCCGGTCACTCCTGGCGCACCATCGAGACGGCCATGCGCATCTACACGGTCTGGCTGCCCTGTATGGAGGCGTTCCGCACCTCGCCTGCGTGGGATCGAGAGGGATGGGTAACATTCCTGACGCTGCTGTGTGACCATGCAGATTTCTTGATGACCCATTACAGCAACCACAAGAAGTCGTCCAACTGGCTGACGATGGAAAGCGGTACACTGCTGGAATGCGGTATTCTCTTCCCGGAAATCAAATCCGACTGGTTCATGACCGGCTACCGTCGGGTCATGCAGGAAGTAAAGTACTCCTTCGATAATGACGGCATCCACATGGAGCGCACCCCCATCTACCACATGGTGGCTGCGGGCGTCTACTTCCAGTGTTACCGTCTGTGCAAGCTGAATGGCATCCCTGTGCCGCCCTACATGGAGCCAACGCTGGAAAAATCCGCACAGTTTATTATGAGTCTGGTCAAGCCCGACCTGTCCACGCCGATGATCGGCGACGCGGATCGGGATGATCTGACGACCCGCCGCTGCGATACCTCGCTGTACGAGGGTATGAACCTGACATTCGACCCCTACGATTTGAACGAGATGCGTGCGTACTTCCGTACCTGGTACGAGGAAACGGGTCGCGAGGACTTCCGTTTTATGGCCACCGCGGGCAAAGAGGGCACACCGCCTGCACAGCGCAACTACAAGTACATCCCGGCGGGTATCTATGTTATGCGCACAGGCTGGGGTCCGGAGGACAGCTACTTCCATGTACACGGCATCCAGCTCGAGCGTGGTGAGGTCAGCTCGCACTCCCACAACGACACGGGCCATGTGGAGATTCACGCCAGGGGCGAGGACATCCTGACAGACTCGGGCCGTTACATCTACAACAGCTCCTGCTGGAAGGATTGGCGGCACTACTTCCTGTCCGCCAAGGCTCACAACACGCTCTATGTGGATGACCACGAGATGGGTACCGTTCCCGGTGTTACCCGCACCCGCGGTGTGCGCACCTATCTGCACGCCTTTGAGGAAAACGAGCAGTATCAGCTTATCGACATTTCCCACAACGGCTATGACTTCATTGATGACCCAATGTTCCACCGGCGCCGCGTCGTGCGCCTGCCTGATGATATTTATGTCATTGAGGACCGTGTAACTGGCATCTGCAGGGAAGACCATGACATCCGCCTGTATTATAATTTTGCGTTTGGCCATCTGGATGGAGAAAACGGCAAGTTTGACTATACCTCCCAAAAGGGACGCGGGTATACGATGACCGTACAGGCTGACAAGAAACTCGATTTTGAAATCCTTGAGGGCAGCGAGAATCCCATCGGTGGGTGGATCAGCTACGGTTACGCATGGCGCAAGCCCATCCCGCAGCTGATCGCCAAGCATAGCGGTAAGGCACCGATCCACTTTATTACAGTGCTGGCCCCGGAGGGAAGCAAGGCTGAAACTGCCATCAATGGTGATGCCGCCATGGTCACGCTGGCTGGTGGCAAGGTATTGACACTGACAGAGAATGCGGTAGAACTGCATTGAGAAAGGAGCCTGCAAGATGAGATACGGTATCTGTACCGGCATCGAAAATGCCGGGCTTGTAAAAAAATTGGGCTATGACTACATTGAGCTTTCGGTGACAAAGACCATGGGCCTTGACCCTGCGGCGTACGCTGCAGGCAAGAAGGCGCTGGAGGAGAGCGGAACCGAGGCGGAGTGCTTCAACATTCTGTTCCCTAAAACGATGAATTTCGTTGATGGTAAGACAACGAATCTTGATGCGTTGGAAGCTTATCTGGAAAAGGCAATGGCAATGATTGCCGATCTGCATGGTAAAGTGGTCGTGTTCGGCAGTGGCAAGTGCCGTACATGCCCGCCGGAGGTCAAGTATCTGGACGCTTACGAGAACCTTGTCAAAGCCTGCCGACTGACGGGTGAAATCGCAGGAAGGTACAGCATCAAGGTGGTTATTGAACCGTTGAGCCGAAAAGAAACCAATATGGTCTGTACCGTGGCCGAGGGCGCATTGCTGCAGAGGGATGTGGCCAACGAGAACGTAGGAATGCTGGCCGACTACTTCCATATTTGCGCCAACCACGATGACCTCAACAGCATCGCAACCATCAAGGACTTTGGGCATATCCATATTGCGTCCGGCAATGGCCGGCGTTATCCGCTGCCCGGCGATGGCGAAAACTATGGCGAGCTTTTTGTTGCTCTGCACACGGCGGGTTATAACGGCCGCATGAGTATCGAGGGCAAAACAGAGAACATCGAGCAGGACGGTGCGGCCGCCCTTGCTTACTTAAAACAGTTGGAGGCGCAAAACAATGGCTGATAAAGTAAAACTCGGTATCATCGGCTACGGTCATATTGGCAGCCAGCATGGCCGCGCGATTCGGGACGGAAAGTGTCCGCAGGTCGATCTGACTGCGGTCTGCGACATTGACCCCGCCCGTCTTGAACTGGCAAAAAAGACGAACGGTGAGGGCATTCAGACATTTACCGATGCATCCGAGCTGATCCACTCCGGCGTGTGTCAGGCTGTCATCATTGCAGTGCCGCATTACCTGCACCCCTCGATGGCCATAGAGGCTATGGAGACTGGCCTGCATGTCATTGTAGAAAAGCCCGCGGGCGTCTACACCAAGCAGGTCGAGGAAATGAACGCTGTTGCGGCCAAACACCCGGAGCTTGTCTACTGTATGGATTTCAATCAGCGCACGAACCCGCTGTACAAAAAGGTCAAGGATCTCATCGACAGCGGTGATTTGGGTGAGATGACCCGCGTTATTTGGATCGTTACGGATTGGTACCGCTCGCAGAGCTACTATGATCAGGGCGGCTGGCGTGCTACCTGGGATGGCGAAGGCGGCGGCGTGCTGCTGAACCAGAATCCCCACAATCTTGATTTGTGGCAGTGGATGTGCGGCATCCCTAAGCGCGTAAAATCACAGGTATACTACGGAAAGCACCGCAATATCGAGGTCGAGGACGACCTATATGCCCTTGTCGAATACGAAAACGGTGCGACAGGCTGCTACATTACGTCAGTAGGGGATGCCCCCGGTACAAATCGTTTGGAAATTGACGGGACAAATGGTAAAATTGTAGTTGAAAATAACGAGCTTACCTTCTACCGTCTGCGTATTCCGGAACCGGAATTCAATGCCACCTACAAGGGTGGTCTTGGCAAGCCGGAAGTGTGGGAGTGCAAGATTCCCATCAAGGGCACCTACACCTCCCACCCGGGTATTATCAACAATTTCTGTGACTGCATCCTGAAAGGTGCAAAGCCCATTGCCCCCGGCGCCGAGGGCATCCGTGGTTTGCAGATTTCCAACGCTATTCACCTTTCGAGTTGGCTGAATGGCGAATGGGTCGACATCCCTGTGAACGGAGATTTGTTCCTTGAGAAACTGCAGGAGCATTGCAAGGAACCGGTCACAAAATAACAGCTGCCCGCAGCAGAAGCTAAGCCGAAGAAACGGAGTATACAAACGTGGCTGAAAAGAAAAAGTGGGCCCCTACAAAGATGTTTTTGCAGTGGTGCCTTTCCTATCTGCTGATTTCTGTTATTGCCCTGACGCTGCTTTTGGCATCCGGGTACAGATATCTTGATGTGCTGCGGGACAATTTGGAATACACGAACGGCATCCAGCTGGATATGACGCGGGTCTGGCTGGATCAGAAGGTCAAGCTGCTACGCAACATCACAGCAAAAGAGAGTAGCACAGCGGCCATTGAGGCCGTACGTCAGGCGGATGACTATGATGATATTCCACGGTATGATTACTACATGCTTACGAGGAAAATCTCTACAGATGTCATCAACTACGGTATAGGGGATGCATACTTTCTCTATTTTCCGTCCACGGATGCGATAGTATCCAACACGAAATACGGGCAAAGCCGTCGATTTTATGACCTTGTGCTGGAGGCTTATGACATCAGCTATGAGGATTGGATGGAAATATTGAAGCAGAACTTAGTGACAACGCGGGTATTTCAACCTGTTGTACAGGGCAAGGATAGCAAAAACTATCTGGTTCTGATGCGTCCGCTGAACATCACAAGCCGAGAGCCTGATAAGGCAGTGGCGGTTATGATCGTTGATTTGGAGGATCTGTTCAAGGCCTCTGATTGGCTGAATAACGATACACTGTGTATCAATGACCGCAACAACGGTGTGCTGGTTGCTAACCATGAACTCCCTGAGGCAACGGAAAATGCTGTCACAGAGCTGATTAAAAGCAGCGGAAGCCGTAAGTTTGACGAAGCAGCACATACAACGAGCAAGGAAGAATACATTTCAATCATTTCTTCCACTTACGAAAATTGGGACATTGCAGTCATTCTGAAGGAACAGGCTTTTGCATCGAAAATCATTGATATACAGAAGCTTTTGGCTGTTGTTGTCATCATCTATCTGCTGTTGACGGTAGCGGTTATTGCCAACAGCGCAGCCAAGCGTTATTTGAAGCTGCGCAACGTCGTGCAGGTGCTGCACCGTGGCAATGCGGCTGACCCGGAGGAAAATCTGACCGATGCCTTCGCCTATATTGACAGCCGCGTACAGAAGCTTGTGCAGGATAATGTCGAAAGCTCCGATCTCATTGAACAGCAGCGCACCGTGATGCTGCGTGAGCAGTTTCACGCGATGATAACGAACGCAGATGCGGCAAACGAGGCCGATACAGACCAGCTGGAAAATCTCGGCTTCCCGATCCACAGGGCAAAACAGTATTATCTTCTGGCCTACCGCCTGCAGGAACAGGATCTTGCGAACGAGAAGGATCCTGACAAAATATATGAGATGCAGTGGTTCATACTCCAGAATGTAACCAGAGAGAATCTTACGAGCCGCAGTCTGGAGAACCTTTGCTTCCGTGAAGGCGGCATGCAGCTTTACATTATCTGGACCGAGAAGGAAGACCCAGAGATGCTTGAAAGCATTTTGTGGAGCTATGAATACTGTCGCAGCTTTTTGGCCCAGCATTTTGAGTTTCGCTATGACATTGCCGTAAGCAGTGGGCACACTGGTCTTGATGGGGTATATAAAACTTACCGCGAGGTATGCCGTGTCTATCAATATCAGCAACGCACGCAGGATACCGGTACGATATTCTACAGCGACCTGAAGGTACAGCCCGGCGACACGACAGTACGCTATCCGGTTGAAACGGAGAACAAGCTGCATCTGGCTGTACGCAGCGGTGATGAAGGCGAGGCTTGTACACAGATTCAAGCGTTGATGCGCCAAAATCAGGAAAACTACTTGAGCCCCGCAGGCATGCAGTTCCTGGTGGGAAAGATCATGTCGACCATCGTGCGTGCGGGCGAACAGCGGAGCGATGATCCAGAGCTGGCCGAAAATCAAAATCGCGTCATGGAGGCCGCCCGCTGTGGCAGCACCGAGGCGATGGAGCAGGCGCTTTGCCGGTTGGCAGGCACAGTCTGCCAAGCAGTACGTGCCTCCGAACAGGAGGCGGCAGCGGATGAAAAAGGCCGTCTGTATCTGGAGATGCGGGACTACATTGAAGCTAACTATTCGGATGCTACGCTGAATGTAAATGCACTCTCAGAGCATTTTGACCGTCCTGCTCCGTTCGTCTCCCGCTACTTCAAAGAGATGAACGGTACGAACCTGACCCAGTATATTCACAAAGTGCGCTTAGAGCATGTGAAAGAAAAGCTGCTGCAGGACGAAAAATTAGAGACGATCGCCGTCACCTGCGGGTTTGGCAGTCTGCGCAGCTTCCTGCGTATCTTCAAACAATATGAGGGTGTAACTCCTACCCAATATAGGGAGCTGCACGGCAAAAAGGAAGAAACAACCAATGAAAACATTTAAAACGGCAGTTATAGGCTGTGGTATGATTTCCAAAAATCATTTCAAAGCCCTGAAAAATGTCGAGAATGCCGACTGTGTTGTCGCCTGCGACATTCGCCCGGAGCGTGCCGCAGCCGCCGCAGAAGCCTACGGCATTCCACACACGGAGACAGAGTATCACAGGGTATTGGATAACCCGGAAATCGATGTTGTGCACATCTGCCTGCCCCACTATCTGCACGCGCAGGTTGCCATAGAAGCCATGGAGCATGGTAAGCATGTGCTTTGCGAAAAGCCAATGGCGCTGGATCCCGCCGATGCCGAAAAGATGATCGAAGTCCGCGACCGCACGGGCAGGACGCTTGGCATCTGCTTCCAGAACCGTTACAACGATTCGTCCAGGTATATGCGCAGCCTGATGGATTCGGGCAGGATGGGCAAGGTTCTGGGGGCACGGGGCGCTGTGTTCTGGAACCGAAACCCCGAATACTATACCGAATCTGATTGGCGCGGTACCTTGGACAAGGAGGGCGGCAGCGCACTGGAAAATCAGGCAATCCACACATTTGATCTGATGCAGTGGCTCACAGTGCCGATCAAGACTGTGGAGGCAAGCTGCTCCACCAAGCGTCACAAGGGCGTCATTGAGACAGAGGATACCTGCGATGTCTTTATGACCGGCCCCAACGGCGAGCGGCTCGTCTTTTTCTGCACGAACTGCTATGTGAAAAATGCCCCCGTGGAGTTAGAAATCGTCTGCGAGAATGGCAGTATCCGCATGGTCGGCAACCTTGTCACTACTGAACTGGACGGTAAGACAGAGACGAAGGATTTCTCCTCCGGTACGGTGTTCGGCAAGGATTATTGGGGCAGCGGTCACGGGTTCCTTATTGAGGATTACTACACTAAGCTGGCGGCAGGGGAACGGTTCCCTGTCAGTGGTGAGGAAGCGATTGTCAGTACCAGGCTTCTCCACGCGGTTTATTCTTCCGCTAAAAATCACGAGGTCATCCGCCTTGACACAAAGGAGAATCAAGCATGAGCACAAAGAGCAAAGCCGCGGCGGCCGAAGAAAAAAAGCCGATCACCTTAAGCTCGGAGCATGTGCCCCTGAGCTACCGCATCAAAAAAGATCTGCAGCGCAACGGCATGATCTATGCGATGCTTATTCCGGTGCTGGTCTACTATGCCATCTTTAAATTCGGGCCGATGTTCGGTCTGTACATCTCTTTCATCGACTACAAGCCCGCCAGAGGCATTTTTGGCAGCAAGTTTGTCGGCCTCAAATGGTTCAAGTCTTTCTTCTCTGACTATTACTTCGGCCGTCTGCTCATCAACACCGTGCGCATTGCGGTGGCGGATCTGCTGACCTTCCCGCTGCCTGTCATTCTGGCGCTGCTTATCAACGAGCTGAAAAACAAGAAATTCTCCAAGACAGCGCAGACGCTTCTGTATGTGCCGCACTTTATCTCCACAGTTGTTATCTGCGGTATCGTTATCACGCTGACGAGCTCCACCGGCGCCATTACCGAGGTGCTGCACAACTTTTTCGGCATCAAAGAGCAGGCGCTGCTAAATAACCCGTCCAACTTCCTGCCGATCTACATTCTGACAGAGCTTTGGCAGACGCTTGGCTGGAACTCCATCATCTATCTGTCGGCCCTTTCCGGCATAGATCAGGAACTGTATGATGCGGCCAAGGTCGATGGCGCGAACCGTTGGCAGCAATGCCTGCATGTCACGCTCCCCGGCATTGCGCCTACCATCGTCATCATGCTGATTTTGAAGATGGGTAAGATCTTCAATGTCGGTTATGAGCGCGTTATGCTGCTGTACAACCCCGCAATTTATAATACCGCCGATGTCATCAACACCTATGTTTACCGTAAAGGTCTGATTGATGCACAGTTCAGCTATAGTACGGCGGTTGGCATGTTCAACTGCCTTGTCAGCTTCGCACTGGTCATGATCACAAACAAGATCAGCCAGAAGGTCAATGGCAGCGGTCTGTGGTAAGGAGGATACGATCATGGCGAATACAAATACCAAAAACGCACCGCGCGGCACCAAGATCAAGGAATCCTTCGGAAGCCGGCTGTTTGATATCGTGGATATACTGATCGTCTGCTTGTTGCTGGCCTGCGTTCTGATCCCGCTGATCCACATCGTGGCGGCATCCTTCAGCAACCCGTCGCTCTTCGTAGGGCATAAGGGCATTCTACTCTGGCCGGAAGGCTTTTCTCTTGCATCGTATCAGGCTGTGTTCAAGAATACCTTCCTCTGGACCGGCTACGCAAACACTCTGTTTATTGTTATCGTAGGTACGGTTCTCAATGTTCTTCTCTCGATGGTTGCGGCCTACTGCCTGTCCCGCAAGCATGTGGCGGCCGGCCCCACCATTATGAAGCTACTTGTCTTTACGATGTATTTCAGCGGCGGTATGATCCCGCTGTACCTGGTTGTCAAGGGCGTTGGACTTTACGGCTCCCGCTGGGCACTGATCCTGCCTACATTGGTCGATACCTACAACCTCATCATTATGCGCACCGCCTTTGCGGGTGTGCCTGACTCCCTGGAAGAATCCGCCAAGTTGGACGGCGCCAACGCGTGGACGATCCTGTGGCGTATCATGGCCCCGTTGGTAAAGCCTACGGTTGCTGTCATCACACTGTACTACGCGGTCAGCCATTGGAACTCCTGGTTTAATGCCATGCTGTTCCTGCGCGATAAGACCCAGTACCCCCTGCAGCTGATCCTGCGCCAGATCCTCATCCAGAATGACACGGCCGACATGACAGCCGGTGCGGATTACCTCGTGAGCGAGACAATCCAGTACGCGACTGTTGTGGTTGCCACACTGCCTATCCTCTGTATTTATCCGTTCGTTCAGAAGTACTTTGTCAAGGGTGTTATGATCGGCGCCATCAAGGGCTAATCTGCACAGTAAAAAGGAGAAATTACCATGCGCGTACCTTATGAGAAAATGTATAACGAATTTGTGCGGGTTCTGCTGAAGTACGGCTTTGACAAGGAGAAAGCGGAAATCTCCGCCAAGCTCTACGCCGATGCAAGCCGTGACGGTGTATACACCCATGGTCTGAACCGCTTTCCGAAATTCATCAAGAGCATTCATGATGGTATTGTGGACATCCACGCCGAGCCTGTGCTGAAGGAGAGCTTTGGTGCATTTGAACGGTACGACGGCTGTCACGGACCCGGCAACCTGAACGCCTACGCCTGCACGAAGCGTGCTATTGAGTTGGCCAAGCAGAACACCATCGGCTGTGTGGCGCTGGCTAATACCAACCACTGGATGCGCCCGGGCAACTACGGCCTGATGGCGGTTGAGCAGAATTGCATCGGTATTTTTTGGACGAACACCGTGCCCAATATGCCGCCGTGGGGCGGGCGTGACGCACGCCTTGGCAACAACCCCATTACACTGGCCATACCCCACGGGGATACGCCCGTGTTGGTGGATGTGGCTATGTCGATGTTCTCCTACGGTAAGCTGGAGGTCTATAAGCGCAGCGGCAGGCCGCTGCCTGTGGACGGCGGTCTGAACAAGAATCAGCAGCCCACGAGGAACGCTGCCGAGATCCTTGAAACACATGAGAGTTATCCCATTGGTTATTGGAAAGGCTCCGGTCTGAGCTTGGCGCTTGATCTTATCGCGTCCGCGCTGGCGGGCGGTCGTACAACCCGTCAGGTCGGGGAGTTGCCGCTGGAAACCGAACTGAGTCAGGTGTTTATCTGCATCAATCTGGACAGCCTGCCCGATAAGGAGAATATTGCTGCCAATGTTGAGGCAACGTTGCGCGATATGGAGACCTCTACCCCTGTGGAAGAGGGACGCCCGGTTCATTTCCCCGGCGCGCACATGGCCGAGGTCCGCAGCGACAACATGGAGAACGGTATCCCTGTCGAGGATGCGATCTGGCAGCAGGTGCTGGCACTGTAAAGGGAGGTGCGCGGTATGATCATACCGGGACTGGTATCGGCAACATTCAAAACAGAAAGCCCCGATTTTGTGCTGGCGGCACTGAAAAAAGCCGATCTTCATGCGGTGGAATGGTCGGAAAACTGGCATATCCCGGCGGGGAATGCCGCGCTGGCCCGTGACCTGCGGGAGCGGACCCTTGCGCAGGGGGCCGAGATTGCGGCCTACGGTTCATACTATCGCTTGGGCCAGAACAGCGAACCCGCCAAAGTTTTTTTGCCCACGCTGCAGAGTGCTGCGGCATTGGGCGCGTCGCTCATTCGCATCTGGGGTGGCGGCACAGCATCGTCAGAGCTGGATGCAGATACACGCAAGGAGTTGGCGACCGAGGCAAAGACCGTCAGTGATATGGCGGCATCGGAGGGCATCAAGGTTGCCCTGGAATGGCACAAAAACACCGTCACCGATACGAATGAATCGGGCCTGTCCTTTTTAGACGAGGCTGCCGCAGATAATCTCTACTGCCTGTGGCAGCCCACTGTAGCGCTGAATATGGACGAGCGGTGTGCGGGGCTGGATATGCTCGAAGCCCGTGGCCGTCTGCTCAACCTGCATGTCTACTACTGGCTGGAAGGCAAGCGCCGCCCGTTTGCGGAAGGTCTTGACGAATGGCGGCGGTACTTACAGCATGTCAACCGCAACGAAAAACGCTACGGTCTGCTGGAATTTGTGTTGAACAACACCGAGGAGCAGTTTCTGGAAGACGCCGCTCAATGGAAGCGGCTTTTGCAGGAAACGGCGATGAACTGAAGAGGAGAAAAGCAAAATGGCAGATTTATATGTAAAGAAATTTGATATGATCAATCCCTTTGTTGTGGCTTCGAGCCCCGCAACGCAGGGCGCGCTGAATGTTTTGAAGAGCGCTAAAATGCGGCCCGGTGCCATTGTGCTGCGCAACTATGGCCACGGTTCGGGCGGCGGCAGCTTTATCAGCCCTGACTCGAAGGCAATGTTCGGCGGAGAGATGGCCATCCACAGCCATGCTGTGGGCCGTCAAATCCCAGACAGTGTCGACACGCTGGAAAAATATTGTGAGGAAGTTCACAAAATCAAGAAGGAGATGGACTCTGACATCAAGCTGTGGGTGTCTGTCGGCCATTATAGCGACATCGTCAAGGGCGGTGATTGGGAGAAAAACTGGGCGCATCAGGCGGAGGAGCTCGCTCTCGCGGGTGCGGATGCCATTGAATTGCATTTCAATACCCCGGGCGTTGCCGTGGCAAAGGACCGCACATTTGCATATCATCAGCTGCTCCGTCACTCCATTGAATTGATGAAAAAGACAGTGCCCAATATGCCGATTATGGCCAAGCTTGCCATCGAGTCCACCGACGCGCTGACCTCGATGCGTATTGCCGAGGCCGCAGGCGCTGCCGCCGCAGGCCCCACCGCCCGCTGGAAGGGCTACTACATGGATATTGACTGGCGCGGCACCGAGGCCCGCCCCGGTGCAGGCTACGGCGGCACGCAGGCCACCCCGTTGGTGTGCTACTCCATCGCTGAGGCGCGCACTGCAGGCGTAAAACTTCCTCTCTATGGTGGTGGTGGTGTATTCAATTATGAGAACGCAGCCCGTATCCTGATGGCAGGCTCCGAGATGGTGCAGCTGGGGGCTTTGGCCTGTGCCGGCGGCACGATGGCCTGCAAGAAGCTTATCAGCGACTTGAACAGCTGGATGGACGAGAACGGTTATGCCGACATGGATTCGCTTGTCGGTGACAGCTTGAAGCTGTTCCAGATGGATGCTGACTTTACAAAAAAACGGCAGAATAAGCTGGCCGATGCCTACCAGACCGCCGACGCTGACCGAACCAAGTGTATCGGCTGCGGCCGCTGCGAGGATGTCTGCTGGCATCAGGGCATCGAGATCAAGGAGCGCAAGGCCTACAAGACCGATAAGTGCATCGGCTGCGGCTACTGCTTCCAGGTCTGCCCGACACAGGCACTCTATGTGGATAAGAAGGGTATTCTCCGTTCCGCCTTTGAGGAAGCGGGCATCCGGCGGGGAAACAAGTAACAGAGGCATTGCTGTCAGGATGTCCCAGAATCAACGACCTGCCCTGGTGTACCACTGGTCGGCTGCTGCAATTCATCCAAAAATGACTATGGCGCAGCATGTGCAAGCTACGGCTGCACAGCTGCGCCGATTTTTGTAAGGAGATACAAAAATGACACCTTTTGATACAGCCCTGAAAGCCGACCTGCAGACCCTGCAGCACACGGTTGAATATGAGGGTCAGAACTTCCTTGAGCGCGATGCTGACGGTAATACACTGCTGCACTGCGCCGTGCGTTCGGGTAGCCTTGCAAAAGTGGCTTACCTGACAGACTTTCTCGCACTGGATCCGCTGGAGGCAAACCTTTCGGGCATCACGCCCTTGGACTTGGCTCTGCAAGACGGCCTTGATGAAATTGCTGCGTACCTTGCAAATAAGGCAGGCGTTGATCCCGCGCGAATCATTCACAACCCTGTACGGCGCGGCTTTTACCCGGATCCGTCGTGGATCCGCGTGGGCGAGGACTATTACACGGTCAACTCGTCGTTCAGCTTTTTCCCGTGTATTCCGATTTCCAAGTCCCGCGATTTAGTACACTGGACGACTGTCGGCTACGCCATTACAAACCCGGACTGGGCCAGAGTGGCGCGGTCCGAAGGCGGGCGCGGCTATTGGGCGCCTGATATATCCTACGATGCAGTGTCCAAGCATTATTTTATTACGGCTACCTACCGCGGCAACGAGGACGACGCGGAGCCGCGCTGTCAGATGGTCGTCAGTGCCGAACGACCCGAGGGTCCCTACGGTGAGCCTGCGTGGATCCATGAGGACGGTATAGACCCGTCCATCCTCCACGATGACGATGGACGGCATTATATGCTGTTCAATCGCAGCGTCCGCATGGCGGAGCTGACGCCCGACTGTCGCGCCATGCGCGGCCCCGCACGGCTGATCTGGGGAGGAGATCTCAAGAACAAGACCGAGGGTCCCCAGCTTATGAAGCATGACGGATATTACTATCTGCTTGCCGCCGAAGGGGGAACGGGTGCAGGACATCGCATTTCGGCGGCACGCAGCAAAAATGTGTGGGGCCCTTATGAAAACTGTCCCTATAACCCGATTCTGCGCCAGGATGACGCGGGCGGCTATCTGCAGAACTGCGGTCACGGAAAGCTGCTGCAGACTGCAGACGGACGGTGGTTCCTCTGCTTTCTCTGTCTGCGCCGCGATCCGGATGGTACGGCTCCTATGGGACGGGAAACTTCGATTGCAGAAGTGACTTGGACGCCTGATGGCTGGCCTGTGGCCGCTTATGGCCGCCGCCCACGAGTTGTGCTGAATATGCCGCTCCCAAAGGTGAGTTTACCTGCGGCTCCGAGCGGAATAACCTGCTGGAAGGGCGGCGAGTGGATTACCCAGCGCGCGTTGGACACCGCGAATTTTACCGTGGAAAATGAAGCCTTGACGCTATGCGGAAATGGTCTTGACCTGTGCGACAGGAAGATGCAGGGCTTGCTTCTTGTCCGCCAGCAGGAACGCGCGTTTACAGTGGAAACAGTGCTGGAAATTCCCGCTGCAGGTACTGCAGGTCTGACCTGTTACTACGATGAGCACAGCTATTTGAAATTCGGCGTTGGGCCGGAGGGCCTTGTATTGGAAGAATATGCAGGATATGAGGCGGTTTCAAGGCAAACAGCCCCGCTGCCTGCGGGCACATCTCCTGTTCGTCTGCGCGTTACAGCAACGGGCGGTCAACGACATTTTGCCATACAGGACGGAACAGACTGGCGCACGCTCTGGAGCATCCCAGAACCACACTACCTGACCAGTGAGGGCTTACAGTGCGGAAAGCGGTTCACAGGGGCTATGGTGGGCCTGTATGTACATGGGGCGTCTGCCGTCCGCTTTACCGATTGGAGCGCTGTATGGTCCTGCCCCGAAGAAAAGAGGTAACACAATGCCACAAGAAAAATTTCACTATAAATCGTTAGAAGAAGTCAAGCAGCGTGCCGCAGAGCTGGGTGTTGACCTGCCCTTTGCAGCCGACACCCACGCGCTGGCGCAGCCGCTGACCGTGCGTAATATTACCTTCCCGAACCGTCTGGGCATCGCGCCCATGGAGGGCGCGGACTCGACGCCCGAAGGCGCACCCACCGAGTATACGACCCGCCGCTATGTCAACGAGGCTATCGGCGGCAGCTCGGTCATCTGGTTCGAGGCAATCTCCATTGTGAAGGAGGGACGATCCTCCAAGACGCAGCTGCTGCTGAACCGCGACACGCTGGACGAGTTCAAGAAGATGACCACCGCCGTCAAGAAGGCGGGCCTCAAGGCCAACGGCTATGCGCCGTATTTGATCATGCAGGGCAACCACAGCGGCCGCTACTCTAACCCCGGCAACAAGCCTGCCCCGATGATCGCCTACCGCCACCCGATTCTGGAGCAGTACCGCGCCGCGGATGACTCCTGCATCGTGACGGACGATTACCTGAAAGGGCTGGAAGAAAAGTTCGGCGAGGCAGCCGCCCTTGCCAAGGAGGCAGGCTTTGACGCGGTGGACATCAAGAGCTGCCACGGCTACCTGTTGGCAGAGCTGGCATCCGCCTACAACCGCCCCGGCGAGTACGGCGGCAGCTTTGAAAACCGCTTCCGCCTGCTGAAAAACGGCATCCGCGCCGCCAAGGTGTACGAGGACGACAGCTTTATGGTCACGGCGCGCGTCGGCATCTACGACGGCTACGCCTACCCGTGGGGCTTCGGTGTCAGTCCTGAGAGCGGCATGACGCCGGATTTGACTGAACCCATCCGCCTGGTGCGCGATTTGCACAACGAACTGGGTCTGAATATGGTCAACCTGACGATGGGCAACCCCTACGCCACCACCCATGTGACCCGCCCCTTCGATTTTGGCAAGTATGAACCGGACGAACATCCGTTTGTTGGCCTGTCCCGCATGATCCACGGCATTGGCGCAGTGAAAAAGGCCGTGCCGGAAATGACGGTTTGGGCATCTGCACCTACTTACCTGCGAGCCTATGCTGATCTGTTCAGCGCAGGCGCGGTCGAGCAGGGCCTGTGCGATGGTATGCTGTTCGGCCGCATGGCCTTTGCTGACCCGGATTTTGCCAACGAGATCGTCAAAAATGGCCGCATCGACCCTAAGCGGGTCTGCCTGACCTGCGGCAAGTGCGGCGATTTGATCCGCGCTCACAAGCCCACGGGCTGTGTCATCCGCGACAGTAAGACGTTTATGCCGTTCTACAAGGAATTCTTGGAGATCAAAAAGACCCAGCCTGCGAACTTCCGCGGCTGATGGAGAGGGTGTATTTATGAAAAAAACTGCCATCGTCACCGGGTCCAGCCGCGGCATCGGCTTTGCCATTGCCAAGCAGCTGGGGCTGGATGGATACAATATTGTTATGGTCGCCACCGGCCCACAGGAGAAAAACCAGCATGCGCTGGATGAGCTGAAAGCGATGGGCATTGACTGCGCCTATGTGCAGGCCAACATCGGCAGCGCCGACGACCGCAAGAAGATTCTGGACGGCGCACTGGCCGCTTTTGGCCGCGTGGATGTGCTGGTTAATAATGCAGGCGTTGCTCCCAAAGTCCGCGCCGATTTGCTGGATATGAGCGAGGAAAGCTTTGACTATGTTGTCGGCATCAACACCAAGGGCAATATGTTCCTGACGCAGCTGGTGGCCAAGCAGATGATTTCGCAGGAACCTGTCGATGGCCGCAAGGGCGTCATCGTCAATGTGTCGAGCTGCAGCTCGGTGGTGTCCTCCACCAACCGCGGTGAATACTGTGTCTCCAAGGCGGGTATCTCGATGCTGACGACGCTCTACGCCGACCGCCTTGCGTCGGAGGGCATCCTTGTCAACGAGGTGCGCCCCGGTGTCATCGCCACCGATATGACCAGCAAGGTGCAGGGCAAGTACGACGCTTTGATTGAAAAAGGCACCTTCCCCATCGCCCGCTGGGGCACGCCGGAGGATGTGGCCGGGGCCGTCAGCCTGCTGTGCAGCGACCGTCTGCGCTACACCACCGGCAACTACATTGATGTGGATGGCGGCTTCCATATCCAGCGCCTGTAAGGGAGCAACGAGATGGAAAACGAAATTTTCCGCGCCGGAAATTACACCGTCAAGGTCGTCCGCTGCAACACGGCCATCGTGGGCAGCGGCGCAGCGGGCTTCAACGCCGCCGACCGCCTGTGGCAGCTGGGGCAGCATGACATCGTCCTCGTCACCGAGAACCGCGTCGGCGGCACCAGCCGCAACACCGGCAGCGACAAGCAGACCTACTATAAGCTGACCCTGTCCGGGGGCGACCCCGACAGCGTGCGTGAGATGGCCGACACACTGTTTGCGGGTCGCTGCGTGGATGGTGATATTGCCCTGTGCGAGGCCGCGCTCTCGACCCAGTGCTTCTTGAAGCTGGTCGAGCTGGGCGTGCCGTTCCCCCGCAACCGCTACGGCGAGTACATCGGCTACAAGACCGACCACGACCTGCGCCGCCGCGCCACCAGCGTGGGACCCTACACCAGCAAGCAGATGACCGAATGTCTGGAAGCTGCCGTGCAGGCCAAGGGCGTGCCGATGCTGGACAAGACACAAGTCATCAAAATTCTGACGGACGGCGGTACGGTTTGCGGCCTGCTTTGCCTGAACACGGCTGCGCAGGACGCCGCCGACCGCTTTACGCTGATTCGATGCATAAACGTTATCTGGGCCACCGGCGGCCCAGCTGGTATGTACGCCGACAGCGTCTATCCCTTCAGCCAGTATGGGGCCACCGGCCTTGCGCTGGAAGCAGGCGCACGCGGCAAAAACCTGACCGAATGGCAGTACGGCCTGGCATCGGTCGCGCCGCGGTGGAATGTGTCGGGAACGTATATGCAGGTGTTGCCGCGGGTCTACTCCGCAGCGGCGGACGGAAGCGACGAGCGCGAGTTTTTGATGGACTTTTTCACCGACGCGCACGATATGCTCAGCAAGCTGTTTTTGAAGGGCTACCAGTGGCCCTTTGATGTGCGCAAGGTTGCCGACGGCAGCTCCATCATCGACATTCTGGTGTATCTGGAAACCTGCAAAGGACGCAAAGTCTATCTTGATTACCGCACAAACCCCGCTGGCGGCGAGTTTAGCTATGACGCCTTGCTGCCCGAAGCGCGGGAGTATCTGGAGCGGGCGGGTGCCTGCTTCGGCACGCCCATCGAGCGGCTGGCGCATATGAACCAGCCAGCCATCGATTTTTACCGTGATAAGGGTGTGGATTTGTACACCCAGCCGTTGGAGATCGCCCTCTGCGCCCAGCATAACAACGGCGGCATTGGCATCGACTGCTGGTGGCAGACCGACGTGAAAGGCCTGTTTGCCGTGGGTGAAGCCGCTGCCAGCCACGGCGTCTACCGCCCGGGCGGAACGGCGCTGAACGCCGGGCAGGTGGGCAGCACCCGCGCCGCACAGTACATTGCCGCCCGCTGTCAGGGCGATGCCCCCGCCTGCTTTGACACAGAGGCCGCCGCTGCCCTGGCCGAGATGGGCGCACTGGCAGATGCCTGCCGCGCCGATACCGGCAATGTGCGCGCCCTGTGGCAGCATGCCGCCGAGGAAATGAGCCGCTGCGGTGCCGCCATACGCGACCCCGCGCAGATACGCGCCTACGGCAAGCAGGTGGAAGCGCAGCTTGCCGACTTTGCCAAAACGGTCAAGGCGGGCAGCCGCACCGAGCTTGCCATGGTCTACCGCCTGCGCGATATGCTGCTGAGCCAGCACGCCTACCTGACCGCCATGGCAGACTATACTGCCCACGGCGGGCAAAGCCGTGGTAGTGCCCTGTACACCGACCTGACGGGCGGCGTCAAGCCGTTTGCCCAGCTGCCGGATACCTTCACCTTTGCCTTGGACGAAACCGAAGCCCCGCTGATTCAGGAGCTGTGGTTCGAGGACGGCACCTGCAAGACCGACTGGCGCGCCCCGCGCCCCATCCCCGAGGATGACGACTTCTTCGAGAATGTCTGGCGCAGCTACCGTGAAACCGGCAATATCGATTGAATAACACTGATTGCTGTAGATGCTGTTTGGGCTGCGGCAACGTAACCGCTCAACCACAGCCATCGAGCAAAAATAAGCTGGAGCCGATTTTGGCTTCAGCTTTATTTTTGCCTGACGGTTGAGGTTGAGCGCTTACTGCAATAGCTTACTAGATTAAGGACAAAAGCCTACTTTAAATAAGGCTACATACAAAAACCCAGTTTTTTGATAGTGCGCATTTCTATAATAAGTTGTATTTTGGACGATAATTTGATATATAATTAAACTTCATGTCATCAATTAATAATTGCATATAACAGGACTAGTAAATAAATATCTAGCGAAGTGTCCATATTAGGTAACCAATTTCTCCAGGGGCGTTTAGATTACACGCTATAGATACCTGGCGAATGGGTGGAGAGTGATCAAAGGCGGTGTGAGAAAGACATGCTGGAAAATATTGGCGAAACAAAGCAGAAATATTATATGAAAGAATTTGGGGCAGAATTGTTAAAGATGCCTTATGATACAGTGCTTTCACATTGCCAATTTGAAGAGGGCTAATCAATGGAGTTTGTCAGTAGCGATACCAATGTAGGGATTGATTTTCAAGCTATTGCTCGACGGCAGTTTCCGTTTTTACTTCCATACACCTATAACAAGTGTATTTGTTGGAATTTATGGGCGTTATAGACAACTGTTCGTGAAAATTTAATCATTTTGGGAGGACCACACAACTTGATATAAGCTGCGTTTTATGGTAAGATGAAAGTGTGATAAGGGTCTACATAAATTAGTTGAACCTGCAGCGAGAAGGTGAATGCCAATGGAAAAGCAAAATACGGTAGAAAATCAGCTGGCTCACACTTTGACCCAGACGGAGTTTGACGCGGATTACGATAAGACTGCAAAAAAACTGCTGGCTAATAAGCAGATATTGGCGCAGATTATGAAGGGCTGTGTAGATGAATACAGCGAATGTTCCGTAGATGAAATTGCTGAAAAGTATATCGAAGGAACGCCGGAGGTTGGCACGGTTGGCGTTCATGTTGACGATACCAACAGATTGCCGAGGACTCCTGAAGTAATAACTGGAAGCAATAATGAGGATTCTACGCTGACTGAGGGAACGGTACATTATGATGTTCGCTTTGATGCGATTGCGCCGACATCAGCGCATGATGCGGCTTCGCAAGATGTGATTCGGCTTATTATTAACTTGGAAGCACAGACTGCGTTCAATCCGGGATATCCGCTGACGAAACGTGCAATCTATTATTGCAGCAGAATGATTTCCGCCCAGCACGGGCCGATATTCAAAAAGTCGGAGTATGGAAAAATCCGAAAAGTGTATTCTATATGGGTTTGTACAAAACCGTCCGATGAATTTCAAAATACACTCACAAGGTATTCGATTTGCCCGGAACAGTTGATTGGAAATGCAACTGAAAAATCAGAAAACTATGATCTTATGAGCGTGGTAACGATTTGTCTGGGAAAACCTGATTCGGAAAACTATACAGGTATTCTAAAGTTTTTGGATGTGCTGCTTTCTTCGTCAAGGGCAGCTACAGAGAAAAAGAAAATTCTCGAAGAAGAGTTTGGCGTTGCAATGAGCGATGAACTGGAAAGAGAGGTGCTTATTATGTGCAACCTTAGTCAGGGGGTCAAGGCCGAAGGCAGAGAAGAAGGCAGGATAGAAGGTCGGAAAGAAGGTCGGAAAGAAGGTCGGAAAGAAGGCCGGAGGGAGGGCAGAAAAGAGGGCATCTGTATCGGTGAAATCGGGATGCTTGTTCAACTTGTTCAGGACGGCGATTTGAAACTGGAGCGTGCGGCTGAAAAAGCTAAAATGACAGCTGAAGAGTTTAAGAAAGTAATGGAGAAAACCTCAAACCAGGAGGTATGAAGCAGACATTATATAGAACGTGATTCAAGCAAAATGAGTTTTGATGATGCGCACAAATTTGTAAATATATAACTATCAGATGGTGTCATCAGAAATTAATAGATAGCCAACTATATCGATTGATTTTTTAGAATAGCTTGTCGCTACCATAAATCGCGCGATTTGGTAGCTCGCTTGTATGGGGTTCAAGAGGCCGTGAGTTCGACTCTCGCCACTCGGACCAAAGATGGCTGTCAAGGTCAGCAGGAGCGTCAAATCCGAAAGGATTTGGCGTTTTTTTGTTTTTTTACGGCTTCAAACGCGGCAGCGCCTGCTCCAAACCGTTGGCGATGGAGCGCTTGCGGCGTATGTCCAGATGGCCGTAGATGTTTGCGGTCATCTTGATGTCCGAGTGGCCGAGCCACTCCTGCACGTCTTTCAGGCTGTAGCCCTCCGACAGCAGCATGCTGGCGCAGGTGTGCCCTTACGGTATAATTACGACAAACCGGAAAAGCCCCGTAGAATCAAGGGTTTTGAGGTTTTCAGTCTGGTTTTTTCATCCTTTTCCAAACCGAAAAATCATACTGAAATAAGTCGAATTATAGGAGGTGTTTCATTAACGACAAATGAATAGCAGAAAGGAACTCAAAGCCTTTTGATTTCAAACACAGTAGAATATTGGATTTAGGCGAAGCCGTCACTTGTTTTGAACTGCACCCCATTTGTTAGACAGTATGGTATACTATCTAACAAGTGGGGTGTTTTTCTATGCCAAAAGGAGTACCAAACAAACGATATACGCCGGAATTCAAAAAACTGGTGATTGAAACCATG
>ENA-OQLI01000702-OQLI01000702.1-human-gut-metagenome-genome-assembly--contig:-NODE-702-length-35147-cov-8.113706_pt1 | contig 35147 bp, 30 predicted proteins | sample MGYA00242805_ERZ504812 | MGnify/ENA primary metagenome ERZ504812 (study PRJEB26092, sample SAMD00036430) | human gut metagenome | host: Homo sapiens | study: EMG produced TPA metagenomics assembly of... | reverse complement strand
TTTCACATCCTTCGGACACTTTCCAATAATATCAAAGAATTTCTCTTTCATCTTATCGGTCAACCCTGCAGATGTAAGAAATAGATGTTTTCCATTCATATTCTTTTACCTCGTCAAACTCCGATTTACTGGGCTAAGCCGAGTATACCACACTCCACCATGAAAGAACACCCCGATATAGTGAAATTTTGCCATTTTTCTGCGTACGTGCGTACACGCTCCGCAGGGATTCTAAGGGGCTTGACCCCTTGGCACACAGACTTTGGCACAAAGTCTAGTGTGTTACACCTTGTCAGAGGTGTACAGGCTCCCGGTACGCACGTACGCAGCGACTACTCCCAAACGCGCCATATAGGGGGACGACCAAGTTCGCACAAAGCGAACTTGATTCCGCAAAGCAAAAGGCAGGATACCACTATCATAGTGATACCCTGCCTTTGCTCGTTTACCGTTCCGAGTAGTCCTTCCGCAGAACCTCCGATAAACAAAAAACGTACCCGAACCCTTTTTCGTAAAGAATCGGGTTCGAGTACGAACTGTATGGTGGACGGTACAGGACTCGAACCTGTGACCTCCTGCACGTCAAGCAGATGCTCTACCAGCTGAGCTAACCGTCCATGTCATATCGACTTGGATAGTTTACCACAGCTTTTTGCAAAAAGCAAGACCTTTTGTGCTTTTTTATGCGTTCTTTTTTACTTTTCCGGCGAAAGCGCCCGGCGGATGATATCGTACAGCACCGGCTTCATGGCATCGATGTTGTCCGGCTTGCCCTCCAGAATGCTGGAATAGCACACTGACATACACATACTGCCCAAGGCAGTGATGCGCTGGTAGACCTCCCGCTCACTACGTCCGGCCATCTCCGGGCTGGAAAGCACGATGGCCAGCAGCTTGCGCATCAGAGGCTCGGCTTCCCTGCTGGCTTCGATCTGGTCCAGCCCGGGCCAGACGAAGTTGCGCTCCAGAAACCGCAGCACCAGCACATCCTGCCGCAAAGCCTCGATGATATGGTCGATGACGAACACCACCTGTGCGGTAAAGTCGGGCAGCTCGGGGTGCTGCTCGACCGCAAGGCAGGCATCGTTCAGCAGCTGGTAGCTCACCCGCCCCAGCAGCGCCTGCATCACCGCGCCCTTATCCTGAAAATACAGATAAAACGTGCCTTTGCCCACCTTTGCCCGGCTGGTGATATCCTCCACGCTGGTCTTGGCGGTGCCCCGCTCCAGAAACAGCTCGTAGGCTGCATCCAGCAGGGCGCGGCGCTTTTCCTGTTTCTTACCTTCCACGGTGCTCATGCTCTGGGTAGATTCCTCTTTTCTCTGAATTTAGACGCAGGTATGTGCTGCGTCCGGTCTGCGTACCTTAGTTTAGCAGTCCTTTGCCGTTTGTGCAAGCCCGGTTTGCTATACAATTTTTTGCAGGTGATAAAAAAACTGACTTTCAGTCACTTTTTCTGCTTGACACTCTGCCCGGGGTGGATATAATAGTGTTTGCCCGGAAGATGACCGGCGGTCAGTTTCGCGGGCTTTCCCAATCAACTTTCTATTCTGGAGGGTTCTCATGAAAAAGATCGCACAAGGCATCGTGCGTCTGCGCAAGCTGATCTTAACAGTGGCCGTGCTGCTGTTGATCCCTTCCGCGATCGGCGCCATTGCCACCCGCATCAATTATGACATCCTCACCTACCTGCCACAGGATCTGGACTCCATGATCGGCGAGGTAGCCCTTGAGGACGATTTCCATCTGGCCTCCACCGGTATGATCACGGTAGAGGGCCTGCCAACCAACGAACTCATCGCTATGAAAAAGGAGATAGAAGCCGTTCCCGGCGTCACCCAGACCTTCTGGCTCAGCGATGTGATCGACCCCAACATTCCCACCGCCATGCTGCCTGCCGATGTGCAGCAGTTCATGTTTGGCAAAAACGATTCCACCATGCTGATCGTCCGCTTTGACGCCCCCAGCGCCAGCGACGAAACCATGGAAGCCGTCCAGCAGATCGAAAAGCTGCTGCGCAAGGACTGCTTCTTCGGCGGCATGAGCGTCATTCTGCAGGACACCAAGGCACTAGTCAATCAGGAAATGCCCCTGTACATCCTGATCGCCGTGGGTGCCAGCCTGCTGGTGCTGTTCCTCTCGCTGGAAAGTACCATCACCCCGCTGCTGTTCATGCTGGGTCTGTTGTTCCCCATCGCGTACAACTTCGGCACCAACATCTTTCTGGGGCAGATCAGCTACATCACCGAGGCGCTTGCCACCGTGCTGCAGCTGGGCGTTACGATGGACTTCTCCATCTTCCTGCTGCACCGCTATCAGGAAGAAAAGGAGCTGCGCTCCTCCAACGAGGAGGCCATGACCAGCGCTATCTGCAAGACCATGACCTCCATCTCCGCTTCCAGCCTGACCACCATTGCAGGCTTCCTTGCATTGTGCGCCATGCGCCTGACGCTGGGCCGCGATATCGGCCTTGTCATGGCAAAGGGCGTGGCACTGGGCGTCATCTGCACCGTGGTCATTCTGCCCTCTTTGATCCTTACCTTTGATAAGTGGGTAGAAAAATACAAGCACCGCACCGTTATCCCCCGGCTGACCAAGCTGAGCTACTTTGTTTCCAAGCATTCCGTGCCCATCGTGGCCGTCTTTATCCTCATCCTTATCCCCTTTGCCATTGCGCAGAACAAGACCAGTGTGTACTACACCCTGTTCGACTCCCTGCCCCAAGACCTGACCGGCATCGTGGGCACCAACAAGCTGGGCGAGGACTTCGGCATGACCACCAGCCACTTCATTCTGGTGCATGACGATCTGACCGCTACGCAGGTGTCCGACCTGTGTGACGAGTTGAAGGACGTGGATGGTATCACGCAGGTGGTAAGTCTGGATTCCATTACCGGCCCCGGCTTTGACACCGAGCTGCTGCCCGACAGCGTGATGGAGATCCTGCAGTCCGGCGGCTACAAGCTGATTTTGGCCAACAGCTCCTACAAGACCGGCACGGATGCCATCAACAGCCAGCTGGACAAGATGATCGGCCTGATCAAAAACGTAGACCCTGAGGGCGTCATCACCGGTGAAGGTGCCATGACCAAAGACCTGATCGAGGTGGCAGACGTGGACTTCAAGAACGTCAACGTCTGGTCGATCATGGCCGTGCTGGTCATCATCGCCATCTCCTTCAAGAGCATCTCCATCCCGGTGCTGCTGGTTGCCAGCATCGAAGCCGCTATCGCCATCAACATGGGCATCCCGTACTTTACCGGTACGCAGCTGCCCTTTATCGCCAGCATCGTCATCGGCACCATCCAGCTGGGCGCTACCGTGGACTACTCCATCCTGATGACCACCCGTTATCACGAGGAGCGCGCCTTTGGCCGCACCCCCAAGGAAGCTGCCCAGCAGTCGCTGGAGCATTGCAGTCAGTCCATTCTGACCAGCGGCCTGACCTTCTTTGCCGCTACGGTCGGCGTGGCTGCCATCAGTAAGATGGAGCTGCTGCGGAGCATCTGCCTGCTGATCTCCCGCGGCGCTCTGATCAGTATGCTGGTCATTCTGGTGGTGCTGCCCGCCGCCCTGATGCTGTGTGACTGGCTCATCCGCCACACCACCCTGAAATGGATGGTCCCTGAATCTGCCAACGCCAAGAAGTCTGAAAAGGAGTAATGCGTTATGAAAAAATCGCTTCGTTTCGCCAGTGCGGCGCTGGCAGTTGCCCTTGCCGCCAGCTGTGCAGCCCCGGCTTTTGCCGCAGGCGGCAGCAGCTTTACCAAGTCTGAGACCGTGTACGCTGTGATGAACGCCGATGGCTCCATCCAGAGCACCACCGTCAGCGAGCATGTTTACAGCGCCTCCGGTCTGTCCAAGGTGACCGACCATAGCACCCTGACCAACATCCAGAACACTGAGAGCAGCGCCGAGTTCACACAGGACGGCGAAAAGCTGGTGTGGAACACCGATGATACCGATGTGTATTATAAAGGTGACACCGACCGCGCCCTGCCCATTCAGGCTACCGTCACCTACGCGCTGGACGGTCAGGAAGCCGCGCTGGAAGATCTAATCGGCAAGAGCGGTCATCTGACCATGACCATCGCCCTGAAGAACAACGAGACCGGCACCGTGAATGTGAACGGTACCGACCGCACCATCGTCACCCCGCTGGTCACCGCTGTGGGCGTGATCTTCGGGCAGGATGCCACCAACGTGGTGGCTGCCCACGGTCTGGTGGAAAGCGCCGCCAAGAGCAATGTGGCTGCCTTTGTCACCCTGCCGGGCGTGAAGGACTCCCTGTCCGGTCTGCTGCCGGACGAACTGGACACCATTGAGGACTATCTGCAGGACACCATCACGGTGGAGGCAGATGTCACCGGGCTGACCTGCCCGCAGGTGATGATGGCCTGCGCCACCAGCGCTGCGGCTCTGGGCACCGACAATGTGTTTGACCTGAGCAGCCTCAACGACCTGACCGACGGCATCAACCAGCTGAATGACGCCATGAGCCAGCTGCTGGACGGTGCTTCTCAGCTGGAGGATGGTACCACCCAGCTGAGAAGCGGTGTGCTGGCACTGCTGGACGGTGCCAACACCCTGAACAATGGTGCAGCCGCACTGGACAAGGGTCTGGGCCAGTTGACCAACGGTCTGGACACCCTGAGCTCCAACAACAGCGCCCTGAACAGCGGCGCACAGCAGGTGGCAGACGGCGTGCTGGCTTCTGCCAACAAGACCCTGAAAGAGGGCGGTCTGATCGACACCGATATGACCTGGGACAACTACGCCGCAGTCATCGACAACATTCTGACCATGAACGACAAGACGCTGGCTGCCGGCCGCCGTAAGATGGTGCGTACCATCTGGGAGCAGGCTCCCAGCTTCAAAGACAGCCAGCTGGATCTGGCGCTGTACCTTTCCGCTACCAAGACGAACCACGATCTGGAGGCTGCTCTGCACCTGATGCAGAACTACGACCCCTCCATGCTGTGCGGTCTGGTGCAGCTGCTGACCAGTCAGGAAGCCAAGGACACCGCCAAGGCAGAGCTGAAGTATCAGGTAGAGAACAGTCAGGATATCGCGGATGTGCGTGCCCTGAAGGACAGCCTTTCCAAGATCCAGTACTTCGTTTCCAGCGTGGGCCAGTACACCGCCGGCGTGCAGACCGCCGCAGATGGTGCCCACTCTGCCAAGGACGGCAGCGCACAGCTTGCCGCCGGTACCAAGACCCTGTACGACGGCGTGAACACCCTGAGCGATGGTGCAAGCCAGCTGAATGACGGCACCCACCAGCTGAACGATGGTCTGAACCAGTTCAACGAGGAAGGCATCTCCAAGCTGACCGGCGCACTGGATCAGGATCAACTGCACGGCCTCAAGACCGTGCTGGACGAGATGACCGACCGGCTGGAAAGCTACACCAGCTTTGCCGGTGCACCCGAGGACGCTGAGAGCAGCGTGAAGTTTGTCTACAAGACCGCCGAGACCGTGGCCGCTGCCGACAACGTTGTGGCCGAGACCGAGACGGTGAAGGAGGGCAACATCTTCACCCGCCTGTGGCAGCGCATCGTGGATCTGTTCAAGTTCTGATAACGCCAACATCCTTCCAGAATCGTAGATAGAGACGCAGAAGCGCCCCGCAGCCATTCGGCTGCGGGGCGCTTCTGTATTTATAATTCTTTAAAAATCAGCTTATTGCTTACTGATCCTTTTCCACCATCATCTTGCTGGCTTTATAGATATCGCCGCAGCCGAGGGTGATGACCAGATCGCCGGGCTGGGCGTTCTGCTTGACCCAGTCGGCGGCTTCCTGCAGGCTGTTCACCAGCACGGAGCCGGGGATCTGTGCTGCCAGCTTTGCGCTGGTAATGGTGGGGTCGTTGGGCTCGCGGCTGCCCATGATGGGGGTCAGCACCGTGATGTCCGGGATCTTGAGCACATCCACAAAGTCGTTGAACAGCATCTTGGTGCGGCTGTATGTAAACGGCTGGTGGACGGCGATCAGGCGCTTGTAGCCCATCTCCTTGGCGGTGTTCAGGGTGGCGCGCAGCTCGGTGGGGTGGTGGGCGTAGTCATCAATGACCAGCGCACCGTTGCACTCGCCGTACACCTCAAAGCGGCGGCCTGCGCCCTTGAAGTTCAGGGCAGCCTCGGCGCACTGCTCTGCGCTCAGGCCCACAAAGCGGCACACGGCGCACATGGCCAGTGCATTATAAATATTGTGGCGACCGGGCACGGACAGACGGATGCGGGTGGTGTCGGTCGTATTCCACTCCTTCAGGTCGAATTCGAAGAAGCCGGGCTTATACTCGTTGACGTTGACAGCGCGGTAGTCGCCGTGGTTGTCGATGGCAAAGGTGCGCACCCGGCGGTCCAACGTGTACATCACGTCCATGGTGTTCTTGTCGTCGGCGTTGGCAAAAATCATGAACTGGGTCATCAGGGCAAAGCGCTTGAAAGCGAACTTCAGCTCGCCCATGCTGCCGTAGTAGTCCAGATGGTCGTTGTCGATGTTCAGCACCACGGACAGGTAGGGGGTCAGCTTCAGGAAGGTCTCGGCGAACTCGCAGGCCTCGATAACAATATCATCGCCCTTGCCGGCCTTGCCGTAGCCGTTGATGAGGGGCAGCTTGCCGCCGATGACGGCAGAGGGGTCGCGGCCGGCCAGTTCCAGCGCAGTGGTGATCATGGAGGTGGTGGTGGTCTTGCCGTGGGTGCCGGACACGCAGATGCTCTGCTTGTACAGGCGGCTCACATAGCCCAGCAGCACACTGCGCTCCACGGTGGGAATGCCGTAGGAGGCGGCTGCGTTCAGTTCCACGTTATCCTTGGAGATCGCGGCAGAGTACACCACCATATCCGCGCCGACAACGTTATCCGCATTGTGGCCAAGGCTGACCTTCACGCCCATCTCCCGCTCGTAGCGGATGATGCTGCCGTCCAGCACATCGCTGCCGGACAGCTCGTAGCCCTTGGCGGCAAGGATCTGGATCAGCGGATACATGCCGCTGCCGCCGCAGCCGATAAAATGGATCTTCTTTACATGGTCCAGCAGATGCTGGCTATAATCCGAGTACATGAACATAGTAAGGCTCTCCTCCAAATATTAACGGCTGCAGCGCAGACCGATTCCTTCCAAACATAGGGACACACTCTTATTATATAATTTTTGCAGCATAAAATAAACAGGTAAGGCCGAATTTTCGGAAAGAACCATAATTTTTTTGTGAATTTTGTGATATGTGTACAACAAAATCCCGGCAGTATTACTTTGCCCGCCGCCGCAGGATCTCGTCCAGAATGGCATCAGCCACGTCTGCCTTGCTCATCAGGGGCAGCTCCCGGGTGCCGTCCGGGGTGATGAAGGTGACCACGTTGGTGTCCACCCCAAAGCCTGCACCGGCCACCTTGAGGTTGTTTGCCACCACCATGTCCAGATTTTTCTTGGCAAGCTTCGCGGAGGAGTTTTCCACAAGATCCCGGGTCTCCATGGAAAAGCCGCACAGGAACTGGTGGGTCTTGCGGGGGCCGATGGTGCCAAGGATATCCTCGGTGCGCTCCACGGGGATAGAGAGGTCGCCCTCCTTCTTTTTGATCTTGTCGTTGGCCACGGTGGCGGGGCGGTAGTCTGCCACGGCGGCAGCCATGATGAGCACATCGGTGGTGTCAAAGCGGTCAGTCACCGCCTCGTACATCTGCCGGGCGGTGGTCACCGGCACATCGGTGGTGAACTTGACCGGCGGCAGCGCGGTCTGCCCGTGGATCAGGGTCACTTCGGCGCCCCGCATGGCGGCGGCGCGGGCAATGGCGTAGCCCATCTTGCCGGTGGAGTGGTTGGTCAGGTAGCGCACCGGGTCCAGCGCCTCCTGCGTAGGGCCGGCGGTCACCGCGATGCGCACCCCTGCCAGATCCTTCGGGCGGGCGATGGCGTGCAGAATGTGCTCCAGCAGTACCTCCTCCTTGGGCAGGCGTCCGCTGCCCACATCCTTGCAGGCCAGCACACCGCTTTCCGAGGGGATGACGGTAAAGCCGTATCGCTCCAGCGTGGCAAGGTTATCCTGCGTGATGGGGTTTTCCAGCATGCCGGTGTTCATGGCGGGGGCCACCAGCTTCGGGCACTTGGCGGCCAGCACCACTGTGGTAAGCATATCGTCCGCAATGCCGTGCGCCATTTTGGCAATGACGTTGGCGGTGGCGGGGGCTACAAGGATCACATCCGCCTTTTTTGCCAGCGAGATATGGGTGACCTCAAACTTGAAATCCCGGTCAAAGGTGTCCACCATGCACTTGTGGCCGGTCAGGGTCTCAAAGGTGAGAGGGGTAATGAACTGGGTGGCGTTTTTGGTCATGATGACCTCCACATCCGCACCCAGCTTGCGCAGTGCACTGGCCACGTTGGCCATCTTATAGGCGGCAATGCCGCCGCTCACGCCCAGCAGGACGCACTTGCCGTTCAGATCCATGGTTTGTTTACCTCCCGGAAAAACAGTTCTTTTCCACATATCTTACCTTAGTATAATGCAAAACTTCCACCAGCACAACAAAATCTTTGCCGGGAACTTGTATCCTGAACAAAAATGCGGTAAAATACGCTTGACAAAGAGCAAACCGGTTCTTTTCTTTTATTTTGAAAAGGAAAACAGAATTATGATCTTAGCCATTGATATAGGCAACACCACCGTCGCCCTTGGGGGCATCCGGGACGGACGTGTATGCTTTGTGGCGCGCATGGACACGGTGCGCACCCGCACGGCTGCGGAATATCGTGCCGAAATGGATAAAATTTTTGCGCACCGCCGCCACCCGGAGCGCCCCATGCGCTTTGAAGGGGCGGTGCTTACCAGCGTAGTGCCCCAGATCACCGGGGCACTGGCCGAGTGCGCCCGCCACTACACCGGCAAAAAGCCGGTCATCGTTTCGCCGGACATCCGCACCGGGCTGACCATGGGGGTGGACGAGCCCCGCGCCGTGGGCAAGGACCGGCTGGTGGATGCCGCCTATGCGGCGGCAAACTTTCCGCTGCCGGTCATCACAGTAGACCTTGGCACCGCCACCACCTTTAATGTGGTGGACAAGGATCGGGTGTTCCGGGGCGGCGTGATCTGCCCCGGCCTTTCCACCGGGCTGCGCGCACTGGGTGAGCGCTGTGCCCAGCTGCCGCAGGTGCATCTGGGCTCCCCGAAAAAAGCCATCGGCACCAATACCGAAAGCTGTATGCTGTCCGGCTCGGTGCTGGGCACCGCCGTGCTCATTGACGGCATGGTGCAGCGCATTGAAGAGGAATTGGGCAGCCCGGCTACGCTGGTGGTCACCGGCGGTCTGGCAAAGTACGTCACCCCGCTGTGCCGCCACCCCCTGACCTATGACCCGGAGTTGCTGATGAAGGGGCTGGCACTGCTGTACCAGCTGAACGCCCCGCAGGAGCACGGCCGCAGCCATGGCGGCGGCAGACACTACGGTCAACAGGGACGCCTCCGGGCAAAGCACCCGCACCCCAACCGCCGCACCCGCCGCGAGCCGGAGGCGCTGGTAGGCTGAGGGAACAAGAGGATAAGGGAGAGCATTATGAAACTGGGCATTCTTGGCACGGGTAAGATCGTGCAGGAATTTTTGCCATGGCTTGTGGAGCACACGCCGTTTACTGTGCAGGCGGTGTGTAGCACCCCGCGCTCGGCGGCAAAGGCCGCAGAGCTGTGTGCACAATATCAGATCCCGCAGCACACCACCAATTATTTTGAGCTTTTGCAGTGGGTGGACGCGGTCTACATCGCCGTGCCCAACTTACAGCACGCCCGCTACGCCCGGGTGGCGCTGGAGGCAGGCAAGCACGTCATTGTGGAAAAGCCCATGGCGGTGACCGCCGCCGAGACCGAGGAGCTGGCTGCGCTGGCACAGCGCAAGCGGCTGTTCCTCTTTGAGGCGATGACCACCCAGTACCAGCCCAACTACGCCAAACTCCGGGAGCTGCTGCCCCGGGTGGGCACGGTACGCATGGTACAGTGCAGCTTCAGCCAGTATTCCAGCCGGTACGACGCCTTTTGCGCCGGGCAGACCCCGCCGGTGTTCGACCCGCTGTGTGCGGGCGGCGCACTGATGGATTTGGGCGTGTACAACGTCAGCTACATCGTGGGTCTGTTTGGTGAGCCGAATAAGGCGGTGTATGCCGCCAACATGGAGCGCAATATCGACACCAGCGGTGTGCTGATGATGGATTACAGCGGCTTCAAGGCGGTAAGCCTTGCCGCCAAGGACTGCGCAGCCCCTGCCCGCTGCATCATTCAGGGCACGAAGGGCTATATCCTGCAAAAATCCACCCCGAACTACTGCGGCGGTGTGACCTTCCATCCCAACGAGGGCAAGGAGGAGCACTACAACCTGAACGGAGACCGTCCCCGGCAAGCGGCAGAGTTCGAGGCCTTTTACCGCGCCATGACCGCCGGAGACCAGGAGCTGTGCGCCCGCATGCTGGATACCAGCATCGCGGTGAGCCGGGTGCTCACGGTGGCGCGCCGCAGCGCTGGGGTGCGCTTCCCCGGCGACAGATTTTAACGCATTTTTCTCTGGAACACGCCCTGACACAATAACGCGCTTCCAAGAGATTTGAATATTCACCTAAAACCCGCACAGAGCGGGCAGGTTTGCGCCGTATCCGACAAAAAGGGCGGAACGGCAGCAGGAGGAAAACTGAATTATGAAGAATACCAATACCAAGACTTTGACTCGTGTGGCCCTGCTGGTGGCCATTGAACTGGTGATGAAGCTTGTCGGTCTGGGCAGTGTGCCCGTGGGCCCGCTGTACATGAGCTTCCTCACCCTGCCCATCGCCGTGGGCGCCATCACCATGGGCCCCGCCGTGGGTGCCCTGCTGGGCGGCGTGTTCGGCGCTGTGAGCTTCTACGATGCCATCACCGGCGCATCTGCCATGACCGGTGCACTGTTTCAGGTCAGCCCGCTGAACACCTTTATCCTGTGCGTAGGTATGCGTGTGCTCATGGGTCTGTGCTGCGGCCTGATCTTCAAGGCTCTGCAGAAGCTGGACAAGTCCCGCACCTGGAGCTACATCCTCAGCGCCATGACCGCACCCGCCCTGAACACCCTGTTCTTCATGGGCTACATCGTGCTGGCTTTCTACGGCTGCGACTATGTGCAGAATCTGGTGTCCGTCAAGGGCGCTGCCAACCCCTTCATGTTCGTAGTGCTGCTGGTTGGCGTGCAGGGCGTAGCCGAATTTCTGGTGTCCGGCATTCTGGGCGGCATCGTCGCCCGCGCCGTGGCAAAGTTCCTGAAGTAAGCCCGGCTGCGCACCATGTCAGGGCGGCGCATCCGTGTTTAGAATAGAAAAATGAATGCTCCTCCGGCAACTGCCGGAGGAGTTTTTTGTTGGGAACGGCTCCAATATCCTTCCTGTGAAAATGCAATGCCGGAGCGTCTGAGGACGCTCCGGCATTGCTCTATTCACAAAAATATCGTCCCGCCTGCCCGGCAGCCTTTACTTCTTTTCCCGCAGCTGTTCCAGATAGCCGTCGGCCTTGATGGCCTCCGGGGTGAAGGAGTTATTCTTCCACCAGTTCACAAGGGCGGCGGTCACGGTCAGGCCGGTGGTCACCAGCTGCTCCACGGTGGCGCTCTCGATGGGCAGCATGGGCTTGCCGCAGGCGCTCAGCACCTGATTGGTCAGTGCCAGCGCCAGCGCAGCCGTGCGTGCCAGGGTGGCGGCAGAAATTTTGCAATGGGTATCGTTCATAGGTTCAGTTCCTCTCTTTCTCCAAATCTGCGATGCGGTGGTTGGCCACCTTCATCTGTTCTTCTAAAATGGGTACGCGGCGGGCAAAGTTGTTATGCTCCCGCACCTCCCGGGTCAGTTCTTCCAGCTTGGTGTCGGTCACCGCCTGGCTTTTTCCGTTGGCGATCAGCACGCCGATCAGGGTCACCGCGCCTGCAATGATGGCTGAGATGATGCCTGTCATCGCGCTCACCCCCTCCACCGGGCTTTGTCTGCCCGGGTATCCACGTGCACCCAGCCGGCGACGCGGCCCGCCTTGACGGGGTAGCGTCCCACGCCGCCCCGGTCCGGCATCAGGCTTTCGGCGTAGGCGGCCACGTCCTCCACGCTCACGTCCTGCACCCGGATGTCCGCTGCCCGGCCATACAGGTGCTGGCTGAACTTTGCCCCGCCTGCCTTGGCGTTGTGTGCCGGGGTGCGGTAGGCGCTGGTGATCGTCACCGGTTTTCCGAAGTGCTCCCGGATACGCTCCAGCAGTTCTGCCAACGCCGTGTCGATGAAGACAGGGTCGCTGCCGTCCTTGCAGCGGAACTCCCGCACACAGAAGTGCGGCGAGAGGGCGGTGCTGCCGTCCCGGGCAAGAGAATACGCTTGCAATGCCATCGTGCGCCCCCTTACAGCCGTTTCAGCAGCGCTGCGATGGGCTCTGCATAAAACCGCTCGTAGCCCGCTGCGTTGGGGTGGGTGCCGTCGCTGGTGTACTTATCGCCCAGTTCGCTGACGCCGTGTTTTCCCATAGGCGGGGTGGTCTCCGCAATGTCAACGTAGGGCACGCCCCATTTTTTCAGCGCCGCAAGGATGGCAGGCTTATAGGTCTTGTACCAGTTTTCGCTGCCTGCAAACATCCCGCCGTGCGGGAATACATAGGCCACGCGCTTGTCGCTGTGATTCGTTGCCAGATCGTCCAGCATCTTCTCCAGTGCGCCGGTCATGGTCGTTTCATCGTAGGCAGCGGCAAACCCATCGGTCAAGGTACCCACAGGGGCGTTGTTCCAGGCATCATTCACGCCGCCCTCCAACAGGATGTAGTCTGCCTTTGCAAGCGCTGTGGAGTTTGTCACCACCGTGCTGATGCAACCACGGGTGCCGCCGTATACCTTATCGGTAATATTCGGGGTCAGCGTTGCGCCGTCCACCGCTTCATTGGTCAGGGTCATGCCGTACTTGTCTGCAATACATTTGCCGTAGCCGCCTGCGCTGCTCTTGCCGTAAGCGATGCTGTCGCCTGCAACGTACAGCGTTTTTCCCGCCAGCGGGCTGATGATCTGACCATTGATGTCAAACACTTCCATTTTACCACCCCTTCTCGATGTAATCGTTCACCTTGTCGTCACTCAGCAGGCCTTTATACACCCTGCACTGATACAACGTACCAGACCAGAACTGCTGCTTTTTGCTGCCGTCCGCGCTCTGCGCCGCACCGATCAGGAAGGTCTGGGGCACATCTATGATTGTGCCGTTTGTGGTTTTCCACTCGGTCAGCGGGCAGTAGGTACTGCCGCCGCGATATTTTCTGCCGTCGATCTGCACTGCATACCGCGTACGGGTCTTGAAGTGTTCGATGCTGTCCGACAGGGTCACGCCGCCGTAGTTGTAGTATGCGAACTCGGTCTTATTGTTCAGGGGGCTGCTGGTGGAGTTGAAGCCGGGCAGATTGCCGGTATCACCGGTCTCGGTCAGGCAGTGCAGGAAGGCAGGCCAGATGTTGGCATTAAAGTCGTCCCCCGCTTTCGCATCCACTAGGATCGTGTATTGCGGCGTCTCGGTGGAGGCGTGCTCCAGCAGCTTCAGGCCGGTGTCCAGTCCCTGGGTCAGCACGGTCTCGCCGGGCAGACTGTAGATCAGCTGTGCTGTCTCCACTACTTCCACCGTTACCGCGCAGCTTGCACTCTTACCGCCTGCTGTGGCAGTCACGGTGCAGTTACCTGCTTTGATGCCTGTCACCACGCCGTTTGCCACAGTGGCAAAGCCGGTAGGCAGAACGCTCCACACCACCGCCCTGTCGGTTGCGTTCGCGGGCAGCACGGTGGCCGTCAGGGTCTTGCTCTCGCTCTCGTTCAGGGTCATGGTCACGGCGCTCAGGCTCACGCTCTGCACCGGAATTTCCTGTGCACTACCGCCCCACTCTGCACGCAGAGCATTCAGGGTGGGCTGCATCGTGTTGGTCTTATAGGCTGCATTTTCAAACAGGTTCAGCAGCAGCGCCTTTGCGTTGGCGGTAAAGCCCTCGCCCGGGTCACCTTTTGCACCCGCCGGGCCGGGGTCGCCCTTTTCTCCCTTGTCGCCTTTTTCGCCCTGCGTTCCGGCAGCATTGGCAATGCCTGCTTCCATGTGGTTCAGCTGGGCAGCCGTCAGGGTCTGGCCGTCCACAAAATTCTGTTTTACGTAGCTCATTTGTTCCTCCCTAAGATCATTTTTCCAAGGATCGCCTGCCCCAGCACTGCAAAAACGTTCTCCTTCGGCGGCTGCGGGTTGCCCCACAGCGTCGCCAGACGGTCGCAGGCTGCCATGGCTGCGTCATTGCCCGCCGCCAAAAGCCGCAGCACTGCCAGCAGCGCCTGTTTTTCCGCAGTGGTAATGCCGCCGCCTGTGCCCAGCAGCCCCACCAGCGCCTCCCACGCAGGCGTAGCCGGGGCAGGCATCGCGCCCTCTGCCGTGCCGCTGTTGGCGCATACTTTGCACCGCACATCAGCGCTGGTCACGGTGCGGCTGCCGTCCGTGCCCTCAAAGGTGAGGCAGCCCGCGCCGGGCACTGCCGTCACCGCCGCCGGTACGGTCAGGATTCCGTTTTCCACCAGCGTAGCCGCGCTTGCGCCGGGGGTGTGCCAGTGGGCGCACACGGTCAGCCCCTTCCACTCGCCCCGCTGCTCGATGCGTAGCCGGTAGTTGCCCCGGTTGCCCGCATACCCCAGCAGCAGCTGTCCGCCGGGCACCGCTGCCGCGCCGTTGCGTTCCAGCCGGATGGTCATCTCGTTCATGCTGCACCGCCCTTACACATACTGGTAGCCCTCCACGTTGAAGGGATAAGCGTTGTCATTGCTCGCCAGGTTTACATCGACCACGCCGATGTTCACCGTGCCGTTCGCAGCAAAACTCACCTTCACCAGTGCTTCGCCCTTGCAGTAAACGCCGTCCCGCAGATTGTAGGTGTTGCCGCCGCCCACTATGGCCACCGCCGTACCGCCCCGCACGATGCGGGTGCAGCCGTAGTCCGCAGCCGCCGCTGCGGCTACTCCGCCGGTGGTAGCGATCGTGGTACATTCCAGAGGGACCGCCATCCTTACCACAATATAATCCACCTCGTCCGGCACAGTCATCGTCTTGTTGCTTTTGCCCGCTGCACCGTCGCTTGTGTAGACAAGCTTTCCGTTCATGTCCGTCACTCCTCTCAGTTGATTCAGTTTTTCTGCCAGGCTAAAGCCCAGCACCGTGTCAAGGTTTTCCGCCGTCATTTCCAGTGTGCCGTCTGCGCTCACGGTCAGGCCCCGCCCCACCTTCACGCCGCCCAGCACGGCTGCGGTGGCGGGCGGCAGGGTGTAGCCCATGCCGAATTTCCGGTCTGCCTCAGCCTTGGAGTAAAACCGGTCGTCCGCGCCCAGCTGCAATAGTGCGGCGGCCTTTTCCTGCGCCGACCAGCCTGCTGCTCCGGCGGCACTGGTCAGCGCCTTTTTTACGCCGTAGGGCAGCAGCGCCGGGGTCAGGGGCGCATAGGCCTCGGTCATACGGTCCAGCTGCGCCGCCGTGGCGGGCACGGTGGTCAGGGTGGCATCTGCCCGCACCGCAACGCCGTACTGCCCGTCTGCCCGCACCGCGCCGGGCGTTGCCGCCGTAGGCACGGTCTCGCTGCGCACATAGGGGCGCAGGTCCGGCAGCGGGGTGGTATCGGTCTGCACCGCGCCGGTGGCGGCATCCACGCTGAGAATGCGCACCATCTCGCCAGGCAACGGCTGCACCGGGAGCGGCACCGCCCCCACATCCTGTGCGTTCAGCTGCACCGCGCCGCCCTTGCTGTTCACGCTCAGCACCTGCCCACCGGTGGGTGCATAGCTTTCTGCCCGCAGTGCGGCAGCCTCCGCCCGCTTTGCGCTGGCCTCGGCATCGGTACGGTCGGCCAGAATTTTGTCCGCAGTCTTTTGCGCCAGTGCCGCCTGCATGGCGGTATCTGCCGCACCGTTCTCGGCACGGCGGGCGCTTTCCGCTGCGGCGTGTGCGCTTTCCAGCACGCGCGCCACAAACTGCTCGTACACCGAGGGCGGCAGCTCCTCACTGCCGCCGTCCGTAGGCAGGGTGGCGTACACATCGTAGCTGCCGGGGCGGGTATAGGCGGTGTAGCCGCCGCTGCCTATGGCGGCCAGCATCCACTGTCCCCGCACGCTGCCGGTCAGGCGGCGGTCAACCGTCACACTGTCGTCGGCGTCCAGCGGAATGGCGGCCAGCTGCACCCCATCGCTGCGGCGCAGATACAGCGCCAGGGTGCACCCCGCCCACGCTGCGGGCAGGATGAACTGCAGCCGGTCCACCCCCTCGGCGTTCTGTGCGCCAAGGTGCAGCCGGTGCGGCCGGGGCACAAATTCGGTGCCGCCGCACTGCTGCTCAAGGATTTCGATCTCCATGCAAAACCTCCTTTTCTGTTTGCTGTCCCGATTGTACCGCCGGGGACGCAAAACTATCCAGTGTGTACTAAAAATGTGAAATTTTCTGTTCTTCGGCATTTTGCTAAACGGGGTTTTGGCACCGGAAATGCGAGCTTTTCTCCCCTGCCGGGACCGGGTAATTCCCCTGCAGGTTTTCCATGCAAAACCCGCGATGTGGGGCAGCTTGTTTTGGGCGCAGCGGCCGCTGCTGCGGCCTTATTCGCAGAGAAAAGAGCCGGCGCAAATGTTAAAAATTCATGAACGAATTGCCCCCAGAAAAAAGGAAAAAATCAGAAGGAAACCACCTAAAAACCAAAATATCAAAAGAAACACTGTGAAAATTGCACAAAAAATAATGTTATAAATCTAACAAAGTGCAAGACGCAAATTTGACAGATGCTTTACGGTCTGGTAAAATAGCGTTTGTGCAACGAACGTTGCAGCGTTTAAATTCTATCTGGATGAAGTAAAAAGCCGTCCTGCGTACGGCACGGCATGGGCAGATGCGGCCTGTGCCGGGGCAGTTTTGTGGTCTGCCCGAAGCGGATTCCAACCTGTAATACGGTGCTCATTCTTTTTACCCGAAGAGAGCATCGTATTTGACTGTGAGACGCTTATACTCAGAGCAGCCACAGTCCGGGCGGCCGGGGTGCTGATGCAATACAGACCCGCGGCCGCGCCAAATACGACAAAGAGAGGAGTTGTCTCGTATCGCTTCCGTTAAATTGAAGAAAGCAGTTACTGCCGCAAAGCAGGCAGTATCTCCCCGTGTGCTGGCATTTTGTGTCATGGTGGTATGCCTTGTGGCTACCCTTGGCGTCACCGCTGCAAATCTGCGGCTGACCTACGTCACCGACTCCAATGGTGCACGGCAGGTCCTTCTGACCGATGCCGATGCTTCCCCCGCACAGGTCATGCACCTTTCCGGCATCCGCTCTGAGGAGGGCGATGAGGTCTACTACACCGCGTTCAGCGGCAATCTTGCCTCCCTGAACATCGAGCGCGCATTCTCCGTCAGCATCACTGCCGACGGGCAGGAGTACCCTGTAAAGCTGGTGTTCGGCACCGTAGCCGATGCACTGGAGCGCGCCGGTATCACCCTTGAAGGGGACGACTACACCGAGCCGGCGCTGGATCACGTTGTGACCGCCGGCAGCAAGATCGTGGTCCACCGCGTGGACTACGCAGAGCGGGTGGAAACTCAGGCCATCCCCTACGACACCCAGTATGTCTACACCAGCCTGTACTTCCGCAACACCGGCCGCACCACCACGGTGCAGCACGGCGCAGCCGGTCAGCAGACCGTGACCACCCGTGACCGCTATGTGGACGGCGAGCTGGAAAACAGCACCGTTGTGGATACCACCACCACGGTGGAGCCCACCGACCACGTCATCAAGACCTACGGCGCAGGCGCGCCGGTGTCCCCCCTGACCGGCGCGGACGGCACCACCAACGCCCCCACCTCTTATAGCAAGGTGCTCACCGGCAAGGCCACCGGCTACTATTCCCGTACCGGCAAGGGCTCTTCCGGTTTGGGTCTGGGCTATGGCACCGTGGCTGTGGACCCGGACGTGATCCCCTACGGCACCAAGCTCTACATCACCTCCACCGATGGCAAGTTCGTCTACGGCTACGCCGTAGCCACCGACACCGGCATCGCCGTCCAGAAGGGGCAGATCCTTGTAGACCTGTTCTACGAGACCTACGCCGAAAGCGTTATCAACGGCGCCATTCAGGTCAATGTCTACGTTGTAGGCTGAGCTGTAAACAAAACACAATAACCACGCAAAGAGACCGCTGTACAAACTGTGCAGCGGTCTCTTTTGATGTTAATCAGAATACTATTTTTATTTCGGGGTCGGGGAAAGTCTGTGGGCTTTCCCCGACCCCTTTTCTGTTTTCGCAACGCTTTCGCCGGAACCGTTTGTCAAATGAGCAGTTTACACGATGTCGAGCTGCAAATTTTGGATGGTATGCCCACAACATACAGAGAAGTCAAGAAAATTTGTGGTAATTGTATTTGAATTTTGGACAAAAAGTCTTGCAAAAATGGTAAAAACCTTTTAATATAAAAGAGTACAAAGCTGCGGATGCCGCTTTCGGCTTCCGCACGGGGAGGAGCAGTTTATGAAACCGACCGAAGAAAAGATTCAGAGCAACACATCGGACCTGCCGGTGTACCTGTTCAAGCAGGGCAACAACTGCGAGGCTTACCGCTACTTCGGCGCACATCTGGAAACACGGGTCGGGGAGTCCGGCGTTGTGTTCCGCGTATGGGCACCGCACGCCGTAGCCATCAGTGTTGTGGGCGACTTCAACAGCTGGAAGCCCGGCAGCCATCCCATGCGCAAGGTGGATGGCGATTCCGTGTGGGAATTGTTCATTCCCGGCATGAAGGAATACGATGTTTATAAATATTGCGTAACCACCCGTGCAGGCGACCTTGTCTACAAGGCCGATCCCTACGCCTTCCACGCCGAGACCCGGCCGTCCAACGGCAGCAAGGTCTACGATCTGTCCGGCTTTGCATGGCACGACGCCGCATGGCAGACCGCGCAGAAAAAGGCAGACGTGATCAACGGCCCGATGAATATCTACGAGATGCACGCCGGCAGCTGGAAGATGAAGGAGGGCGGCAAGCCCTACAACTACTCCGAGCTGGCGGACGAGCTGATCCCGTACATCAAGGATATGGGCTACACCCATGTAGAGCTGCTGCCGGTGATGGAATATCCGTTTGACGGCAGCTGGGGCTATCAGGTCACCGGCTATTTTGCACCCACCAGCCGCTACGGCACCCCCAAGGACTTTATGGCCTTCGTGGATAAGATGCACGCCGCAGGCATTGGCGTCATCATGGACTGGGTGCCCGCCCACTTCCCCAAGGATCAGTTCGGCCTGTACAATTTTGACGGCGAGGCCTGCTACGAGGACCCCAACCCCAAGCGCGGCGAGCACAAGGAGTGGGGCACCATGGTGTTCGATTTTGGCCGCAACGAGGTGCAGAGCTTCCTCATTTCCAGCGCACTGTACTGGCTGGAGCAGTACCACATCGATGGTCTGCGCGTGGATGCCGTGGCCTCCATGCTGTATCTGGACTACAACCGCAAGCAGGGCGAATGGGAGCCCAATAAGGACGGCGGCAAGGAGAACCTTGAAGCCATCGCCTTCCTGCGCAAGCTGAACAACACCGTGCTGGGCCGTCACCCCCACAAGTACATGATCGCCGAAGAGTCCACCGCGTGGCCCATGGTCACAAAGCCCGCTTCGGACGGCGGTTTAGGCTTCAACTTCAAGTGGAACATGGGCTGGATGAACGATATGCTCAGCTACATGAAGACCGACCCGCTGTTCCGCTCCGGCAACCACAACAAGGTGACTTTCAGCTTCTTCTACGCTTTCAGCGAGAACTTTGTGCTGCCCATCAGCCACGATGAAGTGGTGCACGGCAAGGGCAGCCTGCTGAACAAGATGCCCGGCGAGTATGACGACAAGTTTGCCAATCTGCGCACCTTCTTCGGCTACATGATGGCACACCCGGGCAAGAAGCTGCTGTTCATGGGACAGGAGTTCGGTCAGTTTGCCGAGTGGAACGAGGCAAAGCAGCTGGACTGGATGCTGCTGGATTACGACAAGCACGCCGAGCTGCAGAACTACGTCCGCACCCTGAACGCCTTCTATAAAGAGCACCCCGCCCTCTGGCAGATCGATTACAGCTGGGAAGGCTTCCAGTGGATCGTACCGGACGACTCGCAGCAGAGCGTCATCGCTTTCCTGCGCAAGGATGCCGCCGGTAAGCAGATCCTTGTCATCTGCAACTTCAACCCCGTCCTGCGCGAGGGCTACACCCTCGGTGCACCGGTGTCCGGCACCTATAAAGAGATCCTGAACAGCGACGATGCCGCTTTCGGCGGCTCCGGCACCGTGCACAACAAGCCGGTGCGTACCCACAAAAAGCCGCAGCACGGCTTTGAGCAGAGCATCACCGTTACCCTGCCGCCCATGAGCACTTTGTACTTTGAGGTGCCCACAAAGCGCACCCGCAAGGTAGCAGAGGACAGCGCGGACAAGCCGGCAAAAAAGACCGCCAAAAAGGCCACCGTCAAGGACGCCGACAAGCCGGTAAAAAAGACCCGCACCACCAAGGCCAAGGCCGCCAAAACGGCGGATGAAAAACCGGAAAAAGCAAAAAAGACCGCTGCCAAGTCCAAAGCAAAACCCGAGGCCGCAGCGGACAAGCCGGTAAAGAAAACCGCCGCCAAGGCAAAGACCGCGGCAAAAGCAAAAACTGAGACCGAAGCAGAAACCAAACCCGCAAAGCGCACCCGCAAAGCAAAAGCACCCAAGGAATAAGGATGCCCACACGGATGCACGCACGAACATTCTGATCTGTTGACTATCATTTCCAAAAAGGAAATGCTAAAGGGGAGAATAAAGCTATGGCAAAAGAAATCGTGGCAATGATCCTTGCCGGTGGACGTGGCTCGCGCTTATACGCGCTGACACAAAAGACGGCAAAACCTGCGGTGTCCTTCGGCGGTAAGTACCGCATCGTGGACTTCCCGCTGTCCAACTGCGTCAACTCCGATATCGACACCGTTGGTATCGCAACGCAGTACCAGCCCCAGAAGCTGAACGAGTACATCGGTAACGGTCAGCCTTGGGATCTGGACCGTCTGCACGGCGGTGTGCACACCCTGCCTCCTTACGAGCAGGCAAACGGCACCGACTGGTACAAGGGCACTGCAAACGCCATCTATCAGAACATTGGCTTCATCGACAGCTATAATCCCGAGTACGTCATTATCCTGTCCGGCGACCAGATCTGCAAGCAGGACTACGCCGACTTCCTGCGCTTCCACAAGGAAAAGGGCGCAGAGTTCTCTGTGGCCGTTATGGAAGTGGACTGGAAGGAAGCTTCCCGCTTCGGCCTGATGGTGGCGGACAAGACCGACCGCATCACCGAGTTCCAGGAGAAGCCCCCTGTGCCCAAGTCCAATCTGGCATCCATGGGCATCTACATCTTCAACTGGGATGTGCTCAAGAAGTATCTGATCGAAGACGAGGCTGACCCCAACTCCAAGAACGACTTCGGCATGAACATCATCCCCGCCCTGCTGCGTGACGGTCGCAAGATGTACACCTACCGCTTTGCCGGTTACTGGCGTGACGTGGGCACCATCGACAGCCTGTGGGAAGCCAACATGGAAGTGCTGGACCCCGAGAACTCTGGCATTGATATCTTTGATAAGACTTGGAAAATTTACAGCCGCAACCCCGTGCTGCCCGCCCAGAAGATCGGCGAGCGCGCCGTTGTGCAGGACTCCCTCATCACCGAGGGCTGCAAGATCTACGGCAACGTCAAGCACTCTGTGCTGAGCGCAGGCGTTGTTGTGGAAGAGGGCGCTACCGTTGAGGACGCCGTGCTGATGGACGGTGTCGTGGTCAAGGCAGGTGCCGTGGTCAAGCGCTGCATCCTTGCTGAGGACGTTGTTGTGGGCGCAGGTGCAAAGGTCGGCGGCGAGGGCGCTATTGCCCACGTTGGCACCGGTCTGACCATCGGCGCAGGCGCTACCGTCAAGGAGGGCGCAAAAGTGTTTGAATCCGTCAAGGAGGGTGTGGAAGTATGCTGAGACAGAACACCAATGCGTTGGGTATCATTTTCCCCAACAGCTATGACAATACCGTTCCCGAGCTGGTGACCGAGCGCGCAATGGCCTCGATCCCCTTTGCGGGCCGTTACCGCATGGTAGACTTTGTGCTGTCCAGCATGGCCAACTGCGGCATTTCCAACGTTTCCATCGTGGTGCGTAAGAACTACCACTCCCTGATGGATCATCTGGGCACCGGCCGCGAGTGGGATATGGCCCGCCGTCACGGCGGCCTGAACATCGTGCCTCCCTTTGCAGAAAAGGGCGTGCGCATCTACTCCGGCCGTGTGGAGGCGCTGGGCTCCATTCTGAGCTTTCTCGAGCACCAGAAGGAGAAGTATGTGGTCATGAGCGATGCCAACATCGCCGTCAACTACGACTTCAACGCCCTGCTGGCTGCCCATCAGGCCAGCGGTGCCGATGTGACCGTGGCCTATCAAAAGACCGAGATCCCCGAGGGCCGCAAGAACGACAACTACACCCTGACCATTGATGCTGATGGCCGCGTGACCGAGCTGCTGTTCAACGACTACCGCTCCGGTGTGCAGAATCTGGATCTGAACATCTATGTGCTGGAGCGCGAGACCCTGATCAAGCTGGTCAAGGACGCTACCGCCCGCGGCCTGATCTACTTCGAGCGCGACATTCTGGCACACAACGTCAACATCCTGAACATCCATGCACTGGAGTATACCGGCTATGTGGCTCATATCTGCGACATGAAGAGCTACTTTGACGAGAACCTGAAGCTGATCGATGACCGCAATCTGGAAGCGCTGTTCCCCAAGGGCAGCCCCATCTACACCAAGATCCGCGACGATAACCCCACCCGTTACGTCACCGGCTCCAAGGTCGTGGATTCTATTCTGGCCGACGGCTGCGTCATCGAAGGCACCGTGGAGAACTGCGTGCTCTTCCGCGGCGTCAAGGTCAAGAAGGGTGCTGTGGTCAAGAACTGTGTCCTGATGCAGGATACCGTGGTCGAGCCCAATGTGGAGCTGGACTGCGTTGTCACCGACAAGAACGTGAAGATCACCGCCGGCAAAAAGCTGTCCGGCACCGAGAGCTTCCCGGTCTACGTCCAGAAGAATCACACCGTCTGATCGATGCAATATCCATAGGGGCGGCTTCCTCCCCGGTAGCCCCTCTTGAGAGGGGCGGGGGCACCTGTGTGCCCCCGCCTGCTCTTTTGTATGCAAGGTTCGCGCCGCTTTTCACGGCGGCGGGGAGCGCGAACATCTGCCTGTATCATGGAAGGAGCGAATCCTATGAAGATCCTGTATGCTGCTTCGGAAGCCAATCCCTTTGCCAAATCCGGCGGTCTGGCCGATGTGGCAGGTGCCCTGCCCAAAGCGCTGGTCAAGGACGGCGTGGACGCCCGCGTCATCATGCCCCTGTACGGCGATTTGAAGTACCGCGATAAGCTGGAATACGTTACCAACTACTCCGTGCCTGTGGGCTGGCGCAGCCAGTACTGCGGCCTGTTCAAGGCCGATGTGGACGGCGTGACCTACTACTTCCTGGACAACGAGTATTACTTCAAGCGCCGCGGCCTGTACGGCTTCTACGATGACGGCGAGCGCTTCGCTTTCTTCTCCCGCGCCGTGCTGGAGACTTTGTTCTACATCGACTTCACCCCCGATATCATCAACTGCAACGACTGGCAGACCGCTCTGGTGCCGGTGTACCTGAACCTGTACTATCGTCATCTGGACAAGTTCAACCGCATCAAGACCGTGTTCACCATCCACAACATCGCCTATCAGGGCAAGTACGGTACCGATATTCTGGAGGACACCTGCGGCATCGGCCACCGGGACCAGCATATCGTGGAGTACGACGGCTGCGCCAACTTCATGAAGGGCGCTTTAGAGACCGCCGACAAGATCACCACCGTCAGCCCCACCTACGCACAGGAGATTTTGGACCCGTGGTTCAGCTACGGTCTGGACGCTCTGCTGCGTGAAAAACAGTACAAGCTGTGCGGCATCCTGAACGGCATCGATATGGACGCCAACGACCCCGCTACCGACAAGAACATCCCCTTCAATTACAGTATCAAGACCTTTGAGACCGGCAAGGCCAAGTGCAAAGAAGCTTTGCAGGACAGGTTCGGTCTGCATAAAGACGGTAGCCCCGTCTTTGGCATGGTCAGCCGCATGGTGGGCATGAAAGGCTTTGATCTGGTGCAGAGCATTGCCGACGGTCTGGTGGACCGCGGCATCCAGCTGGTCATTCTGGGCAGCGGCGAGAGCCAGTACGAGAACTTCTTCTCTGACCTGTGCGGCCGTCACCCGGGCCGCGTAGGCACCTACATCGGCTTTGAGCCCAAGCTCTCGCAGGAGATCTACGCCGGTGCAGATGCCTTCATCATGCCCTCCAAGAGCGAGCCCTGCGGTCTGGCACAGATGGTGGCCTGCCGCTACGGCACACCTCCCATCGTCCGCGAGACCGGCGGCCTGCGCGACTCCATCCACGACAGCACCATGGGCGACGGCAACGGCTTTACCTTTGCCGGTTACAACGCCCACGAGCTGTATGTGGCCTGCTGCAACGCACAGGATGCCTACAACAACAAGGAAAACTGGAAGAACCTCGTGCGTCACTGCATGGAGTGCGATTTCAGCTGGGACGTTTCCGCCAAGAGCTACGAGGGTCTGTACAACGAGACCGCAAACCTCTGGTAAGCGTCTGAATCCCAAAGCACCCGCCGGGGCTGCCGCACGTTTGTGCGGCAGCCCCTTTTTTTGTTTTTTACACTCTGCACAAACTTTTCTGCAAAGTTTGTGCAATGATGCAATCATCGGCGCACAATGTGTGTTATATGCGCACATTTATGGAATTAGTCTTAACAAACTATGAAATTTTACTATATTTCGGTGGAGAATTGATTGCAATATCCGACGCTTTGAAGTATACTGAGGGCATAGACTTTTTGGCTGCCTGTCCGTCTCTGGCATTTTTTCCAAATGCTGGAATGCGGGCGGCACCCGCAGAAAGGAGCGGCGCAGAACTTGAAGGGCTGGTACAAGGCTTTGGAAGATCTGGTCTGGCTGACCCAGCTGGGACTGAATATGCTGCTGCCGCTGGTGCTCTGCCTTGCCGGATGCTGGTGGGCTGTGGAGCACTGGGGCTGGCCGGAATGGCTGTTTTTGCCCGCTGTGGGTCTGGGGCTTGCCGCCGGGGCGCAGAACTTCTGGGTGTTCTGCAAGGAACGGCTGGAGCGTTCCAAACACGAAAAAAATCATCGGGTGGGCTTTAACTCCCACCAGTAATGGAGGTCCGTTTTTATGAAATTGCAGCCGGAATCCAAAAAGGAGCTGCTGCGCATCGCCTGCGGCGTGTCTCTTTGCACCGCCGTGATGTGGGTGGTGTTTGCAGCGCTGCATCTGGTGGGCTGGGTAGCCTTTGACTACCGGGTGCTGCTGGGCGGCATCATCGGCGCGCTGGTAGCCATCGGCAACTTTGCCGGCATCTGCTTTGTGGTGCAGAAGGTCATTGACGAGCCGGACGAAAAAAAGCGTAAAGCGCAGCTGCAGATATCCTATAATACAAGGATGCTGCTGCAGGCGTTGTGGATCATCATAGCCATTGCGGCTCCCTGTTTCCAGGCGTTTGCAGGCGTTCTGCCGCTGCTGTTCCCCAGAGTTACGATCTATTATCTCCAGATAACCGGGAAGTACAAGCCGCTCACACCCCCGCAGGAGCCGGTGGACATCGCTGTGGAAGATGACCCCGCCCCTGCTGAGGCGTCTGCGGTGCAGCCCCGTGACGAAGGGGGTGAACAAGAATAAATGGAACTGAACGGCGCAAAGATCCTGTATACCATTCACACCAATATCCCTCTGCTGGGTGATTTTAAAATTACCCAGACCTTGGTAAGCACTTGGATCGTCATGGCGCTGCTCTCGGGTTTTGCCATCTGGCTGGGGCACGACCTCAAGCTGGAAAATGTGTCCAAACGACAGGCCGCAGCCGAGTTCATCGTAACGCGGCTGGAGCAGTTCGTGCACGACAACATGGGCTTCCACTTCGATCAGTATATCCCCCTGGTCGGTGCTATTTTTGCACTGAGCATCGGGTGCAACCTGATCAGCGTTGTCGGCCTGTGGAGCCCCACGGCCGACCTGAACACCGAGGCAGCGTGGGCCATCGTGGTGTTTGTTCTGATCATGTACTACAAGATCAAAACGAACGGCATTCTGGCCTACCTCAAGGGTCTGCTCGATCCGATCTTTATCATGGCACCCATCAATGTGCTGTCAGAGATCTCTACCCCTGTCAGCATGGCGTTCCGTCACTTCGGCAACATCCTGTCCGGTACGGTCATCTCCACACTGCTGTACTGGGCACTGGCAAGCCTGAGCCACGTCATCTTTGGCTGGCTGCCGGGCTTCCTGAGTCAGATCCAGCTGTTCCAGATCGGCATCCCGGCCTTTACCGGTTTGTATTTCGACTGGTTCGGCGGCTGCATTCAGGCGTTCATCTTCTGTACCCTGACCACAATCTTCATCAAACGTGCTGCCGGTGAGGACTAAGGCCTTCCGGCATCCCCCAAAACACAAACACATTTTAGGAGGACAAATCTTATGACTGATTTCCAGTATCTGGCTCGTGGTATCGCTCTGGCAGGCTGCGGCATCGGCGCAGGCTGCGCACTGATCGCAGGTATCGGCCCCGGTATCGGCGAAGGCAACGCTGCTGCTGCTGCCTGTGAGGCCGTTGGCCGTCAGCCGGAGTGCAAGAGCGACGTTACCAGCACCCTGATCCTCGGTGTTGCCCTTTCCGAGACCACCGGTATCTACGGCTTTGTTACCGGCCTGCTGCTGATCTTCCTGGCTCCCGGTATGTTCATGAAGTATCTGGCATAAGCCTCCCGATCCGAAAAAATAACGAAAGGAGACGCTTATGGAACTGTATCAGGCGTTGATCACGCTGGATGGCTGGACCTTTCTGGCCCAGATCTGCAACCTGATGATCCAGCTGGTCATCTTCAAAAAGTTCCTGCTGAAGCCGATCAAACAGGTGATCGCCGACCGCAAGGCCAAGGCCGACAGCGAGATCGCAGATGCGCAGAAGCTGCGCACCGAGGCTGAAGCCATGAAGGCGGAGTACGAGCAGAACCTGCAGAACGCCCGCACCGAGGCCAACCAGATCGTAGCTACGGCGCAAAAGACTGCCACCGCCCGCTCGGAAGAAATCGTGGGCGAGGCCCGCGCACAGGCCGCTGCCCTGAAGCAGAAGGCTGAGGCTGACATTGCGCAGGAGCGTAAGAAGGCCGTGAACGAGGTCAAGGACGAGATCGGCGGCATCGCCATGGAGATCGCATCCAAGGTGGTGGAGCGCGAGATCAGCGAGAAGGACCACAAGGACCTGATCGACGAATTTATCAAAAACGTGGGTGAAGCATCATGACCGAAACTGCAAAGATGTACGGCGGCAGTCTGTACGATCTGGCGGCAGAGGAAGGGCTGGAGACCCGCATTCTGGGCGAACTTGACGAGGTGCAACAGCTTCTGAAGCAAAACCCGGACTACCTGCGGCTGCTCAGCACCCCCAGCATCCCCAAAAAGGAGCGCTGCGGCCTGCTGGACGAAGCCCTGCGCGGGCAGGTCCACCTCTATGTGCTGAACTTTTTAAAGATCCTGTGCGAGAAGGGCACCCTGCGGGAGCTGTCCGGCTGCGCACGGGCTTACCGCATCCGCTACAATCAGGCGCACGGCATTCTGGAAGCTACGGCCATCTCGGCCATCCCGCTGACAGAGCAGCAACTTTCTGCCCTGCACACCAAGCTGGAAAGCCTGACCGGCAAGACCATCGACCTTAAAACCAAGGTGGATGCCAAGGTGCTGGGCGGTATCCGGCTGGATATCGAGGGCACCGAGCTGGACGGCACCGTCCAGAACCGTCTTGCCTCCCTGCGCCGGGATATTGCGGCGGTCACTCTGTAACATTCCCCTGCCCTTTGCAAACGGGGCAGAGCACAGAACGAATTTCCACCCGAAATGACTATTATGAATTGAGTGGTGAACAAACAAAGATGCAACTGAAACCTGAAGAGATCTCCAAGATCATCCGTGCGCAGATCAAGCATTACGAAAATGCCATTGAGCAGAGCGAGACCGGCACGGTCATTATGGTGGGCGACGGCATCGCCCGCGCCAGTGGTCTGGAAAAGTGCATGGCAGGTGAGCTGCTTCAGTTTGATAACGGCGAATACGGCATGGCCCAGAATCTGGAGGAGAATACCGTCTCCATCGTTCTGCTGGGCTCCGACGTCGGTATCAAGGAAGGCAGCACTGTCAAGCGCACCGGCAAGGTGGTTTCCGTGCCGGTGGGCGAAGCCATGATCGGCCGCGTGGTCAACGCGCTGGGCCAGCCCATCGACGGCGCAGGCCCCATCGAGACCACCGAGTTCCGCGCCATTGAAAGCCGCGCTCCCGGCATCATCGACCGTCAGCCGGTCAAGGAGCCGCTGCAGACCGGCATCAAGGCCATCGACTCCATGATCCCCATTGGCCGCGGCCAGCGCGAGCTGATCATCGGCGACCGCCAGACCGGCAAGACCACCATCGCCTCCGATACCATCATCAACCAGAAGGGCAAGGACGTCATCTGCATTTACGTTGCCATCGGTCAGAAGCGCTCTACCGTGGCAAACCTTGTGCAGAGCCTGACCGAAGCCGGTGCCATGGGCTACACCATCGTGGTGTCCGCTACCGCCTCCGAGCTGTCTCCCTTGCAGTATATCGCCCCTTACTCCGGCTGCGCCATGGGCGAATACTTCATGCAGCAGGGCAAGCACGTCCTCATCATCTACGATGACCTTTCCAAGCATGCTGTGGCTTACCGCGCCCTGTCGCTGCTGATCCGCCGTCCCCCGGGACGCGAGGCTTACCCCGGCGATGTTTTCTATCTGCACTCCCGTCTGCTGGAGCGCGCCGCAAAGCTTTCCAATGAGCTGGGCGGCGGCAGCCTGACGGCTCTGCCTATCATCGAGACGCAGGCGGGCGACGTTTCCGCCTACATCCCCACCAACGTCATCTCCATCACCGATGGTCAGATCTTCCTGGAGACCGAGTTGTTCCACTCCGGTGTCATGCCGGCAGTCAACCCCGGTATCTCGGTGTCCCGTGTCGGCGGCAACGCCCAGATCAAGGCCATGAAGAAGGTGGCCGGCACCCTGAAGCTGATCTACTCCCAGTACCGCGAGCTGCAATCCTTTGCACAGTTCGGCTCTGATCTGGACGCCGATACCAAGGCGCGTCTGGCACAGGGCGAGCGCATCGTGGAGGTGCTCAAGCAGAACCGCTCCGCGCCCGTACCTGTGGAAAAGCAGGTCGCCATCCTGTACGCCACCATCCACGATTACCTTGTCAACGTCAAGGTGCCGGACGTGGCAGAGTACGAGAAGAGCCTGTACGAGTATCTGGACAACGATGCCGCCGGGGCTGCCGTGATGGACACCATCCGCACCACCGGCAATCTGGATAAGGACACCGAGGAGCAGCTCAAAGCCGTGCTGACCCGGTATACCGAAAGCTTTGTCAAGGCGCATTAAAGGGAAGGAGGCGTAACGCATGGCTGGTTCCATGAAGGACATCAAGCTGCGCATCAAAAGCGTAGAGAGCACCATGCAGATCACCAAGGCCATGGAGCTGGTGGCTTCCTCCAAAATGCGCCGTGCCAAGGAGCGGGTCGAACACAGCCGACCCTATTTTGAAACGCTGTACAAGACCCTGACCGAGATCGCGGCAGCGGACCCCCGGGCCCGCAACCCCTACCTGCGCCGCAGCGAGATCAAGCGCACGCTGCTGGTGGTCATTGCCGGTGACCGCGGCCTTGCCGGCGGTTACAACGCCAATGTGCTCAAGCTGGCCGCACAGGAAAGCGGCAACGTGGAGGTGCTGCCCATCGGCAAGCGCTCGGCAGAGTACTTTGCCCACCACGAAGCCGAACTGTTCACGCAGGAAGTGCTGCTGGCCGCCGATGTATCGGTGGGACAGTGCTTCCAGCTGGCGCGCCAGATCACCGAAGGGTACCGCAAGGGCGAGTTTGACGCCGTAAAGCTTTGCTACACCCGGTTCGATTCCATGATGACCCAGACGGCAGTTTCCATCGAGGTGCTGCCGCTGGCTATGGAGCCCACCGAGCAGCAGAAGGCCGAGGCGCGCCGCAGTCAGATCCTGTACAAGCCCAGCAGCGAGGAAGTATTCAGCGCGATCATCCCGGAGTATGTGGCAGGCATCGTCTACGGTGCCGTGTGCGAGAGCGTAGCCAGTGAGCTTGCCGCCCGCCGCACTGCCATGGATGCCGCCACCAAGAACGCCGGTGAGATGATCGACCATTTGAACCTGTATTATAACCGTGCCCGTCAGGCTGCCATCACGCAGGAGATCACCGAGATCGTGGCCGGCGCGGAGATTTAAAACCTATCAAAAAGGAGTTGTAGCCTATGTCCGAAAAACATATCGGCAAGGTGATCCAGGTCATCGGCCCGGTGCTGGACATCCAGTTTGAGGATGGCCAGCTGCCGGAGCTGCTCAACGCCATCGAGATCGACAACCACGGCGAAAAGCTGGTGGTCGAGGTGGCACAGCACACCGGCGATAACGTGGTGCGCTGCATTGCAATGAACAGCACCGATGGTCTGGTGCGCGGCACCGAAGCCGTGGATACCGGCGAACCCATCAAAGTGCCCGTGGGCGACCAGTGTCTGGGCCGCGTGTTCAACCTGCTGGGCGAGCCCGTGGACAACAAGCCCGCCCCGGCCCCGGAGGCCTACTGGCCCATCCACCGCCCTGCTCCCAGCTACGAGGAGCAGCAGTCCACCACCGAGATCCTGGAGACCGGCATCAAGGTCGTGGATCTGATCTGCCCCTACGCAAAGGGCGGCAAGATCGGTCTGTTCGGCGGTGCAGGCGTCGGCAAGACGGTCCTGATCCAGGAGCTGATCTATAACATTGCCACCGAGCACAACGGCTACTCGGTGTTCACCGGCGTTGGCGAGCGCACCCGTGAGGGCAACGACCTGTACGGTGAAATGACCGAGAGCGGCGTTATCAACAAGACTGCTCTGGTCTACGGCCAGATGAACGAGCCTCCCGGAGCCCGTATGCGCGTGGCCCTGTCCGGCCTGACCATGGCGGAGTACTTCCGCGATGTCAAGAATCAGGACGTGCTGCTCTTCATCGACAACATCTTCCGTTTCACGCAGGCAGGCTCTGAGGTCTCGGCTCTGCTGGGCCGTATGCCCTCTGCCGTTGGTTACCAGCCCACCCTGGCCACTGAGATGGGCGCTCTGCAGGAGCGCATCACCTCCACCCGCAAGGGTTCCATCACCTCGGTGCAGGCTGTCTACGTTCCCGCCGACGACCTGACCGACCCGGCCCCTGCCACCACCTTCACCCATCTGGATGCCACCACGGTCCTGAGCCGTGACATTGCATCTCAGGGCATCTACCCCGCTGTGGACCCGCTGGATTCCACCAGCCGGATCCTCAGCCCCGAGGTCGTGGGTCAGGAGCACTACGAGATCGCCCGCGATGTTCAGAAGGTGCTGCAGCGCTACAAGGAGCTGCAGGATATCATTGCCATCATGGGTATGGACGAACTGAGCGAAGAGGACAAGCTGACCGTCAGCCGCGCCCGCAAGGTGCAGCGCTTCCTGAGCCAGAGCTTCCATGTTGCGGAGCAGTTCACCGGTATGCCCGGTCAGTATGTGCCGCTGAAGGAGACCCTGCGCGGCTTCAGGATGATCCTGAACGGCGAGTGCGATGACCTGCCCGAGAGCTCCTTCCTGTTCGCGGGCACCATCGACGATGTGTTCGCCAAGGCGAAGAAAGGGTAAACCATGACGACCTTTCATCTGACGGTGGTCACGCCGGACGGCTGTGCCTTTGACGGTCAGGCGGAACGGGTGGTCTGCCGTGCCATCGACGGCGACCTTGCCATTCTGGCAAAGCATGGTGATTACTGCACCGCGCTGGGCATGGGCGAAGCCCATATCGTGGACGCGGACGGCCAGCGCCGCCGCGCCGCCTGCATGGGCGGGATGCTCACCGTGCTGAACGGGGATGTCCATCTGGTCGCTACCACCTGGGAGTGGGCCGAGGAGATCGACCAGGCCCGCGCCGAGGCCTCCAAGAAGCGCGCCGAAGAGATCCTGGCCCGGAAGGACCTGGATGAGCGCGAATATGAGCTGGCCCAGGCCCGCCTCAAGCGCGCCCTCGTCCGCACCTCTGTCCACTGACCCCGGAGCGCTGGACAAATCAGCGCCGCTGTGGTATTCTGGTATCAGAAAAATCAAATCAACAAAGGCTCCTTTGGAGTGCTGCAAACAGGGACCCCCCTGAAACCGGGGTTACGTGCTTGCGGGCATTCTGAAGGAGCTTTTTGATGCAAAGGAGGATGTGCGTGAAGAAAAATCTGGATATGACAGAGGGAAAGCCGATCGCCCTGCTGTGGGCCTTTACCTTTCCTACATTGATGGGCAACCTGCTGAATCAGGTCTACTCCATCACCGACAGCATCGTGGTGGGGCGGTATCTCGGTCAGACAGCGCTTGCGGCGGTGGGCAGCACCATGCCGGTGATCCTGCTGCTGGCAGCCCTGATGATCGGCATCAATGTGGGCGTGGGGATCATCATCAGCCGGTACTTTGGCCAGAAGAACGAGGAGCTGATGCGGAGGGCCTTTGTGAACAGCCTGTATCTGGGGCTGTTCCTGTCGGCAGGGATGATGGTTCTGGGCCTGACCTTCTCCGGTACCATCCTGCGGTGGATGGGGACCCCGGAGGGCCCCCTGCAGGAAGCCACCGCCTATCTGGAGATCAGTTTCATCACCATGATCTGTCCCCTGATGTATTATTTGTTTTCCAGTGCATTCCGGGGGCTGGGAGACAGCCAGACAGCGCTGTACTGCCTGATCGTCTCCGTTCTGAGCAATATTGGTCTGGACGTGCTGTTTGTGGCTGTGTTCCGCTGGGGAGTGGCCGGGTCTGCCTGGGCCACGGCACTGGCGCAGGCCCTGTCGGCGGTGGTGGCGGCGGTGCTGCTGTTCCGCAAATATCCCATGATGCGGATGCGGCGGCAGGACCTCCGGCTCCATGGAAAGCTGCTGCGGCAGATCACGGTGCTGGCCATTCCCATTGCGGTGCAGTCTGCCTTCAACAATCTGGGCAATCTGGTGGCACAGAGCGCGGTCAATCTGTTCGGCGAGGCTACCATGGCGGCCTACACTGCCGCCAGCCGCATCGGAACGCTGGCCCTGATGCCGGTGGAGACCATCGGTTCCTCCCTCAGCGTCTATGCCTCCCAGAACCACGGAGCCGGCAAGCCGCAGCGCATCCGGCAAGGGGTACGGGCCTCCCTGCAGCTGTCTCTGGTGGTCAGCACCGTGCTGGGAGTGTTTCTGCTGCTCTGCGGCCGCCAGATGGCGGGGCTGTTCCTCGCAGAACCGTCTGCGGAGATCCTGACTGTGGTGCAGCGGTTTCTGCTGATCACGGCGGTGCCGGGAATCCTGGCCGGTGTGATGCAGGTGTATCAGCAGGTGCTCCGCGGCATTGACAGGGCAAATCAGGCACTGATGGGCGGCGTGATGCAGCTCATTACAAAAATTGCGGTGGTGGCTGTGGGCGCATGGGGAATGCAGAATCTGGATGTGGTCTGGCTTGGCTGGCCCGTTTCCTTTGTGGCCGGAACCGTGATCCCGTACTTCTGCTTTCAGAAGATCGTGCGGGAAATGGAAACAGAATAAAACAGAAAGCGCCCCCGGAAGGCAGATCGCTCTCCGGGGGCGCTGTGTATTGATAGATCAGCTGAGCCGCAGGCTGTCCAATACAGCATTGACCACATCCAGCCCCACCTGACCGGGGGCGCTGGCCGTGCCGGGATTGGCAAAGGTCATGGCAGAGCCAAAAGCTTCGCCGCACAGGCGGCTCACGGCTCCCAGTGGGCCCATGCTCATGGTAATGACGGGCGTTTCGGGGTGGTGGTCGGTCATCTCGGCGGTGGCGGCCAGCAGCTCCAGCACATCGGCACGGCTCTGGGGCATCACGGCCAGCTTTGGCAGGTCGGCCCCCGCTTGCTGCATGGCCACCATCCGGGAGACCATCTCGGCCTTGGGCGGGGTCTTATGAAAGTCGTGGCTGGAGCACACGACCTTGACCCCGGCGGTGTGCGCGTCCTGAACCAGCGCGGGTAGGTCTGTGCCTGCGGTGAAGAACTCAATATCAATGAGGTCAGCGCAATCGGTATCCAGAACCGTGCGGAGAAAACGGAGGTATCCCTCATGGCTGATCGGTATGCTGCCGCCCTCTTCCTTCGTGCGCAGGGTCACAAGCAGCAGCTTTTCCTTTAAGAGGACCCGCAGCTTCGCCAGGCAGTGCACCACTGCCCCGGGGTCAGCGGCTGCTTCAAACAGATCGACACGCCATTCCACACAATCGGCGCACAGTGTGGAAAACGCAGCGGCCTTATCCAGGATCGCAGCCTCGGTGCGCTCTACGATGGGCAGAATGACTTTGGGGCGGCCTTCGCCGATACGGCAGCCGCGGACAGGAACACAGGACATGGCGCTTCTCCTTTATATTAAAGTATAGCTGTCTCATACAGGATACGGGATGACTCCATGATACGTTCTGTCCGCCGCCTTGTCAAGAAAAGGCGGCTATTATAATAAGAGAAAACAGGGGGATTTTTGCCCTGCGCAAAGAATTTGGAAAAAAGATGTCAGAAAGTGTTGACAAGAGCACCGGGGTGTGGTATTATACTTGAGCGCCAAGGGCCGCCGGAAAGAATGACTTCTGAAAGCGGCAGAAGCAAAGCGAAAGAACCAATATGGATACGTTGAAAAACGAACCATAAGTTCGAAAAGATCGAAAAGCTTCTAAAAAAAGTACTTGACAAAAAATCACTTCTGTGGTAAAATAATCAAGTCGTCAGCCGCTAAGGCTGAGACGCACAGGACCTTGAAAATTGAACAATATCGAAAAACTTGTAACGGAACCTATTTTCGTGTTGGAAAAACACGTTAAACAATTCCAAACAAAGTAATTCACACAGGACGCAAGCGATTGCGTGCTGA
>ENA-OQLI01000698-OQLI01000698.1-human-gut-metagenome-genome-assembly--contig:-NODE-698-length-35298-cov-4.285661_pt1 | contig 35298 bp, 33 predicted proteins | sample MGYA00242805_ERZ504812 | MGnify/ENA primary metagenome ERZ504812 (study PRJEB26092, sample SAMD00036430) | human gut metagenome | host: Homo sapiens | study: EMG produced TPA metagenomics assembly of... | reverse complement strand
CGGCCCACAGGGCAGTGGCCGCAGTTACGATTCCTAAAGAGAGGGGGAAAGCAGTTATACACTCCCTGGCTACCGGTTTGGCTTGCGGGCTGGAAAGCTATGGATACGCCCTAGTTGGAGGGGATTTGTCTTCCGGACCTTGTCTGCAAGTAGCGGTTACGGTTATTGGAGATTTGCAAGGACGCACCCCGCTTTTACGCTCCGGAGCTAAAGCGGGCGACCTGGTTTATTTCGCGGGCAACCTAGGCTATTCTGCCGCCGGATTAGCCTTGCTGGAACGCTTTGGAAACCCGGATTCGGTTAAATCCGCCCTCCCTGAGGAGTTAGTCCAACTCGCGCAAGAAGTTATTTCCCGCTACCAGGTTCCGGTAATTCCCGCCTGTCTAGCTGCCCAGTTAGCTGCTAGCGGAGCGCACGCCCTTATGGACATTTCCGATGGTCTCAGCCGTGACGGCGCTAAAATCGCTGCTGCTTCCGGGGTGGTTATCAATTTGCAGACCGCTAAGCTAGCTAAATATGCGCAGCGACTGGCGGGACTGGCTCAGGTTCTTAATAGGGATAGCTGGGATTGGGTACTGGGAGGCGGCGAAGATCACGGGTTGCTGTGCAGTGCTCCTCCCGGTTTTTCAGTTCCTGGTTTTATCCCTATTGGCGAGGTGGTAGCCTTGTCCGGAACTGGAAAGTCTCTAGGCAGTACCAACGGATTTGAATCCGTAGATATCGACGATACTAGCTTTTGTGCGAACAACGGCGACATTGGTAGCCAACATGGCGGAGCGTTCCTATTAGTGGATGGGAAAAGCAGCTATCAGAGCGGATGGGATCATTTTGCTTCCGAAAATAAAGCTAGCTAAGACGTGGTGGCTCCGACCGGCATCGATCCGGTGACCTTTCGATTTTCAGTCGAACGCTCTCCCAACTGAGCTACAGAGCCTAGGGTCGATAAGACCTGCGACCCAGACGGGACTTGAACCCGCGACCTCCGCCGTGACAGGGCGGCGCGCTAACCAACTGCGCCACTGGGCCATATTCTTTTATGTTTCCACCTTCCGGCAGATCGTACCCCCAACGGGATTCGAACCCGTGCCGCCGCCGTGAAAGGGCGGTGTCCTAGGCCTCTAGACGATGGGGGCCTCGCGGCCTGGTCCAAAGACCTCGGCTCAGACTTGAATAACTTTACCGGGCAAAGGCAAGCAAAGGCAAAGCGATTTCCTATGAAGCCTCTCACAACTGCGACCTACCCTCTATTTTACTCTTTAAGAACTGCATTTTTTGGCTGCAAACCGTAATCTAGAGGTATGCAGCTGCACCCTTGGGAGGCTTCCCCGTCTGACGAAACTGTCGAGCAAGTATTCGACTGGCTAACGAGTCTGGCCGGTATGGGGATAGGGGTAGTCGCCGGGATTATCTTGGCGCTAATCACTACCGCAATTTTGAAACTACTCGCCAGGCGCGAGCCACTCACTAAACTGATTCTCGACCGCGCCACCCGCGCCTTTTACCTGACGATGATTATCCTCGGTGCCTATTTGGGCTGGAAATACACTACCTCGGGTCTAAATATCGAGAGTTCGACTGGCATTGGGCGGTTTAGCCATGGACTGCTGATAGCGGTTATTTTGGTATTAACGTTCCTCACTACGCGCATCTGCTATCTGATAGAGGACGTGGCGGTCAAAGCTAACCAAGATAAGCCTTCTCGCAACCGCTCTAAGATGCTTACTCAGGCGCAAGTTATTCGCCGGGTTTTACAAGCAGTTGTAGTGGTAGTGGGAATTGCTAGCGCTATTTTGACTTTCCCCTCAGCTCAGGTGGCAATGAGCTCTATGTTAGCTTCTGCCGGTGTCGCCTCGATTGTGGCTACCTTGGCTGCTCAATCTACTTTGGCTAACGTGTTTGCTGGTTTACAGCTCGCCCTATCGGATGCTCTGCGGGTAGGGGACAAAGTTCAGGTTCCGGGGTTAGACGGCACTAAAGAACTGGGGACAGTAGAGGAAATTACGCTTACCTACGTGGTGTTGAGCCTCTATGATGAGCGGCGAATGATTGTTCCCTCTACGCATTTCACCCAACAGAAATTTGAGAATTGGACACGCAAACATAGTCAGCAGTTAGGGATAGTGGAACTGCAATTGGATTATTCCGCGCCTATCGATTCGATTCGCGCTCAAGTTGATTTATTGCTTTCCGGCACCGAACTTTGGGATGGTCGCAGCGCTAGCGTCGAAGTCTCTGATATGAGCCCCGATTGCCAGACAGTCCGGATTTCTGTTTCCGCTGCCGACAGCTCTAACCTTTGGATACTTCGCTGTTACCTGCGAGAACAATTAATTCAATGGTTAGTGAAAGAAGTCCCCTGGGCGCTAGTTTCCCGCCGAATTCAACCGCAAGAGGTTCGTTACCTGAGCCGTGAACGTTCCGATGAAGAAGTACACCGCCTGGCACGTAAGTTGGCTGGCGAAAACAATCCACAGAAAGGTTAAGATTCCAAATGAGTAACTTTGATCCTCACACCGCGAGCGAGGCCGATTGGCGTCAGCGTCTAGACGCAAACGAGTATCACGTTTTGCGCGAAGCAGGTACTGAGCGCCCCGGAACCGGAGAGTATCTCCATGAAAATCGGGAAGGAATTTATCGTTGCCGAGCCTGTGGGGCACAGCTCTTTAGCTCCACCACCAAGTTTGATTCTCATTGTGGTTGGCCCGCATTTTTCCGACCCGAGGACGCAGCAGTCACCTATCACCAGGATTCTTCGCATGGGATGATTAGAACCGAGGTGCGGTGCGCTAACTGTGAAAGCCACCTGGGGCACGTATTCGAGGACGCTCCCGATATGCCTGGGGGGCAGCGCTATTGCATTAACTCTATCTGCCTAGACTTCAAGGCGGACGATAATGCGGATTATCAGCGCTAATCTGCAACATGGCACTCCTGCTAAGGGCGTAGAGCCGAGCCAGGATTGTTGGCGCGATTTGGCTAAGCAGTTTGCTTCTTACCAAGCTGACGCTATTTGCCTGCAAGAAGTTGATTTTTATCAGCTACACACTGGTTTTACTAACCAAACTCGCGCCCTTGCCCATGCTTTAAGTCAGGAAACTGGGACTAGCTGGCATTATCGTTTTTTAGGGTTTTTTGCCGGTCAGGTAGTTTTAGGGGTGCGCTTGCCGGTTGCGCTTCCCAAATCTGTAAAGACAAATCTATTTAACCCTTTTCGCGCTGACCGTCCTTTGGTTGGTGGATACGGGCTGGGGATTCTCACCCCGCATCCGGTGCGCCGCTGGGTGAGTGCAAAACTGGGAGCAGCTCCGCCTCGCATCACTATTAACGGCTGGGATATGCGCAACTGGAGTTTTTATGGGGGACAAACCCGCAACCTATTAGGGGCAGAGGTTTTAACTAAGCAGGGTAGCTTCCTGCTGGGTTGCACACACCTGGAGTTAGGGTCTGTTACTGCGGCAAATCAGCTAGGTCGCTCTTGGCAGGGTTTATGTGCTTTAGCTGGTAGCGCTACCCCAGTGCTAGCTGGGGATTTCAATTTACGTAATGATGCGGTACGTGATATGTTTCCCTATTTAACTATCGCTGATGCTTTGACTTATCCTGCGAACCAACCCAGTTTTCAAATAGATCACGTTCTAGCACCCCCTCACTGTCAGGTTGTATCAGCCGAAAATATTAAAATGCCGATTTCTGATCACCGCGCCCTATTCGTGGATTTGGATTCATAGCCACCTTCACGCAACTTAATTAGCAGGTGAAGGCTGGTTTTACAGCATTCGTGGCATAAGGAGTGCAGCTGATAGTTTTTTCATTACTAGCGATAACCTTGGACATTTCCTGCAGGGAAGTGTTAAACCGGAAAGGTACAACCAACGATTTACGAAGAGAAATCACGATTAATACAGGAGAAGACTATGGGTTGGATTGGTGCAATTATTGCTGGCGGTATTATTGGCGCTTTAGCTCGGCTATTTATGAAGGGCGAGCAAAACATGGGGATGCTAATCACCATTATTATCGGTATGGTTTCTGCGGGGCTGTCTGATTGGCTGCTCGTTAAACTAATTGGTGATGGTCATTCGGTAATTAGCTTCATTGTTGCGATTGTAATCGCGGTGGCTCTGATTTCCTTGTACTTGGGTCTGCGGGGACGCCCCAAGAATGGCTAGTCTTTGAGCCTTAGCGTTTGACACGCTGATAAGGATTTTAATCGAGGGCGGATTCGGTAAATTAGTTGCCGAATCCGCCCTCTTTTCCTGCTGGTTATCCCCAGTTATCCCCAGGATTAGGGTAAATACCCCAACTAACAATCTCGCAGCCTAAAGAGCTGCGGCAACACACAAAACCGCCCATACCCTCAAGGTTTACTTGAGGGTGAGCAATAATAATTTGACAGAACCCTTATAGATAAACTCAAGGAAAAAGTTATCCACAGATTTTATCCACAGGGTTGTTAGCTTATTTAATAACCGCTGCAAAAGCTGTGGAATAAACTTGTTAATAGATAATCCGCTACTCGTTGAGAGTACGTCCAGTTAAAGTTTCATAAATCTCTTGATAGCGATTAGCTGTCTGCTGCACCACAGATTCCGGAATCTCCGGGGGAGTTTGCAACTTGTACGGCTGCCAATGACATTCTTCAGAATCCACCCAGTCACGTAACATTTGGGAATCTAGTTGCGGGTTGGGTTTACCCACCTGGTAGCTATCGGCATTCCAAAACCGCGAAGAATCGGGAGTGAGAACCTCGTCTCCTAACACCACCGCCTCTCCGCCATAAGGCAGAGCTGAACCGAACTCAAACTTGGTGGAGCCTAAAATAACTCCCCGATCCCAGGCGATTTTAGCGGCTCGGTCATAAAGGTCTAGGGAATACTCGATTATTTTATCTACCCGTCCACTACCAACCAGGGACTGTAATGCTTCCCAAGAAACATTGTTATCGTGCCTACCCATCTGAGTTTTAGCTACCGGGTTAAACACTGGTTTGTCTAGTTTTTGATCGCGCTGTAAGCCCTCCGGCATACGCACCCCAGCGATTGTGCCTTTTTCTTGATATTCGCGCCATGCCTGCCCTACTAGGTAGCCGGATACGTGACATTCCAAAGGGTACATATCGAGATGACGGCAAATCATGGCACGACCCGCTACCATCTCGGGCACTGAGGAAGTAGACAGAAAATGATTTGGGATACAGTCCCCTAGCTGTTCTAACCACCAGGTCGTTAGCTGGGTTAGAGCAAGACCTTTTCCGGGAATTTCCGTAGGGAAAACCTGACCATAGGCGCTAAAACGGTCAGTAGCAACTATTAGAACCGTTTCTGAATCATAAGTTGATTGTCCCGCAGGGTAATAGATTTCTCGTTCTTTACCAGAAAACAGATGACGCCATCCACGCAGCGCCGGAGTGTTACTTGACGACATATTTATCATTCTTACATGTTTTATTTAGCTATGTGAGAGTGGGGGTTAAATGTTGAAAAGCCGTGTGGTTAAATAAGTATCGACCTTAACTATCAGGTACTGCCCAATTCGAGAGGTTACAACTTTGCATCAGCATTCTCCGACCACCGGCTCTACTCGTACCCGGCTAATAATCGCAGCTGCGATAACTTTTGGGGTGCTAGCCGCCCAGCTAGTCGGGGCAGTTTTATCTCATTCTTTGGCTTTAGCTGCCGACACCGGTCATGTGGCAATCGATTCTGTGGGGCTCTTACTGGCTGCTTTTACCGCCACTTTAATGACCCGCCCTAGTACGGACGCTCTAACCTATGGTTATGCCCGGTTAGAAGCAATTGCTGGCGGAATCCAGGCGGGCATGATTATCATCATTTGCGCTGTCATCGGATATGAGGGGATTGCGCATTTAATCACCCCTATTCCGGTTGATGGCACCCAGATGGCAGCCTGGGCAGTGGCGGGTCTGCTGGGAAACTTGCTTTCGATGCTGGTAATGGCGGGACGTCACCGGGATAACTTAAACATTCGCGCAGCCTTTCTAGAGGTGACCGTAGATGCTATTTCCTCGGTTGGGGTAATTGCTGGAGGGATAGTTACTCGTTTAACTGGGATTAACCGCTTTGATGCCGTTATTTCTCTGTTAATCGCTGCCGCCATGTTGCCCCGCGGCTATAAACTGCTCAAAGATGCAGGGGAGATTTTGCTTGACCGCGCCCCCAAGGAACTAAACGTAGCCGAGATTCGCCAACATATTTTGCGGGTAGACCATGTTACCGGACTTCACGACCTGCACGTATGGCCCCTAAATTCCCACACTGTATTACTGTCAGCCCATATCATCATAGCTAAACAGTGTTATAAAGACGGACACGCCCTCGAGGTATTACACCAGGTAGAAACCTGTATGAAAACTCATTTCCCACGAAAAATCGAACACTGCACTTTTCAAATCGAACCCGAAGGGCACGCTGCCCATGAACTCTTAAAGCATTAACCCCCAAAGGGTTAATCCCCCCAGCAAAGAGGTTGCCCCCAATTCGAGCTTCTTTGAAGTAATCTAAAACTATAATTAGAGCAGGTTAGCCAGGTTGCCCCCATATGAGCAATAAAACAAACCTAGACTCCATAACAACCAGATATCTTCAGAATACAGTCAGCACCAAAGAGGAGTGTAAATGGAACTTGGTAATATTTCTGAGCTCATCGGAGCAGCAGCGTCCGGAATATCGCTAGTTTTCTCACTTGTCGCGTGGATGACAGCTAGAAAAGCTTCTGACCGTGCTTGGGAGGCTAGTAGACGTGACCTTTCGGGTAATCTTCAAGCATGGTGGTGCTGTAAAAAAAATGAACGATGACTGGGGACTAGCTATTAATAACCCTGAAAAAGAACCTGTTGCCTATAGAGACGTGACAATTAAAGCAACCAGCAACGGTAATGATAGCTCACGTAAATTTAAAATACTTCCACCAGGATTGTATTTTTCTCCCACAGATGGTAACTACCCAACTATCGAACACACCCAGTTCGATGCACTTAACCCGATTGCAAATTCATCAAAACATACCATTGATAGTATTAGCTATACAGATCCCTTGGGAAAGCGGTGGATATGGACTCCGCAAGATGGTCTACTCGAGAGCAAAACCATTTAGAGCTATTCCAAAACTAGCAATATCCCTGGTAGATAACATAATTACTGCTATAGAAAACTCTGAACATCGAGATATGCTACTATTCGTGTCCCCAGAAGGGCATTAGCCAAGAACCACATCCCTACATATTTGGGTATAAACTCATGGTTGAAACCTGCGTTTCGAGCTTGACCTTGTACAAACACTCCGGGAATCCCGTGACCCTCTGTGTAAAAGTTTAGAATCCAGCTTCGCACCCTCATTAGTCCGTTGGGGAAAAACATTGATGATTCAATACCGAAAATGGGACTCTATTCCGGGTGTAATGCTATTTCTCATGTTCGGTCATCAGTTGGTCGTTCAATTTGCTTCAACCCTGACGATTCCGCAAATGTCTTTTCTTGTCTGCGGGCACTTTCATAAGGCTTTTTGTATCTGGTATCTCGGGCAATTCCTTCCTGGATGAAGACTGCATTGAGTACTTCCAGATTGTTTAAGATTAGCAATTGTGTAGCTGAAGCATAATCTCGTGGATTTCCATCAAGATTAGATTTCGTTGCTTCCAGTCCTTTGCAGTAAAGCCGAAAACAGCCAAATTAAGCATCTCGGCCTCTCTTGCGTATTGAATACCGGAGAGCTTGCTGTCAATATCGGCTGGAAGCATTTCTTTAACAGCATCTGTATGAAGTCGATAGTTGAGTGCTGCAAATAGACGATTCTTTTTCCATTCGAGATTCAAACGGCTGGTTTCATCTGCTTTTAACCGTCGATATTCTTGGAAAACATGCAGTCGGAATTCTGAACTAATCCAGGCAGCGAAATCCATCGCCAAATCTACATGTACAAAAGTGCCACCATGTCTGCCACACTTCGCGCCGATTCCTATAGCACCGGTTGCTTCTATCCATTTCGATGGAGTCAATGTGAAACTATTTAGACCAGCATTCTTTCTAAAGTCATCGAATTCGATGACTTTAAAGTCAGGGTTGTTTGAAATCTGCCAAATTCCCAGTAGCTCAACAGTATTACAGTTGCGCATCCAGTTACCAATGGTAATGGTAGGTCTGTCAGTTTTCTCACCGCAAGATCGTTGAGTGAAATGTAGTCGCTCCCATCTTTCGATGTTACGGTAACGCTAATACCATCAATTTCTATTACTTCTTGTCGGGCTTGCTGCGACATAACGGTGTCTCTTCTGCAGATACATTCCATTGTACGACCTGAGTTGCAAAAGTTTAGTGACCCAGTTTGTTTAAGATTGAAGCGTCTCAGGTTTTGTTCCGCTTCTTATGCGGGCGCTAGTTGTGGGCATTCGTCCCGTAATCCCGTAAGGGATTACTAGCACAAATGAAGGGGTTCGGCTTTTCGCGAGCCCCTGAAACTATATTCTGAGGGGGCGACCTCGCCGGGATTTCGGAGGCTGTGCTCAGAAAACAAGTTATATCTTGATGGGTATCACCCCCGTTAGCCCCAAAAAATTCCGGGAACGATTAATGATTAATCGTTCCCGGAATGTCCAGCTATTTGATAACTATTATCGAGGATCTTGCACTAGACGTTTAAACAGACTGGAATGTACACCAGGCCAACCTGCCAAGATGGATCCTTTTTGTTTCACATCCAGATTTGTGCCATCTAGTCTCGTCACTTTACATCCTGCTTCTTCACAGATTAATGAGGCTGCTGCTATATCCCAAGGAGATACCCACAAGTGGACAAAAGCTCCTGCTCTTGAGCACGCTACTTCCACAAGTTCTAACGCAGCAGAGCCATACCGGCGGTGACCACGAGAACTAAGTAAAGCTTCCTTTAGTCGAGGAAGCGCACATATCTCTTTAATATCTGTTATTAGAACTGCATCTTGATACTCAGAGTCTGTTGGAACAGGCTCTATTCTCTCCTCGTTGCAGAAAACTCCTTTTCCTTTTTGCGCAACATAGAAAAGGTTCTTAGTAACGTCTACGACAATTCCCAGAACAGGAATCCCGTCCTCCGCTAGCGCGAGAGAGATTGCGTAATCTCGATGTGTGGCAACATAATTCATGGTTCCATCTATCGGATCTAGTATCCAAACACGACCGGCAAAACTTTCCGGTTCATGTTCTTCCTCTCCCAACATTGGGTAACCAGTTAATCGGAAGAGTTCTCTGGCTAGAAACTCTTCTATACTTGAATCAACTTGAGTAACTAAATCATTTCTATCCGTTTTGGTTTTTACTTCTAGTTCTTTGGGTTCAAGCGCAATCTGTCTTGCCTCTTCAAGTAGCGGTAAAGCAATCCCGCGAAGTTCTTCTATACTCAGTTTTCTATCAGACATAGTTATTTATTCTCCTGCGCCTGAATATCCCTTAGTTTCTTATCTGCGCGGAGCATTTTTTCTTCTAGGAATGCCACCACTATTAAGCACGCCAGACCAACAACTGAGGAGAAAATCAGAACTGTGAAGGTAGAACCCCAACCATGCAAAATGAAGCCAAAAACATTTAGACCATCTTTTTCTGGATCTGCGATACGTCCAAGAAGTACTTTCGCCATTGAGTCACCAAATACATAACCGAAAGCCCTGGGAACAGCGTTGGTAACCACTGTCGCATTTTTTGGCGCAAAACCAATAACACAAATTCCGATTAACGTTACTGGACCAAAAATAAGGAAACCGATAAAGAATAGAGATATATAAACAACCGGCACTGTGGTTGCAATCGAATATACCCAGATAGGAATAATTACTAAGCCTATCCCTATTGAAGCAGCCATTGCGCGACGTCCGCCTAACAAATCCGAGAAATAGCCCCAAAGCAGGGAGCCAGCAAGCCCTCCCATTTCAAGAGCAAAAGTCGTATTTACCGCAGTATATTGCGAGAATCCAAGTTCGCTAGAAGTATAGAGAACATTCCAGTTATCGATGCCGATACGGACGCAGTATGCGGCGACGTTAGCGATACACAAAAGCCATACAGCCGGATTCTTAACTACATACTTCAGCAGAATTTCTCCCTTGCCCATAGTGGCTGCACTCACATCATTAGTAGCTGCCGGCTCGTCAAATATCTCTTCAGCAGTGTTCCAACCAAGCTCTTTAGGATCATCTTTACCACAGAAAATACCCCATATTCCGATTGGAATCGCGACTATTGCCGGAACGATAAACATTCCCGCAACCGATCCACCGAAGAAAGTATTTGCACCCCAGACCGCCAGAATACCGGCAATCATAGCGCCAAGGTTATGCGAGGCGTTCCACCAACCAATAAAGCGCCCCCGCAACCGTCTTGGTGTCCATCGATTCATTGTGGAGTTACAGGAAGGCCCACCCGGTGCTTGGAACAATCCATTAATTGCCCAGAGAAGAATTAAGAAGCCATACGGATGGTGTGCACTCATAAGCACAATTCCGATGATTACCGAGACCACTCCGGCCATAGTTACCAAGGTAGCTAAGGCTTTTTTGGTATTTCGCCCGTCAAAATAGAATCCTAAGAACAGTCCCCCAAAACCATAGGTCAAAGAGAACGCAAAGCCAATAACCCCGAGTTCGGTGGTCGTAAACCCAGCCTGGCTAATCAGTTCTGGCTGAGCTGCTTTGAAGTTAGTACGCAGTAAATAGAAAGCCCCATAAGCAACTATCAGAACAGCGTATGTCTTGAGGAATTCGATTGGCCATTTTTTCCGCTGCTCTTTTAGAGTTAGCCGAGTTGGCGGTGCCTGTTTTAGCTTGAGGTAATTCGATAAAACACTCATAACAACTCCATCGTTGATTTTGGATGAGAATTAACCCATTTGACAGGACATTGCGCTATGTCATAACAAACCTATTCAATCGATTGAATAATGTCAAGCAACTTTTTAAAAAATAAGAAATTATCTTTGATAATAGACTAACCAACATAGACTATCTGCAAGATTCCTAGATAATAAACCGAAAATATTACAACCTAGAACATACTTAAATAATTCGCCTCACCAGTAGATTTAGGGATTATCAGACGACTGGCAACAGTTCTGTGCACCGGACTCTTAAGTTTACGTTCTTGCCTTGCGCACGCTAATTCAAACGTTAAAATAGATACGTCTTTACGGTTACGATCTATGCTGGTGAGTTGGAAAGCCTTTCCTGCCCCTACCGCCAAATTATCAAATGCGTCCGCCGGATTATCGTACATGGATGCGTTCTCAGCCATAAGACAGAACCCACTCTTGGGCGCAATAGCTTACATTTCTTTTACATAAGCTGAATGTAGCTCCTGTTCAAAGTTGGCAACAACCCCAATAATTTTTGGGTGAGCTTGAGACAAGATTGCACCATTTAAACTAAGCCGGTAGCCCAGTCTTTTTGCCTCTTCTTTAACGCTTCGTTGCACCGATGCCGATATTCGTGCATCGCCACGCAACGCCAAAGAAACTGTGGATACAGATACCCCCCAAAGCACTGTCAACATCTTTCATTGTGATACGGCGACCATTAGTCATTATCTACCCCAGGCTCGTAGCTCAAAAATGAAAAACACCATTTTAAAGCTTATCTAAAGCATAAGCAGTTTTCAGATTAGGGCTACGCCCATTTTTGGCTATTAGCCCCCGGATAGGCGCACCGTGATTAGCTGGTTACGGTGGCTGCTATCGATTGTTGATTAATGCTGATATTGTCCAACTCGGATGCTGCCTAGAAACTCGGACCCAATCCCCCCCCAATGACGGTTCTTAAAGTGAGCAGAGAGCGAGCTGCAACCTCGGTTTTAGTGACTGCAAAACTAAAACCGAGGTGCGCTCGCCCTCCACTACACCTAGTCGCCTTAGCGCTATTCCTTCGCCCTGCCTTTTACGCAGCGACTAGCTTGCGGCGGGTTAGGCGCAAAGTGACATCCGCACTGCGGGCAAGCTGACGCGAATGGGTAACCACGATAACGCATTTATTCTGTTCATGTGCTGCTCGCTGTAATATCTCAATCACTTCGTTAGCGGTTTTTTCATCCAGATTGCCGGTAGGCTCATCAGCAAGAATAATGGGTGCTCCCGATACTAATGCTCTCCCGATAGCTACCCGCTGTTGCTGCCCACCAGACAGTGCCATTACGCTGCGCCGCGCCTCCTTTTCAGACAAACCCAGCTCAGTTAAGGTCGAAGCTTTCGCTTTCCCGTTCACTAAGCGCAGATTCTCTAGCGGAGTTAAATAATCAATCAGGTTATAGTTTTGGAAAACTAGAGAAATCTGCTTTTTACGATGGCGCGAATACCCGGTTTTAGCAATATCGGTTCCATCAAAGCAGACCGCGCCGGAAGTGGGCTTATCTAAACCGGCAAGCAGATTCAATAAAGTGGATTTTCCAGCCCCGGAAGCGCCAACAATCGCATAAAACTTACCTATCTCAAACTCATTGCAAACCTCAGAAAGAATCTGGGTGCTAGTTCCTGGGTAAACGTAATTAAGGTTATCTAACTGCAAAATGCTCATAATATTTCCTAACTGTTTTTAGAGAGAATGGCTCTCGGGGTTTGATGAAGAAGGGGCAGGGTTGCTAACAGGAGCGCTGCGAAAGTAATTGCATATCCGAGGGCGGCTGCGCTAAGCACTCCCCCAACGTTGCCGACCGTGCTCAACGCGGATAAAGAGGGAGTAGCAGAGTTGGCAAATACCAGGGAAGAAACCCGGGAAGATAAAAGACTTCCCACCAGTACCCCTATCGCGCTACCCACTAGCGCTAAAATAGCGCTTTCTATGATGAGCTGTCTCAATATGTCAATCTTGGTTTTACCAACCGCCAGCAGCACCCCAATTTCGCGGGTACGTCCTCGGATCCAAAAAATCATGACCAGGGCGAGGGCGGCCAGCCCGGCTCCCCCTATTCCGAAAGCTAATCCTGTCAGCAGCTTATTTACCCCGGAAAGACTAGCTAGCACTCCCGCGAACTGGGTCGCGTTAGATTCAATAGTTAGCTTCGGTGTCGCTTGCTGAGCGGAACGTAAAGCCGCCGGTAAAGTGTCTGCTCCGGAAGTGAAATAGCGGGCAACGCTGAGGTCTTTACCCCCTAAACGTTGGCTGGTAGCTAAATCTGTGAAAATCTGGTTTTCTGAAGCCCCAGAGGGAAGCCCGCTTGGATTCTCGGTTTTCCCACTGAAAATTCCGACTACCGGTACTTTTACTTCCGTGCCGTTTTGAGAAAGGCGAAGCTCGCTACCCACCTGTAAAGAGTTTCGTTTGGCGAAGTCACGGTGAATTAGTGCCCCCTGCCCTGCCTCTTTAAGATGTTTACCGGTTTCTAAACGGTAGAGTTTGCCCAAGAATGACGGGTTTAAATCACTGTTGCGCGTGCCAATGATTCCGGCATTCCCAGCAAAAGCCGCATCCAGTTGAATCCCGCTTGCGCTGGCTACCAGCTGTGCGCCCTCAGGTTTAGCGAGAGTCTCTTTTTCAAAAGAGTATCGTTTGACCTGCGGAATTTGTGATAGTTTCTCTGCCTCACTTTGCGCTAGCATTCCGTTTTGGCTTTGAGCGGTAAAACCGGCGTTTACCCCCGAGTTAATGGCATCTGAAATCTGAGCGACTTGTCCACGCACCCCTGATTGTGAAACTAGAGCAGTAAAAACTACGCTCATTATCAAGGTGAGCAGCAAGGCGCGGCGCGGTCGGCGGCTGATTGAATACCAGGCGCGTCTCCATACACTTAAGGTTCTCATTTGATATCCACCAATAGGGCGCGCGGGGGCCGACGCAGCATCGGCAAGGATGCTACCAGCACACAAATAGCTCCCACTAGCAGGGTTAATAACACCGCGGTAACGACTGAGGGGGTAGAAAGCGATACTGCCAAGGTGTCAAGGGTTTTCGTGGCAGTCGATGATTCAATATCTGCGCCCGCCTGTCCAGTCTGGGATAGTTCCTGTAGCAGCGAATTGTTTACCGATGATAGAACCGAATCCCCTAGCCATTGCGCAATCGAGCGGGACGCAAAGAACGCCAATATGAAAGCGGGAATCGCAGTTACGACCAGTTCGCACAGGTATTGGGCAAAAATACTTCGCTTTGAGGTGCCCACCGATAGCAGTACCCCGGTTTCTTTCTTCCGTTCATTCATCCACAAGAAAAGCACCAGCGTTAATATCAATAACGCGAATCCAAATGCCGCAATCTTAGTGGTGCTCATCAGTGAGTTTATTCCGCTGATTGCCCCAGTAATTCCAGCAAGGTATTGGGTAGAGGGCGAAAGCTGATAGTTTTGCCAATCAATCTTTAAGGCACTGGCCTCTTTTTGAACTTTTTCTAAATCTGCGTTGGAGGCAACAAAGAAATTCGCGTCCTGGTAAATCTCGTTGTCTTTATTCATTTGATAGAGGGCGCGGGTGGTGTCCAGGTCTGTATATACCGTATTGGAAAATAGCTCACTGCGTTGGGCGGCTTGTCGAGTGTTAGAACCGCGAACTAGCCCCACTATTTCTGCTTCGGTTTGAGCGGTAGATTTACGGGAATTGTCCACGTCGTAGGGATTTCCCTTTAGTTTCAATTTGCTACCAAGTTTAAGACCGTTTGCTTTCGCTAAATCTTCGTGAATGATGGCTTTATTACGGTCCTCAGGTTTTAGGTGTCGCCCGGAAACTAGGGTGAGCGCTCCTGAACGGAAGTTATTATCGATATCGGTGCGGTTTACTCCCCAAACGTTCACGGCATTACCGAATTGTGCTTCTTTTTTCTCGTCATAATCATTGGTGCCTAGTCTTTGGGTCTTGGCATCAACCAAATCGGCTGTAACGTTTTGCCTGGCAACATAGCTTTTAACGCCAGATAGTTTCGCGATTTTCTCTATGTCTGCACCTTTAACAGTACCGGCTCCCCGCGGGGTTCCCTGATTGAACTGGGGATTATTTCCGAGGACGAAACCGGCTCCCGCTTTCGCTTCTACCTTTGCGCCTTCGCGTGCGCTCGCCCTCTCAATGGCATCTGCCGACATCAAAACGGTAGCTACCACTGTGAGTACCGCTAATATAACAATGGTTCTTACTGGTTTCCTGACTACGTAGCGCCAGGCTCTCCCGATAAAGGACAAGTGTGAATCCTTTCAAAATAATCTAAGTCTCGCTTAGGTAATCCAAATCAACAAATGATACCTTTACGCTCTGGGCTGAAAGAATCCTGGAACAGGGACAGGAAAAATCTGAAAACGAAAACAATTGGGTAGCGAAAATCCGCTTACCAGGAAGATAGCCCTTTAAGTATCATAGGTCACAAATAGTTTCTAGGGTTTACCGGAGAGTTAGTCAAGAAGATTAATCCCAAACGGGTAGTGATAAAACTCCTTATTGGAGGCTTTCACCGCGCCTTTAATCGAGCACACTAGGGTCATTATGAAAACCACTGCAAATGCGATGAGGGACAAAGGTATCAAGATTACGGTGAAGCAAAGTATCCAAGCCACCACAGAAGTAATGCTCATCGCCAAGTTAAAGTTAAAGGCACCGGCGGCAGCGTTACGCACAAACCGGCTTTTATCTTTATAAATAAACCAGACAATCAGCGGCCCCACAAAAGTGAGCCAACCAGCAGAAACTACCATTGCAATCACGGCTGCTAAGTGTGCCAAGATCGCCATCGTACGCTCATCGGAGCTAACCTGACCGCCATCAGAATTAGCGCTGGGAGCGGTGGGCATCGTGGGGGGATAAGACCGGTATTCGCTCCCGGAAGCATATTGAGGGAAAGAGGGGTTGGAGAATCCGGTGTGACCCCCGGGATAGTGCTGGTTACTGAAGTTGTCTGCTTGGGGTTGATTATCACTCATACCCCCATTTTCCCATGAGGATAGAGACCGCAACAGTAGAGCTAGCTGTAATTTTTCTTAAGCGAAAAGTGCAGGTTAAATCAAAGCGGGTAAATCCCAGGCGGGATTCTATTCGGCTTCAGGGTCGGTAGTTTCCGTTGCGACGCTTAGGTGCGGTTGGTGGTGCTGATTAACCAACCAGTGATGCAAAAGTGCGGTTGAGCAGCAGTCATATTCGTTATAGAGGGCGAGGAGGCGTAGCTGCTCGGCGTCCTCAACCGGTAGTTTAGTTCCAGGTTCGAGGACGTCTTTTCGCGCCAGCGTATCGTAAACAATTACCGAATCCGCGCCATTATCCATATCCTCTGAACGCATCCAAGACCCCATATAGAACGGTTCCATTTCTTTAAGGGAATATCCGCCTTGACCGGTGCGAATAGCTGATTGCACCACTTGCTGTAGGTCCCGCATCGGGCCGTTAGCTGACAGCAAGTCGCGCACTTCACCTTGTAGTAATCCGTGACGGGAAGATAACCGTTGCAGGTAGAGGCGTTCTTGTGGGGAATAATGATAAATACGCATTTGCGGAAACCGGCGGAAACGCTGTCGCAAAAAATCCAGTAAATCAATTAGTAGCTGGCGTTCCTGGGCGCGGTTATGCGCCCAAAAACTCTGATATTTTCCGCCGATGCGTTTTGATAGTTCCCCTACTTCCTCCGCCACGTTTGTGCTGCCTGTTGCCGGTAGTGCGTCGTGGCCGCGAATCGGCAACGCCGGGGTTAAAGATTTTTGCTCCCCCCAAGAGTCTTCATCAAAACAAACCAAACCACCCAGGTAAATCAGCCCGGTATGGTCTTTGAGTGTCCATCCCCACAGGGAGTCATTCTCGAAATCTAAATACACATCCCCCGCCTGGGGCGCGGGAAGAGCCATTAGCGCCGGGGACAGGGGATTAGTTTCTAGCAGCAGTTCTGCGGGGTTTTGACTGACCTGTAAGCGGGCTTGTCGGATTAGTTCTGGGCTGTAACCAGCTGGCGGATTTGTAGCAAACTCGCTGGCAGTAAAGATATTTTTGGCTCGCAGCTCCCGGCGCAGTCCCGGGCCCACTCCGCTGATCAGCAAGGGGTCATCGAAACGCGCTAGCGCCCACACACAGTGCGAACAGCTGCCGCACACGGTGTCGAGGGCGCGCCAAGCGTCCTCGGGGGTAGCAGACAGTAAATCCTGGTCGCCCGCTAATGTGTGTGCCTGCTCCGCAATAGGTTCCCACAGTTCCTCTAGCTCTGGCAGCGGAAAATCTACGGTTTTACTGTCTGCTAGCAAGATTTGGGCGAAAGGAGCGAGTTTAGCCTCTAAAGTAGGGAAAGCAGCGTTTAACAACTGCTGATTTGCGCCAGCTAAATGGGCGAAACCAGCCAGGAGATGTACTGAATCTAGGCGGGCATGGGCAGAAAATCGCGGTAACTGCAATACCCAGGATTCGTCCTCGTAAAGGAGGAAAGGAAGCGTTCCCGTAAGGTCTGCGCTGGTAGCTGGAAGATTTGTTTGAAAAATCTTACCCGCGGCTCGGTAGCGGGCAGCCAGTTTTTCTTCCTCGGCGTTAGTTAAATCCCCGATATAACGGTGGAAAACATCGGCAGATTTCAACTCCATATGGTCGGTGAGGTAGCACCAGAGCCGCCACTGGCAGTTAGCGGCATGAGCCACTTCGGAAACTGCTAGCACGCGAGGAGAATCAGGCATTGAGCAGGTTACTTTACTCGCTGCGCGTACTCTAGCGCCCAATAGGTCAGCACCGTATCGGCTCCGGCGCGCACAATCGCGTGCAAGGCTTCGTCAATGGCGCGCTCGCGGTCAATCCACCCGTTAGCGGCCGCTGCCTCTAACATCGCGTATTCCCCGCTGACCTGGTAGGCCGCTACTGGAACCGGTGACATTTCCGCCACATCAGCCAGCACATCCAGGTAGTAGCCAGCCGGTTTAACCATCACCATATCGGCGCCCTCGGCTAAATCTAGTTGGGTTTCAAATACGCCCTCCCGGCGGTTACGGGGATCTTGCTGGTAAGAGCGGCGATCGCCCTCTAAGGAGCAGGCAACTGCATCTCGGAAAGGTCCAAAGAAAGCGGAGGCATATTTTGCCGAGTAAGCCAAAATGGTCGTGTCTGTGAATCCGGCCTCGTCAAGCGCCTGGCGAATCACTGCGATTTGGCCATCCATCATCCCCGAGGGTGCAACCATATGGGCTCCGGCGCGCGCCTGGCTGAGCGCCATTTTTGCATATAGCGGCAAGGTGGCATCATTATCGACTTGGCCGTCAGCGGTGAGTACCCCGCAATGTCCGTGGCTAGTGAACTCATCCAGGCAGGTATCTGCCCCCACTACCAGCTCATCTCCTACTTCTTCGCGCACGGCGCGGATACCGCGATTCAAAATCCCGTCTGGATCCCAGGCAGGACTGCCTTGCTCGTCCTTATCAGCGGTATTGGGAATCCCGAACAGCATGATTCCGCCGACTCCGGCTTTAACGCATTCGGAGGCAAGGGCGCGAATAGACTCCACGGTATGCTGAAAAACCCCCGGTAGAGAGGGAATCTCGACAGCTTCCTCAATCCCGTCTCGCACGAACGCGGGCAGCATCAGCTGGGCGGGACTGACCCGGGTTTCGGCGATTAGGTTGCGCATTGCGGGGAAAGCCCGCAGGCGACGAGGACGAATAGTCGGTTTCAGCATAAAGTCATCTGTCATTTTTTCTCCCTATCTATCTGGCACGATTCTAACGCACCTGCCTGTTGCTTTTCTAAAGGTTGTCGGCAAGCCAGGATGCGTGCCAATACCGGTTTAAGCCTCACCTACTCAAAGAAAAGTGCCGATTCGTTCGTAACTACGTCTTTATTTCCAGCATCTACCCCACAGTTTTAAGTATCATTTTCCTGTGGATGAGGTATTTAAGGTTCTCGGTTCGTATTTATATTTTGACCGACAAACTTTAGGCAAAAAGTTCACTCGCAAAATTTTGTTCCTCAGAGCAGTAATTATTGCAGTCGCAGTTTTTTACTGCCTATTTCTCTTGTACGACGGGATATTTACCCAAGGATTTGATATCGGGTTTCTGCTGGCGATTGAAGCTTTAACTATGGCTTTGTTAGCCATCCGTTTCCCCATGTTCTGGATAGGGTATGCGCTTACTTCTTTCGCATTGATTGGGGGAGATGAGATTTACTGGGCACCTATTTTTCCCGCGTCAAATATCGCTCTTTTAGATACTTTCTCTTTCTCCCCTAAACGTTTAGGACCAGCAGTACTGATTCCCACGGTAATTAATGTCTTTTTCGTCTTTATTTGGCAAGACCCAGTTAATTTGGAAGCGATAGGTGCGTTTTCTAATGTGGTTTGCTTTTCGGTTGCCGGAATACTTGTAAGGGTTTGGATGGAACGCTCTTTCCAAATCGGACGTGACGAGCAGGCAGCTAGAGAGGAGGAACGGCGTAATCTCAACATTCGTCTCCACGATAATGTTTTGCGCCACTGCACTCACATTTTGCTGGCTGCGGAACAAAGCCAGCGGAAATTATTGCCACCGGATGAGTTTCGGCAAACTGCTGCCCATGAAACCAAGGAAATATCGAAGGCTATTCGCGCCCTTATAAATTCAGAAAACATCTCTCCCGAAAGAGACAGGTTCATGAGCGAAAGCTTGCAGGATTATCTTGCTCAGCTGTGTAATCGGTTAGAACAGCAGGGATTTCAAGTTATTTGCCAGTGTGAAAAATCTGAAGATATAGAGTGCTCGCGGCAGCAAACAAGTATTGTAGAGCAGGTGCTCGCGGAACTTTTCGAGAACATTTTCCGTTACGGAGATTCCGATTATCCGGTAACAGTAAATGCGCGAATCTGCGAGAATAGCTTTCGTCTAGAAACTAGGAATCACATCCGGACTATCTCGGTGGATTCTTCAAAGATGGGATTAGAACTTTCTACTAATCGGATGCTGAGTATCGGCGGTCTGCTCACCTATGGCAAGCGTAATAACCTGTGGCAGAATCTATTACAACTCGAGGTTAGTGTCCCCTAGGCAGAAGTTAGCTTTTTGTACGCTAACGCCCGCTTTAGGGAAGGGTTTTCGGGTAGCTCACCGCCCCGTCTTGGACAAGGACGGCTACCGCTGCTGTCCGTGAGGAAGTATGGGTTTTTTCCAGCAACGCAGTTACAGTTTCTTTCACCGTGGACAGGGAGTAACTCATTTTTTCCGCAATCTCCCGGTTAGACATTCCCTGCAATATCAATTCTGAAACTTGTTGTTCACGCTCAGTGAGAGCAATTTGAGAGGGGGCGGGGATAGCATGGAATAAGCCTTGCGCTACCGCGTGAGATACAACTACCGATTCTTGCATTATGACTGATATAAAACTCGCTAAGTCTTTTAAAATATCGGATTTACTTAGAAATCCTCTAGCTCCTGCGAGGAGGGCAGTGCGGGCAACATCAGCAACTTCTAGGCTAGAAATAATCACCACTTTTTGTTGCGGGTTCTGCTGGATAATTTGTTTACAGATTAAATCCCCGGTTGTTTCTCCTAATAAATAATCAAGTAATACCAGGTCTACAGGATTTCGTCTACATGATTCCAGCGCTTGCACAGGGGTGGAGATTGCCCAAGCGACAGAGCACTTGGGAGTGGAATTTAAAATCGCAGACAATGCCTGTAATGCAAATGGGTCGTCATCAACCAAGCCGATAGTGATTTCTGGTTTGCTCACCGCTCCCCCTCGTTGTTTTCCTTAAGAATATATGTTTTGTTTCTCTTGCGCTGTAGGCGAGCGGGTAGCCAACACGCTTATTAAATCAACAACCACTGGGAAGCCACCTGGTCATTAACAGTAGCCACCTGTTCTTGATATACAGCCACTTGACCATTGAATAAGCGCAATCCCCTTTGAAAGTATGAAAGTGCACTTATTAAAAACAGAAAATTCTAGGAAGGAAACCAAAAATGATGAAACTTTTTCGCCGGCTACTTTTCGCATTTCTGGGGTTAGCATTACCTTTGAGCATTAGTTCAGTCTCCCATGCTTCTCCGGTAGATGCCTCCGATGAAGCTAAGACCGCAGGTGAGACTAGAATTGAGAATTCAAATCCTAGTATGCCCGTAGATCCGGCATTGAATCTACTAGATAAGCTTGTAAAACCCAGTGACAGCGCTGCTGAAACTGCTACCAATGCAGAAAAAGGTGATTCCAAACCTACCTCCAAGGAGGAGACTAACAACAGCTCAGTTCTCCCGTATGGGTTAGAAGCTGTTAGTGAAGAGCGTGGAGTACACGATAAAACAGGAATCAAAAAGTTATCAGTCAAGTTCCGCACACCTGAAAGAATCTATAACCTGGCACTTTACGATGAGTTTATAGATGAAGCGGCTGCCTGGAATCTGGTATTACGCGATTATCAGCCAGAGTTGAAATGGCTGCAAAAGGATGCAAAACTATCGACTTTGTCAAAATCAACGGTGAGTGAATGGGTGGATGCTTCAAACGCATCTTTAGAAAGCGCAAATTCGAATCTGAGGATGGGCGATCTAAATTGGTATCTATTTGGATTTGAAGCTCGTGAGTGGAATCAGAACATTGTTAATAATTTACGACAAGCTACTAAAAGTCTCAATCAAGGTATCCCTCGTGAAAAGAATTCAGCTCTGGATGAGGTTAATAATTTGTTAAATATGGAGGGCGATAATAATCATTTCGACGCCGCATATGGAATGCACGCTCCTGAACTTGAGACTCGGGCAGCTTTTAACGTCAAGGCGGCAAACTCATACGCATGGAAATGGCGCAACTCGCCTAATCCCACTTATGTGTACTTTTCTGGAAATGATTGCGCCAATTTTGCATCGCAGATTAAAAGGGCAGGGGGTGCGACCATGACCGGCAGATGGTTCTATCACTCCAGAAAGAACTACAGGAAAAACATTAGTGAATCATGGAGAATTGCGAATTCTTTTGCTAAGTATTGGGGATTGACCAATCGAACCACAAACTTGGCTACTTTTGCATCGAGACTTCATCCGGGGAGCTTTATCGGATTTTCTAATGAACGAGGTCATGTTTCCCACATAGGATATGTACACGTTGTTAGTTCCCAAAAAGCCAAATATAAAAATACATGGTATCGAGTATTTGGTGTAACTCAGCACACAAAAAATTATGCTGGTTGGGCTAGAGTCGGATATAAGGCGGCAGGTTGGTTGTCTCAAAAAGGTTGGGTGACAAAATGAAAATCAATAAAAAGATAGGAACGGTTGTTTTAGCTTGCGTTTTAACCTGCGCGACTGGGCTTGGAGTGGGTTATCTGTGGGGCAATCACACTAAAGACAATGCCGGTACGAAGGATATAACAAATCTGCCCATGTATAGCTGGTGTTCACTGTCCACCCTACGAGATGCTACTGATGCCGGATACGGAGTAGAGGGAAGCGCTAACCAGTGCTATCAACCCGTAGTTGCCAATATGCAGTTCCAGAAAAAGCATTACAAAGTGCTGTTAAATCCGGAATATCTCAATAAAGATAAAGCTTTTGAGACTTTCTACACCATGTATAAACCCTGGATTGATAACCTCCAAAAAAAGCTAAAACTACCTGCGTTTAAGCCCGCTAATTTCTCTGCGTGGCGCAACTCAGATGAGCAAGAAACAAAATATCGAGAATCAATTAGTGAAGCTGCAGCACTACGTTTTTCAAAAGAAATTGGGATTATCCGAGAGTTCCTCGAAGGGTATCAGGCAATGGAAACCAATGCGCAAATGCGGAAAAGCCTAAACGAGTTCGATAAACTCGCTGCTCCATTTATGAAAGAAGGAGCACCAGCACAAGTCGAAAGCGAAGATGGCGAGATTATCGACGAAAGCGAGGAACAGATGGTTAGAAGAAATAGATACCAAGAAAAAGCAGGGGAATTATGTACAGCTCTAGTAAGAGCCAGGGAAAGCTATCGACCGGAAATTTCTAAACAATACGATAATAAATCCCTAGAAAAACTACTTATCGCCGATGGCGTATGCTGACCCCTCAAAGCCCAGAATAAGTTGAAAGGATGAAACTAAATGCTAAAAGCATTTGCCTGGATATTCACTATTCTGTGTGCAGTGTTACTGGTAACAGGATTACTGATTATCTATGTGATAAACACGGGCAAAGGTTTCCCTTTTGGTGCGGGAGTTATGGTGATGGCTGCGCCGATTTTCGGGGTGATAGCTGCTGTACTGTGGGAAGTTGAAATTAACAGGAAGAAACGTCTGCCAAAACAATAGCGCGGTAGCAAGGCCCTGCCCCCGCGACCTCGGAAAATCGTAGGTAACAGCCAATATTTTTCCGAGGCCGCGGGGGCAGGTTTGTTTAGAGAACTGACTTAAATATCGTAGTAAAGCTGGAATTCATAAGGATGTACCACCTGTCGCAGGGGGGCAACCTCATTTTGCTCCTTGTAGTTAATCCAAGTCTCAATCAAATCCGGGGTAAATACCTCGCCTTCAGTCAAGAAGTCCTGGTCAGCGCGGAGAGCATCTAAAGCGGCATCCAGGGAACAAGGCAGTTTCGGAATGTCATGGTATTCGGAAGGTGGCAGCTCATAGAGATCTTTATCCACTGGAGCTGGCGGCTCTAAGCGGTTTTGAATCCCATCAATCCCCGCCATCAGGCAAGCCGCGAAAGACAGATAAGGGTTCGCGCTAGGGTCAGGAACCCGGTATTCCACCCGTTTAGCTTTCGGGGAAGTACCAGTAACCGGAATCCGGATACAGGCAGAACGGTTCCGGGCCGAATACACCAGGTTAATCGGAGCCTCAAAACCAGGAACTAGACGCCGGTAAGAATTAACCGAAGGGTTAGTGAACGCTAGCAGCGCTGGTGCGTGCTGCAGCAAGCCTCCAATAAAGTAACGAGCCAGGTCAGAGAGGGAACCATAACCGGTTTCGTCATAAAACAGCGGTTTCCCCTCTTTCCAGAGCGAAAAATGGGTGTGCATTCCCGAACCGTTATCGCCCGCCATGGTTTTAGGCATAAAGGTAGCGGTTACTCCCGCTTCTTGCGCGGCGTTTTTAATGATGTACTTGAATTTCATCATGTCGTCACCCGCCGCCATCAGCGAGTTAAAACGATAGTTGATTTCATGTTGCCCGCCGGAACCAACCTCGTGGTGAGCCCGTTCCATAGTTAAACCTGATTCACTAAGTAACTTAACCATGTAATCACGCAGTTCACAGAACTTATCGGAGGGCGAAACCGGGAAGTATCCGCCCTTGAGCGGAGTCTTATAGGCCAGGTTTCCGCCCTCTTCCTCCCGACCTGTATTCCAATATCCTTCAACAGAATCGAGTTTTACAAAAGTGTCATAAGGCTGGGTTTGGTATCGAACTGAATCGAAGAGATAAAACTCAGCTTCGGCACCAATAAAGCAGGTATCGGCGATTCCCGTAGAACGCAGGTAGGCTTCCGCTTTAGCAGCCACCTGGCGAGGATCGCGGGGAAAAGGCGCATCGGTGAAGGGATCCACGATGGAACAATTCACCACCAAGGTGGGGCAGGCGCGGAACGGATCCACATAAGCATCAGACACATCAGCTATGAGCTTCATATCTGATTTCTCTATCGAAGTGAAACCGCGAATAGAGGAGCCGTCAAACATCAAGCCGTTTTCCAGGGCATCTGCAAACTGGTCAGCTGGAATAGTGAAATGCTGACTGGTACCAATCAAATCGCAAAATCGAATATCAATCAGCTCGATATCCTGGTCGGCAACGAATTTTAGTGCTTCTTCATGGGAGTTAAACAATCGTTCCTCCTTGGCTTAGCCATGCGGCTTGCGGATAAGAAAACTAGGAAAAGCATACCGCGCCCGAGGGGTGACGCGAGATATGTGCCCAAAAATTTGCATATCCGCTAGCCGAAAAACGATTCTTACCTTCTCAGGAGTTAGGTTCAGAGTCAGCCTCACCGAGGGTAGCTTTATCTATTCCCTGAATAAAGTAAAAGAATCTAGCCGATATCCGCTAGTTTGACGTTCTTTACATCAATATCAAACTTGATATCTTTACCCGAAAAAACAATGTTCTTCAAAATGAAACCATCTTGGAAACCTAGCGGAATTTCTTCCCTATTATCTTTAAATCCCAAATCAGCGGGGGTTAGTTTTTGCCCCATAAACTCTTCACTACCGTTAATTGTTATTTTGTCAATCGACATGAAGAGCTTTCCAGATTGCCCATCTTTACCAGGTTCAAAATGCATACCCATTTCAACCTGAATCTTTAAACCTTGTTCTTCCCCCTCGGCAGTAATTTTGTTACCGTTGCGCCGCATATTCATTTTGGAGGCAGTGGCATCTTCCTTTATGGACTTATCAAATTCTTCACCCGGCAGGATGAAAGTCATATTGCCATTTTCAATGATGGGACTATCCCCACCTTTTAAGCCATGAAAAACAACCCGTAAATCTTTTATCTTTAAATTCTGCTTTGACCCCTCGGTAGCCAGAGTGCCCGCCGAGGCAGTGACTTTTGCTTCGCGATAATAGTCTTTAAAGTAACTGAGGAGCATAGGGCTAGAGTTAATTTCAGCCCGCACATTTGAAAATCCCTCTTTGACGAATTCGTCTTTCAAGGACCTCTCTTGCACACTTGCCACTAAAGTGTTGGCGACAAACAAACCGATTAGAGCAATAAAAAATACCGTCAGGGTGCAAATCGTGACAATTTTACCGGTACTCATGCGTTTCTTGGTGGGAGCTGCCGGAGGCAACCCCGTAGCGGGCATTTGGGAGTTTACTGGTGAAAACTGGGGGGTTTGTGACGTGGGGAAATTTTGAGGAACAGGGTTCGCATTGTTTTCTGGTGGCATATAAGTCATAGTTCATTTTAGCATTCCGAACCTAACGCATATATGCAGGGAAAATGGGTTTGGGTAAACATTTTCTGGTAGCTGTTTGGCAAGAACCAGGTTTTATTTCCTACATCTAGGAAAGCGCGGGATTTTTACTGCCTACATGAACTGATTGCTTGGGCTAACTCAGCAGCATCAGGAGTTTTCGCTACTGCCGCAACTTTCAACCCCAATTGCGCTGCCACTTGGGCACTCGGTTCCCCGATACAGATTAGGCGGGGGAGGGCGCGAGCTGAGGGCGGGCTGCAGGAACTAAATATCCCGAAATCAGCGAGGGCGCGCAGGTTAGAGCCAGAAGTAACCACTACCGCATCGGCTCGGAAATATTCCTCCGGACAGGTAGAAACCGGAGTCATGGTGTAGAGGGCGCAGCTATCAACCTGGTAGCCTAGGTCGCTTAATGCTGCAGCGAGGTTGGGTTTACTGAGCGCTGATCCCGGCAAGAACACCCGGGAAGGGCGGGAGGGACTGGGGGTTAAATTAGCGAAACAGCGCGCCAAATCCGTGGCGTTACCGCCTGCCTGCAAAGTAACATTCCAGCCAGCCTTGCTTGCGACCAGTGCGCTGGCTTTACCTACTGTAGCTACCTGGGGAAAGGTTTTTATAGGCGGTTCGACAGCTAACAGCTGCTGTAAATACTTGACGGTGCGGGCAGAAGTAATCACCACCCAGCTATATTCCCCGCGCCGTAAACTGTTTAGACACTCAGATATTCGCGGCTCGCTAACCGGGCGCGAACGGGTAACCGGAGCGCTAACTATACGACATTCCGGCAATTCTGCTTGTAATTTTTTTGCTAACGGGCGCGTTGATCCTGCCGTAAGTGCCACCGTAAAAGCCATCTTCGCCCTCCGAAAATAGTATCCCGTTGCCGGTTTTAGCCGCGCGCCTTGGATGCCCCCAGGTCAGCAAGCTCGCCGCCCCCTGCCTCTAAGAGGGCGCGCGCCACGCTTTCACCGAGCTGGCGCGCCTGGTCAAGCATCTCGGCGAAGGTTTTTTCCGGATCGGACTGCAAGGAATCATTGATACGTACCTCGCGAGTACCATCCAAGGAAATAATCGCGGCAGTCAGGGTTAGTTTGCCCGCCTGCATCTGGGAAAAGGCCCCTACCGGCGCTGCGCACCCGGCGTTTAGCTCCGCTAACACTGCCCGCTCCGCCGTAGAAGTCAGCGCAGTTGCCAGGTCATTAAGCTCTTCCAGCGCGGCCGCTAAATCGGGGTGGGCTTGAAGCGCTGCCTCTGAAGCCTCCACCGCGAGCGCCCCTTGCGCTGGAGCTGGAAGCACCTGTTCAGGATGGAAACGCTCATTGGCATAAGCGCCCAGCCCAATCCGATCCAAACCGGCCGCCGCCAAAATCACTGCATCCAAGTCGTGTGCGCCCTGCGAAATTTTTTCTCGCATTTCCCGACCATCAGTAAAGTCGGCCTCAGGAGCGGCAATGCCTTTTACCCTGCCCAGGCGGGTAGGCACATTTCCGCGAATATCCACGATTTTGAGGTCGGGACGTAAAGCCAGGATTTGGGCGGCGCGGCGCGGAGAACCCGTCCCTACTTTGGCTCCCTGGGGTAGAGTCTCCAAAGTTAAACCGGGAGTCGAGCACAGTGCGTCCCGGGCATCGGCGCGGCTCGGAATCGCCGCAACTTTTAGTCCCGGAGCCTCCTGGGTGGGTAAATCTTTGAAAGAATGCACTGCTAAATGACAGTTTTCCTCCAAGAGCGCTAGGCGTAGTTGCGCGGCAAACACCCCAACGCCCCCCAGTTTTTGTAAAGAGGCGCGGGAAATATCGCCGGCAGTGCGCACTTGTCGCAACTGTACTTTTAGCCCGCGTTCACGCAAAGCGTTAGCTACGGTTTCCGATTGGGTTACAGCCAGGCGGGAGGCGCGAGTGCCCAAAATCAAGGCGTCCTCCTGTATTTCGCTAATCCAGCCGGTACCACGTAATTTAATGGTTTGCGCCTGACGGACTACCGCGGCAATCCCAGAACCGGACACCCAAGACCCTGCCAAATCTAGGCCGGGGTAAGCGCGTATATCTTCCAGCAGTTTCGCGGTCATTTCCCGATGTTTAGGGGTGAAAGGTGGCAGGGAGCCGTCCCAATGAATGATCATCGAACCGAGCAGTTGCTCTGGGGAAATCGCTACCCCCAGCAGCCGGGAAGCATCCTTTAACGCGCCCTCGACCGATACCGGAATCTCCGGGCCGTTTGCCCAACCATAAGATACTCTCAGCAGGTGGCGGCCTTTACCGGCAGCTTCCTGTGCCCAGGGCCATTTGGAAGTGTAATGGGTGATAGCTTTCGCTCCCACGCAGCCGTTCTCAATATCTTTACTGCTGGGGCGTTGTACCAGCATTCCGGAACCGCGCGGATGAGCATCCAAGGCCGGGCAATCTACAAATAAGGTGACATGCGCAATCGGCCCGCCCTGGGGGAGCTCACCGACTGCAATCCCTGGTACTTTGCGTAGCATCGGTGCGGCTAAATAGCCTGGTAAAGCCACTACTACCTGCGGGACAGTGACAGTTACGGCTTCGCCAATGTCAATCGGGCTTGCCCCGGGAGTCGACCCCGATTTGGTGTTAGAAACGGTGACCTTCCAACCTGCTGAGCCGGGCTGATTCGAGTCGGTAGCGGGACTATCAGCGGCATCAGATTCATTTTCAACCGGTTCCAGTTCGAGGCCGCGCACATGAGACAAAATTAGCCCCCCGCCCTCTTCAATACGCTGCGCTAAGGTTTCTACCAGGCGGAACATTCCTCCCTCGGGGGCGAGCACGGCGGGTTTGCCGGGCTTTAGTCCGCGCAAAGCGGCGACTGCTTTCACTAGCGATCCGTGTTCTTTTAGGGCGGGACGCAGTCCGCGCAGCACGGTATCGGCGTTTAGGCGGTCGGTGCTTGCCGAGTGAATCCCCCCGGCAACGGGCGCAACTACTTTTTCTAAAACCGCTTTTCCTAGGCGGGCAGTTACCAGACCGGTGACGGTGGTTTCTTCCGCCCCTACCTGCGGGCCCATAGTTAAGTCCTCACGGGCGCGCTGCATTTCTTCTTCACTAAGCGCTCCCACAATGCCTGGGTCATCTAGGCTGGCAGGAATCCCTAACATTCCGTGGGGAATCGGAAGCGCGCCCTCGGAGTGACCAGCGCGAGCGTGGTGAAAAATCCAGGATTTGCCGCTCGGAGCCACCAGCGGTAAACCTAGCTCGCCGCATAAATCTTTAACTTCGCTAGCTCCGGCCGCGAAAGCTTCAGCGCCAATATCGAAGGTAAAGTCCCCAAAACGCCCCGAACAAATCAGGCCGCCGGGGCGTCCTCGCTCTTCAATCACCGCTACCCGCGCGCCCTGTTTTTGCAGAGTATAGGCGCTGGTTAAACCGGCCAGCCCTCCTCCGATAACCAAAATATCGTAATCTGCAAGCTGCTCAAGGGTCTCCATAACATCTCCGTCAGTGTGAGTATCTACTTTAATGAAAGTAGTGCAGTAATCAAGCAAATGCCAATAGTTGATAGCTAAAACCTTAGGTAACTAATTGGTAACGTTAAATTAAATCTATTGACATGACGTTCAAAATATTATTTATTTAGGTTACCCTAATGCCATTAAGCGGTTTCGTATCCTACTAAGGAGTCTCCATGAAGAAGTCGATTGTAAAATCAACCGCAGTTTTTAGCGCTCTGGGATGTCTGTCAGTGGTTTTATCGGCGGTTGTGGAGTTTTTCCTGTTTGTCGAGCTGTCAGAAAAATGGGGATTAAAATACGGCACTATCTGGGGAATCGTGGGATGGATAGTTTTACTGCCGATTCTATTAGCTTGCTTGGTTACTTTCATTTTTGCATATAAGAACAGTTCCCAAACAGTAGCGAGCGATGAGATTTTCAGATATTTAAAAACCCTGGAAATATTGTTTTGGGCTACCGCATTATTGCTTTTAATAATCCCAGCACTTTATTGCGTAATACACGATATTGGGCATGTGACCATCATTTTAGCTCAGCTGGTCTGCCTGGTTATGTTCGGGCTTTTAGCGCTAGTTTTCCACCTAATTAGGGGGTATTTGCCGGTCAAAAGCTAAATTGGCGCTAGCCAGTAGCGTGTACCTGATCGACGATTTCTTGTAATACCGCCGGGTCTGCGTTCGGCGGTACCCCATGTCCCAGATTGACGATATGGGCGGCGGCCTGCGTGCCCTCCGCTAGCACCTGAGCTACGTGGTCGCGGCGTATCTGCTGGGGAGCGAACAAAACGGCGGGGTCAATATTGCCTTGCACCGCAAATTGGTCACCAGGTCCATGTTCGATTAGCTTTACGGCTTCACTTAGAGGTAGCCGCCAATCAACCCCAATACATTCGGCACCGGCATCGCGCATCAAATCCAGCAGGGAGGCCGCGCCCACCCCGAAATGAATCACCGGGACTCCGTGGGCATGAGCAGAATCAATCACTACCCGCGAATGCTCAAGGCAATAGGTTTGGTAATCGGCGCGTGAAAGGTCGCCCACCCACGAATCGAAAACCTGCGCCGTGCGTGCCCCGCCGGCAATCTGGGCGGCCAGGAAAGCCGCCGACATATCCGCACACCAGCTGGCGAGCCGGTTCCAGGCATCCGGGTAAGAATGCATAAAAGCCCGCGCTTCCAGGTGATTCTTCGAGCGGGTATCTCCAATTAGGTAGGAGGCCCGTGTAAAAGGCGCAGCCGCGAAAGCAATTAGCGGAGTATCGCCGCGTTCCGCGCAAACCATTTGAGCAGCCTCGGTAATACAATCCGGATCAAAGCCTTTAAAACTGGTGAGGCGGTCTACGTCCTTAGGGCTCAGGATCGGGTCGGCGAAAACCGGGCCTTTACCGGGGACAATCTCTACTTTTAAACCCGCCAAATACAGGGGGGTGACAATATCGGAGAAGAAAATCGCGGCATCTACCCCGTAGCGGCGCACCGGTTGCAGGGTTATTTCCGCTGCCAGTTCAGGGGTAGTGCAGGCAGTGAGCATATCGTTACCGGCGCGCAGGCGGCGATACTCGGGCAAGGAACGCCCGGCTTGGCGCATAAACCAAACTGGAGTTTTCTCGGGGCGCAGGCCGCGAACGGCTTGTAGGAAAGAATTTTGCTCAGACATATTTCCATCATCTACGGCAAGTTAGGTGGGCGCAAAACAAAGCAAAACAAACCAGATTTGGATTACCGCCCCGGTAAATATCGCAAGGTCAAAAGCGGTCAGCTTTTTATGACACATTTTCCGCATCTGTCTGTTGCGAAATAACCTAATTCTTAGTGACACTCTGGCAGATAATTATTCTTTTGCAACCCCCTGGACTGGGAAAACAGAAAACAGTAAGACACGAGAGCAAACAAAACGCCCCGTCCTTTTCAAAAAATAAAAAAATGGTCTAATGAGCAGGTGGGTCTTTCTTCCTATTCGGTACATCATCTCCGGCACGGGCTAAACGCCGTAGCCACAGCCGCCAGTACCATCGAGGGACTACCCAAAGACCTATTGCAACGCCTGCCCGAAGTGCAGGGAGTGCTACCACTTTCCACCTGTAACCGAGTGGAAATAATCATCGAAACTGCACCCACAACCAGCGCTGAACAGCAAAAAGCAGTAGACAGCTATATCCAATCCCGGTTAGGTACCGACTGCGAGATTCGCCGTGACCGGCAGGTTTTGGAACATTTATTTACAGTCGCCTGCGGACTAGACTCCATGGTGGTGGGGGAACGAGAAATCTCTGGACAGCTGCGCCGCGCCCTCACCGTTGCTACCCAAAACCGAGTTTCATCTGCAACTATCACCCGTTCCTGCCAAGAAGCACTCAGCACCTCCCGCCGGGTTGCACATCTAACCGGGATAGCCTCCCAGGGACGTTCAGTAGTTGCCTGCGCCCTCGAAATGGCTGCTGAATACATAAATCCATTGGCAGGAACCCCCACGCTCTTGATTGGCACCGGTTCATATGCGGGAGCCACTGTGGCAGCACTGCGCGCCAAAGGGGTGCAAGATATTGCGGTTTATTCCACCTCCGGGCGTGCCGAACGCTTCGCATCTGGACACGACCTCGAAGCGGTAGCCAAAGACCAGCTAGTTACGGCTTTACAGGCAGCGACTTTAATTGTTACCTGCCGGGGTATGGGTGCGCCGGTATTAACAAAAGAGGAAGTAGGACGGGCTTTAGCGCTATCTAGCGGAGAAAAGACGATTCTCGATTTAGCTCTACAAACCGATATCGAGGACGGGGTAGCCGACCTTGAGCGGGTAAAAGTAATCAACTTAGAAGAAATCAGCGCTCACGTACCGGAAGCAGGAAAAGCCCAAGTCGAGCGGGCGGAACAAATCGTATCCGAGGGGGTTAAGAAAACCGAGCAGCTGTTAGCTGACCGCCAGATGGATTCGGTAGTAGTAGCGCTGCGCGAGAGTTTTCGCCAGATGCTGGCTGATGAAATCTCCCGCTTGCCAAATGGGGAATATATTGCGCGCGCAGAAGTCGAATATGCGCTGCGACACCTGGCGGCTCGTCTAGCCCATATCCCCACCATAAATGCTCATCGCGCCGGACGCGAAGGGCTGGGGCGCGAATACGTAAACGCCCTCCAACAAGTTTGGGGATTAGCTGTAGAAACACCGCCAAAATCGGGAGATACCGAACCTGCCTGCCCGGTAACCGGCTTGAAAGTTACTGAGGTAAAAAAGGACTCTCCAGGCGAAAAGGAGGCACGGTGAGCGAGATTTCTGCCCAATATGATGCGGTAATGCTGGTCAGCTATGGAGGGCCGCGCCAAATGGAGGACGTGTTGCCGTTTATGCGCAACGCTACCTCCGGGCGGGGAGTTCCTGACGAGAGGTTAAAACAGGTTTCCACCCACTATGGACGTTTCCACGGAATTAGCCCCATAAATGCGCGTAACCTGGAAATCCGGCGCGCCCTCGAGCTGGAACTGAGCCGGCGGGGGGAAGATATCGAAGTAGTAATCGGCAACCGTAACTGGCATCCCTTTATCCACGACACCCTATGCGACCTGGCTATGCGGGGGTTAAAACGGGTACTTTGTATTTTTACTTCCGCCTATGTTTGCTATTCGGGGTGCCGGCAATACCGGGAAGACTTAGCAGCCGCGAAATCCCAGCTACAGGCTCAGGATTTATCGCTGGAACTAGATAAAGTGCGCGCCTACTACACTACTGAAGGCTTCGTAGGAGCCTATACGAAACTGCTGGTAAAAGAGCTACAGAATCTAGAAAAAGACAGTGAACCTCTCCCCTATGTCGCCTTTGTGACCCACTCGATTCCCAGTGCCATGCAGGAATGCTCTGGTCCTGCCGATAACTGCCGCCCCGACTATGTGCGCCAACACCAACAGGTATGCTCCGAGGTCGCGGCGAGGGCGAGTAAAGAGCTAGGACGGGAGCTGAACTGGGATTTGTCCTATTGTTCCCGCTCCGGGTCACCGCGAATACCCTGGTTAGAGCCCGATATTAACGACCGCTTAGCACAGCTGAAAGCAGAGGGCGTAACTGACGTAGTCTGCGTACCTATCGGGTTTATCTGCGACCATATGGAAGTGGTTTACGACCTGGATACCGAAGCCAAAGAAACAGCTGAACAGCTGGGACTTAATTATTTGCGAGTGCCAACGGTAGGTACCGAGCCGGGCTTTATCGGAGCGCTCGCAGATTTGGTGACCGAGCGCGCCCAGGAGAAAGCAGGAGGCGAGGTCGCCTATACTCAAGATGCTTTAGAACCCCGATGGCCAGCCTGGGCGCCCCCCGAAGATTCTAGAGGCAGCAAAAATGCTATTGACCTGCCTGTTGAGTTTGAAACCAGAAAAGATTAAACAGTTAATAAGCGAAAGTTAAAAGGAGAAAAAATGGCTCATCCAATGCCTAATGATGTATCCCCCGATCCTCGCGATTACAAGGTAGATCCCGAGGAAGTTAATTCCCGCAACAATTTTTCTATGCACGCGGTTTTTGAACTAGCTTTGCCGCTACCTGCCCAGGAGGCAGAGCGAGCAGCTATGGCGCGCGAACTCGAGGAAACCATCTCAGAATTGGGAGTAACCGTACGCGGCTGGTATGACGTTGCCGGTTACCGCGCGGACGCTGATTTAATGTTCTGGTTCCTAGATGAATCAAATGACAAGCTACAAGATGCCTACCACGCGGTATTGAACTCGCGGCTAGGAGCCCACTTGGTACCGGTGTGGTCGATTATGAGCGCTCATATGACTGCGGAGTTCAATAAGCCCCACCTGCCTGCCTGCTTCGGTGGTTGGGCGCCCCGTGCCTATGCGGCGGTTTACCCGTTTGTACGTTCCCTCGAGTGGTATTATCTGCCCAAGGCTAAACGCAGTGCCATGCTCGCCGAGCATGGCCGCAATGGTGCTGGTTACCTGGATGTAGCGGTGTCTACTTTGGCGACCTTTGCACTTAATGATTACGAATGGTCAGTTACCCTAGAATCCGATGATATTAACCGGATTATGGGGGTGCTGCGTCAGCAGCGGGACTGCGAAGCTCGCTTACATGTCCGCCAGGATACGCCCTTCTATACCGGCAAGCGGATGGAACTAGCGGAATGGATACAGCGGCAGCGTAACGAAAAATAGCTAACGCTACTTTGTCTTAATTATTAGGCATTCCCTCTTCAATCCATTCCCAGATAGGGGGATTGAAGTCCCAGGTAGCTGCGAGAAATTTCCGAATAGCCCAGAATGTCAAAAACACGCCGCCCCTCAGGTGGCATATGTCACAACAAGCGAGTAGTGTTAAAGCGGTATGTACTTTTCGTTAGCTATCGATATTTTCTGTAAGGAGTGATTAGCTTGGATTCGTCCTTTCTAGCCAGAGTTCCCCTGTTCGAGGGACTAAATCAGGACGCGCAAATGCGCCTATTCTCTATGATGGGGCAAACCACGTTACGACGTGGAGAAAACCTGTTTGAAGAGGGCGACGATGGCGACCGTTTATATATTGTGGCCGAAGGGAAAGTGAAACTATCCCACCAGTCCCCTGACGGTCGCGAAAACCTACTAGCGGTTTTAGGACCTGGTGAAATTCTGGGCGAGCTCACCCTTTTTGATCCCGGACAGCGTTCCACTACCGCCACGGCGGTATCTCCAGCGCGTCTAGTGTTCCTAAACCATGCTGATTTAATGGACTTCCTGGACGATAATCCTTCATTGGCGAAACATATGTTAAAAGCACTCGCCAAGCGGCTACGACGCACCAACGAGGCGCTAGCCGACCTGGTGTTCTCAGATGTACCCGGCAGGGTTGCGAAAGCACTACTGGATTTGGCTGACCGTTTCGGAATCCGTACCGAGGACGGTATTCACGTTCCCCACGATTTGACTCAAGAAGAGCTGGCGCAGCTAGTAGGGGCATCGCGTGAAACCGTGAACAAATCCTTGGCAGAGTTTGTTTCCCGTGGTTGGATACGCCTGGAAGGACGCGCAGTTACCTTGATTGACGTTGATAGCCTAGCCAGGCGCGGTCGATAAATCTAGGGTTAATGGCCCAAAAAAGAGC
>ENA-OQLI01000697-OQLI01000697.1-human-gut-metagenome-genome-assembly--contig:-NODE-697-length-35308-cov-7.757483_pt1 | contig 35308 bp, 43 predicted proteins | sample MGYA00242805_ERZ504812 | MGnify/ENA primary metagenome ERZ504812 (study PRJEB26092, sample SAMD00036430) | human gut metagenome | host: Homo sapiens | study: EMG produced TPA metagenomics assembly of... | reverse complement strand
TGTGACAGGCGTGCACTCGGCAGCAACTGAGCATGTGGCAGGGTGCCCTGTGAACCGCTGATAAAGCGGCTGATGGTACTCTTGGAGCAGCCGATTTCCTTGGCAAGCTCCGGTTGGCTGATGTTGTGCTCTTTCATCAAGTCCGCAAGACGGACGTTGGATGGTGCGGGCAGATATTCCTGTGCCATGTGGTCGGCCCTCCTTTTGAAAGTTCAATCTTTTTACTCATTATAATATATCTGTCCTTTCTGTTCAATCCGACTTTTCCGGCCCTTGCCGTTGCATATCTGCAATCGGTGAGGGCGTTTTTCTTTTTCCGTTGCAGTTCTGCCGCTTTTTCGCCCTTCTTGCAAAATTCTCCGTATATTCAGGCAGGAAGCAAAAAAAAAACAGAGTTCCCACTTTGGGTACTCTGGTGCAGTACATAATATCGCTTCGCCCGGTGGCCGCAGGGTGCGGGGTTTTGTAGGCATCGAGCCGCTTGTCCACCCCTGTCCGTAAAAAGTGCATTTTTTTCACGGAAGAAGTTCGTACAACCTGTACGGTCTGTACTTGTACGCACCTGTACGGCGCATTTTGAGAGAATCAAGCGTTTTATCGTCTGTATTTTGCTCATTTGTACGCCGTACGAACCGTACAGGTTATTTGAACTCCGTACGCGATTTTTGCAGATGCGTACGGAGCAATCAAGTTCGCATTGTGCGAACTTGATTGTAACTCTCCCGCAGGAGACGTTCCCCCTCGGAGAGTCCTCGAAGAGCCCACTACACTTTGCAGCCCATAGGGATGAAAGTGTTATAGTGGGTTATTACACTTCCGAAGAAGTGCATCTCCCCACCGCAAACAAGCTGTTCGCCTAAAGAAAAGCCGCATAACGGAATGTACCTGTCCCGACTCCTTCTATGTTTCATCGTATTCTAAAATGTCTCCCGGCTGACAATGAAGCTCCCGGCAAATTGCATCCAGTGTAGAAAAACGAATTGCTCTAACCTTTCCGGTCTTTAGATTTGAGAGGTTCGCCATAGAGATTCCAACACGTTCAGAAAGTTCTGTCAAGGAAACCTTTCGGTCTGCCATAATGCGGTCTAATCGTAGTATGATTGCCATTCTTATCCCCTTAAAGAACTTCGTTCAATTCCTTCTGCATCGCAACAGCTTCTTTCAACAATTCAGCCATGATAATCAAAAGCACTCCGGGCAACAGCAATACTAAATCACAGAAGAAAAAGGTCGAACCAGACGCTTGATATCCCGGTAAAAGTGGAAATATCACAGATGCAACCGCAATAAGATAGCCTTCAAGACGAGTGCATTGAACCAGCGTTTTAGAAAAAGTTTTATCACTAAGCATCATCTTCAAAACAGAGATTCCGGCAATCGTCATTACAAGGAAATACAGTTCCTGCGATGCAATGGAAGTGACATTAAGAGCCACTCCATGCCTTGCACCCAAAAGCCATTGAATAGGAAGAATCACTGCACTGAACATTTGCGGAACAGTCAGTAAGAATGCCAGTCCGAGAAGTGTTTGTTTCTTTTTGAAAAACGTCTTTTTCTCGGAAGAAGTTGTATCAACCCGAAAATCATTCTTACCCATATTGCATCCCCCTTTGATTTCACATTTAGAATAGCACACATTAAATTGAAAATCAATATATTTTTATCGTTTATCAGCAAAACCATCTGCATTATTGAGTAAGAGTGTTAAACAGTACCCCTTGAAAGGAGGGATGCCCTTTGGCAAGAAATGATGGTATTGACCGCACCAGTGTCCGAAATCTCGCCGTTTCGGACAAAGCTGTTGGCAACACCCAGCAGCACAATGAGCGCGAAAAGGACAGCTATCGAAACCCCGACATTATCCCCAGCGCACCTCATGGAACGTCCACTTCAAAAAACCAACCGCCAGCTACACTGACCTGTTCGCCCAACTGGAAACCGCCGGAACCATCTCCACGCGCGGCTTGAAGCCGGATGCTACCCACTACTGTGAACTTGTCTTTGATGTCAACTCTGCCTACTTTGACAATCACGGCGGCTATGAGTTCGCCAAGCAGTTCTATGAGGATGCCTACAAAGCAGCCGTTCAGATCGTGGGTGGTGAGCAGTATGTTCTCTCGGCAGTCATGCACGCCGATGAAGTCAACCGTGCCATGACCGAAGCACTAGGCCGGGAGGTCTACCACTACCATCTTCATGTGGTCTATGTGCCTGTGGTGGAAAAGCAGATCCTCTGGTCGAAACGCTGCAAGGATAAGGTTCTTGTCGGCACAGTCAAGGAGACTGTCATGCAGGTCAGCCGGAGCAAGAAGTGGGCATCCAAACCCCTGCTGGACGATGCCGGAAAGCCTGTCTTTCAAAAGAACGGCAAGCCAGTCCTGAAGAAGTCGTACAGCATCCTGCAAGACGATTTCTTCAACTATATGCGCAGCGCCGGGTATACCGATGTAGAGCGCGGTGAGCGTGGCAGCACTGAAGAACACCTGACCGTCACCCAATTCAAAGTCCAGCGGGAGCAGGAACGTCTGGACACCCTTACCGCCCAAGCCGACCAAAAGGCGCAGTCGCTTGCCAAAACCAGTCAGACCCTCTCCAAAAAGGAGAAGGAACTTGCCGCTGTGCAGAAAAAGGCCACGCTCACAAAAGAAGCCCTCATTCATGCGCGTGATCTGGATTATATCGGCAAGCACACCTTTCTCGGTAACTACTCGCTGACCGAAGAAGAATTTTCCAAGCTGAAAAAGCAAGCCGACCACGGCTATATGATGGACGTGGAGAACCGTCGCTTGAAAGAAGAACTTTCCACCGCCAAGAAAGAGGCCGTTCGTTGGAGCAACAAGTACCACGACCTGTGGTACGACGTGAAGCCCTATCTGGATGCTCTCCACCGTGCGCCCGAACTGGTGCGCGGCTTTCTGGAAAAGATTCTTGCCCCCAAGCAGGAGCGCACCATGAATGTGCCGCAGCGAAACCGCAAGCGTGGGCAGGATATGGAACTTTGATTTTCGGAGGATACCATTTGAACAAAAAGAAGAAGTCGAACAAATCCGGCTACCCGGATGAAGCAATCAAGATCCTTGCGCGTTGCTTTTATCCCTCCATGGTTGAGTTTTTCAACAGTGAGGAAGGCCAGCGTGAATATGAGGAATGGCTGAAAGAGCAGGAAGCACTACAAGCCTTGCCTGTTGCCGCATAAAAACAGCAGGACGCTCCCGGTAAAGGGAACGCCCTGCGTATATATATATTCAGTAAAGAATTCCTTTAAAATCGCCTCGAACAAAAAAGAAAATGAATAATCCAATAGGAAATACTACCAATCCGATTTTCACGCATCCCCTACACACAATAGATGAATAGTACTGACATTTTTCCGTAAAATAAAGTTTTTCTCCTTGGTGTACTTTTTGGCGCAGATAATCTAAGTCCGTATGATTCTCGCTGGTCTGGAGCAAGTCACAGTATTCTGTTGTAAGTTTAGAGAGATTTGCCTCATTTGATGCAACTGCTTCATATATTTCGTAAAGCAATCTATGGAGCGCAATATAATTTGTTTTCAGTTCTTGTGAACGACTTCCGTACTTTTGTGCATTCAGGTATACTATCGAAACAGCTAATATTGCTGATATAATGGTTGCCCATACAGACACCTCTCTACTAGATGAAAGAAGGCTTAACACTGACAAAACAACCGATATGCACGAATAATAAATATTAATTCCTTGTAAGAACGCCTCTGTTCCAAGTAAACGGTTTGCAGCTTGAATTCGATTTCGGTAGGTTATACGGACAGTTCGTTCGAGATTCAACAGTTCCTGATAATCTTTTAAAGGTTTGGCATATTTTTTTATAGCTTTCTCAAAGTCCTTGTCATCAGGAAACTCATTCATATAAGCATTAATGTCTTTTTTCTGCTCATCTAGTAGGCTAAATGCATCTAAAATCATTAAATCTATCCTCAAGTGTTAAAAATCATATCTAGCAGTATCTCTCCTAGGAAATAGTATACCTGATTTTCTGAAAAAATCAACATTGATACATTTTAATCTTCCAGTCCGTGGCTCCCAGCCACATTCCGCAGGTATTCCTCCGGCTCACCGTTCAGAATCAGTTCGGCATACGCTAGCGGGTCGTTATAGATCAGGTAGTCCAGTTCTGTTTGCTACGCCATGGTAACATCCAGTGCATCCTCGGCCCCGGTGCAGTCGATGGAGATTTTGCGCCCATCTCGGAGAATCAACTCTACGCACCCGGTATCCATATTGAACGAACAGGCTCTTGCATCGTACTTCATCATCGTGTCCTCCAAACTCTTGTGGTGTGGTTACGGTCTATGACAAGGTATCGGAGTTTTGTATCTTCCACGTGAGCCTTCATTCTCTGATCCAAAGAAAACAAAAAATCCGAACCCTTCTCCAATCGGAAACAGGTTCGGATTTTTCTTGTTTGGTGGGCGCGGGTGGATTCGAACAAGCTCAACTATCACAATTCACTGGATGCGCTTTGAAATTGTGATGGATTCATGCGCATTTTTTGAATTTTACCAAAAATCAAATATCGGCTATCACAACCATTTAGGAACAAAAACGGGTTACAAAGTGGGTTATTTTGCACGCGGAGAATACTCTGCCAGCGCATCTGAAACGGCCATTGCTGCCGTGTCAGCCCTGCCGTCAACGGCGTGACTGTACCAGCCGTAAGTATCCATACTTTTGCTATGCCCTACCATGCGGCGCAGTTCTGCCGGGGACACAGCATCCTCGATGATGCTCACAAAGGTGTGCCGCAGCTCATACAGGCTGACCGGCGGGTCAATGCCGTTGCTGCGCTGGTAGAACTGCCAGTAGTTATAGAGGCTGTGCTCATTCTCCAACAGGAAGATTGGATCATCTCCCCGAAGAGGCCGCTCCTCTTCAAAGGCCCGCTGCTGCAGCTGAGCGTGGAGTTCCGCAGCCGCCAGCGGATGCAGGACCACCGTGCGGATAGCGTTTTCGTTCTTGCCGTGTGTTTCCTCATCAAAGGTATTGATGGCCCGGGCAAGATGCAGCCGGTTGCCCTCCATGTCGCCCACGCGCAGCCCCAGCAGCTCCCCGGGGCGTAGGCCGGTCAGGACCGCAAAGCGGTATGCATGGATATTGGCATCCTGTTCAACCTTGCCACGGACGATGCGTGTATCTACAGAAAGCAGAACCCGCAGCGCGTCCGGCTGAAGGATCTTTCGGCCCTTTGGACGTGCTCCCCTGGGTACCGTGAGCCCCTCGTCCTCTGGCCGCAGGGCGGTGTATTTGTGCTGCCTTGCCCATTTCACAAAGCTGACTTCAACCGCCCGGATTCCCTGCAATGTTTTCCTCGAAAGGTTTCCCCTGCTCTTTCGGATGGCCTGCGGATTCATGCTGCCTTCCTTGTATGCCCGATTCAGCACATCCTGCAGCATTCCCGTATTCAGGTCACCGATCCGGCGGTCGCCCACCACTGGCAGGATGTAGTTCTGTCCGAACTTCTCCACCTGCTGGGCATAGCTTGTACCGGCGGTGGCCCGCACCGAGATCAGATACTCGTTCCAGACCTCCGAGCAGCGCTTGGTTGTGCTGCAGATGCCCTCATCCAGCCAGGCATCTGCTTTAGCATTTGCCTCCCGCTGGCCGGTACGGCCCGGCTTTGCGCTGGTGAACGTCTTGCGCACCCCGTCCTTCTGCACCTTGATCTGCCAACGGTTCTGGTTCGGCAGCCACTGGGCGGTGTTGGTTCTCATTCCCATAAAAAATACCTCCTTTGGGGTACACTTTGACAAGCCCGCCCAAAAGAGGTATAATCGCAGTGTCGAGTGTGCGATGCCCTCTTCTGGGTGAGCCGCTTATCTTAACTCCTCCGGTGTTGGTAGCACCGGGGGAGTTTTTTCTTTATACAAAGGCAAAGGCCAACCACATTTCTGCGGTTGGCCTTTGCAAATACTAATTGCGCTCACGCGCTGCCGCCGAAGCGGCAAAGTTAAGCTATAATATAATAGCATATTCTGTGCAGGATGTCAACCGATATTTTCAGAATTTCCGAATAATTTTTTTACAACACCTTTGGAAATGTAAAGTTCCAAGAGAGCTTTTTCAATCTGCTCCATGTCGCGTTCCGAAACTTTCACACCGCAAAGTACAGAATGCGGCGTTACAGGCTCCTTGATGCGCAGCTTACTGACGGTTGCGATCTGACTGATATTGGCAACACTGCCGTGTTTGAGCTTTTCCATCCTTCTGATGCTGGCCTCGGAGTTTTCCAGTTTGTTCTTCGCCATGGCGTAGCGTTTCATGGATTCTGTCATCCGATCCATCTCGGACATGGATTTCAGCGCAGGATCAGTTGCAACAGAATCCATGAGTTTCCTTGCTTCATCTACCTGATTCTGCGCCTTTTCATCCAGTGCCGCAAAGATTCCATCTTCTAATATGATTTTATTCCGGCTCGCCTTGTGGCGTTCCTTCAGGGAACCAAGCGGAATAACTGTGACTGTATCCCCATTTACGCTGTTCGCCTTATCCAGCACAACAGCATAGTGCAACCCGCCAAGTTCAGAGCCGACCCGGAATCCAAAGTCCACGTTCACGATTTGCCGCCGGGCCAAACGAGGAAGAGATGCAGGGTTAAACTCATTTTCCCGCCGGATCATTCCAGTATATGTTTTGATCCAGTAGGACATGATCTGGGCTCTTTTCTGGTCTATTTCATTGGATGAATAGAGCCAACTGTTAAGCAGTTCATCCAACTCTCCCAGAGCGTCTGCTATGTGGCGCTTCAGCTCATCTGTTGTCATTCTTTTGGACATTTCTTCTTCCTCCTACTTCAGATATCCCGGCAAAGCTCGACGGCCTTGCCTTCAATATGCACATCGTTCATCTCTTCCCGGCCTTTTTTACCACTCTGCGGCGACAACCTCAAAGCTGTCATAATCTACAAAAGAATAAATCACAAATGGTGCGGAACCGCCGTTCCCCTTTACATTATTGGCGTATGTATATGTGCCGCCAATAACCTGACCGTTTTTCTTCAGAATCACAGAGACACGGACATTGGTACAATCAACAGAGCTGTTGTTGACAACATCGCCGGAAATTTTTGATTCGTCCAGACGTGCCACATTCTTGAACTGGAAATCGGATGCCTTTGCAGTTGCATCGAAATGATCATTGTATCCACCCATGGGGTTCCCGACGGCAAGTTCTACCGCAGAAGGAACATCGCCGACGTACATTACCCCTCCACTGAACCGGATCGTATCATTTCCGGCAATTCTTCCGGTATAGCCGTTGGAAACATCCAGAACATGGCCTTCAGCATCTCTTGAAGTGACGGTGATCTGACACGCTCCGGCAGTCTTTGAGTTTCCATTGGAAAGCTCAGCACTGTAATAGACATAGGTGTAGCCGTCCATCTTCTTCTCCCAAGAAGCACCCAGGAGCTTAATAGATACCACTCCGGCAGATACGGCAGGTGCTTCTGGTGCGGGTGGAACCGTTCCGGTAGAACCGCCGCCGTCACAACCGGCCAGAAGCAAGCCACACAGGACAACTGCAAGAATCATCGAAAGAAATCTCTTTTTCATGGTACAACCTCCACTTTCAATCTGTCTTTTTACCCCACCCAGTGTGTCCAGCCCACGGCGCGGCCCTCGATCTGTACGTCTTCCAGCTGGGGCTGAGCGAATTATCCTTGAGCGCTCTGCTTTGCCTTCTGCGCCTCTTCTCTCAACTTAATGGATTCACGGTACTGTTCTGCCGGAGCAAGTTCCACAAACTCCACAGAACGGTCATAGTTTTCCTTGACAACCTTTTTGATTTCGTCCAGGGAAACACGGAAGAACTCTCGCCGCTGGTTTACAAAGTTGAGCTTGCGGTCCGCAAAGGCATTGTGCAGTGCAGCTTCCAACCGAGGAGCATCATCCGAAAAAATCATAGCATGTACATCAAAGTCAAACGGAACCGAGGCATCGCCCAGCTCATCCACACGATCCTGAGGATCAAGACGGCGTGTCATACCGATTTTGTAAACGTTCTCGCCAAATGCTCCAATATTCGAGATCACATAAACATAACCGGCACGCTGATTAGCCTCACGATAATCAACATCCTTGAACTCCTTGTCAATCTTATCCAGCTGGGCCACCAGCTCTGCTTTCTTTTCTTCGATTGCTGCGCGGTCGGCCTCAGAAGCAGAAGCCAATTGCGCATTGATACGCTCCAGCGCGTTCTGATAATGCTGCTGCTCTTTTTCCAATTTTTTGCGTTCTTCTTCGATTTCCTTGGCAAGCTTTGCCTCTTCACGCATTCTTGCTCGAGCTTCCTTCTGCTCTTCCTTCTCCTGCTGCTTTTTCTGAGCATATTCAAAAGCAAGATGAAGTTCCTCGATTTTTAAGCGGTAATACTTAGGCTGGATGCTGACTTCCATAATGGTTCCAAGCTTGGAAATCGCTTCCCGAGAGGTAGTAATGCGCTTTTCGCTGGCTTCAATATTATTGTACTTGACGTGTTCAATTACGTCATCGCATTCGGAATTGAACGCACGAAGGAGAAGCTTCTGCATATCAGCGACCATCTTCTTGCCTTTGGACGCATTTCCATTGACTGTCCAGTTCATATTACCGCTGACAGCCGTTTTCGCCTTAATCATATCTTTCTGTTTGGCACGAATTTCCAACAGGTGCGCTTTATACTCGTCCGCATTCATAAAAGAGTACCGAGGAGTATAAAGGCCAAAGCTCTGCATCAGGACTTCTTCATTCGTCTCAATGAGCTGGTCTTTTGCCTGTTGAAGTTCTTCCAAGGCATCTTTCAACTCGCTGTTGCGGCTTTCAAGGTTTTCTTGGACACGAGCGAGTTCTTCACGTGAAGCTTTGATTTCTCGATTGATGTCGTCCAGTGTGCGGCTTTCTGACGGCATAGCTTCCCGAAGGCTCTGCATTTCAGCATTCAGTCGTGCAATTTCTTCTTTTTCTTTCTTGCCAAACAGTGACATCTTAACTTCCTCCCATTTTAGATATCTCGGCAGAGCCCCACGGCCTTGCCTTCAATGACAACGGTGTTCATATCCTCCCGGCTGAGGATGATGCTGTTGAAAGCCGGATTCTCCGGCCTCAGTTCAATGAAGTTCTCGTGCAGATAGACGTGCTTCAGGGTTGCCTCTTCTCCAATGCGCACAGCAGCGATCTCACCGTTTTCCACCTCCGGCTGTTTGCGGATGGCCACCAGATCGCCATCGTGTATCCGGGGCTCCATGCTGTCCCCTTTGCAGGTCAACGTAAATGTGGAGCGCCACTTGGACGGTACACAGACTATGCGCTCCACGTTCTGTTCCGCCGTGATCGGCGTACCGCAGGCGATCCGGCCCACCAATGGGACCATGTCCATCTCCGGCATGGGCTGGAAACCGGGAGGGATGGGGTCTGCATCGGTCTTGTCAGAAGTGTTGTTTGCTTCATCAATGCCAAGCAGCCATGAAACTGAGGTGTCAAGCACATCCGCAAAAGCCTTTACTTTAGATTGTGGGATATCCGCTTTTCCACTTTCAATCTTACTGATAGATGATCTATCTTTATATCCCATTCGTTTTGCAAGCTCGTCTGTTGTCCAGCCGAGTTCCTGCCGACGCATCCGAATGCGATTATATATCTCAGACATCGTAGCACCGCCTTTCTTTACTGTTAGAATACCACATGTGTGAATGAAATTCAATATTTTTTGAAAATTCAGTCAAATATTGTTGACTTTCGTTCCGCAAGGTGGTAATATGAGCTTGCGGAATTTAATTCCGCAGAAAGGAGGTGTTTTTTCGAATGACTGACACCAAGGCCCTCAGAGAAAGAATCGAAGCAAAGGGTCTCAAGCTGAAGGCCGTTGCCGAAAAACTCGGCATCACGCCTTATTGTCTCCAGCGTAAGATCAACAATGAGAACGAGTTCAAAGTCTCGGAAGTTGATAAGCTGTCCTCTATGCTGGAGCTTACGCTGAGCGAGACCCAAGCTATTTTTTTCTCTTGATTGCGGAATTTAATTCATCAGCAAGGAGGTGAAAAAGATGAAGGAAACCAAAAAGCCCGGCGAGCCGCTGGAGACGGCAGGCCGGGCGCAAGAAATTCAGCTTTCACAGCTGGACGATCGTATTCTCTGCCAAATAGATGAAACGGTTATCCAGAACGTGAAAGCCTACTCGTTCGCTCAATCCAGCAACGGGAAAGCGTTGCTGAATTTGAGCATTGAGGTCAATGCGGAAGTTGTGTCAACCACGATACAAGTGCAGAGGCAACCGCACTTGTAACCCATGAATGCCGTTCCATCGTTTCCGAAAACTTGGACAGCAGCCCCCGCTGTGGAGGAATTTGCTCATTCACAATCATTTCAACAAGGTCGATCAGCTTCTGGACTTGCTCCTTATCTGGCGCATTTTCAGCCTCTGCCCGATCACGCAGTTCACGAAAGCTCGTCTGATAGTTGATGGTTGCTGTGTTGGCTGTTCCAATTACAGAGCCATACGCTGTGCCGATATTGTAAATAGTGCTCTGGTGTTGTTCCGTTTCTTTCCGTTTTTTCTCGACCTCGGTCATATAGAACGCTTTTATTTGCTCCTGTTCCTTTTGGAAGTACGATGCCTGTGTTTCTGTGATATAAAGCCGTTCCTTTGCCGGATTGATAACAACATCATCTATTTTGATATCGGTCCCCGGGCGAAACCCAATATACCGGCGATTCGTTGCTTTTTCCCGATTTGGCAGACCCGGAACAGTCGCAACGATCTCACCGTTTCGCTCAATTTGCATATTCAAACCTTGCATCTCTAAAAAGCTCTCAAAAATCATTTTATCACCCCCTTTCCTGCTCGATTATACCGCAGAAGGGATGCAACCACAACAAGGAGGTGAATCACCATGAAGAAGCCTTATCTCAAAATCAGTCGTCTGGCAGAAGACCAGGATCTCAACCAGGGCGCACTTGCGGCCCTGATTGGGGTAAGCTCCAACACGATGACCGCACGGCTCAAGGGGACACAACCTTGGAGGAGTGACGAGATCGTTATCATCTGCAGAGCACTGCACATTCCGCAAGAAAAAATCGGGGAGTATTTCTTCCCGGCAATCGCAAAGGAGGAAAAGACCGCATGAAACCTTATACCCTCGCATCTGAGCGAGCCGCAGCGCCCACTGGATGCGCGTACATCGCACCGCTGTTTTGGAACAAGTGGTTCCGTTGGGGCGGTAGTCAGGCATCTGGCTGCTACCAGCTGGGCGGACAAATCAAGGATGAAAGCCACACCGGGCTGCAGATTTTTGCTGATGGCGAATGGCACCCGGTCATCGGATGGGCATTGGACGACTGCAGACCCGCAGTCAATTGTCTTCAGGAGGTAGGAGCATGAATATCAGCCCGAACGCTCAGTTAAAAATCCAGCTGGGGAAGGATGGGAACCCCAAGATTTATGCCTGCGGCACAGAGATGGAACAGAAAGCCCTTTGCGCCGCTCTGATTGCCGGGATTTGCATAGATCAAAGAAATCCGGAAGCATTGCTCAGCATAGTGACTACTGCCGCAGACCTCATGGACAGAATGGAGGAATCCCCCAATGAAGATTAAATCCCGCGTCTGGTACTGGCTGGCTGCTGCCAGCGGTTCCGCAAGTCTGCTGTACGGCATGGGCATCGAGGGCGGTGCACAGCTGGGCAGCTCCATCTCTGACAGCCAGTTCGTCACGGCCCTGTGCCTGGTTCTGGCAGCGGTCGCGTTCCTGCGGCTGGGCTTTGCCGCCCAGGATCGTGAACAGAACGCCCGCCGCTATGGCCGCGTTGACCGTACCCACGCCCGCACCGAAGAGCCGGACTACCGGCAGAACCGGAGGGGCGCATGAAAACGAAACGTCTGAAGAAGCTCCTGATGGGCATGGGCCTGAGCCGCAATCAGGCAAATCATATGGTCAAGGACCAGCGGGCCACCGGCTCTCTGCGGGTCAGCAATGCAATCTATTACTATTATGCCAAAAGGTACATCTCCGAGTTAACGCCGGACTGGTTACCGCTTATCGAAAGCTTTGTACTCGGAAACGCAGAAGAGGATGCCGAGGACATCAACAAAAAATGAGCCCGCCCGTGCTGGTAACACGGACGAGCCCAAAGGGTGATGGAATTCACAAGCCCCATCACCTTTGATGATATCATATCAGGAAGGATTTTACAAATGAAAGGTATTTTAGCAGAGCCGGGCAAGGCACCTGTGATCGCATCCCTGCCCGACAGCCTGTGGGCCATTGAGAACCGGCTGGGAACTCCCTGCGAGATGATCGTGCTGCCTCGCACCCCGGCGGTGCTGTTCGTGGGCCGGTACGATGGCCCCATCCAGCCTGCCAGCCTGCTCAACCGGAAGTACCGAGGCCGCCAGCTTTACGGGCCCATCCTCTGCTACGGCTGGAAGGGCAACAACATCCAGCCCATGAACAAGGATGTACAGACCGAGATGCTGGACCGCCTGAAGGGCACGGAGGTGAGAGTTTGACCACCTATATCTGCAAATGCGGACGGCGAGTGAAGAAATCCACCGATGCCAGTACCACTGGAAACCGCCTATCTGGTTACACACCCGGCCATGAGTGCTGGGGATGCCCCTATGCCATGCCATACGGAGACTTTCAATGGGATGAAAGTGCTAGAACTGTCAGCCGGGAGACTCGGGGCTACGAGTGCCGGATGAGCAAGACCCTCACTTATGCGTCAGAGTTTGCTGGCTCTATCAAGGATAAATGCACCTGTCGAGTGCATAGTCTGGACTTCGACTTTCTGTCTCAGGTCTCTGCATGGATCAAAGACACTTATCCAGACAGAGAGATTTTCGGCTCATTCTCCAAAGATATTCGTGCATCGGACTATGGGTCTGACGGGCGCTATTGCCTGACAATCACATGCACTCAGAATCTGAAAGGTGTTGCCGCAAAAAGAGAGCTGTTTGGTCAGTTTTTCAATCTGGATGGAAGCCGCAAGGACATGACACCGCAGCAGGAAATGGAAAAGATTCTTGCCGACATCAAAAAAGCAAAGGAGATTCTCTCATGTGCACCTGCCCAGAATGCGGATGCTGCTGTGACTACGGCAGAGAATGCTGTTCCGACTGCCACAGCGGCAACGCCGACCATCTCGGAGAGCGGGGCGGATGCAAGCGCATCGACCCCCGCGACATCCCTGCAGAACTGCGAATCGGCCCCTGCCGCATCGGCGGGCGGTTCTTCTGTATCAACAGCTGGTGCCATGCAGGACAAGCCCCTAACTACCGTGCCGGATGCAATGCGCCCGGCGTTTGATTATTCCGGCCTGACTGACCAGACCGTGGAGGACCTGCACTTTGCCGAGGACGAATACCGCCACGGCAAACAGATGGCCGAGCGCGGCCTTGTCCACATGGGCAATGCCATTGCCGCCGCCCATGATGCGCTGTGCGGAGTTGTCCAATTGTTGGACAACTCAAAGCATGGCAATCGCGGGGATGATTCTTTTCGGGCATGGTGCTGCTCTATCGGCATCACAAAGTCAACCGCCTACAACCTGCTGCAAGTCTCTGCCCTGATGGACGGCAGCAGCCCCCGCCAGCAGGCTATTCTGGAAGCCCTGCCGCCCACCCTGCTGTACGCCGTGGCAAAGCCCAGTGCCCCGCCGGAGCTGGTGGAGAAGGTCAAGAGTGGCGACATCACCACCAACAAGCAGTATCAGGAAGCCCTTGCCCAGATCAAGGCCGAGAAGGACCGTGCCGCTGCTGCCGAAGCCCGGGAGGAAGAGGCGTGGAAAGCTGCACACGAGTACCACGAAAAATACGAGGAAGCCGCTGCCATGCGGGCAACGCTGCTGGATCAGCAGGGGGCCTACATTGCCGATATTGACGGCCTGAAAAAACAGAACACCAAGCTCAAGCAGATCTACCGCGATGAATACGAGAGCCGCATTGCGGCCAACCTCCAGCGCCAGAAGGCCGAAGGTGAGCGCGACAGGGCCGAAGAGAGAGCAAAAAATGCCGAAGACGCTTTGAAAAAACAGCCCATCACGGCGGTCATCGACGAGGAAGAGATCGACCGCCGGGCCGCAGAAAAAGCCTGGGGCCTTGCCGATGCCCGGAACGCCGAACTGGCCAAGGACAACGCCAACCTGAAGAAACAGGTTGCGGCACTCCGCTCCCGCATCAACGATGATGCCCAGGCAGATTTTGAGCAGGCCAACTACTGCGCCAGCCTGATGCGGGCGGCGTGGGATAACAGCAAGGCCAGCTATTCCCGGCTGGTGGGCGAAGATCTGGAAAGCACCTTTCAGACCATCTGCGGTACCCTGAACAGCATCATGGAGGAGGCCTCCCTGCTCTGCCGCCAGCCGCCTGATTATGACGGAGGTGACAGGGATGAATGAGATGTACTGTCTGGATCTTGACCGTTACGGCCCGCCCATGGAGCCGCCCGATGATTACTACTTTGCCCCCGACCGGGAGCCAAAAGAGGAGGAACTGACCGATGACGAATGAATTGACCGTCCGGGTAGAGCACCCGGTGATCCCGGCCATGAACTGGAACAAGGATGAGGTGCAGAAGAACCTTGACGAACTTCTGGCCTCCTATACAGGCCGCGTGTACACACCTGAATCCATCAAAGATGCCAAAGCCGACCGTGCTGCCGTCAACAAGTGGGACAAGCAGCTGGCTGCTGCTCTGACCGCCGCCAAGCGGCTTTACACTGACCCGCTGGAGGATTTCCAGAAGAGTATCCGGGAGATGCAGGCCCAGTGTAAGAAGATCTCCGGGGCCATTGATCAGCAGGTAAAAGCAGTAGAACAGGCCCAGCGGGAAGAAAAAGCATCCACCCTGCGGCTGGTCTACCGGGACTGCATCGGGGAGCTGGAACCTCTGATTTCTTTTGACCGTCTGCTTGTGCCCCAGTGGCTCAACAAAACCTTTGACCTCGCCCAGGCCGAAAAGGAACTGCGCAAGGCTGTGGAGACCCGGCGGGAGGAACTCCGCCTCATCCGGGAGACCTGCGGTGAAGACGCTGAACCCTGCATTACCGAATACCTGCGGGCCCTGAGCGTCAATGATGCACTGCATGAGCACAGCCGCCGGGAGCACGCCCGGGCAGCTCAGGCTGAGGCAGAGGCCCAGCGACAGGCCGCAGAACGTGCCAGAGCTGCTGCACCGGTCATCATCCCGCCCACCGAGGAAGAGCGTCAGATCAGAGCAGAAGCGGCTCAGGCGGCGCAGACCAGCGCTTTTGTGACAGCTTCCGGACGGCTGGACTGCGAGGTATTGCAGCAGTTCGCCCTGCCTGGCACAGGCCTTGCACCTGCCCGCAAACGCTACCGCTTCTGGGTAGATTTCACCCCGGAAGACATCGAATGGTTCAAAGCCGAAGCTAAAAAGCGTGGCTTCGCATATGGTTCTGTAAAATAATTGGAGGATTTTACTTATGGCTTTTTCTCGTCCCGGCGCACCTGCGCCCACCATGTCCGCAAACACCACTGGCACCACCACCGCCGCCCGGATGACTGCAATGCAGCAGCGTGCCGCCCAGAGCGGCGCTCTGCAGGCTGCCAGCCCGGCCAAGCCCGTGGAGATCACTTCTGCCGACGGCCAGCACATGACCGTCAGCTTTTCCGATGTGCGCAACTTCATCTGTCAGAAAGCCACCGATGCCGAATGCAAGATTTTCCTCGAGACCTGCAAGCAGTACCGCCTGAATCCCTTTACCAAGGAAGCCTACCTCATCCACTACGATAACAACAGCGAGGACACCCCCAGCACCATCGTTCTGGGCAAGAACTGCTACCTGCAAATGGCAGAGCGCCACCCCAGCTATGACGGCTTCGAGGCCGGGGTCATCATCTTCGATAAGGTGGCCGGGGAGTACCAGAAGCGGGAGGGTTCCATCGTCTACGAGGGCGAGGAACTTCTGGGCGGCTGGGCCAAAGTCTATCGCAAGGACCGCACCCGCCCCAGTTACGAGGAAGTGAAGCTGACCGAATACGACACCGGCAAATCTCTGTGGAAGGGCAAAAAAGCTACCATGATCCGCAAGGTTGCCCTTGTCCATGCCCTGCGGGAAGCATTCCCCTCCACCTTCGGCTCTCTCTATGACGAGAGCGAGGTCCATGTGGATGCTGAGTCCACCGCCGTGGAGCTGGACGAGGCCGGACAGGTTCCGGCTCCACGCTGGACCCGCATCAAGGAAGCTGTTGAACAGGCCGATGCTCTGACCGTGGAGGACGCGGACAGCGCAGATGACCCCTTTGCCGGGGGTGATGAATCGTGATCCTGACCCACAAGACCGGCGTACTTCTCCACGGAACTCTCGCCAAAGACCCTGTGCTCAAGGACGTGGGCCAGAAGCAGGTACTCAAGTTTGACGTGAAGGCACACAGCGTCAAGACCGGCACCGGCAACTGGGAGGGCCTGTATGTTCAGGTCAACGTCTGGCACGGGCTGGACAAGTGGGACGGGCTGCTGCTGAAGGGCGATGCCGTCACTGTCTTTGCCCGGGAGCTCAAGAGCCGGGAGTATAACGGCAAGACCTATTACGACGTGGATGCCGACGACATTCAGCCTGGCGGCATGGTGATCTTCCGGTGGATGCAGAACCTCATTGACCTTTGCACAGAGGCCCCGGCACCGCCCGAACCAGCGCTCACTCAGGAGCCAACGCCCTTTGATGAGCCTGTCCCGGTGCAGACCAGCCTTTCCGGTGGGCAGATGTATCCCGGCGAAGACCTGGCCGACTATGCTCCCCGCGCCTTTCAGGCGGCAGCGCCTGCCGGGCCCGCCGCAGGCACCCCGGAAGCAGATACCCTCATCGACGATGATGCGGATGACCTGCCGTTTTAACCACACCAGAAAGGAGTTTAGACCGTGGGCATTGACCCATCCCGTGGCTTTGTTGCCTTTCCCCGCGGTCTGACTGACTGGGAATGGTATTCAGAGCCCAACACTGCCCGCCTGTTTTTCCATCTGCTACTCACCGCCAACTGGCAGGAAAAGCAGTGGCAGGGCATTAGCATCAGGCCCGGACAGCTGGTTACAAGCCAATCTCAACTGGCAAAACAGCTTGATTTGAGTGTTCGGAACATCCGGACAAGCTTAGAACATTTACAGGCGACAGGCTATCTGACAGTCAAAACAGGCTCAAAATACAGCATTGTCACGATAGAAAACTATGCTTCGCTTGTTGGCAGTGACAGGCAAAGTGACAGGCAAGCGACAGGCAACCGACAGGCTGCCGACAACAACTTAACAAGTCTAACAAACCAACAAGATAACAAGTCGTCGTCTGCGGCTGCTCCGGAGCCGACCGGACGACCGACGACCTCACCCTTGGTATCAGAGTTTGAACAGGATATCGGCAAGCTGAGTGCCTCCGGGAAAAGAGAGCTGACAGGATACGCTAACCGGCTGGGCGAGGAACTGGCGCGGGTGATCCTTCGCAAGTGCATTGATGCCGGGGCACATAGCTGGGCCTATGTGCGGAAGGCTCTGATCGAGGCCGAAACCCAGGGCTGTAGGTCTGCCGAGGAGTACCGCATGACGAATCCCATTGGAGCAGGACGCAATAAGCGGGTGGATCGTCCGGAGCCCAGCGGGAATGATTTTCTAAAAAACGCAGCCCACCGCCGTCCGCTCACCAAGAAAAAGGAGGAGCCCCATGTACCGGAACCATGAGCATTACCCTGACCCGACAGCTGGCCGGGCATTGGGCAGCCTCCGCCGAAAGGAGAACCAATTGAACACCGGAAAACAGTTCGAGGCAGACTGGAAAAGCTCCATGCCGAAGGATGCCTGGTGCTATCGACTGAAAGACAGCGCGGCCACCTATTACGGCGGCAACGAGAACCTGAGCTTCTCCATTGATAACATCTGCGACTTCGACGTGTACCGCTACCCCATGCACCATTACTTCGAGCTCAAGACCATCGAAACGCCCAGCATCCCACTGGAAAAGATCCTGGGCCGATTCGACCGGGAGCGGCAGAAGTACCACAAGCTCAAACACATCACCGATATGGCCCACGCAGCATCTTTCAAGGGCCAGACTGCCCATGTGGTCATTAACTACCGGGGCAGGGTCAACCGCACCTTTGCCGTACCTGCCAGCAAGGTATTGGAGTACATGCAGACCCAGACCCGCAAAAGCATCCCGTGGCAGTGGGCCGCCCTGAACGGCATCGAGGTAGAGCAGCACCTGCTGCGCGTTCACTGGCGGTATGACGTGGAAGGGCTACTGAAACAACTGGAAGAAGGTGACGGTGCTTGACTTACGAAGAGAAGAAGGCCTGGTTGAGAAGGTATCAGCAAGCGAAGCGGCTCGAACAGCTGCGGCTGGATGAGCTGGACACGCTGAAAACAGACGCTTCCAACATGACCCAGTGCCTTTCCGCTGTGCCGGGCGGCGGAGGAGACGGCCAAACATTGCCCCGTGCAGTAGAACGCATCGACGAAGCCCGGGGCGCTTACAAAGCCCAGTGTGAGGAAAGCACCCGCATTCGCAAAGAAATCATCTTTGCGCTACAGCAGCTGGATGATGAGCTTGACTTCACGATTCTGTACCGGAGATATATCTGTGGGCACAAGTGGGAGCTGATCGCTGACCGGCTCTCCCTCGATGTCAGTTGGGTCCTCCGACGACACAAAAAAGCGGTGCAACTTCTGGACACAGACCCATGACGCACTAAAAAGCACTAGTTCAAGTGTGCTATACTCTATGCTGCAAAGCCCAGCAGGAAAGGCATCCTTACTCCCTTCGTGCTGGCGGCCCGACCGGAGGTTTGTTTTCCTCCTCTTGATACGGATTTCTCCTTTTGCTGCTTAACAGCTTTTTTGCACCGGCCGGGCTTTTCCTGATTACAACTGCCGTTCTGAGCATCCGCTCAGGGCGGCTTTTTTGTACCCTGACGACGAGAGAGGTGGTGAGGATGACCGACAAGCAGGCGCGGTTCTGTGAAGAATATATGATCGACCTGAACGCGACCCAGGCGGCCATCCGTGCCGGATACTCCCCAAAGACGGCCAACGAGCAGGCGGCACGGCTGTTAGCGAATGTTAGTATCCAGAACCGCATCGCACAGCTTCAGGCCGAGCAGAGCCGCCGCACCGGCGTGTCCGCTGACCGAGTAGTGCGGGAGCTGGCCAAGGTGGCGTTCGTCAACGCGGGCGACCTCATCGATGCTAGGACGGCTTCCCTGAAAAGCGATGCCGCACCGGACGATCTGGCTGCTGTGCAGTCGGTCAAGGTCAAGACCTTCGGAGAGGACGGTCTGGAGCAGGAGGTCAAGCTGGCCGACAAGTTGAAAGCCCTGGATCTGTTGGGGCGGCACCTGGGAATGTTCAACGGCGTGTCCGGCGATGCCTCTGATCAGCTGGCCGAGGCCCGCAAGATCCTGGGAGGAGTAGACAGTGTTATCGACTAAGCAGAAAGAATATCTTGCTTCCTGTTCACACAGGTGGAACCTGAAAGTTGGGGCTACCGGTTCCGGCAAGAGCTGGCTGGACTATGCCGTGGTCATTCCACAGCGCCTTCTGGCTCTGCGGGGTGAGGGCGCAGCGGTAATGCTGGGCAACACACAAGGCACCATCAGCCGGAACATTCTTGACCCCATGCGTGAGCTCTGGGGCAAGGCTCTTGTGGGAACCATCAGCAGCGACAACACTGCCCGGCTGTTTGGCCGCCGGGTGCACATTTTGGGCGCGGACAGCAAAAAGCATGTTGCCCGCATTCAGGGCATGACCATCGAGTACGGTTACGGCGATGAGATGACCACCTGGGATGAAGATGTGTTCCAGATGCTCAAGACCCGTCTGCGCTGCCCCCATTCCCACTTTGACGGAACGGCAAACCCGGACAGCCAGGAGCATTTCCTCAAAAAGTTCATCGATGACCCCGAGGTGGACATCTTCTGCCAGACCTCCACCATCGACGACAACCCCTTTCTCCCGCAGGAGTTCGTGGAGCACCTGAAGCACGAGCTGGCCGGGACTGTCTATTACGACCGCTTCATTTTGGGCAACTGGTGCAACGCGTCTGGTTTGATCTATCCCTTCTTTTCGCTCTGCCCGGATCCTTATCTCTTCCACGGTAGCGCGGCAGGTGTGGACGGACGGTTCTATGTGTCCATCGACTACGGCACCCACAACCCCTGTTCCATGGGCCTGTGGGTTATACATGAAGGAAGGGCCCTGCGTATCAGGGAGAGTTACTTCGACAGCCGCAAACAGCGGGTGCAGCGCACCGACGAGGAGCACTACGCCGAGCTGGAGCGGCTCACAAAGGGCTATTACATTCAGGCCGTGTGCGTAGACCCGTCTGCCGCATCTTTTATCGAGACCATCCGGCGGCACGGCAGGTATCAGGTCATCCCCGCAGACAACGATGTTCTGAACGGCATCCGCTGCGTGGCTTCCCTGATGCAGGCCGGACTTGTCCGGATCCATGAAAGCTGCACCGATTCCCGCCGGGAGTTCGGCCTGTACTTGTGGGACGACAAAGCCAAAGAGGACAGGGTCGTTAAAGAGAACGACCACGCCATGGATGATATCCGCTATTTCTGTTACACGATATTCGCCCCGCTCATCCGCTGGGCAGATTGGAGAGCCAAGTAATGTTTGACAAGCTGCTTTCGTGGCTGCGGGAGAAGGCCCGGCTTTGGTTCGGGGAGGACACTCCCATCAACGTCAGCGTGTCTGCCCCCATGGAGAGTGCCATCACCCTCTGGGCGCAGATGTATGATACCGGCGGCCCATGGTGCCACGGCGGCAAAGACCCGCTGCACAGTCTGGGTCTGCCGCAGAGTATTGCTGCCGAGCTGGCCCGGCTGACCACGTTGGAAATGGAATGTCTAGTCTCCGGCAGTGCCCGGGCAGACAGCATCAATGAACTGCTCAAGCCCTTTATTGCCGACCTGCGCATTCCCGTGGAGTATGGCTGCGCCCTGGGCGGGGTGCTGTTCCGGCCCTATCTCGACCCTGCTGGCCACATCCAGATCGATGTGGTGCAGGGGGATTGCTTCTGTCCCACTCGCTTTGACAGCTCCGGACGTATGACCGGGGCTATTTTTTACGATCATCTGGTGCGGGGCGGCCGCATCTACACCCGGCTGGAAAACCACGAGTTTTCCAGCGGAAAGTATACCGTCACCGTCAAGGCGTTCCGTTCCATGACAAGCGCTGATATCGGCGTTGAAGTCCCCCTGACTGACGTTGCCGAGTGGGCTGCACTGGCCCCGCATACGGAGTTCACTGGCGTAGACAGGCCGCTGTGGGGATACTTCAAGACCCCCAAGGGCAACGCCGCTGACCGGCACTCCCCGCTGGGTGTCAGCGTGTATGCCCCGGCAGTGGACATCATCCGGGATGCAGATGAACAGTATGGTGCACTGCTCTGGGAGTACAACGGCGGCCAGCTGGCCCTCGATGTAGACCAGACTGCCCTGCACCCGGGTCCTGACGGTAGTTCCACGATGCCTCTGCGGGAACAGCGGCTCTACCGCAACTGGATCAATGGCAGCGTCTCCGGCGGTCGGAACCTTTACGAGGTGTTTGCCCCAACCCTGCGGGATGAGAGCTACCGCAAAGGGCTGGATTCCATGCTCAAGCGTATCGAATTTCAGTGCGGCCTTGCCTACGGTACCCTGTCTGACCCGCAGAACGTGGACAAGACCGCCGAGGAGATCCGCTCCAGCAAGCAGCGCAGCTATACCACCGTCAAAGACCTGCAACGGGCCCTCGGCACAGCCATCACTGATCTGGTCTATGCCGTGAACATCCTGCTGGATGCCGCATGGCGCAGCGGCGCGGCGGTTCCCCTGCCGGGCGAGTGCAATGTAACCTTCGATTTCGATGATTCCATCATCTCAGACCCCAAGGAGCGCAAGCAGATGTTCTGGGGATACGTTACCGCCGGGAAGTTCCCGTTCTGGCGGTATCTGGTGGAGTTCGAGGGATACAGCGAGGCAGATGCAAAGGCCATTGCCGCCGAAGCTGATGCCGAGAACCGGACCGATGACGTTCTCACCTTCGGCGGGGGTGTCTGATGCTGGCCCCGGACTACCTCGACCACGCACCCGACCGGCTGGTGCTTTTATTTCAGCAGGTCGAGGATGATATCCTGCGGGACGTGGCCCGGCGCATCTCCAAAATGGAAGCCCTGACCCCCACGGCAAACTGGCAGCTGTGGCGGTATGAGCAGACCGAAGCCCTCCGGCAGGACGTGGTAAAGAAGCTGGCCCGCTACACCGGCAAGAGCGAAGCCGAGATCCGGCGACTCATGCAGGAAGCGGCCACCCGGGCCATGGAAGCCGAGGACGAGATCTACTATCACTACGGCAGGGAGCCCACACCCTTTGCCGAGAATGAGACCCTGCAGGCCCTGCTCAACGCCGGCTACCAGCAGACCGCCGGAACCTTTCACAACCTGACCGCCACCACGGCCAACACCGTCAGCGGCCAGTTTGAAGCCGCTCTCGACCGTGCCCATCTCAAGGTGAGCAGCGGCGCGTTCGACTACAAGAGCGCCGTCAAGAGTGCGGTGGACAGTCTGGCCGACACCATGAAGTACGTCACCTACCCCACCGGCCACACCGACACGCTGGAAGTGGCCGCCCGCCGGGCGGTGTTCACCGGGGTCAACCAGACCGGTGCAAAGCTGCAGGTGGCCCGGGCCGATGAGATGGGAGTGGAGTTCTTCGAGACCACGGCCCACGGCGGGGCCCGTCCTTCCCACGCCGAGTGGCAGGGCAGGCAGTTCCACCGGGGCGGCGCTGTGGACTACATGGGCAGGCATTACCCGGACTTCGAGGCCGCCACCGGCTACGGCACCGGCGCAGGGCTTTGCGGCTGGAACTGCCGCCACACCTTCTTTGCCATCTTCCCGGGGCTGGGTGCACCGCCTGCAGGGACGCAGGAGAGCCTGGAAGCCCTCAACGCCCGGGATATCGAGTACAACGGCCAGAAATACACTCGGTACGAGATCAGCCAGATGCAGCGGGCCAGGGAACGCGCCGTGCGCAAGTACAAGCGCCGCTATCTGGCCGAGGATGCCGCCGGGGCCGACACCACCGCCAGCGCCGTGAAGCTCCGGCAGGCCCGTCAGGAGCTGGCCGAGTTTATCACCGCCACCGGCAGCAGGGCCGACAGCGCCCGCACCAGCGTGGCAGGGTTCGGCAGGAGTGAGGCGGGCAAGGCAACGTGGGCGGCGAAGAAGGCAGAGCCACGCGGCATTCTTCAAAAACTCAATTTTTCAGATAGCGTTTCACAGTCTGAGCGTGAAGGCATTGAAAAAGAGCTTTCCGTCATTCCTCAATGGCAGCGCGATAAGGCTGAAAGCATCATCAACAAGGTCGTAATGACAGAGAAAGATGCCGCTGGAAGCGGCTATTATTATCCAGACAAAACGCTTTATCTTCACCCTGAGCGCAAAAGCGGTGATGTTATTCACGAGTATGGCCACGCATTGGAGATTTCCCTCGACCTGCGGCACAACTCCAAATACATCAGCATCCGGAAATCCGGGATTGATGTTGAAGATTTTTCTAAAATCGTGTATGATGATAGTACCTATACACAAGCGATTTATCTTCTTCAGAACAGCAAATTCATTTCTGAGTATCAGGGACGGCTATATGAATCTCCCACGGATGGAATTTTTAAAGCCGGAACGATGCAGATCAATGAAGATATGCTGAAGGAATATTTCAGTGAAGGGTATCGCGCTTTTTATCAGGAGCCCTCTGCCCTGAAAGAGAAAGACCCGCAGCTCTATCATTTTATCGAGGGATTGAAAGATGACAAAAAGTGAAGTGCTTCTGCTTGATGAACCCTCTGCAATCTGGAACGAAATGCAAAAGAATCCGGCATTGCGAACAGATGGAGATGTCTGGCTGCACATGACCCGCCTGTCAGCCAAGCAAGACCGACAGTGGTCTCGGAAAGCGTATGGCGACCCGGAAGCGTATCTGTATATGGACTTAAACAAAAAGAAGTGAGGTGTCATCATGGAAGATTTTCGTGTCATCTACCGCATTTTGAAGCATTTGCAGCAAAGCATGGACTTTGAGGAGTTCGATTGCGCTGGTTTTACTGCCGAGCGCTTCGGTACGAATCTGAACCGGTTTCAGGCACTTTTGATTCAGCTGCAGAAGGCAGGTTACATTGAGGGCCTGAACATCGTTCGCTATATTCGCCAGCCGGAGCGCATCGAGCCGCCCATGGAACCTCATATCACCTTGCAGGGGCTTGAATATCTTCAGGAAAACAGTCTGATGAAAAAGGCCGCCGCATTTGCAAAGGGTGTTAAGGAAATCGTCCCCGGCATCTGACAACCAAATACCGAAAGCGTCTTTGCTCGTTTGAGCAGGGGCGCTTTTTTCATGCCGTCTTAGCTCATTCTGGCAGAGCGCCGGTCTCCAAAACCGGAAGCGGGAGGTTCGATGCCTCCAGACGGTGCCATCGCAGAGGGCAGTGCGTACCCTGCCCGGGATCCATGCGGAAGGCGAACCGCGTTACAAAAACCGAACGGATTCATTCGACAAACATTGACCAGAAAGGAGCACTTAACATTGAAACGTGAAGATGTGAGTAAGATCATCCCCGGCATCACGCAGGAACAGCTGGACAGCATTATGAACCTGCACGGTGCTGACATCACGGCAAAGGCCAACGAGATCACGACCCTCAAGGCCGAAAAGACCACCCTGACCGAGCAGCTGAACACTGCAAACGGCAAACTGGAGGGCTACGACCCCGAGTGGAAGGCTAAGGCAGAACAGGCCAAGACCGACGCTGCCAGCCAGGTGGCCGCCCTCGAAAAGGGCTATGCGCTGGAACGCAAGGCCGCCGGGCTCAAATTTTCCAGCGAAAGCGCCCGCAAGGCTTTCCTTGCCGAGGCCAAGGCGCAGAACTTCGCTATGAAAGACGGCGAAATTCTGGGTTTTGACGATTATGTCAAGACTTTCAAGGCCGCAGACCCCAGCGCCATTCTGCCGGACGGCGGTATGGTACAGTTTTCTACATCCGCACCGGGCGGCAACCGCCAGCCCGCAAACGCACATGAGGCCGCAAATGCTGCATTCCGCGCAGCGTTCGGCCAGAAAGGTTGATTATTATGGCTATTGATGCAATCGCCCGCAATAAGGCTGAGGCCCTGATCCGGGAGCAGCTGGTAAACACCATCCAGCAGGATGTGCCCAAGAGCTCCATCGTGATGCAGCTTGGCACCCGCCTTGCCAACATGACTTCCAACCAGACCAAGATCCCCGTGCTGTCCATGCTGCCTCTGGCATACTGGGTCAACGGTGACACCGGCATGAAAAAAACCAGCAAGCAGGAATGGGACAACGTCTACATGACCGCCGCAGAGCTGGCTGTCATCGTTCCTGTGCCCGAGGCCGTTCTGGCAGATTCCTCCTTTGACATCATGGGCGAGGTACAGCCCCGCGTCCGTGAGGCCATGGGCGCAAAGATCGACAACGCTATCCTGTTTGGCGGTGACCGTCCCACCGAGTGGACGACCGACGTGCTGACCCTTGCCGCAAAGAACAAGGTCACCGGCCCCATCGACTACACCAAGCTGCTGGGCAAGGATGGTCTGTTCTCCAAGGTCGAAGCCGGCGGCTTCGGCGTTGATGCCGTGGTGGGCGACCTGACCGCCAAGGCAGAGCTGCGCGGCCTGCTGGATACCAATGGCCGCCCGCTGTTCCGCTCCGATATGCAGGGCGCAACCACCTACGCACTGGACGGCGCACCCATGTACTTCCCCGAGAACGGCGGCTTCGACGCTTCCAAGGCCCGGCTGATCGCAGGCAACTTCAAGAAGCTGGTGTACTCCATCCGTCAGGATGTCACCGTGAAGCTGCTGGATCAGGGCGTGATTCAGGACCCCTCCACTAAGGAGATCGTCTACAACCTGGCCCAGCAGGATATGGTAGCCCTGCGCGTTGTGATGCGCATGGGCTGGGCACTGCCCAACCCCGCCACCCGCATGAACGCAGACCGCACCAAGGTTCCGTTCGCATTCCTGACCGCTGCGGCTGTCGCAGCATAAGGAGGCCGCCATGCTTTACTGCACCTACGAACAGTACCGGGAAGCGGGCGGCACGCTGGACGAGGCCGTCTTTGACACGCTGTGCGCCCGGGCTTCCCGACTCATCGACCGGCACACCTTTGGCCGGGCAGAGTCCCACGCCGGGGCCTGTGCCGGGTGCGCCGCCCTGCTGGCCGATGCCTGCGTCCAGATCGTCGATGCCATGAGCGCCGCACAGAGTGCCTGTGCCGTGCCCGGGGCTTCCAGTGTGTCCAACGATGGCTACTCTGTCACCTTCGCCAGCGGGGCGCTTTCTGAGCGGCTTGCAGCGGAAGCGCAGAGCATCCTCTCCAACGCGCTGGGCAGCGACCCCCACGGCCTGCTGTATCGGGGGTGTTTCTGATGCAGTGCAGCGTTACCGTTGTGAACCTCATCCACGACACCGCCACTGAGAACGACCGGCCTGTCTGCCACGTCATCCCCGGGTGCAGCTGGCGGGAGAAGCTGGACACCTCCGGCGGCGACCCCCAGCGGACGGTGCACATCCGGCTGCCCCCTGCCGCCGGGTATCTGCCCTATTTCCAGTGGGCAAAGCTCCCGCCCGGGGAAAAGGCGGCACACTGGACGCTCAAGCGGGGCGGCAAGCTCATCTGCGGCGCTGTCCGCAGCCTGACCGAGGCCGAGTATGCCGCCCTCGAAAAAACACACATCTGCTGCACGGTGGCGGCGGTCTCCGACAACCGGGAACCGCTGCTGCCGCATTTTCATGTAGAGGGGAGCTGAGAAAATGAGTGCACCCGTTATTGACCTGAAGCTCAGGTTCCGGCCCGGCTTTCAGGCCGAGATGGACAAAGGCTTTCAGAAGGTCCAGTATGCGTTCTCCCAGCAGGTGGCCAAAGCTGTGGACCCTTATGTGCCCTTCGATACCGGCACGCTGAAGAACAGCGTCAACCAGGCATCTGACTTCAAGGGCGGAAAGCTGGTCTATAACACCCCGTATGCCCGGCGGCAGTATTACCTGCACACGCAGGGACAGGGGCTGCATGGGGAAAACCACCTGCGCGGCTCCTACTGGGGCCAGCGGGCCATTGCTGACCACAAAGACGAACTGGTCCAGTTCGCCAAAAATGCCGCCAGAAAAGAGCTGGGAGGTGGAACGTAATGCCCAAAGCGTCCATTACGGCCCTGCGGGACTGGCTCAAGACCTGCCCGCTCATCGCTGAGGAACAGGATGCCACCGGTGCGGCCTTCCGCCTTGCCGGACTGGAAGAGGAAGCCACCGCTTTTTCCATTGAGGACAGCCCCACCGACCCCATTGTGGAGAGTTACATCTCCGGGCGGGATCTGGCGAAGAACTACCTCTTCCTGTCCAGACGGGAGTTCGGGGAGACCGATGTGCTCACAATTGAGAACAGCGGCTTCTTTGAACAGCTGGCCGACTGGGTAATGGAACAAAATGACTGCGGCATCCTGCCTGATCTGAGCAAATGCGGGCACGGCAAGGAAGCCCAGAGCATTGAAGTCACTTCCACCGGCTACATCGTCACCGACGGCTCCGGAAGCTGCAAAATGCAGATGCAGCTCCGGCTCGTCTACTATCAACCCAAACTTTGAAAGGAGACCATCCTATGACTGTTTCCGAAACCCTGACCGCGCTCAAGACCAAGAAGGGCATCGTGCCCAGCGCGGACTACACCGGCACCGAAAAGGCCGATGATTTCATCTTTGCGATCCAGACTGATGCCTCCACCCAGACCAAGGAGAGCGACTGGATCGTGTTTGCAGAGCGTGTCAAGGAGCACTCCGGTGCCCTGAACGCTTCCACCGAGGACACGCCCTATATCCGCGCAGGCACTGTCACCGAGAAGGGCGAGACCCAGCGCACCTTCTCCCTGAACGGCAACCGCTGCGTGGGCGACCCCGCGCAGGATTTCCTGCTCTCCCACAAGGTCAAGTTTGGCTCCGGCACTGATGTGGTGTTCCCCTATATCTACTTCAGCGCAAAGACCGGCAAGGGCGAGAAGGGCGAAGCCGCCTTTATTGTCACTGCCGATGCAAGCGGCTCCGCCAGCAACTCCGCAGGTTTTGCCTGCGACGTGAAGGGTGTTGGCGTTCCGGCTGAGTTCAACTACCTGACTGTGGCCGCAGCAGGCTGACCCCCGATTTTCAATGATTCATACAGCCCTCGTTCCCGGTGAACGGGGGCCCTTTTTGTAACAAGGAGGACTTCTATGATCATCAACGGCATTGAATTTGATTTTTCCACCCTGAACGCCACCGACGTGGATCGGATGCTGGCTGCGCAGACCCGGCAGCAGGAACGTGCCCGGACGGAGGGCAGCCGCTACACTCCCGAGAGTGACTACCCTGCCTGGCTGCGCTTCCAGTGCCGCATCTTCATGGACTATCTGGACGAGGTTCTGGGCGAGAGCGCTTCCGAAAAACTGGGGCTGGACGGCAACAACTTCAACGCCTGCCTGACGGTCAGCAAGGCCTTTGCCGAGGCCATGGCCGCAGAAAAGGCCAGTGCCAGCGCGCTGATCCACCCCGCCGAGGAGCGGGCACAGGTTTCGGCAGCACAGGTTTCGGCAGCACAGGCCATCCCTGCCCCCATGAACCGTGAGCAGCGCCGGGCCGCAGTCAAGGCACATCCCGCCGTGGTGGATTTCCGGGCACAGGAAGCGGCAAAGGCCGCCCGTCGTGCCCAGCTGAGGGCAGAGCTTGAGGCACTGGACAATGCATGACCTGCTGACGGACACCCTGCCTACCGAGTGGGAGGGCCGCGCCATCGACCCTGACTTCCGACCCATGATCTGGCTGCTGATCCGCACCCGCCGTGTCAAGACCGACGAGGACAGCGCCCGTCTGATTGCATCGGCCATCCCGCTCTTCTTTGTGGAGCCGATCCCGGTGGCGCACTATCCGGAAGCCTTTGAATCTCTGGTGCGTTTCTGCCAGGGCGGTGGCCCCGAGGACGAGGAGCGCACCGGGACTGGCAGCAGCGACCCGCAGGACGAGCCTGTGCTGGACTACCGGTGCGATGCCGACTATATCGTGGGGGCCTTTCAGCAGGCCTACGGCATCGACCTGACCACCGACAAAGTGCACTGGTGGCGCTTCAAAGCACTGCTGCACGCCCTGCCGCCGGAAACTCCGCTGGGCAAGATCGTGGAGATCCGGGGCAAGGACACCTCCGGCATGGACAGAGCCGACCGGGACTACTACGAGACCCTGAAAGAGCGCTTTGCCCTGCCGGATGGGCTGAAGGGGGTGAAGCGGAACGAGACCCTGCAAGAGCACGAGGACGCTTTCCTCGACCGCTTCGGCTGATTCCCGCGCCCCGGTGCCCTGCCCCTTCTGCGGCAGAGCGCTGCCCGTGTGGGCGGCTCCCGAAGCCTGTGCCCACGGTTTGTGGGTAAAATGCAAAAACCCCGCATGCAAGCGGGAGGTAGAAATCAAGTTATAGCAGCCTGTGCCCCTGTGCCCGCGCTCCGAATGAGAGGTGGACACAGTGGCATTTGATTTTAGCGTTACCGGCAACACCAAGTTGGACACCAGCGGCTTCACGCAGGGTGTCAGCAGCATGACCGTCGCCGCCGGAACGCTGATCGCAGACCTGGTAAAGACGGCCAGCAGCCAGCTGACGAATCTTGCCCAGAGCGCGATCCGGAACGGCTCCGTCTACGAGACATCACTTGCCAAAGTCGGGACCATCGCCGATCTTGGCAAGCTTTCGATCCAGAAGCTGGGCAGTCAGATCACGGACATGTCCAACACCATGGGCATTGCGGCCACGGATATTGCCGAGGCTACCTACCAGGCCATCAGCGCCGGGCAGGACACGGCCACCGCTGTGAAATTTGCAGGCCAGGCAGCGAAACTGGCAGTCGCCGGTTTTACCTCCACGACCTCTGCCGTGGATATCCTGACCACCGCGCTGAACGCCTACGGCCTGAGCGCTGACCAGGCAGACCACGTTTCAGACGTGCTGCTGACCACGCAGAACCTTGGCAAGACCAGCGTGGACGAGCTTTCGTCCAGCATGGGCCGTGTCATCCCGCTGGCTGCTGCTTACAACGTCAGCGTAGAAAACCTGTCCAGTGGTCTGGCCGTGATGACTGCAAACGGTATCGCCACTGCCGAGGCGACCACTTACACAAAATCCATGCTGAATGAGCTGGGCGACACCGGGTCCAGCGTCGGCAAGATTTTACAGCAGCAGACCGGCAAGAGCTTTGCCCAGCTGAGTGCTGACGGCAAGAGCCTGGGCGATGTGCTGCAAGTGCTGTATGACAGCGTGGGCGATGATGGCACCGCCTTTGCGGGGCTGTGGTCCAGCGTGGAAGCCGGTACCGGTGCTCTTTCGCTGGCATCGGGCGGCGCGGACAAATTCAACGGCGTGCTGGCCCAGATGGTGGACAGCGCCGGAGCAACCGACACCGCCTACCAGACCATGACGGACACCTTCCAGCACAGCATGGAAAGCCTCCAGACAACGGCAGAGAACCTGAGTATTGACCTGTTCGAGGCCATGGAGCCGGGCCTGATGGAGGCCGCCAACTGGGGCACCGACTGCCTGAATACCCTGACGAGCGCTCTGAATGAGAGCGGCCCGACGGCCATGCTGGACGCAGCCAGCGGAATTCTGGAAGACCTGACCGCTGGTGTTGTTCAGATGATCCCCGGACTGGCATCGGCAGCAACGCAGGTCATCACCAAGCTGGTGCAGTATCTGGCTGACCATCAGGACGAGATCTTCGATGCCGGCATCCAGCTGCTGGAACAGCTCATCATCGGCATCACCGACAACCTGCCCCAGCTCATCACCGCAGCGGCGGAGCTGATCGCCAAGTTCTCTGCCGCGCTGATCTCCCATCTGCCCGACCTTCTGAACTGCGGTGCGGCTCTTCTGACCACACTGGTAGACGGTATCATCCGCAGCATCGAGAACCTGGGCGAAGCCGCCCTCGCCTGCATCGCAAAGCTGACCGGCGTGTGGGACGGCAGCATGGATGAATGGGGCCACATCGGCGAGAACATCGTCAACGGCCTGCTGAACGGCATCACCGGGATGTGGGACACGCTGGTGTCCACAGTCAAGGGCAAAGTCAACGGCATGGTGAGCACCGTCAAGAACGTGCTGGGCATCCACTCGCCCTCGAAGGTGTTCACTGAGATCGGCGAAAACGTCACGCAGGGCCTTGTCAACGGCATCAACACCGGGGCTCCGGCGGCAGAGCAGGCCATCCAGAACATTGCCCAGACCCTCTCCACCAACGGGCCGGATTTTGCCACCGTAGGAGCTACCATCACGGAGCAGTTCCGCACCAAGCTGGACGAGGGGTGGGCGCAGATCCAGGCTGACATCCAGACGGATGCGCTGGGGGCCATCGAGACGCTGGCAACGGCCCTCAAGGATGGCGACCTCGAGAGCCTGGGCCTGTGGGCCGCTTCCTACTTCTGGCAGGCCTGCACCAAGGAGCAGCAGGCGCAGATCCAGAGCGTGGCCATGGGGGCGCTGAACCAGCTCGGTTCCGCCCTCTCCGGCGTGTTTGGGAACCTCGCCAATCTGGCCATGGGCCTGGTGGCGCAGTTCGTGCCCGCCGCAGCCAGCGCCACAGCCGGGCAGACTGCCCTGAACGTGGCCATGGATGCCAACCCCATCCTCTTTGTCATCTCCCTTATCGGGATGCTGGTGGGTGCCCTGCTGAACTTCTCCGGCAAAAACAAGGACGTGGCCAACGCTTTCCAGAATGTCTGGGCGGGCGTTGAGGACTTTATGAGCTACATCTTCGAGGGCCTGATGCGCATCGTGGCGGCGGGCATCGAGGGCTTTGTCATCCTCATCAACGGCCTCATTGGCATGTATAACTCCGTGGCGTGGCACTGGGGCGGCCATATGGATTACATCAGCAATCCAGCCTGGAACTTTGCCAACCAAATTGCCGCCGACCGCAAAGCCCGGCAGGCCGAGCGAAAAAAGCAGCAGGAAGCTGCCAACAACCCCAGCAGCTCCGGCACCTCCGCCAGCTCTCAGAAGGTCATCGAGAGCATGACCGACACCAGCAAGACCACCAATGCTGACGGCAGCACCGTGACCACCAAGGTGCTCACCGAGAAGCTGCAGGACGAGACCGGCAAGATCACCCAGCGGGTGACCAAGACCGTCACCGAGGCGGGTACCAAGCTGGTGGACGGCGTGGAGCGCTCCTACAAGACCGTGACCACCTATGTGGATGGCATCCAGACAAAGGTGGAGCGCAGTTTGGATGACATCGCTAAGACCACCACAGGCACAAAACCTGGCTCCACCACGCCGACAGCCCCCACCCCGGACAAAGACCTGACCGACGCTGTGGAGGCCAACACCGAGGCCCTGCTGGCCGCAAACAGCAAGTTGGCCGAGATGGTGCGGCAGGCCAACACGCTGGTGCTGTCTGACAACATGGCCATCAGCCGGTCTGTGGCCGCATCCGGCACGGCACAGGTGGCCGCAGCCGCCAACAACTACCACCGGGAGGGTGACACCAACATCATCCAAAATATCTACTCCAAGGCCCAGACGGCGGCAGACCTCCAGCGGGAAGCACGCTGGGAAGCCGACCGGGCCAAGGCCCAGAAACGATGAAAGGAGGGCACCGAGATGCCGTTCAGAAAAGACCATTTGCAGCTGGTCACGGATGCCGGGGCCACTCTCGACATCGGGTGGGCTTACGGCACGCCCTACTCCCTCGACCCCATCAATGGCGTAGACGTGGACGTGCAGACCGCACAGGGCGTGAACCAGGTGGGCGTGAGCGTGGAGCGCCAGAGCGTGGCCGGGGTGAGCCGTGAGCTCATCATCCACTGCCACAGCTCCCACGGCGATGCGGATGCGGAATTACTGCTGGAAAAGCTGCCCTATTTCACCAGCGGCACAATGTATCTCGTGGATAAATTCTTCTGCCGTTTTGTGCTTTCCAAGACCCCCTACACAAAGAGCATCCACCCCTACCCGGTGCTGGATTTCATGCTCTTCTGCCCGAAACCCTTCTGGTACGACTTGACTGCCCAGAGCTTCTGCATCAACGGCTTTGTGCCATCGTTCAGGCTGCCGGTGAATTACTCCAAGCCCCACCGTTTCGGCGTGCGCACCTCCGTCGGCTGGCTGAACGCGGTCAACCCCGGGGCACTGGCAGTGCCCTTCACGGCCACCCTCAAGAGCGACGGCGCTGTGGTCAACCCCACCGTGCTGAACATCGTCACCGGCCAGAGCATCCGCATCCTGACCACCCTGACCCCCGGGCAGGTCATCGAGATCTACCGCACCACCACCGACAAGCTGGCCGTCAAGCGGACAGAGAACGGCACGGAGGAGAACGTTTTCTCCCTGCTGGACGAGGACAGCGACCTGCTGGAGCTGGCCCCGGGAGACAACCTGCTCAAGGCCACCGCCGACAGCGGCGAGACCAGCCTGCAGGTGACAGTGCGCTTCTATCCCATGGTTTCGGGCATCCTGCCGGAGGTGATCTCGTGACACTGGACGTTTTGGATGAGCTGACCCTCGCCCGGCTGGGCCGGGTGGAGGTGTGGGTGAGCCTTTACTGGGACGAGCCCTACAACACCGAGGGTTCGTTCACGCTGGAAGTCAGACCCACCGAGGAGAACCTTTCCCTGCTCCGGGAGGGCCGCTGGCTGCGCCGCAGTGACAGCGACGTGCCCATGCGCATCTGCCACCGGAGCAACGAGAATCAGGACAGCAACTTAGTGGTCACCGGCTTCCCGGGGACGTGGATCTTCACCAAGCGGGCCGGTACCAGCATCGTGAAGAACGAGAACGCGGAACAGGCCATGCGCAGACTGGTCAGCGCAATGCAGCCATGGCCCAAGCTGGAGTTGGGTGCTGCTGTGGGCTTCGACACCACCTACACTGCACAGACCTCCGGCGGCAGCATCATGGACTACCTGATGACCATCGGCGCGGCTTGTGATCTGGGCTTCCGGGTGCGGCTCAGTGGTAAAAACGACCAGAAAAAACTACTGTTCGAGGTCTACCGGCCCACCGCTGATCCAAACAACAGGTTCAGCACAAAGTGGGGCAACCTGCAGCAGGCCGCGTGGGCCTTTGGTGACAGCGACTATGCCAACATTGCCATCGTCCAGGGCGCAGGCGAGGGCGAGAACCGGGCCACCGTCACCGTGGGCTTGACGGATGCCACCGGTGCCGACCGGCGGGAGCTTTACGTCGATGCCCGGGACGTGCAGCCGGACGAGGAAAAGGGTGAGACCAGCAAGAGCCAAGCCTACCTCGAGCGGCTCATGGCCCGGGGCACCAACAAATTGTTGGAACAGCTCCGCACCGGCTCCATTGAGCTGACCATCGATGCCGAGGGGCTCTCCCCCGGGGATGTGGCCCACTGCACCATCCCGGAGCTGGGCTACAAGGCCACCGTCCGGGTGGCCGATGTCATCACCCAAAGCCAGAGCGACAGCACCACCCGCACCGTGCGGCTGGGCACGCCGGTCTGGCGCAAGCTGTAAGGACTGTAAGGAGATGATCTTTTGAGCAAAATCGTTTTATACCCTGCAAACGGGTTCGACTTCGATGCCGCAGACGTGGCGGCCTACCTTGCGGGCCGCACCAGCGGCGTGTTCAGCGGAGCTGAGGACTTCCCGGTGACAGCCGCAGGCGGGCTGACGGTCACCGTGGGCGCGGGCCGTGGCTGGGTGCACCCCAGCCGATTCACCGGCTACTCCATCACCAAGCGGGAGGCCGACACCCTGACCATGCCGCTGGCCGACCCGTCTCTCCCCCGCATCGATCGAATCGTCATGCGCTATGATGCCGGTGCCAGAGCCGCCAGCCTGCAGGTGCTGCAGGGCACGGCATCCAGCACACCCACGGCCCCGGCCATCTCCCGCACCGAGCTGATCTACGACCTCTGCCTTGCCGAGATCACCCGCCCGGCAGGCTCCACCAGCATCACCACGGGCCAGATCACCGACACCCGGCTGGACGAGGCGCTCTGCGGCATCGTGCGGGACGGTGTGACCGGCATCCCCACCGACGAGCTGCTGGCCGCTGCCAAGGAACGCATCGGTGAGCTGGAGGAGAAAGCCACCACCAGTGCCGCTGCCGTCAAGGACAGCGCGGAGGCAGCCAAGAGCAGCGAGACCAAGTCCGCCGCCAGCGAGAAGAACGCCAAGGACAGCGAGACCAACGCCCAGCGGGCCCTGCAGGACACGGAGACGGAGCACACCGCCGCCTTGCAGGACATCGCAC
>ENA-OQLI01000690-OQLI01000690.1-human-gut-metagenome-genome-assembly--contig:-NODE-690-length-35631-cov-9.194485_pt1 | contig 35631 bp, 42 predicted proteins | sample MGYA00242805_ERZ504812 | MGnify/ENA primary metagenome ERZ504812 (study PRJEB26092, sample SAMD00036430) | human gut metagenome | host: Homo sapiens | study: EMG produced TPA metagenomics assembly of... | reverse complement strand
TGCTGATGTAACACAAATTCAAAATAGGCTTGCACGGCTTACCGATTTCTAAAGGCAGTATCAAGCTGCTCTTTCCGAAAAGATCAAAAGTATCAAAGTCTCTGCCCACCCTGCCGCACAGCGGATTGCGGAAAGCGAAAGCCGCATTTCCGCGCTGAAAGTTCAAAAACGGGAACTGCTGGAGGCCATCAACGCCGGAAAGACTGCCCTGCACACGGTCAATGAAGTTCTGGAAACGCTGGATAATGCCGAGGGCTGGAGCACATGGGACGTGATGGGTGGTGGTCTGGGGGTGGATCTCGCCAAGTATGCGGAACTGGACGATGCGCAGGAACAAATCGAACAGCTCCAAGTGGAACTGCGGCGGTTCAAAACTGAACTTTCCGATGTTGAAATCACCGCAGACCTTCAGGTTACGGTGGACAGCTTTTTGAAATTTGCGGATTTCTTCTTTGACGGCCTCTTTGCAGACTGGGCAGTTCTGGATCACATCAATCAGGCACAGAGCAGGGTGGAAAACACCAAGGGTCAAATCAAGCGAGTCCTCGCACTTCTGAAAAAGATGCGCGAAGATATTGACGTCCAAATCGCTGACGAAAAAGAAAAGCAGGAGCAGCTTGCGGTGGAAACTGAGCTGTAAGTTTGAAGAGTCCGCTTATGTGATATGATTCGATAAAACCGAATTTGCAGGAGGTGTTTCGATGAAAACAAGAAGGTTTGCTTTATGTCTGGCAACGGTTTTTCTGGTGGCGATTTATATCAATATCCAGAGAAGCCATACTTTCACCCTTTCAAACGATGAAGGCACCATAAAGACAGAACAAATACAGCCACTTTGGGGAACTGTAAAAGTGAGCGGTGATTGTGATACTGAGGTGGTCTTTACCGATGTAGAGACTGGAGAAAAATACAGAATCGGATATATTACACAGGGCGTAACGGAAAGAATCAAACTCGAAAGAGGCAAATAGTATAAGGTGGCGGGCGGAGGCAACCTTACACTGAATCCGGTAAACATTCGAGTCGAATAAATGTAAGTTCCTTGCGGGCAGCTATGAAAGCTGAAGCTGAGAAGAGAGTTTTGAATATTCACATATGAAGGAGTACAGTTCTATGAATTACGGATGGGCAACTGTTTTCACTTTAGCGGCATGGTTTGCAGGGCTTGTGATTGATGTAAATGTGCGGGTCGGCGACCTCGGTTTACGAACCGTGCTTCCCGTCATCGTGATGGGGTGCTGCGTTATGAAGTACATAAAGGGCAATAACAAATAATCTTATCTCGATACACTTTCCAGCGGGCAACCCCAAAACGGTTGCCCGCTATTTTTATACCCTAAAATCTGAAAAAGGAGGCCAAAATGCCAAACAAAACCGAAGAATATCTTGCCCTTGCCCAGCGCACGGCCAACGGCCTGACCCGCTACTGGGAAAGCTGGACGGACTATCTGACCACCGCATCCCGGCTGTACAAGTCCCCCTTTGCAGATCAACTCATGATCTACGCCCAGCGCCCGGATGCCACCGCCTGCGCCGACTTTGACATCTGGAACAACCGGATGAACCGCTATGTGCGCCGGGGTGCCAAGGGCATCGCCCTACTGGATGAATCCAGCGGATTTCCCCGCCTGCACTACGTTTTTGACGTAAGCGACACCGGGGTGCGCCGCAATTCTCGCGACCCTGACCTGTGGCAGTATAACGATGATCTGAAACAGCCTGTTTCGGATGCACTGACTGCCGCCTACGGCATCAGCCATGAAAGGTTCAGTCAACAGCTTGCCGATATTGCCGGGAAGCTGGTCGCAGATTATTGGGACAACAACAGCGAGGACATTCGCGCCATCGTTGACGGTTCGTTCCTGATGGACTATGATAGTACCGGGTTGGAAATGCAGTTCAAGTCCGCCGCCGCGATCAGCGTCACCTACACACTTCTGGAACGGTGCGGATTTGAACCGGATGGCTTTTTTGACAAAGACAGTTTTCAGGCTATCTATGATTTTTCCACCCCGGATACTGTCTATGCCCTCGGCGCAGCAGTCAGCGACATCAGCCGCGAAGTTCTGCGCACCGTGGAACGAGCAGTCAAAACGACCATCCGCCGCCGAAACAATGAAAGGAGCCAGCATGAATATGAGCAACAATCTGAGTTACACGCAGACCGGGGATTATCTTCTCCCGAACCTGACCCTGCATCAGCCGAAGACCCCGCTGGGCAAGTACGGCAGGATGCGCCTGAACTTCCTGAAGCAGCAGCACCCGGTGCTGTACCACACGATGCTCCTGAACGGGAGCCTGTACCCGACCCTGAACAAACTGGAGCAGACCGCAGCGGCAATGAAGGACCAGATGATGGCCGAACTGCTGGCGAAGAACCCGGCTCCGGACAAGGAGAAGAACCAGATGGCGTGGGTGCAGCACATGAACAGTCTGCGGGAGCAGGTCGAGGAAGTGATTCGGACGGAACTGATCTACAGTTAAGTTTTCTGGATGCAGTCATCCCCACCGAAACCCAGCAAATCGAACATATCGACCGAGCGGAGAGCGAAAAATCGCCCTCCGCTTTTGCTTTATCGCAGGCCGAGATTGAGAATGAACTGCGCGAGCATGGCTCCGGTGTGCAGGATGGCAAGTGGCGGATCATCGAACTGTATCAGACACAGCCTGACCGCAAACTCCGCGCTAAAGCATTGGCGAAAGAGTACGGCATCGGCGGACATTCGCAGGATTTTCTGGATGGCAGCAGCGGTTTTGTAAATCATGATGGAAAAGGACTTGAATTTGACCACTACCCGGATCATCAAAAGGTTACGTTAAGCTGGACACAGGTCGAGAAATACATCGACCTGATGATTCAGTCTGACCGCTACCTGACCGATAAGGAAAAAGAGCATCGTGCCGCCGTGCAGGAAGCGGAACGACAGCTCCCAATGCTGGATGGTGATGCCGCTGCCGAATACAATGCTCTGAAAGAGCAGTACCCCAATACCCTGATTGGCTTTGAACTGGGCGGATATTTTCTGTTCTATGACAAAGATGCAATCACTGTAAAGGAAGTTTTTCGTTCTAATTTGCTGTCACAGGAAAATGCGCTGGGAAAAGTCAAAGTGACCGGCTTTTTGCGCAGAGAGTGGGTAGCAAAATCGCAGAAGCTGTGGGCCGAGGGCAACAGCATCTATCTAGCCGGACAGGGCGGAGATGGTACCCACCATCAGACAAAATATCTGCGAGAGGAAGATTATCTGCCGATCGGCATCATCATCAAGCTAGATGGCCGGGATTTCCGTGTGGATCACGTCAACTTCATGTTCAAATCCGTCAGCTTGCAGGACATGGACTTGACCAACAGCGGACAGCCCATCTTCCGGGTTGAACGGTTGCCCAATATCCGGGAACTGTATGAACAGCAGCAGGATGAAATTATTGACGTTTCTCCTGAAAAGGCTGTTGATTACAAGGTCGGTGACGAAGTTGTTGTTGACCTTCCCACCCGAACCATCGAAGGCAAAATCGGCTATGTTGGCGAAACCGATGTGCGCATCGACACCAGCGCGCATGGGCAGTCGTGGGATAACGAGGTACTCAACAAGCAGCAATTCGAGGACGGTCTGCGGCGGGATGAACCTACACCTGATGAGGAACTGGACAAGTTGCCTATCTCTGTGGAGGTCAATGGCGAGTGGCAGACCTTTCCGGATGCTGCTGCCGCAGACGAAGCCCTGAACGCTGAACCGATGCCGGAAGCCGCAGGAAATTTTCACATCACGGATGATAATTTGGGTGTCGGAGGCCCCAAGCAGAAATTCGCCCGCAATATTGAAGCCATCCAGACCTTGCGCACTTTGGAGCAGGAGCATCGCGGTGCCACCGCCGAGGAGCAGCAGGTGCTTTCGCAGTATGTAGGCTGGGGCGGTCTTGCAGATGTCTTTGACCCCAACAAGGAAAACTGGTCTGCCGAGTACACCCAACTGAAAGGGTTGCTCACCGAAGAGGAGTATGCCGCCGCCCGCGCTTCCACTCTGAATGCCCACTATACCTCTCCGGTGGTAATTCGCGCCATCTATGATGCTGTGGAAAAGATGGGCTTCCAGTCTGGAAATATCTTGGAGCCTTCCATGGGTATTGGCAATTTTTTCGGTATGCTGCCCTCTGGCATGGCTGACAGCCGTCTGTATGGTGTGGAACTGGATTCCATCACCGGACACATCGCCCAAAAACTATATCCACAGGCCGACATTACGGTTGCTGGCTTTGAAACCACCGACCGCCGAGATTTTTACGACCTTGCCGTAGGTAATGTCCCTTTCGGTCAGTACAAAGTCAACGACAAGGCGTACAACAAACTGGGTTTTTCTATCCACAACTACTTTTTCGCCAAGACTATCGACCAGATCCGACCGGGCGGCGTGATTGCTTTCGTGACCAGCCGTTTCACGATGGACAGCAAAGACAGCAGTGCCCGCAAGTACATGGCGGAACGTGCTGATTTGCTGGGAGCCATCCGCTTACCCAACAACGCTTTTAAGGCAAATGCAAGCACCGAGGTTGTTTCGGATATCCTCTTTTTGCAGAAGCGTGACCGCCCTGCAGACATCGAACCTGCATGGGTGCAGCTGGGGCAGACCGAAGATGGCTTCAATATCAATCAGTATTTTGTAGACCATCCGGAAATGGTGCTGGGAAATTTGGAACTAGAAAGCACCCAGTACGGCCATGACCTGACCGTTGCACCAATCGAAGATGCAAACCTTGCAGACCAGCTTACCGAAGCGGTGCAGCACATCGAGGGCCAGTACACTGCGGTGGAGATTGCCGCTCCGGACGTTGCCGATGCGGAAGTGCAGCGCAAAACTCTGCCCGCAGACCCTACCGTGAAGAATTTCAGCTATACTGTGGTGGATGGTGAAATCTACTACCGCGAGAACTCCATCATGACACAGATTGAACTGTCCGACAACGCCAAAGGCCGTGTGGCTGGCATGGTGGAACTGCGGCAGATCGTCAACGAGTTGATCGACCAGCAGTTGAATGACTTCCCGGACGAGGATATCAAGGCATCGCAGGCAAAGCTGAATTATGCCTACGATGCGTTTACTGCAAAATACGGTCTGATCAACGACAAGAAAAATGCCCGCCTGTTCGATGATGACAGCTCCTATTATCTGCTCTGCTCGCTGGAGAATCTGGACGAGAATAAAAATCTCAAATCTAAGGCAGATATGTTCACCAAGCGGACGATTCGCCCAGAACGTATTGTCACCAGCGTGGATACCCCCAGCGAAGCACTGGCGGTATCCATTGGCGAGCATGGCAAGGTTGACCTGCCCTACATGGCCGACCTGCTGGGTACTCCCGGCAACTACGAGCGCATCACCACTGAACTGTCCGGTGTGATCTTCAAAGAGCCTGCCGCTGATGCAGACGACCCGGAAGCTGGTTGGCAGACTGCGGACGAATACCTTTCCGGCAATGTGCGCGATAAGCTTCGCATGGCACAGCTTGCTGCAGAAAGCCACCCGGAGTTCAGGGTCAATGTTGAAGCTCTGGAAAGAGCCCAGCCCAAAGATCTGGAAGCCTCTGAAATTGATGTGCGTTTGGGTGCCACATGGCTTGACCCCTCCATCGTGCAGCAGTTCATGATGGAAACTTTTCAGCCACCCTATCGCATCCGCTACAACAACGCCATCACCGTCCGTTACTCTCCTTATACTTCCGAATGGCGGATCAGCAATAAATCTGCTACTGGCTACGGTGACATTATGGCCACCGAAACCTACGGCACCCGCCGGGCCAACGCCTATAAAATTCTGGAGGACACCCTGAACCTGCGCGACAGCCGCGTCTACGATACCATTGAGGAGAATGGCAAGGAAAAACGTGTGCTGAATCAGAACGAGACCACCCTCGCCCAGCAGAAACAGCAGGCTATCAAGGACGCTTTTGCTGGCTGGGTTTGGAAAGACCCACAGCGGCGAGCCTTACTGGTAAAGAAGTACAATGAGCTTTTTAACAGCACCCGGCCCCGCGAGTATGATGGAAGTCACATTCATTTTGTGGGCATGAACCCGGAAATCAATCTGCGAGAACATCAGCGCAATGCGGTTGCCCATGTGCTGTATGGGCACAACACTCTTTTGGCGCACGAAGTCGGTGCCGGCAAGAGTTTTGAGATGGCGGCTTCCGCTATGGAACTGAAACGGTTGGGTTTATGCCAGAAAAGCCTTTTTGCGGTGCCGAACCATTTGACGGAGCAATGGGCCAGCGAGTTTTTACGCCTGTACCCCAATGCAAAACTATTGGTCACCAGCAAGAAAGATTTTGAACCCGCCAACCGCAAAAAATTCTGTGCAAGAATTGCGACCGGCGACTATGATGCGGTCATTATCGGACACTCCCAGTTTGAGAAAATCCCGCTGTCTGCAGAGCGGCAGGAGCGGCTGATTCAAGAACAGATGGATGAAATCGAGGAGGCCATCGAGGAAGCAAAAGAGCAGGCTGGCGAGCATTTTACTGTAAAGCAGCTGGAAAAGCTGCGCAAGACCCTGAAACAGAAGTTGGAGAAGCTGCAGGCCACCGACCGCAAAGATGATGTGGTCACATTTGAACAATTGGGCGTAGACAGGTTGTTTGTAGACGAGAGCCAAAATTACAAGAACTTGTTCTTATATACGAAGATGCGGAATGTGGCAGGCCTGAGCACATCCGAAGCGCAAAAATCTTCTGATATGTTTGGGAAATGCCGCTACCTCGATGAGATTACCGGAGGGCGCGGCGTGATTTTTGCAACCGGTACGCCGATCAGCAATTCCATGACGGAAATGTACACCCTGATGCGTTACCTCCAATACAACACTTTGCAGCAGAAAGGGCTGACCCATTTTGACGCATGGGCATCGACTTTTGGTGAAACTACTACCGCCATCGAACTTGCCCCGGAGGGCTATACTTAATCAGGACAATAAAATTGATTGTCCTAAATTGAAAGATTCCATAAGAAAGGAGGTAGAACAAATGCCTAAAGAACCCAAAATCACCGCACTCTATGAGCGTTTGTCAAGAGATGATGATCTTGCTGGTGAATCGAATTCCATCACCAACCAAAAGAAATATCTGGAAGATTACGCCCAAAAGAACAGTTTTAAGAACATCCGCCATTTTACAGATGATGGCTTTTCAGGTGTGAATTTCAATCGTCCCGGCTTTCAATCGCTGATAAAAGAAGTAGAAGCAGGAAATGTTGAAACGCTGATTGTTAAGGACATGAGCCGCTTGGGCCGAAATTATCTGCAGGTCGGTTTTTATACGGAAGTTCTGTTCCCGCAGAAAAATGTCAGATTCCTTGCAATCAACAACAGCATCGACAGCGACAATGCTTCAGACAATGATTTTGCTCCGTTTTTGAATATTATGAACGAATGGTATGCCAAAGACACGAGCAATAAAATCAAGGCTGTGTTCGATGCCCGGATGAAAGATGGAAAACGTTGCAGCGGCTCTATTCCGTATGGATATAACCGTTTGCCAAACGACAAGCAGACACTTGTTGTTGATCCGGTGGCATCCGAAGTCGTAAAGCGCATTTTTCTTCTTGCGAACGAAGGAAAAAGCCCACGGACAATCGCAGAACTGTTGACAGAGGAAAAAGTCCTGATTCCTGCTGCATACGCAAAGAAATATCACCCGGAGCAGTACAATGGGACAAAGTTCTCCAATCCGTACCTGTGGGGCACCTCCTCCGTAAGAACAATTTTAGGTCGGCAGGAATATCTGGGACACACTGTTTTACGAAAATCTGTAAGCACAAATTTCAAACTTCACAAGAGAAAAGAAACAGATGAAGATGAACAGTACGTTTTCCAGAACACGCATGAACCGATTATATCGCAAGAACTTTGGGATAGTGTTCAGAAACGCAGATGCCGAGTGAATCGTGCTTCTGCTTGGGGAACGCACACCAACCGTTTAAGCGGGTATCTGTATTGTGCCGACTGCGGCAGAAGATTGACCTTGCAAACGCACTACAGTAAAAAAGATGGGTCTACTCAATATTCTTATCGTTGTGGTGGATATGCAAGTCAGGTGAATAGCTGTACTGCCCATTCAATCAGTGCCGATAACGTTGAAGCCCTGATATTGGCATCGGTCAAACGCTTTTCGAGATTTGTTCTAAAAGATGAAGAAACCTTCGCTTTGGAACTGCAATCGCTTTGGAAAGAGAAACGTGAAGAAAAGCCGAAGCAGAACCAATCGGAATTGAAACGTTGTCAAAAACGCTATGATGAGCTTTCTGCCCTTATTCGTAGTCTGTACGAAAATCTTATGTCTGGACTGTTGCCCGAACGACAGTACAAGCAGCTGATGGCACAGTATGATAACGAGCAGGCAGAATTGGAATCGAAAATGGAAACGATGAAATCTGAAATTGCCGAAGATAAATCAAGTTCTGCTGATATTCAGAATTTTATTTCGCTGATTCGCAAGTGCAAAAATCCAACGGAAATCTCCGATTCAATGCTTAACGAACTTGTCGATAAGATCGTTGTTTATGAAGCCGAGGGTACAGGCAATGCCCGCACACAAAAGGTTGATATTTATTTCAACTATGTCGGTCAAGTCGATATTGCTTATACCGAGGAAGAACTTGCCGAACTGAAAGCGCAGAAGGAGCAGGAAGAACGGCAGCGCATGGAAAAACAGCGCAAACGTGAAAAAGCCTACCGAGAAAAGCGAAAGGCAAAGAAAATCGCTGAAAACGGTGGCGAGATTATTAAAACCAAAACGTGTCCGCACTGCGGGAAGATGTTTACACCTACGAGCAACCGACAGCTTTTCTGCTCAAGGGAATGCTGGAATCAGGCAAGACTGGAGCAAAAGAAAGCGGGTAGAGAAGCCGAGAGAGGAACTCACTACTACCGGCAGCGCACCTGTGCCGTGTGCGGTCAATCCTACTGGCCTACACACAGCCAGCAGGAATTTTGTTCCGATGAGTGCAGAAGAATCAACCACAACAAGAAAACCTTGGAATTCTATCACAAGAAAAAAGGAAATCTAAAACCTGACCCAGAAGCAGTCCCAACGCCGAAACCAAAGGAGGATAATGCAGCATGACTACCATGAAAAATTCCATCCATGACAACGCTAACGGTCTGGACTACACCCTTGTCAATGACCACTATCTGCCGAATCTGACCGCAGCAGCCCCGGCAGAGCAGCACCCCACCGGGCGGTGGGGCCGCTTACATAAAAGGTATCAGAAAGAACATCATCCCATCCGGTACAATCAACTGCTCCTGTCCGGGGAGCTGGGTAGCTACCTTGCCAAGCTGGACAAACAGGCCGAAGAACAGCTTGCCCTAATCATCCGGCAGATGCAGGAAGCCGAGGGCGTGACCGAAGCCTTGAAAGCCGAAAATCAACTGGAATGGGTGCGCCGGATGAACAGCATCCGCAACCGTGCCGAGGAAATCATCCAGAAAGAACTGATCTTTATCTAAGGAGGTGCCCACGATGGCTGTGCTGAAATGGATGCTAAAACTTGCCCTTCTCCCGCTGCTTCTGCTGCTGATTCTGGCGCAGTGGGTGGGCATCTTCCTCACGACCTTCTCCACGATCCTGACGAATCTGCTGGCGGGACTGTTCTTTTTCGTGGCGCTTGCAAGCTGGGTCATGAAGCTGGCAGACGGCGGCGAAGTCCTGAAAATGCTGATTACCGCATTTGTGGTTTTCGTCCTGCCTTACATAGCGATAGCTGCTATCGCCAAAATCTCCTTTTTCGCTGATGAACTCCGAGATTTTCTCCAATCCTGAGTTCAAGACCGCCCTGCACAACGCACGGCGGTCTTTTTGCTACATCGGGTCTGCACAGGGCAGGCCCTTTTTTAATACGGAGGAACAAGCCTATGAAACTGACGTTTGAAGAAAAGAAGCTGCTCTACACCTATGGCTGCGCCGATCTGGAACTGACCCGCAAGCGGCTGTACGAGATTGCCGGGCTGACGGTTGACCCCAATCAGAACAAGCTGGTGTATGACTTCTGCCGGAAGCTGGAGGACGAAACGCTGGCAGACTGGTACGACCAGATGTTCTACTTTGTCCGTGCTGAGATGGAGTGCTACACCAACATGCTGCTCCTGATGCAGGACATCGAGGAGGACGAGGACTGGGGTCCGACCATCTTTGACGAATCCGAGGAGGGAGAACTGATTGACGATGTTTAAGCTGGAAACCATGATCTATGCCAGCGAGGACGGAACAAGCAGCGTATTTACGCTGAATCCCGCCTTGCAAAAGCAGCTGGATACCCTTGCATCGCAGCACCCGGAGGTGTGCCAGAGAAAGGCAAAGCAAGAACGCAAGGGCACGACTTATCAAATTTCAAAGTCAACTATATTTCTGAACTTTTTTTGATGCGACAACAAAATCCTCCGAATTATTTCGGAGGATACATAAATTTTTGATACAATATTCGCAGAATTATTGACACACGGGTTTTATCATGTTAATATAAATTCACAACTTTAGAAAGTGAGGGATATCTTGACGTGTACCTGTCCAAAATCAAGGTCAAGGAAGCAATGGAAGCTAAGGGAATCAAAACGTTTACCGACCTAGCTAATATACTTGGCATTACGAAAAATCAATTGTCTGTAATGATGTCGGACAGCTATAATCCGTTTAAAATGCGTGTGGAAGAACTATGTCGTGTACTTGACATAAGCCCAGATGTCATAATGGATTTTGAACACCCTCAAGATTGGAGTAAGAATACCAATATGGTAAAAGAGAGCGATATTACAGCAATCGAGTTGTTCGCAGGAGCAGGCGGACTTGCCTTAGGTCTTGAGAAAGCCGGAATCAAGACCTTGGAATATGTAGAATTTGATAAGGCTTGTTGCGAAACACTTAGAACTAATCGCCCTGAATGGAATGTTATTTGCGATGACATTCATAATGTTGATTTTACGGCGTTCAGAGATAAAGTTGATATCGTGACCGGTGGATTTCCTTGTCAGGCGTTTTCTTTTGCTGGAAAAAAACTTGGATTTGATGATACCCGGGGAACTCTTTTTCATGAATTTGCTCGTTGCGTACAGGAAGTTCATCCGAAAGTATTCTTGGCGGAAAATGTTCGTGGATTGGTTTCTCATGATAAAGGACGGACGCTTAGTACAATTATTAGCGTCTTAGAGTCCCTCGGTTACCATACACAACAAAAAGTTATGAACGCTTGTTATTTTGGCGTTGGTCAAAAACGCGAGCGAATTGTTATTATTGGAATTCGGAATGATTTGGATATTAATTTCACTTATCCAATCGAGGACGAAAAGTGGACAACTTTAAGAGACGCCCTTAGGGATTGTCCTAAGAGCGTCGGTGAGCAATATAGCGAAAAGAAGAAAAAAGTTCTTGACCTTGTTCCTGCTGGTGGCTGCTGGGTCAACCTCCCTGAAGATGTTGCAAAAGAGTATATGGGCAAATCCTACTACTCTGGTGGTGGACGCCGTGGAATGGCACGCCGTATAAGTTGGGACGAACCTTGTTTAACGCTAACTTGTAGTCCGTCCCAAAAACAAACCGAACGATGCCATCCGGATGAGACTCGTCCGTTCACTGTCAGAGAGTATGCAAGAATTCAGTCATTCCCTGATGACTGGATCTTCTGCGGAGGACTTTGCGATCAATATAAACAGATTGGAAATGCTGTTCCTGTTGAGATGGCACGGCGTGTAGGAGTACAGCTGAAAGAAGCAGTGCAATCTTATAAAGAAAGCAACACTTAACCCTGTCTGAGAGATATCTGATCTGCAAGTTGCTGAATAAGATTGCTAATCATTGCAGAGCTATCCATTTCATCTGCAACTTCGGCAAACGCATCAATCAAATCATAATAGAAATGTGCATCACCTGTGAGACGGTGCCAGAACTCTACGCCAACATAAACCGGGTACTGTTCATTGATTTTTTTGTACGAGGTGCAGATGGATGATTCAGTGCCATAGAATACGCCGACAACACAATCCGTTATGTTCAAATCCAGATGATTGGTTCTTGCCAGATTTCTGATTCCTCTAAAATGGTTTAAGATGGTGTCAACATCATCGTGATTGATGGTTGTCGGGCCAGCTTTAACTTGACAATACTTTTTGCGACCATCGAGAGCATCGATAAATTCGATATCAATGCCAGAAGTCGTTGATGCATAAGAAGAAAGAACCTCGTTGCAGAAATACTGCAACTGCGTTCCAAAAGTTGTTGAAATGGAGGTTCCAAGAACACGAGGGTAAATGAGGGCTTTGGCCATGCTTTCGGGGGAAGAATCGCCAAAAGCGAACTGTGCCAGATACTTATGTGTAAAAGGATTAATATTGAACTTCTCCAAGCTAGAAAGTTTTTCAGTATTCGCCTTATGATTTTCTGCGATTCTTGCTCTAAAGAAGCTTTTTGCGCTGGAAAGAATAGCCTGTCGTTCAGCTTCGGTCATAGAAAGCACCACCTTTTTTTAGAATAAGCCCATTGTACCACCTTTTCTTATCCGGGCCAACCTAATTAGACAAATTTCCGATTGATTCCTCATGAATTTATGGTCAAAGCACCATTTCATGAGGAATTTTTTTGAAAAAAATAGAGGGCGATCTTTAATCATTGTTTTAATATGAGGAGCGTGATGCCATTGACCCAACCGAAAACCGACCTATCCTATCTCCGCAACGAAAAAGCTAAAGCAGAGCAAAAACTGCGCTCTTGTCAGCACCGTGAGAAGATTCTTGAACGCCAGATGTCGGAGCTGAATCGGAGAGAGCGTGTGCATCGTCTTTGTACCCGTGCCGGAATGCTGGAAAGCTTTCTGGTCTGTCCGGGAGAACTGACCAACGATCAGGTGATGGAGCTGCTGAAGATTTCGTTCCGTCAACATGAAGTCGTGCTGGCACTTGCAAAGATGGTGCATGATGTTCATGAACGCAGCAACGTCCAAAACCCTTTAGAATAAAGGGCGCAATTATACACCGTTCCGGTGAAATTGCGGTCTTGCAGACGGCTCGATGAAATCGAAGCTGGCGTTTGTTCGCCAGCCCGATTCCATCCCAAGGAAAACTGCATTTTCCTTGCGCTGCTTTGCAGCTATCCTTTTGCGGCTCCCGCCTTGCCCCGAAGTGCGCAGCACTCCGAACCAAGGCAACGAGCAAAACTGAATACGATTTTCCGACCGTTCAACAAGAGTCATCTTGCTGGGCGGTCTTTTTGTTTGGGGGTGATGCCTATGCCGTGTCCGCACTTCAAAATCTCCATCGTAAAACGCAGCCAAGGGCAGTCCGCTGTTGCCGGGGCCGCTTACCAGAGCGGCGAACGGCTGTTCAGCGAATACGACCAGAAAACAAAATTCTACAACAAGAAAAAAGAACTTGTCCACACCGAAATTATGCTTCCACCTAATGCGCTGCCCGGATATGCAGACCGTGCCACCCTCTGGAACGCCGTGGAAGCCGTGGAGAATCAATGGAACTCCCAGCTTGCCCGCCGCATCGTGCTGGCGTTTCCAAGAGAAGTTCCGAAAGACCAGTATCTTCCCATGCTCAAAGAATTTTGCAATGAGCAGTTTGTTTCCAAGGGCATGATTGCTGACTTTGCCATCCACGACAAGGGAGATGGCAACCCACACGCCCACATTCTGCTGACGCTCCGAGCGATGGATGAACACGGCAGGTGGCTCCCAAAAGCCCGAAAGGTATACGACCTTGACGAAAACGGTGAGCGCATTCAGCTCCCCTCTGGCAACTGGAAGTGCCACAAGGAGAACACGGTGGACTGGAACGACCAGAAGTATGCTGAGGTCTGGCGGCATAGTTGGGAAGTTGTTACCAACCGTTACCTTGAAGCCGCTGGCAGACCGGAACGTGTTGATCTGCGCTCCTTTGAGCGGCAGGGCATCCAGCAGATACCAACGGTTCACCTCGGCCCCGCCGCACACCAGATGGAAAAACGAGGAATTGAAACCTTTCTCGGAAACCTCAACCGGGATATTCAAGCCGCCAACAGCCTGATGCAGTCCATCCGCAACACCATCCGTGGGCTGCAACGCTGGATCGCAGACCTGACCGAAAAGAAGCAGATTCTTTTGGATGCACTGGAACAGGCCAAGGAACCCACGCTGTCCGATCTGCTGGTGGACTACTTCAACCTCCGCAATGAGCAGCGCAGCGAGTGGTCAAGCAAGGCGCAGATAAAATGTACTGCCCGTGACCTTGCCGAAGTCATGCAGGCAGTCGATTATCTGAAAGCCCACTCGCTGAACACGGTCGAGGACTTGAATGCTGCAATCAAAGACCTGAGCCAAACCGCTGCCCCGCTACGCAAGCAACTGAAGCAGAACGAGAACCGTATGCGGGCAATCGCCCAGATCAAAGACGCTGCGGCCATCCATGCCAAGCTGAAGCCCATCCACGATACCTTTATAAAGAAGAACTTCAAGCTGACAAAGGATGCCTATGCCGCCCAGCACAAGGAAGAACTGGATGCTTTCAATAAAGCTGTCCGCACTTTGATGAAGCTGAATGGCGGCACGACCGTGGATTGTTCGGCATTAGATGCCGAATTTTCTGCGCTGCAATCGGGCAGCGCAGAGCTGCACGCTCAACTGGAAACTTTGCAGCCTGACCTGACTGCACTGAAAAATGTGCGAAAGTATATCGACCTTGTGCTGAATAATCAGCAGCTTTCCACACCGGGCGGCAAGACCCCAGAGAAGAAATCTGTGCTGAAGAAGCTGAACGAAGCCAAAGCCACCGCCGCCCCGAAGAAACCGGAGCAGCAGAAGAACACACCGGAATTATAAGGAGGAAGGGACATGACCTACACGCAAGCCCAGATCGACCGTGCAAACGCCGCCAATCTGGAAGATTTTCTCCGGGCACAGGGTGAAACGCTGGTGCGCAGCGGAAAAGAGTACCGCTGGAAAGCCCACGACAGCCTGACTGTCTGCGGAAACAAATGGTTCCGGCACAGCCAGAGCAAGGGTGGCTTTCCGGTGGATTTTGTGATGGAATTTTACGGCAAGTCCTTCCCCGAAGCGGTGCAGATGCTGACCGGAGAGCCGGGCGAAGTCCAGCCGGAGACTGACCCCGCCCCCTCTCCGGCGTTTCGTCTGCCGTTGCGGAACGTCACCAATGCCAACATCCTGAACTATCTGACACAGGAGCGGAAACTCAGCCCCTCGCTGGTGAACTTCTTCATTGCCGCCGGAGATATTTACGAAGACGCCACCCACCACAACGTGGTCTTTGTGGGGCGGGATGCAGACGGGCATCCCCGCTACGCAAGCAGCCGTGGGATTCGGGAAAAGTTTCGGCAGGATGCAGCCGGTGCAGAAAAGGCATTTGGCTTTGCCCATCGCGGCACCGACAAGCAGTTGCTGGTCTTTGAAGCACCCATCGACCTGCTGTCCTTCATCGAACTGTTCCCGAAAAACTGGCAGCAGCACAATTATCTGTCGCTGGGCGGGGTGTCGGGCAAGGCGTTGCAGCAGTTTCTTTCTGAACGCCCGGACGTGGAGAGGGTATTCCTCTGTCTGGATTCCGATAAGGCTGGAGAGGATGCCTGCAAGCAGCTGACGGCTCTGCTGCCGGACACTATGAGCGTGACCCGCATTCAGCCCTGTATGAAGGATTGGAACGAAGTTCTTGTCCACCGGGCAGAGATTCCAAACCGGGATTATTTCAAAAGCACCGTTCTGAAAGAGCCGTCCAAAAAGAATTCCGTCAAAATCATCCGCATGAGCGATGTGAAACTGACCCCGGTAGACTGGCTCTGGAAACCGTATCTTCCCTTCGGAAAGCTAAGTGTGCTGCAAGGAAACCCCGGTGAGGGCAAAACGTATTTTGCCATGCACCTTGCCGCCGCTTGCACCAACGGAAAACTGCTGCCCAACATGGAACGTCTGGAACCCTTCAACGTAATCTATCAGACCGCCGAGGACGGTCTGGGCGATACGGTCAAGCCCCGCCTGATCGAAGCGGGTGCAGACCTTGACCGGGTACTGGTCATTGACGACAGCGATGTGCAGCTGACACTCTCTGATGAACGAATTGAAAAAGCCATCATCGAGAACAACGCCCGACTGGTCATCATCGACCCGATCCAGGCATATCTCGGCGCCGATGTGGACATGAACCGGGCGAACGAAGTCCGGCCTATCTTCATGCGGCTGGGACAGGTAGCGCAGCGAACAGGCTGCGCTATTTTGCTGATCGGGCACCTGAATAAAGCCGCCGGAATGCAGAGCCTGCAACGGGGGCTCGGCTCCATCGACATTGCCGCCGCTGTGCGCAGCGTCATGTTTATCGGCAAGCTGAAGCACGACCCGACCATGCGAATCCTGACCCATGAGAAAAGCTCCCTTGCCCCGCCGGGTGCATCGCTGGCGTTCTCTCTGGGGAACGAGGGCGGCTTCCACTGGATCGGCGAGTACGACATCACCGCAGATGAAATGCTGTCGGGCATCGAGCCGCAGCGGGAAACCAAGACCCAGCAGGCCAAAGACTTGATCTGCACCCTGCTTGCCGGAGGAAAGCGAGTGTTCAGCGAGGACATCGACAAGGCAGCACTGGAAAGGGGCATCCCCGGCAGAACTGTCCGGGATGCCAAACGGGAACTGGGCGATGCCCTGAAAAGCAAGATCGTGGAAGGCCGCAAAAAGGTCTTTTGGATGGAATAAGCCGTTTGGCTGGCAGAAAATTTTGACTGGCAAGAACTTCATGGTACACCCACAGTTGCCAGTCTGCCAGTCAAATTCAAAAAGTGACGATAAAAGGAGAAATCAAATGGAGAATCAGAATTCGAGTTATTCGGTGCAGATTGGCAAAACCACCTTTATTGTGTGCGTGAAGCAGTCCGAAACCGCCAAAAAGCCGATTGAAAAGATGTTCAAGGATATGTGCAAACATGAGGTCACAAGGGACTTCCTTGCAGACAACCTGATGAATTTAGAAAAATTACCGAAAACCTCTTGACGAAGTCCATCCCGAGGGCACTGGTTACCGTGCGCGCACTCGTTTTGCGAAGTTTTTCAACTTGCCCGAATTGATGGCGATGTTTAAGGAAGCGGCGGACATTAAAACTAGCGACCAGTTACACTTGCCCGTGCCCGAAGCCAAATTCGAGACGGTCGTGGTCAAGCCCTCGGAGATTCAGAAAGATATGGTGCAGGCGTTGAGCGAACGTGCCGCCGAAGTCCACAGCGGCTCCGTTGACCCTTCCGTGGATAATATGTTGAAAATCACCTCGGACGGCAGAAAAATCGGCCTTGACCAGCGGCTAATGAACTCGGCTCTGCCTGATGACCCTAACAGCAAGTTGAACGCCTGTGTCAACAACGTCCTGCGCATCTGGAACGACACCAAGGAGCAGAAGCTGACCCAGTTGATTTTCTGCGATATGTCTACTCCCAAGGGCGACGGTTCGTTCAACGTCTATGATGATATCCGCTCCAAGCTGCTCAATGCAGGGGTACCCGAACAGGAGATCGAGTTCATCCACAACGCAGATACGGAGAGCAAGAAAGCAGAACTTTTCTCCAAGGTACGCAGCGGACAGGTGCGCGTGCTGCTGGGAAGCACGGCAAAAATGGGAGCCGGTACAAATGTCCAGACGCTGCTTGTGGCCGTGCATCATCCGGCTGTAGGCTGGCGTCCGTCTGATATGACCCAGCGCAACGGCAGAATCATCCGCCAAGGCAACCAAAACAAACAAGTCTACGTCTATAACTACGTCACGGAATCGACATTTGACGCCTACCTCTATCAGACCCTTGAGAATAAACAGAAGTTTATCTCGCAGATCATGACGAGCAAATCGCCTATGCGATCTTGCGATGATATTGACGAACAGGCTTTATCTTACGCAGAAATCAAGGCTCTGTGTGCAGGCGACCCTCGCATCCGGGAAAAGATGGATTTGGACGTGCAGGTGGCAAAATTGAAAGTTCTGCGCGGTGACTTCCAGAATCAGAAATATCGTCTGGAAGATAAGCTGCTCAAAACATTTCCGGAAGAGATCCAGAAACAGAAAACCCGCATTGCTGCTTTACAACAGGATTCACAGATTGCAGCAGCACACCCGCAGGACAAAGAAAACTTCTGCGGCATGACCATCAAGGGCATGGTGTACGATGACAAAAAGGCTGCAGGCGAACGGCTGCTGCTGGCTCGGCAGGAGATGCCCAATGCTGATATGATGCTGCTGGGCACCTACCGTGGCTTTGAACTGAACATTCGATTCGACAGCTTCAAAAATGAGCATCAGGCCGTACTTCGGGCAGAGTTGAGTTACCCGGTGTCGCTGGGCGATGATGCGCGCGGCAATATCACTCGTCTGGACAATGCCATCGACAATTTCGCTGACCGTATTGCAGATGCCAAAAATGCTCTGCAAAACCTTGAACAGCAGAAGCAGGCCGCCGAGGTCGAAGTGGCAAAGCCCTTTGCACAGGAGGAAGAATTGGCCGAAAAGTCTGCCCGCCTTGCTGAATTGAACGCCTTGCTGAACATCGACCGTGACCGCATTTCCTCGCAGGATGCTCCCGAAGAATCCGAGGAAACCGAAACACCTGCAACTCGTCCGTCTGTGCTGGCTGCACTGGGGGAAAAGACCAATCAGCCGGAGCCTGTCAAACCGTTCCGCAGCTATTATGATAAGGATGGTGATGCACGATGAAAGAAAAGCGGGATGAAACCATCATCCTGCGCTTGAGCAAAACAGAAAAGAACCGTATCTATGAAAAGATGCTCAGCATGGGCATCCGAAGCCTGAGTGCCTATATCCGCAAGATGGCACTGGACGGCTATTGCCTGCACCTCGACTTGAAAGAACTGCAACGCATGGCATATCTCTTGCAGATGTGCAGCAACAATTTGAATCAGTACGCCAAGCGTGCCAACGAGTGCGGCAAGGTCTACGCCGCCGACATGGAAGATCTGCGGCAGCGTCTGGATGAACTGATTGACATTGGCAAGCAAATTCTTTCCAAGCTGGCAGAGCTATAAAAATTCCCGCAGTTGGAGGACTGCGGGTGTACATATAATGCTTGACATCCTTGCAACGTAGTAGTCGATACCTTTATAATAAGGGCGAACAGAAAGGAAGTGCTTGATATGATGTCTATGCTGAAGAAAATTGTTCTTTTCCCGATTTCTCTCTTTGTGGCGTTTCTAGCTCTGATGGCAAGGTGGCTGCTAATCCTGTCCAGCTATGTAGTTGCTCCGCTGATGCTCTACATCTTCGGCTGCGGCATCTACACTGCTTACCGTCAGACTTGGAATCAGTTCTTTATCCTGCTGGTGGCCGAGTTCATCTGCTTCATCCTCTTTTTCGGTGCAACTGCCATCACTGAGGGCATCGGGCGTTTCAGTGAGTGGCTTGCAGAACTGTGAGGGATGCTATGAGCAAACAGAGGATAGAGGCTTGTTATTTTGAACACAACAGCACGATTTTTTCTGAGATGCTGGGTGAGGATGAAGAGTATCTGCGACTGAAAAAAGCCAAAAGAGCAGCTGAGGAAGCCTTGCAGAGCGTTATCAGCAGAGAAGCGTGGAATCAATATCTCGCCTTAGATGAAATCTGCAATGAGTTGGAATGCGCCAGATACAAGGCAATGTATCTGGCGGGTGCTGCCGATTACGAAAAAATATCCAAATGATCTCAATGCCGCCTCCGGGCGGCATTTTTTCTTTGCAATAGGGGGTGATGATGCTGGCAGCAACACGGCTGATTGCGCTGCACAAAAACAAGGGCATGACCGTTGCGGCCTGCCTGAAAAATCGCACAGACTATATTGAAAACCCGGACAAGACCGAGCAGGGACAGTTTGTCAGCAGCTATGCTTGCAGCGCCCTGACAGCAGATGAAGAATTTATGCTTACCAAGCGGCAGTATGATCTCGTAAACGGACGCAGGCAGAAAAGCGATGTGATCGCTTATCAGATACGGCAGTCCTTTCGTCCGGGGGAAATCACTGCAGAGGAAGCTAACAAGGTGGGCTACGAACTTGCCATGCGTTTTACCAAGGGCAAGTATGCGTTTGTTGTTGCCACCCATACGGACCGGCAGCACATCCACAACCATGTGATCTTTAACTCCACGGCACTGGATGGCACCAGAAAGTTCCGGGATTTTTTCTTTTCGGCGTTGGCAGTGCAGCGGTTGAGCGACCTGATTTGCTTGGAACACCAGTTGTCCGTCATTGAGAAGAAGCCCTATCGGGAACGGCAGAAGCGTGTTCTCTATCCTCCCAAGGAAAGCAACAGGGACCGCCTATGCGGAATCATCGACACAATCCTTGCAGAAAAGCCGGGAGATTATGAAACGTTTCTGCAAAAGCTAGAGCAGCAGAGCTACGAGGTGAAGCGTGGCAAGTACACGGCGGTGAAGGGCAAGGGACAGAAACGCTTTATTCGGTTCCGAACTCTGGGCACCGGCTATGGCGAGGACGAAATCAAGGCGGTGCTGGAGGGTAAGGCGAAACACCAACCTTATCAGAAGAAGCCGCCCAAAGAACAGCCCTTCCAGTTGCTGGTGGACATTCAGGGAAAAATGGCAGAGGGCAAAAGCGTCGGCTACAAAAAGTGGGCGACCAAGTTCAACCTGAAAGAAATGTCCAAAACGCTGCTGTTCTTACAGGAGCAGAAGATCAGCAGTGCCGAGGAACTGCGAGAACGTGCAGCGGTGGCAACCGAACGCTATCATACCATGGGCAATTCTATCAAGGCAGCAGAAGCAAGGTTGACAGAGATTGCCGTGCTGAAAACTCACATCATCAACTATGCCAAGACCCGCCCGGTCTATGATGCCTACCGCAAGTCGGGGTACAGTAAAAAGTTTTTGGAAGCCCATCGGGAGGAGATTACTCTGCACAAGGCGGCGAAAGCTGCCTTTGACGAAGCCGGGCTGCAGAAGCTGCCGAAGGTCAAGGAGTTGGATGCGGAGTTTGCAGAGCTACTGACCAAGAAGAAAGCCGCTTACCCGGACTACCGCAAGGCACGGAACGAGATGCAAGAACTGGTTCGGGCACAGAAAAACGTGGAACGATTTTTTGCGGGAGAAAAGGACACCATCGAAAAAGCGCAGACCCGATAAATGAATACCGCCGAGGACTCTTCCCATTTTGGGGGAGATGTCCTCGGCGGCTTTTTTAGTTTATATAGCAGCGGTCCTGTTTTATAAGCCAATCTTCACACAGCCGCTGGGCTTCGTCCTTTGTGCAGCAGGTGCAGTTGAAAAGCTTTCCATGGATGGAACAGTAAGTGTAGTGTACCTTCGGGACTCCATTAGCATCTCGAAAATCAACGCAGCGTTCCTCACCGGGCAGCAGATAGATCGTATCCACGTTCAGCAGCTCCTTTTACCTTCGTTCATGTGCCAAGGGGCACAACATTTGCTATTGTACCATGTACTGTCCCCAAAGACCATTGCTTTTTTGACCAAAGATACGCACAAAAATTTTCCACCTTGAAATTACCCGAATAGCGTTGAACGAACGCAAATGGATTGTGTATAACAAAAATTGCGACAGGTATGCTATTGGTGTGCAACAAACACAATTAGAATGTGAGGTCGCTATGAATACGCTTTTGGGTCAACGAATACGAGAGCAGCGCAAGGAAAAAGGCTGGACGATTGAACAGTTTGCAGAACGGGTCGATTTGTCAGCAAATTATGTTGGAGATTTAGAGCGCGGAGTAAAAATCCCCAAACTGGAAACCTTTATCCGAATCGTAGAGGTGTTGGACGTATCTGCTGATGTGCTAATCCGGGATTCCGTTCCATCCGCATCCCATGTGGCAGATGACGAACTGAGCAGAAAGCTGAGCCAGCTCACACCGGGGCAGAAGAAAGCTGCCATTGACATTCTGAATGCATACACCGACAACATCCCCTATATCACAAAATAACACCTATGTCAAGGAGCGCAGCAAACGTGCTGACGCTCTTTCTTTTTTCCCTCAAATAGTTTATAATCAACACTATAAGCGTGTATATAACGCCAATGGCAAGTATTTGAGGTGAACGACATGACGATGCTACCCAATATCGAAGAAGCAATGGAAGATGCCCGGAATGGAAAGTTGAGCCCGTATTGGCAGAACGACCTATACCGTGAATGTCACCGTCAGAAGTTATCGGACGAAGAACAGCAGGCTCTTTCGGAACTGGAGCGCATTTTGTCCGAAACTCCACAATGGAGCAGCGAAGAAGAATTGCATCATGACATGGCGAACATCGGCGGCAGAGTCTGGTACTGCCACTACTGGGAGGAACACTACTCCATGGTGCAGTTGACGGAAGATCGCAACGGCAGATTTAATACTGCCTACGTTCTGGACAGAAACACTTCCCCGGAAATGCGCCGGGAGGCTGCACTGCTGGCGCAGAAGGAGCTTGCGGAATGTATGCAGAAATGGGGCATTACGCTTCTGGATGCGCCTGTTCCTGAACAGATGAAGTACGATTCTCTTGCAGAAGCCGCTTCTCACCTCATGCAAGTTTTGAACGACCCAGAGCACATCACCGGGTAAAAAGCGTCCCGAAGGGATGCGCAGCCTGCATTGGAAAATGCAGATTAAAGGGGCTTGGGGCATTCCCCAACAAGCGTTTTGCAACGCAAAATAAGCAGATGTATATACGTCTGCACTGCTTGCCACAATGGTGTTGATTCTGAGAAGTTCACAGCCAGTGAGCTATACAGATGCCCAAACCTAAGCTACAATGAAGATGTGCTGAGAGAACGAAGCATTGCTTGAGCTGAACGCTTGTGCTCGCAAACGTCAGAAAAATGGAAGCTGCTGTTATTACCGCCGTCGGTATCGATGTGTCAAAGAGCAAAAGCACAGTTGCGGTACGGAGACCCGGAGGCGAAATCGTACTTCGGCCTTTCGAGGTCCACCACACGAACAGTGACTTGAAAAAGCTGGCATCCACACTCAAAAACTGGGAGGCGATATCCGTATTGTAATGGAACATACCAGTACGTACTGGAGACCGATCGCACTGACATTGAAGGAAGCGGGCTTTTTTCCGTTGTCAATGCGATTTGCGGTCGAATAGGAGCTTCTTGTCCTTCATCTGTCTGCTTCTCCCTCATTTCTGCGCTGAGACGCAGAGCCAGCCTTTCTTTTTGTGTATCTGCACCTCGTGAAAGCCCGCCTGCTCCAGATACGCCTTCAGCTCGGTGTCCTTATAGATGGTCATGCCACCGATGATCTCCGTCCACCTCTCGTCCTTGTCCGTGTCGCCGTTTGCTTCGTTGCAGATGAGAAATGTCCCGCCGACCTTCAGCACCCGGTAAACCTCCCGGAAGCACCGAGGCAGATCAGGCCAGAAATAGACGGTTTCAAAGGCCGTCACCGCATCGAACCAGTTGTCCGTAAACATCATATCTGCCACGCTGCCTTGCAAAACGGCGCAGCGACCCTCCGCGATGGCGACGTCGTTGACCTTTTTCGACTTCTCCACGCTGACGGGCGAATAGTCGATGCCCTTGACGACGCCCTGTGGGCATTTTTTCAGCAGCCGTCGGATGTTCGCCCCACCGCCGCAGCCGCAGTCCAGCACCTTGGCGTCCGGCGCAGTATTCAGAAATTGAAGCCCCCACCGGGCCACGGCGCTGTGACCGAGATTCATCATGGCGACCATAATTTTCCCGCCAAAGCCCACGGGCTTGCGGGTATTTTCAAAGAATGACATATCACACCTCCATTTTTACACACTCGGCATAGGTCAGCGGGAACGAGGCTTTCAGGACAGCGCTTTTCCGCACCGTCCAGCCGTTTTGCCGCAGGAAACGCAGGTATTCCTCGCTCGTCCATCTGCTGTGGAGAGGGAAGCCCGCCAGCTTCATGAAAAATGCCTTGACCTTGCCGGAAAACGAGTTCCCCGCGTGGGTGAAGGTCGGCGCGATGAGCACGCCGTCCTCTTTCAGCACCCGCTTGATTTCTTGCAGGGCTTTTTCCGGCTGCGGCACGATGTGCAGCGCATTGGACACGATCACCACATCAAAGGACTTATCCGCATAGGGCAGGCGGAACATATCCTGCACGGAAAAGTGCAGCTTGGCAGAGTGGTTATCACGCTTGGCCTCGGCAATCATCTCCGCGGAGGCATCCGTCGCCTCGATGTGCGCTGCCGCGTTCACAATGTGCTTTGCAATCAGTCCCGTGCCGGTCGCCAGCTCCAGCACCGTTTTGGCTTTCACCACCGGCCGGATCAGCTTATACATCTCTTCGTATGCCGCCCGATCCTTTCGCATAAAGCGGTCGTAACGACCGGCATTTTTGTCCCAGAAGGTCTTTCGTTCTTTCATAGCCGTTGCCCTTATCTCTTCTTTATTTTTTGCCGCATTGTGCCTCTCGGAAAGGATTCAAAGTGCCACTAAATTTTCCCGTGCAGGCATCTGTCCCGCCGCTCTCTGGCGTATTCCAGCAGTGCATTGCACGCCGGACAAAGCGCCTCGCCCCTTGTCCCATGCACGCCACAACAATACCGGCGCACCATGAGGGTAACGGTTTCGGTCTCCTTTTCCTTGTTCAAGTTCTGAAGTCCTTTCTGTTTTATACACAGTTAGCACAATCTAACCGTCTGGTGGAAGAAAAGGCAGACCACCTGTATGCAGTCTGCCTTTTGCCTGATGCGAAAGCCCGCAGACGCGCGGGGCTTACAGCACCAGCGAGGGCGCGGTGTAGACCCGTGCCTTCAGCTCGCTGTTTAGCATATACAGCCCCTTGCTGTCACCGCCGAACAGCTCCATCTTGGTAATGAGGTCGGCGGCGTTCTTCTCCTCCTCGCCCTGTTCCTTGATGAACCAGTCCAGCGTCTGCATGGTACGGAAGTCCCTGACCTCGTGTGCGGCGGCGTAGATGGCATCGATGCTGGCGGTGACCAGCTTCTCGTGCTCCAGTGCCTTTTTCAGCGGGGTCATGTGATCGACTCGCTCCCACTCCGGCTTTGCGATAGCCTCAAAGGTGACGCCCTCGCCGTTATTCTGCAAATACTGATAAAACAGCATGGCGTGATCCCGTTCCTCCTGCGCCTGTACCCGGTACCAGTTCTCAAAGCCGTCCAGTCCGACGGCGGCGTAGTAGTTGGCAAAGTCCAGATACAGATAGGCGGAGTAGAACTCCTTATTGATCTGCTCGTTGATCAGCTTAGATACCTTAGCGTTCATGATACTTCTCCTCCATAAGATTGTCTTTTTTCTGCTCCCGGCAGGCAGGGCAGATATACCGTACCCAGAACGATGCTGGAATGCTCCCTTTTCATCTCCAGGAACACCTGCTCCGCCGTGGGATGCTGCTGCAGCTCCGTTACGGCGGCCAATATCTCCTCTGCGTATTTTGGCATACCGCCAACCCTCTAAATGCAAGAATGAGTCTTATTATTTTGCTTTTATTATACCTATATTTTTTTCTCTGTCAACAACCACAAAGGGCTTGTGCGCCAAAAGTTGCCTCGAAGTACCGTAACAGTTTTAACTGTATCTGTTATATTTCAATATAAACTGTATCAGCAGTAAACACAGTTGCATTGGAGGTTGATTATGCGTCAGATATTGCTTTTCGCGGCACTTGCCGCCGTGCTTGCACTGCTTCTGGTGAGCTGCGGGGGAACCAAGGACAAGCCGTTGCCGACAGAGGAGGACGCTCCCGGCAAGGCGGCGTATCATAAGATCAGCGCCGAGGAAGCCTATGAGATGATGATCTCGCAGGAGATCGTGGTGGTGGATGTCCGCACCCGGGAGGAATACGATGGCGGGCATATTGAAAACGCCGTCCTTGTGCCCAACGAGAGCATCGGGAGCGAAATGCCCGAGACGCTGCCCGATAGGGAGGCGACGCTGCTGATCTACTGCCGCAGCAAGGATGCTGCACAAAAGCTGCTGGCGCTGGGGTATCAGAGCGTCTACGACTTCGACACGATCCTGATTGTCCAAATTCAATTCAAGGTCATGGTCGATGATGGGCAGCTTGAACCGGACGGACTTCAGCCACTGTCCATTAGGCTGGCGTTCCGGGTAGATCTGCACCTCGTCGATCAAAATTTCCACCAGTCTGCGGCGTTCCGCCTCGGTCATGGTGGCATAAAGCTTGTCAAAGCAAATCAGGATCTTATAGATGTTGTCGCCTGTGATTTTGTCGGCTTCAATGGCCTGCTTCTTTGCCCGGGCATCCATCAGTCCATTTTCCACCTCTTCGGTTTTATCGTACATCTTATAAAGGCGGTCGTCAAGGTCAGATTTTCGGGCGATAAAGTGCCGGTCGTCCGGGTCAAGGCTGTCGATCTCCTCCATAAGCCGGGATTTTGTGGAGTAGTGCTGCCGTAGCTGCTTCTCATAGGCGGCGATCTCCTGCTCAATGGCAGTGGTATCTACCTTCATGTGTAGACCTTGATCTTTTCTGCTGCCATTTCCAGCACCTCCCGTTCGTACCGTCTTGTTCGGAATAGACTTTGCAAGCAAAGTCGTGTGCCAAAGGGCGCTGCTCTCGCCTGTCGGCTCGGTCAAGCGCTTCAAAATGCAACGCATTTTGAGGTCGCCACTGGCGACCCGCGCCCCTTTGGATTCTCCGTTCACATTGTCCTACGGACGATGTGATTTTATTGTTGTAGCGATTCGCTTCATCCCGGTTTCGTCCCGGTTTGCAGAATGCCCTTGCAATCCGAAAGAAGCCGTGCTATAATGCCGCTGTAATTGAATCAGAAATCTTCAGGGCAGGGTGCGATTCCCTACCGGTGGTACAGCCCACGAGCCGTAAGGCATGATTCGGTGAAACTCCGAAGCCGACAGTACAGTCTGGATGAAAGAAGATATCAAGTGCAGAACCCGTACGGTCCTGCGCTTGTGGAGGCTGCTCTGGGATGCGTTTGCATTCTGGAGCTTTCTTTTTTGCACAAGGATCCCTTGTGTTTTTTCGGCTTGCCCTGAACGTTTTTGTTCAGGGCTTTTTCTTTTGGAGGCAACACGATGAACGACAAAGACTATATGCGTCTGGCTTTGCAGCTTGCAAAAAAGGGCTGCGGGTGGACATCGCCCAACCCGATGGTGGGTGCCGTGGTCGTAAAAGAGGGCAGGATCATCGGACAGGGCTGGCACCAGAAATACGGTCAGGCTCATGCGGAGCGCAATGCGCTGGCATCCTGCACCGAAGATTCGCAGGGAGCGACCCTGTATGTGACATTGGAGCCGTGCTGCCATTACGGAAAGCAGCCGCCCTGCGTGGATGCGATTCTGGGCGCGGGCATTCACCGGGTGGTCGTGGGTTCTGCTGACCCTAATCCGCTGGTGGCTGGAAAAGGAATTGCAATCCTGCGCGCACACGGCATAGATGTGACCGAAAATGTTCTGCAAGAGGAATGCGATGCGCTGAACAAGGTGTTCTTCCACTATATCACCACAAAACGCCCCTTCGTTTCCATGAAATACGCCATGACGATGGACGGAAAAATCGCCACATACACAGGCGCTTCCAAATGGATCACCGGGGAAATTGCCCGGAATCATGTTCAACGGCAGCGGCACCGATTCCGCGGCATTATGGTGGGAGTCGGAACCATTCTGGCAGATGACCCGCTGCTGACCTGTCGGATAGAGGGTGGCCGTGATCCTGTCCGGATCATCTGCGATACACATTTGCGGACACCGCTGCAATCACAGGTGGTCATGACCGCCAAACAGGTCCCCACCATTCTTGCGACCTGCTGCGGCGACCCAGAGAAGCAGGCGGCATATCAACAGGCCGGGTGCCGGATTCTTTTTCTGGAAGAGCAATGCGGTCATGTGAATCTTCTGCAACTGATGGAACAGCTGGGGCAGGAGCAGATCGACAGCATTCTGCTGGAAGGCGGCGGAACCTTGAACTGGTCTGCACTGGAAAGTGGCATCGTGCAACAGGTACATGCTTACATTGCCCCGAAGCTGTTCGGAGGAAGGGATGCCAGAACACCCATCGAGGGTGCGGGTATCCCGCTTCCGGATGCTGCATTCCGCCTGAAGAACAGCCGATTGGAACAGCTTGGCGAAGATTTCCTGATCGAAAGTGAGGTGGAGTACCCGTGTTTACCGGAATCGTGGAAGAAGTCGGAACAATAAAATCCATCAATCGGGGACAGCATTCTGCTGTACTGACTGTTCGTGCAAAAACGGTTCTGGAAGGAACCAGGATCGGCGACAGCATCGCCGTCAACGGCATCTGCCTGACCGTCAGGCAGCTCTTCCCGGATAGCTTTGCTGCGGATGTCATGCACGAGACCTTGAACCGCTCTGCGCTTGCGCAGCTCACCGTTGGAAGTGCTGTCAATCTGGAACGTGCCATGCCGGCCAACGGACGTTTTGGCGGACACATCGTAGCAGGCCATGTGGATGGCGTCGGACGTATTGCCAATATCCGAAAAGACGATACGGCCATCTGGTACACCATTCATGCAGATTCCACGATCCTTCGCTATGTCGTTGAAAAAGGCTCTATCACAATAGACGGTATCAGCCTGACCGTGGCCGCGGTGGAACCTACGGGCTTTTCCGTGTCCACGATACCGCACACCGTCCGTCAGACGAACCTGAACCAACGGCACAAAGGGGATTTTGTCAATCTGGAAACCGATGTTATCGGAAAATATATCGAGAAGCTGCTTCCATCAGAAGCACTAAAGCAAAACACGCTCACAAAAGAAATGCTGCTGCGCTGCGGCTTTTAAGGAGAGTTTACGATGAACTTCAATACCATTCCCGAAGCTTTGCAAGACCTGAAACAAGGAAAAATCATTCTGGTAACGGATGACCCTGACCGTGAAAACGAGGGGGACTTCATCTGTGCTGCCGAATTTGCCACCACCGAAAACATCAACTTTATGGCGACCTACGGCAAAGGTCTGATCTGTATGCCGATGTCCGAGGCTTTCGTCCAGAAGCTGCAATTTCCGCAGATGGTGCAGCATAACACCGACAACCATGAAACGGCATTTACTGTGTCCATCGACCACGTTTCTACTTCTACGGGCATTTCTGCCGCAGAGCGTTCCATTACGGCGATGGCTTGTGTGGACGACCACTCAAAAGCAGAAGATTTCCGCAGACCGGGCCATATGTTCCCCCTTCTGGCAAAAAAGAACGGTGTGTTGGAGCGCAACGGTCACACGGAAGCAACCGTTGACCTGTGCCGTCTGGCAGGGCTGAAAGAATGCGGCCTGTGCTGCGAGATCATGCGGGAGGATGGCACGATGATGCGCACCGCTGAACTGGCAAAGCTGGCAGAGCGTTTCCAGATCAAATTCATCACCATCCGTGATTTACAGGAGTACCGCAAGTGTCACGATAAACTGGTCGATCAGGTGACGGCGGTGAACCTGCCCACCAAGTATGGCACCTTCAGAGCTTATGGTTTTGTGAGCCGCCTGAACGGAGAGCATCACATTGCACTGGTAAAAGGTGACATTGGCGATGGAAAGGATATTCTGTGCCGCGTCCACTCGGAATGCCTGACAGGAGATACATTTGGCTCTTTGCGTTGTGACTGCGGCCAGCAGCTGGCCGCTGCCATGACGCAGATCGAAAAAGAAGGCCGGGGTATCCTGCTCTATATGCGGCAGGAAGGCCGAGGCATCGGTCTGATCAACAAACTGCGTGCCTATGAACTTCAGGAGCAGGGCATGGATACGCTGGAAGCCAATCTCGCTCTGGGGTTCCATGGAGATGAACGGGAGTATTATCTCGGCGCGCAGATCCTCCGGGAACTTGGCGTAAAAAGCCTGCGCCTGCTTACCAATAACCCGGACAAAGTATATCAGCTCTCCGAGTTTGGGCTGGAGATCTCCGAGCGCGTACCCATTCAGATGACGGCGACCCCGTATGACCTGTTTTACCTGAAAACAAAGCAGGCACGGATGGGACATCTTCTGGAATATTAACAATGAAAGAGGTATTTAAAAATGAAAACATTTGAAGGCAAGCTGGTTTCTCAGAACATCAAGGTCGGTATCGTAGCTGCCCGCTTCAACGAATTTATCACGTCCAAACTTCTGAGCGGAGCAATGGATGGTCTGCTCCGGCACGATGTGCAGGAGGCTGATATTCATGTTGCATGGGTTCCAGGTGCTTTTGAGATCCCACTGGTTGCCTCTAAAATGGCAAAAAGCGGAAAGTATGATGCTGTGATCTGCCTTGGTGCAGTGATTCGCGGTTCTACCAGCCATTACGACTATGTGTGCAATGAGGTTTCCAAAGGCATTGCCACGGTCTCGCTGGAAAGCGGGGTTCCCGTCCTCTTTGGTGTTCTGACCACCGAAAACATCGAGCAGGCCATCGAGAGGGCAGGCACCAAAGCAGGTAATAAAGGCTATGACTGCGCAGTCAGTGCCATCGAGATGGTAAACCTGCTCCGGGAAATGGATACCGCCGCAGAGTAAAATACACGCAGGAGTTTGCCATGATCGTTATAAAAACCCGACAGCCTGACCCGGAATTGGAGCAGAAGATCCGGATGCTTCTGGAACGAGAGCACATCGAGGCAGAGCAAATATCCATTGATTCATGGGAGAAGTTGGTTCTTCCGGAGCTTACACTGGATGGAATGACCCACGAAGTGTCGTGCAACGGCAGAAAAGTCTCCCTTACACGACTGGAGTTCGATTTGCTGCTGATGCTTGCCTCCCACGAAGGACAAATTTTCTCAAAAGAAGAGCTTTTCCGTGCTGTGTGGGGACAAAACTGTGACGACACCTTAAAGGTCGTGGCAAATACCGTTTCCAATCTGCGAAAGAAGCTGGCCGGCTGCGGTAGCTTTATCCGCACTACCCACGGCGGCTATGCTTTTGTAAGCCAAAAGGAGAACGACCCGGCATGACCAGGATCTTATTTATTTGTCTCGGAAATATCTGCCGAAGCCCGATGGCGGAGTATGTGATGAAAGACCTTACGTCCAAGGCAGGACTATCCGAGCAATTTGAAATCGCATCAGCCGCCACTAGTGCATGGGAAATCGGAAATCCGGTCTATCCTCCTGCACGGCAGAAGCTGGCAGAACATGGCATCGACTGCAACGGCAAGACCGCCCGGCAGATGACCCGGCTGGATTATGCACGGTATGATCATCTGATTGGCATGGATGAAAGCAATCTGTGCGACATCCTGCGGCTTGTCGGCGGAGACCCACAGCATAAAGTCTCGCTGCTGATGGCGCATACGGATCATCCCCGTGAAGTGGCAGACCCATGGTTCACGGGAGATTTTGAAGCCACATGGCAGGATATACTGGAAGGGTGTACGGCATTGCTTGAGGAACTGCGATCATAACAGATTATCATAAAAACGGACGGATGTCTGCCAGTTGACAGACATCCGTCTATTTTTTTATTTCAAATCATCTTAAAATACTTCAGTGCCTCCCGGATGGCTTTTTCCTTCTCCGGCGGGCACTTGAGCTGCTTGGGGTTCTCAGCCTTAGGCTTGTTGTAGTTTTGCCGCTCCTTGATGCCGCACTTGCGCTTGACCTGTGCAATATAGAGGTTGCTCACGTTCAGACCGGTGTGCTCCTTGACGTACTCCCGGATCTCTTCATAGGTAGCCTTGTTCTCCGCAGCAGTCACGTCCAACTCATCCATCTTCAGGTCTACCGTGATCTTCTGGTAGACATCTAGTTTGGACAAAGCGCATACCGTCTCGGCGGTGTCATCGACTGGCCCTACGAGCTTGTGAAGGAGGGATGATTGTGGACAGTTCTTTTAATCTGGCCGTCCATGCGCTGGTCTGCCTGAGCCACAGTGGACGCTCCCTCAGCAGCGAAGCGCTGGCGGAGAACATCTGCACCAATCCCACCCGCGTCCGCCGGGTGCAGGCGGTGCTGAAAAAGGCGGGAATAGTGGAGACCCGGGAGGGCTTGGACGGCGGCTACCGCCTGACGGCAGACCCCGCAACCCTTTCTCTCCGGCAGGTGGCAGAGGCGGTGAATACCCGCTTTGTGGACTGCGCGTGGCACAGCGGGGACATCGACCGTGACTGCGCCATCTGCTCCGGCATGGCGGGGGTCATGGACGCCCTGTACCGGAACATGAACGAGGAATGTGCCGCCTATCTCTCGCACATTACGATCACAGATATTGAAACACAGCTTTTTACACAGAAATAGGAGGATTTTACGATGCTTACCATTACGACCAGCCGCTTTGAAAACGACGTTCTCCGCGCGGACAAGCCCGTGCTGGTGGACTTCTGGGCCCAGTGGTGCCCCTACTGCCGCCGTATTGCCCCGGCCTTCGACAAGGTGGGGGAGCAGTACGCCGACACGCTCATCGCTGGCAAGATCAACTACGACGAGGAGCCGCAGCTCATCCAGCGCTTCGGCATCGACACCATCCCCACGCTGATGCTCTTCAAGGATGGAAAAGCGCTCGGCTCCATTGTCGCGCCCGCCTCCAAGGCGGCCATTGAGACATTTATCCGGGAAACGCTGGCGCAGTGAGGGCGTGGCTATGGAGCAGATCTATGATATGATCGTCATCGGCGGCGGCCCCGCCGGATACACCGCCGCCCTGTACGCCGCCAGAAGCGGGCTTTCTGTAGTGGTACTGGAAAAGCTCTCCGCCGGCGGGCAGATGGCGCTGACGGAGCAGATCGACAACGATCCCGGCTTTGAGGACGGCATCGACGGCTTTACGCTGGGCGAAAAAATGCAGCAGAGCGCCGAGCGCTTCGGCGCGGTGACGGAGCTGGCAGAGGTGTACAAGGTTAGCCTTTCCGGGAGGATCAAGACGCTGGACACCAGCGAGGGCGTCTTTCAGGGCCGCACAGTGGTCATCGCCACCGGCGCATCGCCCCGCCCCTTGGGCGTTCCCGGCGAGGAAGCGCTCACGGGAAAAGGCGTTCACTACTGCGCCGCCTGTGACGGCGCGCCCTATCGGGGCAAGACCGTGGCGGTGGTGGGCGGCGGCAATTCCGCCGCGGCGGATGCCCTGACCCTGTCCCGTATCGCAAAAAAGGTCTATCTCATCCACCGCCGCGACAGCCTGCGGGCTACGAAGGTCTATCATGAGCCGCTGATGAATGCACCCAACGTGGAGTTCTGTTGGAACAGCACCGTTTCCGCGCTGCTGCACGAAAGCCGCCTGACGGGGCTTCGTTTGAAGAATGTCCTGACGGGTGAGGAACATGACTTTGCCTGTGACGGCGTGTTCATCAGCGTGGGACGCGCTCCGGCTACAGAGCTGTTCCGGAGCGAGCTGGCACTGGACAAATCCGGCTATATCATCGCGGACGAATCCACCCGCACGAATCTTCCCGGTGTGTTCGCCGTGGGCGACGTGCGCACCAAGGCGCTGCGGCAGGTGGTCACCGCCGTATCAGACGGCGCGGTGGCTGTCCACTATGCGGAGGAATATCTGGCGGAGAATCGGTAAAGGGGCTGCGAACGATCCTCTCATCGGCAGTTCCTGTCCGCAGGCAACACGATTGCGAGCCTTGCCTCATAGGGGTGCAGGGTAAGCGAATTTAAGGAGACAATATATGTGGCTGTTTTTAGGAATTTCTGCAATGATTTTTACAGGCTTCAATCTGATTTACTCTTTTAAAAATAAGAATGAAAAATGGTTTAGATTCGCAGCCATTTCTTTCACTGCCTTGACCGTATGTTCCTTTTATTCAGACGGAGCGATGCGTGTGCTAAATGAAGATTGGGGAGGCTTGATGGATATCATGTCAACCATGAGCAGGGCTCTGTGGGTATGTGTAGGGATATCCATTCTATTGAACTCTGTTTCGCTCTTTAGAGAGAAATAACCGCATTTCTATCCCAAGGACAACACCCCCAGCTGCACACGGCAGGTCTGTGCCTTTGCCGTAGCCTATGTGGAATTTGAAAAGCTGAACGCCAATGCTTGTATATATAAAGAAACAAACTAAAAATGACAGCTTTCCACTGTTCCAACAGAGCAAAGGAGTGCCCAAATAGGCACTCCTTTTTCATAGCTTTACGCCTTATTCAGCAAGATTTGTAATAACACCAACAGCGCCAGTAGAACCACGACAATACTAAGAATTGTCTTTATAACATTGTTTTGTCGTGCCACGTTATCAATCTGATTTGCAAATAAAGCTGCGACTACCCCAGCGCAAACAAGGATGATAGCTAAAGACTTCATTGGAGACTGTATCTCTAAAAAAGGAGTCCTAAGATTTCGGCGTATTGTTTTTCTTCTATTGAAAAGATTCCATTATAGGGTTGCTCTATAAAGAATCCGTTCTCATCCTCAAAGACGTAGACAACACATCCGCTCAGCCCGTCGGAAACCTCAAAAAGAATCTTTATAAACTTGTCTGTCGTTGGAGAGTCACTATAGCTTTCGCCCGACTTAATGCGCACTGTTGATAAGTTGGCAAACAGGTCGTCTATTTCTCTTTTATCAGTAATCGTTTCTCTTTCATCATCACAAGAAATGCTCACTGAAATTACATCTGTCCTGTTTGGAAGCAAAAGGGCAGCATCCCTCTTTGTGTATTTCGATTGCGACATTGGCGCATAATTCAACGCCATAATTGCAAAAATCAAAGCTGCAAACACGAGCAGAGCAGCAGCGATGATTTTCAGCACGCGCCGCGTCCGATGGTTTCTGATGGCAAGCTGCGTGTTGATGCGAGACAACTCTTTTGCCAACTGGTCTGGTTTCTCTTCGTTTTCCACTTTGGTGCCAAGAAGCTCGCTTACGGTCGTTTCAAGAATGACAGCAATTTTTATCAACTGTTCAGAATCGGGAACAGACATTCCTTTTTCCCATTTTGAAATGGTCTGTCTGACAACATGAAGGCGTGATGCCAATTCCTCCTGCGAAAGGCCTCGTTCTTTTCGCTTCAACCGAAGATTTTCATGAAGCACGGAAACACCTTCTTTCTCTAAAGATTTCACGCATATTTTAGCAGGAACATCGCCGTTGCGGCAAGCAATGCAAATTAACATTCTATGATTTGAAGTCACTTTGCAGCGTTGATACGCTTTATCTGGTTTTCTCCACAGCTTCAGCGGAGGATAATATAAGAAATCCCCGATCGGAGTCGGGGATTTTTATATTGGCAGCAACGCGCAGTCCTTAGTCGAGCGTGGAGCTTCCTCTATTCGGGTTTGGACGCCAGCCGTCCATGAGCTTGTCGTTCTCCATGATAAAGGGGCTTGCCGTATCCTGTCCCCATGAGGTGTCATATTTCCCCATAAGGTAATCGCTCAGCGCCGTTCGGTCGGCAAATCGCAGCATTCGGTACGGCTCCTGGAAGGCGACCTTTTCTACGAAATACAGCGTTCCGTCCTCCGCCGTCAAAAGTACGCCAACATGCCCGACAAACAGCAGAGATTCCTCCTCGGTCGGCTTATCGTGGAAGAATACCGTGATGAGGCGGATTCTTTCACTCTCCCGAAAGGTAACGCCGCGGGAAGCCCATTCCTCTTGTACGGTTTGTACATGACGCTTGATCTCCGTGGTATCCTCCGCCTTCATGGAGGAATACAGTGCGCGGAAATCTGCAAGGCTGCTTCCGACCAGCGCATCGGGCTCTGTTTTCAGCGTTCCCGCGTCCACAAATACCACCTCCTCACCAGCATTTATTTGAGAGGTCAC
>ENA-OQLI01000689-OQLI01000689.1-human-gut-metagenome-genome-assembly--contig:-NODE-689-length-35643-cov-7.069490_pt1 | contig 35643 bp, 33 predicted proteins | sample MGYA00242805_ERZ504812 | MGnify/ENA primary metagenome ERZ504812 (study PRJEB26092, sample SAMD00036430) | human gut metagenome | host: Homo sapiens | study: EMG produced TPA metagenomics assembly of... | reverse complement strand
GGCAGTATGGCAGAAAAAGACAGGAACCAAAGGATGAAAGAAATCACAGAGCGGCTGGAGCAGGGCGTCAAGGAGATTTTTACGTCTGAAATGTACATGGAATATCTGAAAACAATGTCCCAGTTCCATAGTTACAGCTTTAATAATACGCTCCTGATCCATCTGCAGAAGCCGGACGCAAGCCTGGTGGCCGGTTATCAGGCATGGCAGAAGAAATTTCACCGGCAGGTGAAGCGTGGGGAGAAGGGCATCCAGATCATTGCCCCTGCGCCCATCCGGGAAAAGGAAGAAGTGGAGAAGATTGACCCGGCGACGTTGGAGCCGGTGCTGAAGCCGGACGGGACGCCGGAGGTGGAGGAAGTGGTGTACACCATCCCACGCTTCCGGATTACTACGGTTTTTGATGTATCGCAGACCGAAGGGGAACCGCTTCCGGAACTGGCTACGCCGGAACTGATGGGCAGCGTGGAAAACTATGAAATCTTTATGCAGGCGATCCGGGATATTTCCCCGGCGCCGATCCGCTTTGATGAGATTGAGAGCGGGGCAAAGGGATTTTACAGCAGCATCGATAAAGAAATCGTGATCCAGAATGGCATGAGCGAGAGCCAGACCATGAAAACCGGCGTCCATGAAGTTACCCATGCAAAGCTCCATGACAGGGACATCATGGAAGAAATGGACGAGAAGAAAGACCAGTTGACCAGGGAAGTGGAGGCGGAAAGCGTGGCGTACACGGTCTGCCAGTATTTTGGCCTGGATACGTCAGAATACTCTTTCCCTTATATTGCCGGGTGGAGCAGCGGCAGGGATATGAAAGAACTTCGATCTTCTATGGATACGATCCGCCGGGTGTCCGGGGAATTTATCGACCAGATGACAGAGCGGATGCAGGAAATCCGGAGGGAGGCACAGCGGCACCAGGAGAACGCCCTGTTTGAAGAACAGCAGGACAGGTATGGGATTTATCAGCTCCGTGAGGATAAGGCCGGGATGGATTACCGTTTTATGGGAATGGCTTACCTGCAGGAACAGGGCATCACTGTGGACGGCGCTGATTATCAGTTTGTTTACGGAGATGAACTTCAGGAAGGGGATACCCTGGAAGCCTTATATACAAAATTCAATACAGATTATCCGGCAGACTATACCGGGCATTCCCTGTCGGTGAGCGATGTAGTCGTCCTGAAAAAAGACGGGGAGCTGACCGCCCACTATGTGGACAGCTTTGGGTATCAGGAACTGCCGGAATTTATAGAACAGAGGAAAAAGGCGCAGGAGATCCAGACAGAGGAAAAGACCTATCCGCCGCTCTATTTGTCTGACCTTACTTATGCCATGGAACATAAGAAAGTAGATGCTTACCTGGATTCCCGGAAACTGAACCTGGACTGTAAAAAAGCGGTTGAAGAAGCGGTTGCCAGCCACTTTGACGGGTATCATCTGGCATATGAAGCTGCGGCAGATGTGGTAAAGGCATACGGGGCAGAACGTGTGTCCTTTGTGCTGGCCTGTACCGTCCAGCACCTCAGATCAGACGGGCGGTTTTCAAAAGAAACAAAAGAATGGGCGGATAGATTTAAAATCCCGGAGAATATCAGCCGTGGGATGGATCTCAATGCCGATTATGTGGTGACAAGCCATCCGGCAGTGCTGGACGGTTTTATCGACCTTGCCCGGAAAGAAATGGGGGAACTGGAGCAAGAAAAACAGGCCGGACAGATCAGCCCGGAGACAAAAGGACTTTTGGTAGAGGGGCATTTTGGCACCTGGCACACGGCAGAAGTGAAGGAAATCGCCGGGGAGACTTTTTTCCGGATGGAGCATGACGAGTATGGGGATACGGTGGCAGGGATTATCGTGGACGCAGACGGGAAGCTGGTAGCGGAGGATCTGGAACATGGATTTGATGCCGGGGCTATGGAAGCGATCACAGAATATCTCTATGAGAAAGTGCCGGAGCCGTTTATCAAGCAGTTTTATGTGGTGAATGACGCCTATGGAGTGAAAGCAGACCGGGAGTATCAATATTTTGAAAACCTGGATGAAGCGATCCAGGCATATCACCGATTGCCAAACCACCTGGACAAACAGCTTGGCATGGAAAGCCGGGAGCCTGTCACCTCCAGGATGCCCCTGATCTCCTGTAAAAACGGGATTGAGGAAGTAGAAGATATTGAAAAAGCATCCTTAAGCGGGAAATGGATGAACCCGGAGGTGACGGACACTGTGAACCGGGTCGTCGATTATCTGGATAACCGGGATATGGAGACAGCCTTTTCCCTTACCGGTCTGGAGCAGTATTTTTATATCCAGACCACAGACGGAGGGTATGATTATACGTTCTATGATGCGGGCTGCCGGGAGATTGACGGTGGCATTTATGAAAATGAGGATGTCTCCGAGCAGGAAGCCATTGAGGAGATTTTGTCCGGGGAAGCCGGCGGGAAAACGGTAACGTATAAAGTCATGGATGTGGAAACGTTTCTGGAGCAGACGGAAAGGGCGCAGGAAGCCGCCATAGAGCAGACGGAACCAACCATCAGTTTCTACGCTGCGGAGTGCATGGAGTTCCCGGTGATGGGAGAGTACCATGACAACCTGACGCTTGCGGAGGCATTTGAGAAATACCAGGCAATCCCGGCGGAGCGGATGAACGGGATCAAAGGGATTGGATTCCGGCTGGAGGACGGAAGCATGTATGACGGGGATTACGAACTGATGCGGGCCGGGAGCATCTCCAGGGATATGATCGACCTGGTTCCCCATTATAAAGAAAGCCCCCTGGTGCAGAAAGCTATGGCAGACCTGGAGAAAATGCTGGCAGAGGAACATTTGAGGGAAGAACCGGTACAGACAAAACCGGCGACAGAACAGGGACAGGACAGACCGGGGCATACCAGGCAGAAACCGGCGGCAGAGAAGTCCACCGGGGCACGCCAGTCTGTCCTTGCGGCGCTACGTGAGCGGCAGGCAAAACAGAAAGCCCAGGAACAGCAGGCACAAAAAGAAGCGCAGAAAACGAAAAAAACAACCCAGGGACATAGGAAAGGAGAACCGGAGTTATGAGAGTACGATTTGAGGAAGAGGAATATTTTGTTATGGCTATGTTTGAGAAGGACAGCCGGATCGGAACTATGGAGGAGATCCGCCGGGTGCTTCCATTTATCAGCGAAGATGGGGAGATGCTTGCCCTGGTCAACAGTACGCTGAAGAAAATGGAGCAGCTCACGGATCAGGAGTTCTCCCGGCTGGATCTGGAAACCTATGCGCAGGAACCGGCGGAGGAAGCGTGATGGAGATCAACCAATTTGCCCTGTACCAACTGAAGAATATCCCGGAAAACCGGACGATCCGCTACCGGTCTTATCAAACGCTGCAGGAGCAGCATATCCCGGTGCGGTATGGAAACTATGAGCAGGCTTACCTGGGACGGATGAAAAAAGGGGATACGCCGGACACCATCCGGAAACGCCTGGGAGAGCATCCGCCCCGGAAATCCGCCTGCCACAGCTTAAGCGTCAGTGATGTGCTGGTCTTAAACAGCGGCGGAGAGGTCACGGCCTACTATGTGGAAAAAGAGGGCTTTATTGTGATCGCCGGATTTCTACGTCTTGGTTCCTCCGGTGCGCTGATTTCTTATGACACCACAGATTTCCACATCGAGGGGAAAGAAGGAAGCTGGCTTGCCTATGACAGCATCATCATAGACGGACGGGAATTTTTCCTCATGGAACACGCCGTTTACGGGGCGCAGGCGGCCAATGTGGTGCTGGACAGTGCGGGGAATCTGGTGGCAGACAATGTGTTCCACGGCTTTGACGAAACAGTAAAACAGCAGATCCGGGAGTACCTGCATCCGCCGGTAAAAGAGCCGGAACCAGAGAAACCAAAAAAGCCGGTGATGGAAAACTGGCAGAAAGCCTATGAAAACGGGGAATATCTGCGGAGCGCAGAGATCACGGAAGAACAGAATTACAACATGATCGATGGGCGTATAAATAATCTGCCAAATAAGCCTCGGAAGATTGGAGGAAGGGTTTCTGTGCTGGATCGGCTCCATCTGAAGCAGGCAGAGATTGCCAGACGGAGCGGGAAGACTGTGCCGCAGATGGCGGCGGAAGAAGAGATGGAGCGGAGAAGGAAATAAAAAGAGGAAGATGTTTTGCCGGGAGTGGCAGGCATCTTCCTCTTTTTTATGGTGTCAGACGGTAACGGGAAATATTTTTCCAGTTTTGTGGAAATCCCATGCGTTTTAATAATTCATCTTCTGTAATATGTAACAGATTCTTATTTACTTTTGATATTTCAAGAGTTAGTTTCCTTTTAAATATCAGAAAATCATCCTTGGGAAGCAGATAACGGAAAGCAATTACGACAGAGAACAAGTCTTGTTTTCCGTAAATAAATTGATTCCCTTGCTGCGGAATATTCAGCTTGGAGTGCAGCGGCGTATCTAAAATTTGGTCTACCGTCCGGTAGGAAAAAAGTCTGTCACCATGGGCACATACATTCCGGTATTTTGTCAGCACGGATAAAAAACGTTCAAGCTGCCGCTGGTTTACATTGGGAAAATGACGGCAGATCTTAGAACGGAGTGATTGTTCCAGGACATTATACATTTTGGAAAGGCTTCCAAAAGTCAGAACATTTGTTGTAATCCAAAGGGGTATGTTCCCGTATTTTGTCCGATAATAATATACATGGGCATAATCTGTGGTAGTGACTGCGCCATGCAGCTTGCGGAGCAATCCAGAGATGATTTTCCTGTTGCGGGGGCTATTGTTATAATTATTTGGATTCATGTACTCTGCTTGGGAAATACCATGTGCTTCTACAAAGTAGTGTGCGATTAGATTGCCTATATGACGTTCTATCTGGAGCAGGTATTTCAGAAACAGTTCCCTGAGTTCGGCATCAAACTGATAGAGAGCCACAATTTCATCAAATGAGGTTCCGGTTTTATATTTTTTCGTAAAAGGGATACGGAATAGTTCTTTATAACCGCCCATTAAAGCAAAGTAGCCGATGCGCTGAAGAATTTCTTCTGCAAATTGATCATCAGACACGGCAATCTCTTTTTCACTTTTCAGATACTCAACCTGTTGGCTGAAAGTTAAAAACTGTTTTGCACCTGCCATAAAAAATCTCCTGTAATGTAAAAGAGGGAGAGACTCGAAAGCTCTCCCCCGCCTGTGGGCTTCGCAAGTTTCCACAGAACGATCACTGAACTAAATATAGCAAAATCGGCTGGAAAAGTCAATCCCGCAAATTCAGTCCTTTTTCATTATATGCCGTGGCTTGATAAAAAATACAACCGTGGCTGTTCTTATTTCAGCAGTTCGTCATAGCTTGTCTCCAGGCAGTCCCGGATGCCCCGGAGTTGCGCCCCTGTGATATGCTGTATCCCTCTTTCGATTTTTACCAGCGTTTCCCGTGTCATGTTCACGCCCCGGAGCTGGAGCATCCGGACAAGTTCTGTCTGCCCGATCCCCTTTTCTTTCCTGACACGGCGGATATTGCCGCCAATGTCAATGCCAGTCTGCTTGATCTTCTGTTCCATGCGATAAACTCCCTGTATGGACTGAAATTAGTCCGATTTTTCTTTATTTTATCGGCATGGAATGATACAATGGGACTAGAATGAGTCCACTTTTAAAGATAAGCCTGGAAAATGTAATACGGATCTGGCTATTTCAATTCCCCGTTCTGGCGTTCATGCTGTGCGATTGCCTGGCGGATCAGATAGAGGATCTCACCGTTCATGGAACGTCCGTCAAACTCTGCAAGGCTTTTCAGCTTTTTATGCGTTTCCGAGTCAATGCGTAACCCGATATGTTTATCTTTTTCCATAGCGCCTCCTGTCTGGTACGTTAAGTACAAAATAAGTTCGTTAAAGTAAGTACATTTTAAGTACGGACAGTGTTATGATGTTTAAAATGGACTTGTTTTAAGTACACTAAATTTTGGAAGGGAGATCGTGATGGAAAAGTATGGTGGAAAAAGATACTACCGTATACGGGTGCCAGTATTCTGGCTATTGGTCATCTGCGTGGTATTGCTGTTTTTCGGAATATATTTTAAGGATGAACTGCACAAGAAATGGCTGCACAGCGGAGGAATGGAGGATGTCACATTCCAGGGCCTGACTTCAAAACTGGAGGATCAAGGGAACTGCTACCTCTGCGGGAGCAGTGATTACAGCCTGGTAGACGTCTTTCGTAAATCTGGCAGGATCGGGGTGATCTTACTGAATGATTGGTACGTCCTGGAATTTCATATCAAAAGCCGGGACGAAAGCGTACCTTCGGCAGAGGAAGGGTACAGAACTTTCACTTCCGGAAATACCGGGGAGATCACTTATTCTTCAGAAGGAAGTTATTCAGGGCAAATGGCTTCCATAGAAGTTACTCTGCCAGAGGACTTCCGGTTGAAAACGGACGTCATGGAAAATAATCTCTGCCAGAGCTGCCTGGATAAAGTAGCGGAGTCTTTGGATTTCCGCAAATGGAAGTATGAGAAGAAAGAAGCAATTCCCCTCTGTCTTGTAGATTTTGAGACTTTGGAAATCTATTCCCTGCAGGACTGGCATGTAGGATGCCTGATCCGGGATTATTGGGCGGAGATGGAGCATGAAGGAAATAAAGTGTCTGTGGATGTATATGACGTGGGGGAATAAGGGGAATCAGGAGCGGGAGGCTTCCCACTCCGGTTCCTGCCTGCCGTGGCTTTTCCCCAGGAATGTTTCCATATTTGTGCGGACGGTATTCAGTTCTTTTTCATAATCCCGGAGATTATGATAGGCTTCCTGCTGGCTGTTTTTTAAGGCAACCAGCTTTTCCTTTTCTGCTTTCAGCAGCTTCATGGAGGGCAGCTTCCCGCCGCCGGACTGTTCTTTCAAGAATTTCCTTGCGGCTTCATACAGGGCAAGTTCCGCCTGGTGTTCCTGCCGGAACTTTTTCTTGTTCCGGCTGCTGACAAACTGGCGGTACACGGATTTATTCGCCAGGTATTGCCCGGTGTAGTGGATCTGCTCGTTGACTTGCTTCAGCTTCCCTTCCGTGGAGCGGAGCGCCTTACGCATATCAGCGGTCTGACCTTTGGCTTCTTTCCAGGCGCTTTCCAGATCTTCCTCTGTGTCATAGCCATACTCCTGGATATAGGCGACGGTCTTTGCCATCTGCTGTAAATTGGACAGCTTCACTTTCCGGGCATAGGCGGCGCTTTGCTGTGCTTTAGCGCAGAGCTGCAGATCGACCACAAGCCGGAGGTCGGATTTGATAAAAACAAAGTCCGGAAGTTCGTCCGATATGGTATTCCGGGAAGTATCTGCCGGAGACTCCGGATCAGGATGCCGGAGCTGCTCCTGTCTTGCATTTTTCTCCCATTGGGACAGAAGATAGTCTTTTTCATAATGGCTTCCCAGGTTCCTGCCGGTGATGAACTTCTGCCGATCCGGGTGCAGGTAGCTGAACCGCCCACGGCTGACTTTAAAGGAAATGCCGTATTTTTCAGCCAGGATTTTTTGAAAATCTTCCTGGGTGCGGACAGAAGCGGCGGCTTCTTCAATGGCGTTCCGGAGAAAATCTTTCTGTGTCTCGAACTTCGTTTTCCGTGGCGTAACGCCGTCGGCAATCATCTTCTGATTGAGACTGTCCATCTTTTTCTGCCCTCTGCGCCGTGCATGGTATTCCCGGTCTGTGATTTTCTTTTCTGCCGGGGAGAGCAGGTCAACCTGGTGGAGCTGCTCCCGGTGGCACAGATCCATCACATCCTGTTTCAGATAAAGGAGATAATCTTTCGTGAGATGATGTTTATATCCGGCACGGGAATCGCATGGCCGTTCCATGAAGCCCTGCCGCTCCACGTCATACTTCCGCAAGCTGTTGATCACGATATGCACATGGATGTTGCCGCTTTTATTGTTGCCGTCTGTGTGGGTGCAGACCAAAGCCTGATGGCCGGGAAAATTTTTCCGGGCATATTCCAGGCCGAGCTGCTGCGCCCGCTCCCCGGTCAGATCGTTCTCTGTCACATCCTTTGGATCGAAACTTAAGATATAGCGATGGGATTTGATTTCATCAAAACGCTGGTTTTTCCGGTACTGTGCGTTCAGCTCCATACATTCCATGTCAAAGGTAAAAGGGTCACAGTTGATGCCGTCCAGGTAATATTCTTCACGGGGGATCAGCCTGCCGTTTTCATCCAGGATTGGTTTCATGGTATCTTCGTTATACTGGAACATGAGATAACGCTGGGCTTCCCCGTAATCTGCATTTTTACTGGCGATGTGTTTCAGAATGGCCATGGGAGGCGGTTCCTTTCTGCCCGGCAGGGTTTTCTTCAGAGAGGGAACGGAAATCCCCGGCCAGTCTCAAAACTTCATATTTCATTTCATAAATATCCGCAATCCCCTGGCGGATTGCTTTCTGCATTTCCTGGGAATGGATGCCGCCGCTGTTAAAGTGGCGGGCAATCTGGTTTAGGTTACTCCCGATTTTTCCAAACTCTGCGATCAGCTTTTTCAGTTCCGGCAGGTCTGCCACAATCTCATATTTGACCGTAACCTTTTTCCCGGTGACTTGTCTCCGGAGATATTCCGCCAGAGGGAGAGCGGCGGCTTTGGCGTGGGATAAGAGACGGGCATATTCTGCGTCTGTGAAGCGGAGCATGACAGGATGGGAGCGCCGGAGCGCTGTATCTTTCTTTGGCCTTGCCATAGATATTCTTTTTCCTTTCCCGTGGCTGATAAGCCACGCTGCGACTATTTTATATAGGAGCTAAACCGCACATTGAGAAAATGTGCATTGGTCGAGGGTATGGGGAGCGAAATCCCCATCAAGTTTGCCGGGTAAGCAAAAGCCGCAAAGCGGGTTTTGAGTTACGCAGGCGAAACTTGCTCTGGAAGAGTAGAAAAGCCCTTCATAATAAAAGCCGATTTTGGGAATAGACTGCGAAGGAGCAATTTTCAATTTATGAGAAAATTTAACAATGGATCAGCAGACAGAAAAAAGTGTTAATTTAGAGCATTTAGAAGGAGCATTCCGGAGGATACAGGCACAAAATAGGATAGTTCCATAATCGGGAAGGGCACCGCTTTGAATGTGGGTTGCTTTTCCTGATTGGAAAATAGTTATATAATTGGATAAAGTAGAATTAAGCAAGTCATTATGTTTATTTGAGGATGAAAAAATATTAAAAATAATTTCAAAGTGAACTTTTTTCGTTTTGTAATGGTTATATAAGATATAAGACGTTTTATGATGAGGAGAAAACGCTATGAAAGACAGCGAATTAATTCAAAAAGTACATAGCGGAAATAAAGAAGCAGTTGGTATTATTATTGAACGATATTATGCAGATATTTATCGCTTTTGTTTATATATGGTTCAAATAGAGGATGATGCCTACGACATTGCACAGGAAACTTTTTTGAAGTTTATAAAATATGGAACTTCTTATAAACATAAAAATCTCAAAGGTTACCTACTGACTATTGCAAGAAATATATGCTTCAACTATTTTCGGGATAGGAAAGAAAAAATAACAGCGGTCGAATGGAAGGAAATTGATAAAATTCCAAATCATAAAGATGCGCTGACTGAAACGGAAAATGCTGTTTATTTGAGAAATTTATTAAAGGAGCTTTCACAGGATACAAGGGAAGTAATTATTTTGCGTATTTATGAAGAAATGAAATTTAAAGATATTGCAAGGATTATGGGGTGTAGTGTTTCTACTACAAAGTCAAGATTTCGATTAGGTGTAAATCAGCTAAAAAAGTTAATGGAGAATGATTATGAGAGATAGCGAAATAAAAACTCTTTTTGCAAAGGCAGATGAACAAGTTCATGTTGATGAAATAAGAAAACAAAAGACTTATCATGCAGTGATGGATGAAATGGAAAAGCAGAGAATGCCAATGATGTCTACAAAAAATATTTTGTTTCATCTATTTTGGTATATGGATAAATTGTTTTTTACTGTTTATGGTGTTCTTATCTGCTTAGGAATTATTTTTATTACAGCATTGCAATATGCTGGATTGAATCAAAATGGGATGATTACTGTATGTATGGTTGGAGCAGGTATTCTTAGTATAACATCTATTAGTGTGATTGATAAATTGTTTTTTGGAAAAATGGCAGAGTTAGGAGAAAGCTGCTATTTCAATACAAAACAGTGTGTTGCTGCATGGCTGGTATTGTCAGGGATGATAAATGTTATGATATTGTTTGTGATAGTTGGCTATTTGAACTATCATTGGAGAGTTGGATTATTACAGGTGGGGCTGTATATCTTAACTCCATATCTAGTATCAAGTATAACTGCATTAGGAATTTTATCAATGGAAACAGGAGGAAAGAATTCATCTTTATTTGGCATAAGTGCAATCTTTTTATCAATAAGTTATGGAGTAATTGGTTTGATTCCGAGAGCATTTTTTGTAACAACTTTTTGGATATGGGCAGTAGCTTCTCTTATGTCGGGACTTTTATTTATAATGCAGATAAAAAAATTGCTTAGTAAAATGGAAAAAGGAGAAGTATTATGCACGAATTAAAGTTGATGGATGTACAAAGAAAATACAAGGATAAAGAAGCAGTCAGAAAATTCAATTATACATTTACAAATGGTGTGTATGGGCTGTTAGGAGAAAATGGTGCCGGAAAAACAACATTAATGAGATTGATTTGTGGTGTTTTGCAGCCAACGGGGGGAAGTATTTATTGCGATAATATTGAAATAGCCAGTATGGGAGCAGAGTATCGTAAGTTATTGGGCTATTTACCACAAGATTTTGGATATTATGGTGATTTTACTGCGGAACGCTTCCTGCGATATATGGCGGCATTGAAAGCACTGCCGGAAGACTATGCCGATAGTCGTATTGATGAACTTTTAGATATGGTAGAGTTGAGAAATGTGAAAAAGAAAAAGCTCAAGACTTTTTCAGGAGGTATGATACGAAGAATAGGAATTGCACAGGCACTTCTGAATAATCCTGAAATTTTGATTTTAGATGAACCAACAGCAGGGCTTGATCCAAAGGAAAGAGTGAGATTTCGTAATGTGATTAGTTCACTTGGAAAAAAAAGGATGGTTTTACTGTCTACACATATCGTATCTGATATAGATTATATTGCAGACCGTATTTTGATTATGAAGAATGGAAAATTGATTCAAGAAGGAACGGAGAAAGAGATTACGGATAAAGTGGAAGGATGTGTTTGGAAGTGCATTGTTTCTGAAAAAGAAGCAGGGCAGATAACTAGTAGTTTCCTTGTAAGCAATATGAGAAGTAGTGGAGAAAATGTTGAACTAAGAATTGTTTCAGAAAGACAGCCGGTTGCAGGTGCAGAAAATGTGGAAAGTACACTGGAAGATGCATATCTTTATCATACACAAATAAAAGGGGGAGAAAAAAATGCGACTTTATAAGATGGAGCTTTTTAAACTTTTTCATAATAAAATATTCAAAATAGGAATGTTGGCTGCGACAGGATTGGTGTTTCTGTATTTTTGGTTTGCAGAGGTCGGTGCTGAAATAGCGACAGTAGATGGGAAGTTTTATTCCGGTTATGAAGCAGTGCAGATGAATCGGAAGATTACAGAAGAATTTGAGGGTGATCTGACGGATGAAAAAGTGAATCTAATAATTGAAAAATATGGTTTGCCTACAAAACTTGAGGAAAATATGCCAGGGTGGAGGGATGGAAACTTTTTAAACGATTTCGTTACACGGTATTTTACCAATGGTACATGGGAAAGAGGTGTGCTTCCAACGGAGAAGTATTCTCTGAAAGAAACGGAATTGGGAAAAGCTTATGATGAAATTGGGAAAACACCTTATTTAGCATATACAACGGGATGGAAGGTATTTGTTGAAATGCTTCAGTTTGGATTGATTTTAGGAAGCATATTGATTATTTGTGGAGTGTCGACCATTTTTGCAGAGGAAAGCCAGACGAAAATGCTTCCATTAATCTTTAGCACGGAAGAAGGAAGAAGAAAAGATGTTCCTGCTAAAATTTTAGCCTCTTTTACATTCACTATTTTCATTTTTATGTGGTTTGTGTTAGTTAATTTAGTTTTATGCTGGATGATATATGGTTTGAAGGGATTTGAAAATATATCCTGGATAGTACTTTCTCAATATATGCTTCAACATGTATTATTTTCAAAATATCTGGGCACTTTATTAGGCTTAGCTTTTCAGGCACTTTTATCATTATGCGCTATTACATTATGCGTTTCTGCATATCAGGATAGCTCTTTTGGTGCAGTAATTATTGCGTCTGTATGTTGGGGACTTCCTGTATTGATAAGGATGTTTTTCGGAGGAATCATATGGCTTATAGTAGATTCTATGCCGATTTTTCTTGTTATGTCGGGAATTGTAAATGACATATATGAGATATGGTATATTGTATTGGAAATAAATGTTTGTTTCTCCATAGGGTGTTTGATAAAAGGAATGGTATCTTATAAGAAAAAACAATTTGCATAAAAATAATTGGCTTATATAGGATGTGAAATGGGGTGATTATTTGGGAGGATATTAATTGCAGAATTTTCGGATGAAGAAGAAGCTGTTATGAACAAAATCCTTACTGTGTTGGAAAGTGAGCTGCCCATGGAATATATTGATGGTTCTATTCAAAATGGTTTTCAGCATGTAAAGTTGGCAGATGCTATATTGAAGTATGATGGAATTGAAATTAATCCTAAATATCGTGTAGTAGAGGTAGGTGGGGAAAGTATTGAACTGACCAATTATGAATTTGGAATCCTATATTTGCTTGCACGGCATCCCGGACAGGTATTTTCTAAAGAGCAAATATATAATCAAGTCTGGAAGGAACCTTATTATAGGGCAGAGGACAATGTGATGAGCCTGATTCGGAGAATCCGAAAGAAAATAGAGCCTAATCCATCAAAACCGATTTATATTTTGACCGTGTGGGGAATAGGGTATAAATTTAATAATGCGATAAAAAGAAAATAAGCGGCATCTGTCAATCTGAAAGACAGAGCCGCTTATTTGGTATCAGTAAGACCTAAAAGATAATCTGTGGATATATGAAAGTAATTTGCAATAGCAACGATTTCATAGTCAGGCACGAAGCGTTTTCCTTGTTCAATTCTTAGGATTGTTAAATCTGTAAATTCGAATCCTTCTGTCTGTAACCGTGCGGCAAGCGCTTTTTGGGAGATGCCCTGAGCAGTCCGCAATTCTTTTAATCTACTTCCAACAATATTTTTTGATTGTCCGTTCCAGTATATTTTCATTCTATCCCTCACTTCTAAAGTTGAAGTATCATAATTGATTTTACCGAGTTAAGATGCTAATATACTTCTAAAGATGAAGTTTTGAAAAAAATATGCTGAATTATTATAGAATGGTCACAATAAAGATATGGCAGAAAATGCTGAGAGTGAAAGGAGTACTGATATGAAAAATGAAATATGGAGTGAAATAAGCACGTTTTTGAATAATCTCCGGTGCGGAGATGTGGGCAGAAAGACTTATCTTCACTTCCCGGAACTGGAAGAATCAGAAAAGATCAGAAAGGCAAAAAAAGCAAATTTTGAGACAGAGATGGGAAAGCTGGATGCAGAGCAGAGACAACAAATAGAGAATTATTTTGAAGCCGTGCAGCATCTGGCATTTATGGAAGAAGAACGGGCATACTGTCAAGGATATGTGGATTGTATTCAGTTGTTAGGTGGATTGGGGATGCTGAATAGTAATCCGGACATAGAAATGATAGTTTCAAAAATGAAAAAATAATCAAGTAAAAAGGCTCTTTCCGATAATGAGGATTGAGCCTTTTCAGATTTCAGCAATCAATAAATATCAGGGGATATCAGATTTATATCAGATTTGGTCAAAAATTATTCCTTAACATCATTACTGGCATTTAGATCAGGCTGTAGCATGGTAGTAGTAGCCGCCAGAAGAATCTGAAGCTGATGTTCATTGCAGTGCGTCAGTAGACGGAGTAACTGCTTATATGTAGAATTATCGCTGTTTCCGTTTGGATAAACGTAATTATCTGCGGAAAGATTTAATAACCGCATGGCCTTACAGAACAACGGTAGGCTTGGAGTACCTTTGTGGCGTTCTAAGTCTCCGAGATAAGTAGGAGATATGCCGAGCTTTTCAGCAAGTTCTTCCTGTGTCCAATGCCGATCCATCCGAGCATTTTTTATCATTGTTGCAAAGAGTGTCTTGGGAATATCCATGTTTATTCACCTCCATAAATATAGTGTATTACCCTGTGTTTAAAAAGTGAAAAGGGTATGAGTTTAGTATTTTATGGGGGTTAAAACCTAGAAAGAGTATTCAAGCCCTTTTCCGGATAAAAAAAACAAAATTCCGGAAAAGGTTATTTGAATACTCTTTTTTGTTTCTGGGATTTTGCCGGAGAGCAGAGTGGTTTTAAGAGAGAAATATGGGCGGCAGTTATGCCGCTTATCAGGTACACAGCTAAAAAAATCTTGATTATTGTTACTCTGTTAAACACCCTTGTACCTATGGTAAAAACCTATATCAGAACAGGGGTAACAAGTGAATCAGTTATAAAGTGCGTCCGATGGGCCTCATTAGCCTGTCCGGGCGCATTTTATATATATGAAAATTTTTTAAAAAATTTTCTTCCCGAACCGAACATCGGGCATCACCCATTCGGGACTATGGATGAAAGGGAGATAGAGACTTCATCCATGTGCTGGTGGAAGGGGAAGGAGGTGAACTCTTATGGGGAAATCTTCTTCCAATGATGAACTGACGATTCGGAATCAGTTTGACCGGATATGCAAGTTGGCGTTGAAAGGTGAGGCCGTTGATTATTATCGGCATATTACCTATCGGCAAAAACATGAAGTGTTGTTTTCGGAACTTTCGCAGAAAGAACTGGACAGCATTTTCACTGTGGACAAGTACAAAGTGGAAAACAAATGCTTCCGGGTACTCGGATATGACATTGAAGTAAATGACACATTACTTGCGGAAGCAATACAGTCGCTTTCTGAAAACAAACGGAAAGTAGTGCTGCTGTCTTATTTCATGGATATGAGCGATGCAGAGATTGCCAGAACAATGAATCTTGTGCGAAGCACAGTCCATGAGCATCGGAGGCGCTCGCTGGAGCTGATGAAAGAAATGATGGAGGAATATCAAAATGAGCAGGAAAAGTAGAAAAAATGAAGCGTTTGATCTGCCTTCTTTCCAGATTATTCGGGCGGCTTCAAACGGAGATATTGAAGCAATCAACGCGGTACTGAAACACTATGAAGGTTACATAGCGGCATTGTCTACCAGAAAGATGTATGACGAGAACAGACAGGTTCATTACTGTGTAGACGAGACATTGCGGAGACGGCTTGAGACAAAGCTAATCACTAAGATTTTAGCATTTGAAATTTAGCCCAGAGTAAACGGCAGAAAATATCCCTTTCTATTTTTGCTGTTTTATAGGGCAGGCGTACCTTGACAACTTCATATTTTACCCTGCAGGACGCAGAAAACAGTGGAGCTGTGCGACGGATACGCCATGACTGCCTGTGTCCGGCACTTTGCGTCATCATGGCGCAAAATTGCCGGGCATTGAAAACGAAGAAATTTCATTTTGGGAATTGAAGTAAAGGTATGAGCGAGAAATATTCGATCACAGGCAAAGTTACGGGGATTTTGCGCGAAGATACTGTTTCTGATAATGAGACTTCCGGAGATAAGCTGCTCTGGTTCGAGAGGATGGTGTGATACCAATGAGGCTGTTCCCGACAGCCGCCTGCAGGAGAGCATTATTTAGAAAGGGGTATCTGATATATATATGGATGATAAGAAATTATTGCGATATAGTATGCAGCTATCTATGTTAAAGCAGTTGCTTTCTAAGAAATTGATTAATGAAACCGAGTACCAGATAATACAAAAGCGATTGATGAAAGACTATGGCATTGTGTCCAACATTACTGCTTGACGGTATATCTGTATCTGTATTATAATTCAATCAACACTATGGTAGGAATACAAAGGAGAGCGGAATGGAAGTTGAATTGATTAAAGCACATGATCCATTTGAGGGTTCTGCCAGACGGAAGATTGAGCGGTTGAGAGTGGCAGCTTATTGCCGAGTAAGTACGGACGATGAAGATCAGATAAAAAGTTATAACTCAATGGTTACGCATTATACAGAGCTAATTAAGAATAATAAAGACTGGATATTTTCAGGTATATATGCTGATAAGGCAATCACTGGGACAAAGGTTGATAAGAGAGATGAGTTTCAGAGGCTGATTCAGGATTGCATGGATGGCAAGATAGATATGATTATTGCTAAAAGCCTTCCACGATTTGCCAGAAATACTCTGGATACATTGAAATATGTTCGTATGTTGAAAGAGAGAAATATTGCTGTTTATTTTGAGGTTGAGAAAATTAACACATTAAAGGACGGCGAATTTCTAATGACTATTTTAAGTTCTGTTGCACAGCAGGAAGTTGAAAATACTTCTGCGTATGTGAAAAAGGGCTTGAAGATGAAAATGAAGCGGGGAGAGCTGGTAGGATTTCAAGGCTGTTTGGGATATGATTATGATGTGGAAACAAAATCTATCTCAATCAATGAGGAAGGTGCTGTGGTTGTACGATATATTTTTGATAGATATGTGGCAGGAGCAGGCAGCACAATGATAGCCAGAGAACTGAATGAGCAAGGACATCTGACAATCAGAGGAAATCCCTGGACTTCATCCAGTGTTATGGGAATCATTAATAATGAAAAATATAAGGGAGATATTTTACTTGGAAAAACCTTTACGGTTGATCCGATTTCAAAAAGACGCTTAGAAAACCTTGGAGAGGAAGATCGGTATTATATACATGATCATCACGAACCAATCATTACAGAGGAACAATTTGAACGGGCACAGGAAATGCGGAATCGGAGAAATGGAAACCGGAAACATAATGTTGCTCCAGGAAAGCGTGAAAAGTTCAGCCGGCAGTTTGCATTTAGCTGTATGGTAGAATGCGGATTCTGTGGCTCCAATCTTTCTCGTAGGCGATGGCACAGTAGCTCTAAGTATAAAAAGACGATATGGCAGTGCGTTAAGTCAACAAAAGAGGGGAAGAGATTTTGCCCGGATAGCAAAGGTATTCCAGAGCAGGTTATAGAAGAAGCATTTATTGAGTCTTATAGGATGCTGTGTAATGATAATAAAGATGTTCTAGAAGAATTTTTGAAGCGAACCGAGAAAGCACTTGGAGAAAATTCGGTTGAAGATCAGTTGCATAAGTTGGAGAAAAGCATTGAAAAGGTTTCTCTAAAAAGAAAGAAGCTACTTGATAATTATCTGAAAGGTATTATTGAACAGGATATTTATGAGGAAACGGATGTAGAACTGAAAACTGAACTGACAAATATAAGAGCAAAGGTAGAGTATTTACGGCAACAGTCAAATGAAAAAAGTTTATTGCAAAGGAGGCTTTCAGACTTTAAAAAAGCATTATCTCATAATGAAGTGCTTGAAGAATTTGACAGAGGAATATTCGAGAGTATAATTGAAAAAGTAATAGTCGGTGGACTAGATGAAGATGGAAACAAGGATCCCTATAAAATTACTTTCATATATAAAACAGGATTTAAAAATGAAATTGGAAACGCAAAAGAGAGATTCGGAAAGTCATCAAGTATTGGAGACAAAGTGAAAAAAATGTGTTCCGATATAAGTGACGAGGTAAAGGGTGTGTGTTCCGATGTTAGTGTCAACACATGTAGAAACTGTGTGCCTCTTGGGCAAACGAAAACCTGACACTACGGTAAAGATCGGTATAGATATGGAAGATTACCGCAGAATCAGGGATGAGGAAAAAGCAGAATAGAAGCCTATCTGCCATTGAAAATAGTATACGGAATCGAAGTTGAGAAGCTGTTGATGCGTTAGAGAAAAACGTGTCAGCAGCTTTTTTGCGTTGGGTGCGTGGTTGAAACTTCGAGGAGGTGGTGCCGTTGGGCAGAGAAAATTAAAAAATGGTGATGGAGGCAAGTCTGTAATAATTCTAAGGTCTGATCAAATCTGAAAGGAGTCAATTCTATGGCAAAGAAGAGTGTAAGAAATATGAAGGTCTGTGGACAGAGCGGTTATCAGTATAAGACGATCCCGTCTATCATGCTGAAAGGACAGTGGCTGAATGACTGGGGATTCGAGATTGATGATGCGATTGTGGTGAAGTGTGAGGACGGGAAACTGGTGATTTCCAAGGCTGAAGACGAGCAGCGGGAGTTTGCCGGAGTGAGTCAGATGGTTGCGGAAGGCGTAAAGAAATACGGAAACTGAGAACGATAAGAAAATCAGAGTCAAAGGAGGCAATGAAGATATGGGTAAGATTATGATGTGCGGATCATTTAAAGGGGGAGTTGGCAAGACGGCCAGCTCCTGGAATCTGGCGTATTGTCTGGCAGAGATGGGGAAGAAGGTTCTGGCTGTAGATTTTGACGGCCAGGCCAATCTTTCCACCTGTTTTGGAATAGAGGATCCGGCGGCGGTGCCGGTGACTATCGGGCATCTGATGATGAACCAGCTGGAGGATGAGAAACAGCCGGAAGCGGCAGAGTTTATTCGGAAAAGAAATGGTGTGGATTTTATTCCGTCATCCATGGTGCTGTCTGCTGTGGACAGCAGGCTGCGGATGGAGATGGGGGCTGAGAGGATGCTGGCGAGCATCCTGGAACCGCTTAGAGATCAGTATGACTTTGTGATAGTGGATACGTGTCCTTCGCTGGGGTCGTTGACCATCAATGCGCTGGCTGCGGCAGATGAAGTGATCATTACCGTCAATCCGCAGCTCTTGGCTATGATGGGGCTTCAGGATTTTATCCGGACAGTGAGGAAAGTGCGAAACCGGCTGAATGAAAGACTCCGGATTGCAGGTATTTTGTTGACAATGTGTGATGCCAGAACAAATCTCTGCAAGGTGATTACAGAACAGGTGATGGAAGCGTTTGAAGGACAGATCCGAATCTTTGAGAGCGTGATCCCGAATACGGTCAAGGTGGGAGAGTCTATTTATTACAGTAAACCATTGGTGGAATATGCGCCGGGAAGCAAGGTGTGTGAAATGTATCGGAGCCTGGCGAGGGAGGTGGCAGGTTATGAAAGCGAATAGCCCGAAACGGAAGGTATTCCAGGATGCCCTGGATTTACTGACGGAGGATATGGCAGTAGATAAGGCTGTGTCTGAAAATGGTATTCTGCAGATTGCTATTGATAAGATCACGCCGTTTTACGACCATCCTTTCCGGTTGTATGAGGGAGAACGCCTGGCTGATATGGTGCAGAGCATCCGGGAGCATGGAGTCCTGAATCCGGTGATCGTAAGACGTACAAAAAAGGGATTTGAGATGCTGGCCGGACATAACCGGGCAAATGCTGCCAAACTGGCGGGATTGAAGGAGATTCCTGCTATTGTGAAGGATAAGCTGTCAGAGGAAGAGGCTTATGTCTATGTGATCGAGACGAACCTGATCCAGCGGTCCTTTACAGATCTCCTGCCGTCAGAAAAGGCGGCAGTGCTGAAGGAACGGCATGAGAAGATTTCCTGTCAGGGGAAACGGAATGATATTGTAAAAGAGATTGCTGCTCTGGAAGGCGCATCACAGAAATCAACTTGTGGTCACAGTGACCACAAGTTGAGGAGCAGGGATAGCGTTGGAAAGGAATATGAACTGTCAGGAAGTTCTGTCTCCCGACTGATGCGCCTGAATCATCTGATTCCGGAGTTTAAGGAACAGGTGGATGATGGAAGGCTGCCCTTTATGGCGGCGGTCCATCTGTCCTATTTGAATGAAGAAGAGCAGGATCTGATCTGTCAGGTTGCGGAGCAGGAAGGCAAGAAGATTCGCCCCAAGCAGGCGGAGCAGCTTCGGAAACGGACCGGGAAGATTGATCGGGAGGCAGCGGAGACTATGTTCCGATGCTCCGAGAAGTCTATGGCTGAGAAGAAGACAGTCAGGATATGGATTGACGCAGGAGTTTACAATGCGTATCTGGCGGATGTTGGCGAAGCAGATGTTTCTGAAATCATGGAGAAAGCATTGAGAATGTATTTTGGAAAGGCGGTGTGAAGTGTTTTCAGAGAGGGAATTAAAGGGACTGGATCGGGGCTATTTTAACATTATTATGGCAAATGATTATGATCTGACATTGATGAGCAAAAATACCGGGCACTACTGGTATTTGCATAATCCGGAGTATCCGGAAGAAGGAAAGGTGATCATATTTCATCGTCATAATGGACAACTGCCGTATCATCTGCACAGTAAAAGCAGCACGCTGAGCCAGGCGGTAAAGCAGATCAAAGCCCATGATGCGTTCCAGTTGAACGGCCGACGGCCGGTCCGCAGATGATGAAGTATTAACAGACAGTACTGCAGGAGATGCCTGTGGTGCTGTCTGATTTTACGCCTGATATTGAGAAAAGTAAGTCTTTAATTTCATATCTTGTTATCGTTTTTAGCTGATGTTCATTCTTGAGAAACTAAAGATTATTCGTTGTGAAAATTGAGGAGCTGTGATATACTGAAAATTGATTGATAAATTAGTTCCTGTAAAAGAATTTGAAGATGACGGACATGAGGTGTACGGCATGAAAATAAGCTATAAAAAATTATGGAAGCAGCTGATCGATGAAGATATGATGAAGAAAGATCTGCAGCAGAAAGCGGGGATCAGCTGGGCTACGATGACGAAAATGTCTAAGGGCGAAGTGGTAAGCACGGAAGTGCTGATGAAGGTATGTCAGGTGCTGCATTGTAATGTAGGGGACATCATTGATTTTATTGAAGATGATCCGGAATAGATCAGGGATTTTTATGGGACAGTAACCGTGTAATAATTAGAATGGGAATGTAAGGAAGGTAAGCAGCGGATGGCGGGAAATCAGATGGTAAGCCCATATAAGGGAAGCGGCCAGATCACAAGAGAGAAATTTTTGTTTTATGAGATGCGGACTGCTGCAAGATTGATGGAGGAAGGGTTAAGTGATTCAGATGTGGAGGAACGGATCGTAGAGGATAATCTGTTCCAATACCCCACAGAGAAATCCATCCGACAAATGGCTAAGACTTGTATCCGGCGTCTGCATGGCCTCCAAGATGAAAGCCTGATTGCGGCAGTTGCGGCAATGCCTCAGGATGCAGCAAAGCAAATCTGTTTGTATGCCATGATGAAACAGTATCGTTTGGTATGGGATTTTATGATCACGGTGATCGGTGAGAAATACCGGATGCAGAATTTCTCCTTCAGCCAGATGGATGTGAATGTTTTTTTCATGCAGCTTCAGGAACAGGATGATTATGTGGCTGGATGGAGTGAGAGCACGATGAAGAAAATCCGGCAGATTTTGATCCGGGTGCTTGCGGAGAATGAGTATCTGGATGACATCAAGGCGGATCACATCAATCCGATATGGCTGAATCCAGTGCTGGAGAATGCCATAAGAAGCAACAACGACGACAGGGCACTGGCGGCGTTCAACTGCTTTTCATAGGAGGAGAACATGAACAACATAAACGAAAGATTGGATAATCTGAAATTAGAGATACAGAAGCCGGAGTTTCTGGAAGGTAAGGGACTCAGCAATGAGGTGAATATTCGTATTTTCTGTTATGATGCTCAGGATGAAATGATCGTCCGGCATTTTACGGAGCAGCTGATTGTGGATCAGTCGCTGGACTGCCATTTGATTGAGCGAAATCTGTACAAGGTATTCTTGTCTATCTGTGATGACAAAAGGATTACGGACAGAGCTCCTCAAATGGAGGAAAAGAAAGGGAAAGATATCCTCCTTAAAAAATTGCAGGAGTTTGCAAACAATAAAAGTTTCGTAAAGAAGATGCAGTATGAACCACATGAGCCGGGAGATGTGCTGCTTCTGACCGGCGTGGGGGAGGTTTTCCCGTTTATGAGGATTCATTCCCTTCTGGAAGCGTTGCAGCCGGAATTTCCGGATATCCCGATTCTGGTGATGTATCCGGGAACGTATGATGGAAGATTTGTGCGTTTGTTCGATAAGCTGGAACCGAATCCATATTACCGCGCATTCAATATTATTGGAACTGATGGCTCCAATCATCATGTATTGTAGGAGGTGCCGACAAATGAGAATACAGGAAATGTTTTATGACGACATCGACCGTAAGATCAATGGCGTCGTTAAGGTAGACCAGGATGCCGCTGATGTACTGAAGCAGGAAGTCAAGGAATATGTCATCACGCGGGATATCCGTAAGCACATGATCACCTTCTTCAATAATTATGCCGAATCTTTTCGGGAGCCAACAGCGGATGTGGGCGTGTGGATTTCCGGGTTCTTCGGAAGTGGTAAATCTCACTTTCTGAAGATGCTGTCATACCTCTTGGAAAACAAGGAAGTGGATGGAAAGAAGGTCGAGGATTATTTCCGTGAGAAGTTTGATGATGAGGCGACTTTCATGCAGATCGCAAGCGCAATCCGCGGAGAGACCGACACGATCCTGTTCAACATAGATATCGAAGGATCCATCAACAAGGATAAAACTGCTGTTCTGCGTGTATTCGCAAAGATGTTTTACAACTACCTAGGCTTCTATGGTGAGAACCTGAAGTGTGCAAAGATGGAACAGTTTATTGATAAAAAGGGAAAGACGGAAGAGTTCCGCAGAGTGTTTGAAGAAAAGAACGGTTCACCGTGGGTAGAATCCCGTGATGCCTTCGCATTCTTCGAGGATGATGTGGTAGATACTCTTGTTGAAGTGTTGGGCATGAGCGAGACCGCTGCCCATAACTGGTTTGACGGCACGGAGACCGTTGAGACTTCCATTGCTCAGCTTGTATCCGAGATGAAGGAATATGTGGATGCCAAGCCGAAAAACTTCAGACTGTTGTTTATGATCGATGAGGTTGGCCAGTATGTGGGCGACAGCATTGATCTGCTGATGAACCTGCAGTCGCTTGTGGAGAAGATCGGAAGCGAGTGCAACGGAAAGATCTGGGTGGTATGTACCGGACAGGAAGCAATCGATGAGATCATCAAGACCAGACAGGATCAGTTCTCGCGTATCCAGGCGAGATTCAAGACCAGGCTTTCCCTGACATCTTCCTCTGCGGATGAAGTGATTCAGAAACGTATCCTCAGAAAGAAGGATGAGGTAACACCGCAGCTGGAACAGGTATATAATGAGAACGATTCTGTGCTGAGAAATCTGTTCAGTTTTAATTATTCTGCCGGTGATGCGGTTTTGGATATTAAAGGCTTTAATGGTCCGGGAGAGTTTGCAAGGGACTTCCCATTCGTACCGTATCAGTTCATCATCATGCAGAAGGTATTTGCCGAGATCCGCAAGCACGGTAATTCCGGAAAGCATCTGTCCGGCGGTGAGCGTTCCATGCTGTCCGGATTCCAGGAAGCGGCGCAGAAAATCGAGGATAAGGACGAGTTCGCACTGGCGCCGTTCTATCTCTTCTACGATACAGTTCACACCTTCCTTGACAGTTCTATCCGCCGGGTGATCGAGCGCTGCCAGAAGGCGGCTGACACCAATGCCGGCATTGAGCAGCAGGATGTGGCCGTGCTGAAGCTTTTATATCTGGTTCGCTATATTGATGATATCAAGGCAAATCTGGATAATATCGTTATCCTGATGGCAGATGATATCCGCATGGATAAGATCATCATGAGGGAACAGGTGAGGGGATCCCTTGACCGCCTGATGAGCCAGAACTATATCGGACGCACGGGCGATACTTATAACTTCCTGACGGATGAAGAACAGGATATTCAGAGAGAAATCAAGAATACGCCGGTTGATACCGCGGCGATCGTGGAGCGTATCGCACATATGGTATTCGGCGATATTTATACAGCAAAAAAGTTCCGCTATGGCAAGTATGACTTTGCCTTTGATCAGATGGTGGATCATACCACAGTCGGAGCGGTGACAGGCGGCATGAGGCTGAAGATTATGACCGTGGCAGCGGATTCTGAGGAGAAGGCAGAGCTTCGCCTGATGACAGAATCTGCGGGCCAGTCTATTGTGGTATTGTCTGATACGCCGTATTATGAATCGCTGGAAAATGCAATGAAGATCCGCAAGTATGTGAAGCAGAGGAATGTGGCTCAGCTTCCAAAGAGCGTGAGAGACATCATTGCAAATTATCAGAATGAAGCTGATAAATATGAGCAATCTGCACAGACGGATCTGGCAGACGCCATAACCAATGCGCAGTTCTATGTGGACGGTGAGAAAATTGAGATCAAGGCAGCAGCCGTTTCCTCAAAGGAAGAGGATCCGGTGAAGAGGGATTATGAGATCAAGAAGGGCAAGGCGAAGAGTGTCATTGACCAGTCCCTTGATTATCTGGTGTCCCACGTGTACAGCGACCTGGATCTGATCGTGGAGAATGCTGAATCGGATGCGGATATTCTGGCGCTTCTGACTGGCGCTGTCACGATGCTTCCGGGAACGGAGCCGAACAGGGATGCTGCTGCCAAGGTGGAAGAGTATCTGGAAATGCAGGACAGAAAGCATCTGCCGACTTCCATGGCGGATGTTCAGAAAAGATACCAAGCGATTCCTTATGGATGGCGTGAGATTGATATTGCGGCTGTCGTGGCTCTGCTGATTGTAGGGCAGAAAGTGACGATCAAATATGCCGGTTCCACGGTGCAGCCGAACAATCCGAAGCTTCCGGACATGCTCAGGAAAAAGAGCGAGATCGGAAAGACGCAGATTTCCAAGAGGCAGGTGGTATCCGCTACAAGGATGAAGGCAGTCAAGGATTTTCTGCGGGATTACTTCAATCTCATGGATGTTCCTGCGGATGAAGACGGCCTGATTCAGTTCATCATTGATAAGTTTGAAGACCTGCAGAAACACTATGAAGATCTTCTGGCAAAATACGAGGGCCATAAGTATCCGGACAGGAATGTGGTCAGCAATGCACTTCAGATTATAAAAGATGTGCTGTCACAGCAGAAGGATAACGTGGCTCTGATCGAGCGTGTCCTTCAGCGGGAAGATAATCTGTATGATGTGCAGGACGCCATGCAGAATGTGGAGGCTTTCTTCAAGACACAGATTTCCGTATTCGATACAGCGGTGAAGTTTGAGCAGGATCTGAGGAATGATCTGGACTATATCAAGAAGGATGCAGAGGCGAATCAGGCGCTGAACACGATCCGCCTGATTACCATGATCCCTTCCAATGGGAAGTATGATTACAAGAGAATTCCAGAATTGAATGCTCTGATGGCAAAGGTGAAGGCTTCCCATGATGCGATGCTGGAAGAGAAGCGTGCAGAGCTTCTGGAAGTAGTCCGTCAGTGTATGGCGGAGATCCATCAGGCTTTAGACGATGGTAATTCGACAGCCAAGACAATCAGCGAAAAGGCTGATGTGTACTATGAACAGCAGAAGGAAAAGATTGCGGAGACGACAAGCCTGGCATTGATGGAGGGCTTCCCGATTCCTATGTGGAATTACCGGGATGAAACTGTTTCCAAGATAGAGGTTAGCAAGCGGCCTCCGAAACCGGTTGATCCGAAGCCTGTGGATCCCGTGAAGCCGGTTGCGAAGAAGACGTATAAGCCGATATTCCGTCAATCGCTTTTGAAGGCGGCAAGGCTGGAAAGCGATGCGGAAATTGATGCGTATGTGGATAAGCTGAGAGATCAGCTGAAGACATTACTGAAGGGATCAGACGGTATCGAACTTAAGTGAGGCGGCAAATCTTTGATTTGCGCAGCTGAACTTATGCAGAGTTAAGCAAAGGAAGAGTCAACTTATGGATAAAAATGCGATAAAGAAATATGCGGTGTGGGCGCGTAAGGAATTGATTGCGCGTGTCACGCAGAAGGCAGAGCAATATGAAATTACGGAGAAGAAGACTACTCCTGCGGATGCGGATAGTATCGGCGGCAGGGTGCTTACTGCAGCGGAAAAGAAGCAGAGACAGGCATTGATTGCAAAAATCAATCAGGATGGGGTTGAACAGGTGATGGAAGAGGTTGACTATACCTGGTTCAACCGTTTTATTGCGCTTCGGTTCATGGAAGTAAACAATTATCTGCCGAGCCATACCAGAGTTTTCACCAATGAGAATGGCGAGTTCAAGCCGCAGATTCTGGCGGATGCGATACAGCTGGATCTGGAAGGATTGAATATGGACAAGGTTTTTGAACTGAAGGATGCCAACAAGACGGAAGAACTGTATAAGTATCTTCTGATCACTCAGTGCAATGCTTTGTCCGGTATTTTGCCACGCATGTTTCAGAGACTCTCGGATTACACGGAACTGCTTCTGTCGGATTATCTTCTCCGCGAGGGAAGTGTGATTGAGCAGATGATCGCATTGATCCCGGAAGAAGATTGGACGGATCAGGTTCAGATCATAGGATGGCTTTATCAATATTATAACAGCGAGAAAAAGGATGATGTTTTCGCAGCACTGAAAAAGAATGTGAAAATCACAAAAGAAAATATCCCTGCGGCAACTCAGCTGTTTACCCCGGATTGGATTGTTCGCTATATGGTAGAGAACAGCCTTGGCCGTCTGTGGCTGGAGGGACATCCGGATGTGAAGGAGCAGTTCCTGCCAACTGTGGAAGAACAGTCTGTTTATGCTGACGGAAATCGAGACCCGGAAGATACCAAATGGCACTACTATCTGGAAGAAGCCGAACAGGAGCCGGAAGTGCAGGTACAGCTGGATGAGATTCGCAAGGAATATGCCGCATTGACACCGGATCAGTTGAAAGTGATCGACCCATGTTCCGGTTCCGGTCATATCCTTGCGTATATGTTTGATGTGCTGATGAAGATTTATGAATCCTACGGCTATACTACCCGTGAAGCAGTGGCAAGCATTGTGGAGAATAATCTTTATGGTCTGGATATTGATGAGCGTGCGGCGCAGCTGGCATACTTTGCGGTAATGATGAAAGCCCGTCAGTATGACCGCCGCTTCTTCAGCCGTGGCATCCAGCCCCATGTGTATGCCATTGTGGAGAGCAATCATGTAGATCAGTTTGCTGTGGACTATTTCTGTAATGGCGATACCAAGCTGAAAGCGGCTATGGACACCATTCTCAGCGAACTGCATGATGCAAAGGAATACGGATCGATTCTGACCGTAACACCCCAGGATTGGTCTGCTTTGTATGACCGCTTTGCGGAAATTACGGAAGATATAAATATATCCCGGGAAACAGCACTGAGGGAACTGTTGCCGCTGGCGCAGGTGGCGGAAGTGCTGGCACAGAAGTATGATGTGGTTGTAACGAATCCGCCATATATGAGTGGTTCTGGCATGAGTGCAAAGCTTACTGACTTTGTAAAGAAGAATTATCCAGATAGCAAGAGTGATTTATTTGCTGTATTTATTGAAAAATGCGGACAACTGGTAAAGAAAAATGGTTATCAGGCAATGATCACGCAGCATGCATGGATGTTCCTGTCCAGCTTTGAAAAATTGCGTACAAAGTTATTACAAACGGATATTATCAATATGGTACATCTTGGTGCAAGGGCGTTTGAAGAAATTGGTGGTGAAGTAGTACAGACAACATCGTTTGTTGTGAGAACGAGTCATGTTACGGATTACAAAGGAAAGTATTGTCGTTTGATTGAGCCAAATACACAGCAAGGAAAAGAAAATATGTTTCTTGCTAGTGAAAACCGATATATAGCTATCCAAACAAACTTTTCAAAAATCCCAGGAAGTTTGGTGGCATATTGGTTACGATCTAAAGTGTACGAAATGTTTGCGAAATTGCAGCAAATAAATCAGAGCTTTGACTTTAAAGTTGGCATACAAACAGGTGACAATAACCAGTTTTATCGGTTATGGCATGAAGTGGGGTTTTCTAATATTGGGTGGAAAACTTGTGTATTTGAGAAAAATAAAGTAAATATTTTCAAATGGATTCCCTGTATCAAGGGTGGAACTTATCGAAAATGGTATGGTAATCAGGAATTGATTATAGATTGGGAAAATAATGGAAGTAAGATAAAGCAATGTAAATCGGCTGTGATTAGAAATACTCAATACTATTTTAAAGAAAATATTTCTTGGAGTGAAATTACAACGGGTGATATTTCTTTCAGATATAATGAACCAGGATTCATTTTTGATCAAAAAGGCCCATGCTGTTTTTCTGAGAATAGCAATAATTTGTATATTACTTGTGGTTTTCTAAATACAAAAGTTACTCAGTTTTTTCTCAATATTTTATGCCCAACATTAGATTACTCGGTTGGCCCTGTTAGTTGTATACCATATGTTCCAACTAATGACATTAAAATTATTGAACTTGTAAAAGATAATATAGATAAGGCTAAAAAGGATTGGGATTCCTTTGAAACTGCATGGGACTTCCAGAATCATCCACTGCTCCGCAATGTTCCTATTATTGCTGAAGCTTTTGAACAGTGGCAGGCTGAATGCGATAACCGTTTTAATCAGCTGAAAGCCAATGAGGAAGAACTGAACCGCATTTTCATCGACATTTACGGTTTGCAAGACGAGTTGACACCGGAAGTTGAGGACAAGGATGTTACTGTCCGCAAGGCTGACCTTGGCAGAGATATTCGTTCTTTCATTTCTTATGCGGTTGGCTGTATGTTTGGTCGTTATTCTTTGGATGAGCCAGGGCTTATATTGACGGGGCAGCGTTTCTCAGAACATTTTTATGAAGCATCGGCGCCACGTACAGGAACTGGACGTACAGGAGCACCAGGGTCGTATATGCCAATCGGTGAGTTTTATTATAAGAAGGAAAATGGTATAGCCAAATGTACATATTCTCCAGATAAAGATAACATTATTCCAATTTGCGATGATGAATATTTTGAGGATGATATCGTCGGCCGTTTCGTAGAATTTGTGAAGACAGTTTATGGAGAGGACACTTTGGATGAAAATCTGAAATTCATTGCCGATGCCCTGGACGGCAAAGGACAGCCGAAGGACGTGATCCGGAACTATTTCCTGAATGATTTTTACAAAGATCATTGCAAGATTTATCAGAAGCGCCCAATTTACTGGTTGTTTGACAGCGGAAAGAAGAATGGTTTTAAGGCTCTGATTTATATGCACCGTTATCAGCCGGATACCATTGCCCGTATACGCACGGACTATGTCCATGAACAGCAGAGCCGCTACCGCACGGCGATGGCTGATCTGGAAAAGCGTATTGACAATGCTGCTGCTGGCGAGCGTGTGAAGTTGAACAAAGAACTGAATAAGCTGCAGACACAGGCGGAAGAAATTCGTGTTTATGAAGAAAAGATTCATCACCTTGCGGATCAGATGATCAGCATCGATCTGGATGATGGCGTTAAGCATAATTATGCGATATTCAAGGATGTGCTTGCGAAGATAAAGTAAGTAAGGAAGGTACCAGTATGGATTCGGATAAGATCATACAAGAATTGAATCAGCGGTTTGCCGCACCACTGCCGGAATTCTATAAGCGTCGTATTATATTCTGGTACGACGAAGATGGAGAGTTCCGTGAGAGGCTGGATGAGATTGCACTGAATAATGCAAAATTGGTCGCATTGACCGGAACCAATAACTTTGCAGTGAAAAAGCTTCTGTCGGTGGACGATACCACAAACAATTTTCTGGTATATTGCCCGCTGTCCTATGAGAAGCCGGAGGATGACTGGCTTCTGGATATAGAAATGTATAGTGAAGAATTCCGGGCGGATCTGATCTCTATCTGGATGGACGAGATGGGAATTCCGTCAACACCTGCGATACGTAAACTGGTAAAGGACTACCGAAAGTTTTTCAAAGCAAAAGTGCGCAGAGATAAAATTGCAAGCCAGAACAAGGTGCCAAGCGTTCCGGCTCAGCTGCACATGTCTGTGATGGGTGCTCTGGGCGGTATTAAAGATGTTACACCGGCAACGATTATCAAGGAAGTGCTGAAGGCCGGTATGGACACCGGCACGAATAATCTGTATCAGGAGTTTGTAAATTATGGTGCGGATAAGGCTTTTTGGAGTATGGTAAACCAGGGATCTGGCTACGTTTCTGAGCAGCCGGATATTGCGATGCTGGCAACACATATGCTTCTGACAGCAACCACAAGGACGATGAGGCTGGAACATTTGGCGGGATTGGACGAGTTTATTTCCTCGCCGCATCAGGCGTTCTGCTTTGATTTTATTTCTGACTGGCTTCATGCTGAAGATCAGGAACAGCTGATAGAGATCGCAAAGACCGTGGAAGATGAACTAAAGCTACCGCAGCGGTTCATGAAGCTGGAGGTCAGTGATCTGGTGGATACGGAAGTCTTTCCGTGTCTGGATGAAGTGATCTTGATCAAGCTGATGACAGAGATCGGAGATCATATCATTGATGTAGATGTGATCAAGCGGACAGTAGAGAAACGCCGGACGTGCGTAAACTATGAGCCATTCAAGGATTATTACGAGGGAATTCTGCAGGTGGCGAACATGCAGGCGTTCTATAAAGAGCATTCGACAGGCTTCCATTCTGCTGAGGCGAAGAAGGTCTGGAAAGAATATACTTCTGAGTATTACAAGATGGATACTTATTACCGTCTGTTCCATAAGAGCTATGGGGAAAGCCTGAAGGCATACAATTCCGATCTGCATGACCTGTTCCACTCTGTGATGGAGAAGGTGGAGGGGCTGTATAAGAACTGGTTCCTGGGGCAGCTGGGCGGCAACTGGCAGACAGTATGTTCTGAGGAACTGGCAAAGTATGGCCGGATTTTGGAAGTGCCACAACAGGCGGACTTTTACAGAAACCGCATTGACAATGCGGACAGCAGGGTATTTGTTGTCATTTCCGATGCTTTGCGGTATGAAGTGGCAGCTTCCCTTGCGGAGCAGTTAAGACGTGAGACGCAGGCGGATGTAAAGCTTCAGGATGTTCAGGGCATCTTCCCGACTATCACGAAGTTCGGTATGGCTGCGCTGCTTCCGCATAAGGAACTGGAAGTGAAGATGCATGGTGCAGTCCTGAAGGTTATGGCGGACGGCGTTTCAACGGATGCCGGATACCGGGATAGAATCCTGAAGGCGGAGAAGCCGAACAGCGTGGCAGTAAAATATGAAGATCTGGTAAATGCGAAGAGGGCTGACCGAAGCACAATGGTAAAGGGAATGGATGTTGTGTATATCTATCATGATACGATTGATGAGGCAAGCCATACATCCGATACGATGGTGTTCCCGGCCTGCGATGATGCGATTCAGGAATTAAAGAACCTGACGAAAATCATCTGCAATGATTTCGGGGCAACGCATATTCTGTTTACCGCAGATCATGGTTTCCTCTATACCTATAGTCCGCTGACCGAGGATGATAAAATCGATAAGACCGGATTTGTCAATCGTATTGTGGAGTACGGCAGACGCTATGCCATCATGATGAAGGATTCGGATCCTGATTATCTGCAGAAGGTTCAGTTTTTGGGCGGAACATCCGAGTATGATGCTTTTGCGCCGAAGGAAAATGTAAGAATTAAAATGAATGGCAGCGGGCTTAATTTCGTTCATGGCGGGATCAGCCTTCAGGAAATGGTCGTGCCGGTTATTGATTATCATTTTCTGAGAAATCAGAGCAAGCAGTATCAGAGGAATCAGAAGAAGTATGATACGAAGCCGGTGGAGGTAAGTCTCCTGTCGGCAACACATAAAGTCAGCAATATGATCTTCTCGCTGAACTTCTATCAGAAAGAGCCGGTGGGGGATAATCGTGAAGCGGCGACCTATCAGCTGTATTTCACGGACAGCAATGGAAAGCAGATCAGCGACATCTCGAAGGTCATTGCGGATAAGACCAGTGACAACGGACAGGAGAGGACATTCCGGTGCAGCTTCAATCTGAAGTCGCTGAAATACGATAACAAGGAAATCTATTATCTCGTGATCGCAGATGCGGACGGTCTGGTTGTATCAAGGGAAGAGTTCCAGATAGATATTGCCTTTGCGGTGGATGAATTTGATTTCTTCAGTTAATAGGAGGTAATTATGACGGATAGTGAAAAAATAAAACAGTTGATAGAACAGGCCGAGGAGTTTATTAAAATACATATAACGAGTTCTAAACCTGAATTTCGTGCGTGGCACTCAAAAGTGGAGAGATTTTTAACCTATAAATACGGACAGAAATCGGTAGAATTGAAAAATTTCAGAAATAGACCGTTTAGTCCTTTGACGCGTATTGTTGGCTCGCAACATGATGATTCGATAGAGTGCGTTAGAGGCTTGGAAACTACTATCCTTGAATTGAAGGATTATTTGGCAGAGGAAGAAGAGTGTAGTAGGCAAGTTATTGAAGGGGCAACGGAGGAGATAGTTTCTGATAGTAAAGTATTTATTGTTCATGGTCATGATGGTGAATTAAAGGAAGCGATTGCACGACTTATTGAATCACAGGGCATTCATGCAGTTATTTTGAGTGAACAAGCAAATCGTGGAAAAACGATAATTGAAAAATTTGAAGAACATTCGGATGTCGGCGCCGCTATAGCGCTTTTTACAAATGATGATGTAGGAAAGGCGAAGGATTCGGATGCTGAATCACCCAGGGCGCGTCAAAACGTAGTGTTTGAAGCTGGTTATTTTATGGGGAAATTTGGACGCGACAGAGTGATTATTATAGCGGAGAAGAATGTTGAATTACCATCCGATTTGCAGGGAGTTGTTTATACAGATAAGGATGATTGGAAGCTTGATGTGTGTCGAGAGTTAAAGGCTATGAATTTTGCTATAGATTTTAATAAATTGTTCTGAGGTGCTTGAAATGGTAAAAGACCTATCTTCAAGAGAAAGAATAAAGGAAAAACTTCGTGAGAGTTTTGACGGAAAGATCGTCCGGAAGGATCTGACGAAGAAGATCAAGGAAGGGGCAAACGTGCCGGTGTATGTGCTGGAGTTCCTTCTTGGTCAGTATTGCAGTTCCGATGATGAGCCTATCATTGAGCAGGGGGTACAGAATGTGAAGCGGATCCTGGCAGATAACTTTGTCCGTCCGGATGAATCGCAGAAAGTTCTGTCAAAGCTCAGGAAAAAAGGAAGCTATACCGTCATCGATATGATTACGGCACGGCTTGATATGAGGCGGAATATTTATATCGCTAGCTTCTCCAATCTGGGTATTGACAATGTTCTCCTGGAGGATGAATACCCGGAGAAGTTTGACCGGTTGCTTTGCGGCGGTATCTGGTGTATTGTCCAGCTTGATTATGAGTATGTGGAAGAAGAAAAGAAGAATGGAATGCCGGTACAGATTCGGAAGCTGACGCCGATCCAGATGCCTCATGTGGAGATTGATGAGTTGAAGGATGGCAGGAAACATTTTACGGAAGATGAGTGGCTGGATATCATGATGCGTTCGATCGGTATGGAGCCGGATACTCTGTCTGAACGTGAGAAGTGGCTGCTTCTTTTACGTATGGTTCCGCTGGTAGAGAATAACTTCAATCTGTGTGAACTGGGTCCGAGATCCACAGGTAAGTCCCATCTGTATAAGGAAATATCTCCGAACAGTATTCTGGTATCCGGCGGGCAGACCACGGTGGCCAACCTTTTTTATAACATGGGAAGGAAGACAATTGGCCTTGTCGGTATGTGGGATGTCGTTGCTTTTGATGAGGTTGCCGGTATTCATTTTAAGGATAAAGACGGGATCCAGATCATGAAGGATTATATGGCGTCCGGATCCTTTGCCAGAGGCAAAGAAGAGAAGGCGGCCTCCGCATCGATGGTCTTTGTGGGAAATATTAATCAGAGTGTGGATGTTCTGTTGAAAACTTCCAGTTTGTTTGATCCGTTTCCGCCGGAGATGGGAACGGATACAGCGTTTCTGGATCGTATACATTGTTATATTCCGGGTTGGGAGATTCCGAAGTTTCGGCCGGAGCATTTTACAAATGATTATGGTTTCATCACGGATTATCTGGCTGAGTTTCTGCGGGAACTGAGAAAAGAGCAGTACGGGGATGCTCTGGATGAGTATTTCCGTTTGGGAAGGAACCTGAATCAGAGAGATACGATTGCGGTCCGGAAGATGGTGGGCGGTCTTGTGAAGCTCATGTATCCGGATGGCGAATATACAAAAGAGCAGCTGGAAGAGATCCTGAAGATTTCTCTGGAAATGCGCCGGCGCGTTAAAGAACAGCTGAAGAAGCTGGGAGGCATGGAGTTCTATGATGTGAACTTCTCCTATATTGATCTGGAAGATATGTCCGAGCATTATGTTTCGGTGCCTGAGCAGGGCGGCGGCAAGCTGATCCCTGAAGGGTTGTGCAATCCGGGACAAGTTTATACCGTATCACAGGGAAAGTCCGGAATGATCGGAGTGTTTCGTCTGGAAAGCCAGATGCTTCCGGGCAATGGCAAGCTGGAGCGGACCGGACTGGGATCTGACCGTGACGCGAAAGAATCTTCCAATACAGCTTTCAATTATCTGAAGGCGAACGGTAACAGGATCAGTGGTTCCATCAGTACAACGCAGAAGGATTACATTATCAATTATCAGGATCTGCAGGGAATCGGTATGACCGGGAAACTGGCTCTGCCGACGCTGATTGCACTGTGTTCTATCGCTTTGGGAAGACCGGTGCAGAGTTCTACGGCGATCCTGGGTGAGATCAGTATCAGCGGTACGCTGATCAAGGTGGATAACCTGGCGGATACGCTGCAAGTGTGCCTGGATTCCGGCGCAAAGAAGGTGCTGCTTCCGCAGCCATCGTTTGTAGATTTTGCAACGGTGCCGCCGGAGTTGATGAGTGCGTTTCAGTTAATTCCGTATCAGAGTGCGGAGGATGCGGTGTTTAAGGCGTTGGGGGTTGAGTAATTTATGGCATTTATCACAAAAAAAGAAGAAGGGTTATTCTTGGCTCTTTTTAATAGAGACGGATATGTACTAAACTTTAACGATAGTACTTTTAACGCTTTTACAGCTTCGAGTATTGGAGAAGCTTTAAAACAAAAGTATGGGATGTCAAAGGGAAAATCATTGGCGGCGTATCTCAATGATGCTACTGATGCGAATAGAACAAAGATTTTGGTGGATCTTTTTCATCATTACGAAGATGAAATGGAATATGAATTTAACAAAGACTATGAGGATGTCACCTGGTGGGGAAATAGTTCCAGATATGATGAAAAATATGCAAAGCTATACCAGAAATGTAAAGAAGTCGTAGACAGGTTGGAAGGAAGCACAGTTGTTATAACTCAGACAGCAGAAGAATTGAAGATGAAGTTTTCAAGCGAATACCTTTCCAGGCAGATTGATCTTATGGTGAAGATGCAAGTATCCGATCCGACTAACGCAATTGGCATGGCGAAGGAACTGATCGAAAGCTGCTGCAAGACGATTTTAGATGAGAAGGGAATTGCATATACCAAGAATGATGATGTTCCGCAGTTGGCCGATAAAACAATGGATGCATTGAATCTTCTTCCGGCAAACGTACAGCCAACAGATCGCGGTGCCGACGCAATAAAAGCTGTTTTGGGAAACCTAAGGGCTATACCTACGAAACTTGCTGAAATAAGAAATCCGTTTGGTAGTGGACACGGAAAGAGCGCTTCGTTTAAGGGA
>ENA-OQLI01000684-OQLI01000684.1-human-gut-metagenome-genome-assembly--contig:-NODE-684-length-36047-cov-6.094516_pt1 | contig 36047 bp, 24 predicted proteins | sample MGYA00242805_ERZ504812 | MGnify/ENA primary metagenome ERZ504812 (study PRJEB26092, sample SAMD00036430) | human gut metagenome | host: Homo sapiens | study: EMG produced TPA metagenomics assembly of... | reverse complement strand
GAAAATGCTTGAAGGTGAGATGGATGCGCATCTGGGTTATGAGAAGAATTCGGTTTCCGGTCATAACAGCGGTAATTCCCGTAACGGCAGCTACCCCAAGAAAATCCAAACTGAACACGGTGAAGCGGTCATACCTATTCCCCGTGACCGTAACGGTGAATTCAATCCCATAGTTGTTCCCAAACACGAGAGTCGTGGGCTTTCCATAGAAAAACTTGTTATCTCCCTATATTCCAAAGGAATGAGCGTGTCCGACATTGAAGAGGAGATGCGTGAAATCTATGAAATAGAACTGTCCACATCAGCCATTTCCATCATTACGAACAAAGTCAACCAGGCTGCTCAGGAATGGCAGAACCGCCCTTTGGATCCTGTCTATCTCATCGTTTGGATGGACGGTATTGTATTCAAGGTTCGTGACAACGGAAAAATCATCAACAAGACTGTCTATCTCTGTGTCGGTCTGAAACAGAACGGCTTGAAAGAAGTCCTTGGCATGTGGGTGGGAAAATCAGAAAGTTCTTCATTCTGGATGGGTGTCCTGACAGATTTGAAGGCCCGCGGAGTACAGGACATACTGATTACCTGCACTGACAACCTGAACGGGTTTACCGACACCATACGTGCCGTATTTCCTCAGTCTTCCACGCAAATATGTGTTGTACATCAAATCAGGAACTCCTGTAAATATGTCGTTTACAAGGACAAGAAAGAGTTTACAGCCGATATGAAGAACATCTATAACGCGCCCAACAAGGAGGCTGCTGCCGTGGAACTGGATAATCTGGAAAAGAAATGGGGAGGGAAGTACCCTTATGCCATCCTCTCATGGAGGAATAACTGGGATGACCTGACTGTTTTCTTCCAGTTTCCATTGGAAATCAGGAAAATAATCTACACAACAAATCTCATTGAAAATCTGAATGGAAAAATCAGAAAGTACACTAAATCAAAGCTTTCATTCCCGTCGGATGATGCTGTGAAGAAAATGGTATACCTCGCTTTGATGGAGATTGAGAAGAAATGGACAATGCCGATTACTAACTGGGGATTGATTATGAACCAATTTATGCTTATTTTTGAAAACAGAATCCAGATATAAGAGAACTTATAACTGAATCCCGTTTCTATTTACACAAAATTATGGATACTGCCCTCTCTAGATTTTTTTTCTCCCTACTTTGCTTCCACACTTCCACCCATCTCCTGCATCCCCCTATCCATCGGCATTTACCCCGCTGTGGAAGCAACCAAAAAAGGTGGAAGCAAATTTTGCTTCCACCTACTCAAAACGCTATAGTTTTACCGTAACCTACTCGTCTCTACCATAATACCCCGTGCAAGGTACATAAATCGGTTGGTTCAGTTTTCCTGCATTCTCGAGCTTGCCTTCGCTGCGAAGCAGGCGAATATGAAGCTGTGCAGTAGAGCGCATCATTCCGCAGAGGCTCTGAAAATCACTGCGCGTAAGGAACTGATGCGTAGAGAAGTAGCTCGTCAGCCGCCTGTCAATCTCCTTGTCACTCAGCTTTTGGGAATGCTCATTCAGCCCTAGCGGTTTAGCTTTGATAGCGCCTATCTCATTCTTCAGCACCTGGTCGGCACGAAACTTGATGCCCTTCAGCTTAATCTTGGTGGTTTTACGTTTGGTCGCGGCAGTCACCGGTTCCGTGCTCGTCAGTACGGGATAAAAATAGCCGATACCGTCCAGATGTACCTGCCGCCCCTCGGCGAGGTCTTCCCCCATGACGTGCGACAAGGCATCCAGTACCGCCGAGACATCAGTCTCCGTCAACGAGCTGCGTTCCTGAATTCTGCGACGCAGTTCGTCGGTAGTGGTAGAGCCGTTCAAGCGGATGCGCGGATGAAGTATCTTTTCTTCCCGCTGTTTGTCTTTAGGTTCCGGGAGCTCATACCAATCGAATAAAATTGCCATAGTTCAATGTCTTTTAAGTTGTTGTACAATACGTTCGCGCCCTATGCGGAATAGGTGCGGGTTACGTACTTCATCCGTAAAAGCTTTGGGAAGAGAAACGCCTAACGGCCATGAACAGCTCTGCTTACAGTCGTCAAGCGATTGCTTCATGGCCGTAAGCAGAGCTGTTCATGGTCGTTAGGCGTCATCTATTCCCTATACAAAAGTAGACAAACAAAGGGAGAAAAGCAAAGGAATGCCTATGTTTTAAAAAAGAAATCCAAAGGTTTCCGACACCACGCTGTATAGTTTGTGCAAGCAGGCATTTATTTAATAATTATTCTGCTGAATACTTGTTTTCTGCCTTCTGATGTCGTATCTTTACGAGAATTATATTTACCCAAACAAGCTGACAAACAGAATGAAAATTACCTTGATTAGAGCAGAAAAAGAGAGCAGAAAGGAAGCCCTCAGCACCCTGGAAGCGGATGCACTGATTAAAAAACTAAAAACCGAAACCAAAGCCGGACATGTATCGACCCTCCGGGCCATCCTTCCTCAACTGGAGGGCACTTGCGCCCAATACGAACATATAGACAAGTTGCCCCGCATCTATCCCGCCGTGGAATATAGCCGGACACAAGAGGGGGAACGGTGGATGAAGAACTATAACGGACTCGTACAACTGGAAGTAAACCGTCTGTCGGGCATTGCCGAAGCGGAATATGTAAAGCAACAAGCCTCCCTGCTGCCACAGACCTTTGCCGCTTTCTGCGGTTCCAGCGGACGGAGTGCCAAGATATGGGTATTGTTTGCCCTGCCCGACGGCACGACACCGAAGCGGGAGAGCGATGCCGCCTTGTTTCATGCCCACGCCTACCGTATGGCGGTGAAGTGCTACCAGCCCTTGCTGCCGTTTGCCATTACATTGAAAGAACCTTCCCTTACCCAGAGTTGCCGCATGACTCTGGACGGATATCCTTACTACAATCCTGCCGCTGTGCCTTTCTGCCTGGAACAGCCCCTCGGCATGCCCGAAGAGGAGAACTTCCGGCAACGAAAACTCGCAGAAAAGAACCCGCTGTTGCGGCTGCATCCGGACAGTAAAGCCTCGGACACCTTCGCCATACTTTTCGAATCGGCCCTTGACCGTGCATTCCGCGAATTGGACGGCTGGAAACGAGACGGAGATTTACGGATACTGCTGGTGCCTCTGGCCGAACATTGTTTCAAGGCAGGCATCCCCGAAGAGGAAGTAGTCCGCCAGACATTGATGCACTATTACCGGGAAGCGGATGAATTCATTGTCCGTCAAACGATTCATAACCTATACCAAGAGCTTAAAGGCTTCGGGAAAAAGAGCAGTCTGACGCAAGAGCAGGAGAGCGCTTTCCGGCTGGAAGAGTTTATGGACCGCCGGTATGAGTTCCGCTACAACACCGTTCTGGATGATTTGGAATACCGTCAGCGCGACTCCGTCCATTTCTATTTCAAGCCTGCTGACCAGCGTGCCCGCAGTACGGTCTCCATGAATGCCCTGAAGGAGGGTATCCGCGTATGGGACCGCGACATCAACCGTTTCCTTACTTCAGACTACGTGCCACTCTATAAGCCCGTCGAAGAATACCTTTACGACACCGGCCGCTGGGATGGGAAAGACCGCATCCGGGCTTTGGCCGACCTCGTCCCGTGCCACAATCCTCATTGGCGGGAGCTGTTCTACCGCTGGTTCCTGGGCATGGTGGCACACTGGCGTGGAATGGACCGGCAACACGGAAACAATACTTCTCCTCTGCTTGTCGGTTCTCAAGGGTTCCGGAAATCCACCTTTTGCCGCATTTTGCTGCCACCGGAGCTGCGTTTCGGCTATACGGACAGCATCGACTTCAAGAGCAGGCAGGAAGCAGAACGCAGTCTGGGACGCTTTCTGCTCGTCAACATTGACGAGTTCGATCAAATCAGCATCAACCAGCAGGGCTTCCTGAAGCATCTGCTGCAGAAACCGGCTGCCAACCTGCGCAAACCCTACGGCAGCACCATCCGTGAGATGCGGCGGTATGCCTCCTTCATAGGCACCAGCAATCAGAAGGACTTGTTGTCCGACCCCAGTGGCAGCCGCCGTTTCATCTGCATTGAGGTCACCGGTCCCATCGATACGAATGTCAGCATCAACTACCGCCAGCTCTATGCGCAGGCTCTGAATGCCGTAGCCAAAGGTGAGCGCTACTGGCTGGATGATGCCGATGAAGCCATCTTGAAGCGGACGAACCGGGAATTTGAACAGCTCACCCCACTGGAACAACTCTTCCACAGCCATTTCCGCGCGGCAGAAGAGGATGAAGAGGGGCAATGGATGATGCCCATGCAGATTCTTTCCGCTTTACAGACAAAGACGCGTGACCGTCTGGCAATCAACAAGGTTGCCGTATTCGGGCGGACGCTCAAGAAGCTTGAAATACCGAACAAGAAGTCAAGGCAGGGGACACTGTATCATGTAATGCCGCTGGATTAAATGCTCTGCAGTAACCCCGCACAAGCATCTTCCAGAATGTCTAGCACATACTCAAAACCTTCGGAACCGCCGTAATAGGGGTCCGGTACATGGTCGACATGGGTAAACTTTGTACAGTATTCCGTCATGCGGTGTATCTTGCTCCATTCGGCGGTTGAAGGGGCACGATCTTTCAGGTCGTCGATGTTGCGGTCGTCCATACCGATAATCAGGTCGAAGTTGTAAAAATCCTCGGTACGTACGGGTCGCGAAAGATGCGTCAGATTGTATCCACGGCGGGCGGCATGGGCACGCATCCGGCTGTCCGGCAGTTCGCCCTGGTGATAGGACAGAATGCCTGCAGAATCGATTAAAAACTCATCCGCACGTCCGGCTTCTTCTACCAGATGTTTCATGACTCCCTCTGCCGAGGAGGAACGGCAAATGTTGCCGAGGCAAACGAAAAGTATCTTCTTCATATTTCTTTAGTTACGAGTTATTTACATCGGGTCTACATCATAATACACTATCAACGACTTGAAGCGGTCTTCCGCCACCATCTCCTTTTGCACCTGGACGAGCAGCTCGCGAGCACGTGCCATTGGGGCATTGGTTTCTATCTTCAAGACAATCTTTCGGATGAACAGGGTCTGTACGCGTGCTACGGGCGGCTTGTCCGGTCCCAGTACCCGGTTGCCAAAGACGGTGCGGAGCTTGGCGGCCATAGTCTGTGCCATGAGGTCGAGCAGGGTCTCGTTCCGGTTCTTCAGGTAGACATACACCAGGCGGTAGTAGGGCGGGTAGTGGAACATCTGGCGTTCGGCAAGCTGCCCGCCTACCATGGCTTCGTAGTCGTTGGCAATGACTTGCGGGATGATGGGATGGTCGATGCTTTTGGTTTGTAGCACCACCCTGCCGCGCTTGTTCTTCCGTCCGGCGCGTCCGGCAACCTGCGCCATCAGCTGGAAGGCGCGCTCGTAGGCGCGGAAGTCGGGATAGTTCAGCATGGTGTCGGCATTGAGTATGCCCACAATGCTGACGTGGTCGAAGTCCAGACCCTTGGACACCATTTGCGTGCCTATCAGGATGTCCGTCTTGCCTTGCTGGAAATCGGAGATGATGCGCTCGTAGGCGGTACGGGTGCGGGTGGTGTCCAAGTCCAGACGGGCTACGCGGGCGTCGGGGAAGAGGGCTTTGATGTCATCTTCTATTTTTTCCGGGCCGAAGCCGCGGTTGCGCAGGTCAGTGCCCTCGCAGGCGGGGCAGATGCGGGGCAGTTGGTAGGTGTAGCCACAGTAGTGGCAGGTCAGTTGGTTCAGCCCCTTATGGTAGGTGAGGCTGACGTCGCAGTTCTTGCACTTGGGTACCCAGCCGCAGGTGTTGCACTCTATCATGGGGGCGAAGCCGCGGCGGTTCTGGAAGAGGATGACTTGTTCTTTTTGTTCCAGCGCCTCGCGGATATATTGTAGGAGCAGTGGGGAGAACGGACCGTTCATCTTCTTCTTGCGGTGCAGCTCCTTGATGTCTACGGGGATAATCTCCGGCAGTTGTATCTCTTTATAGCGTTCTTTCAGTTCCACGAGGCCATACTTACCGGTAGTGGCGTTGTGCCAGGTCTCTACGGAAGGGGTTGCCGTGCCCAACAGAGTTTTGGCGCCATACATGGAGGCGAGTACAATGGCTGCATTGCGGGCATGATAGCGGGGAGCAGGGTCTTGCTGCTTGTAGGTGTTTTCGTGCTCCTCGTCCACAATCACAAGACCGAGGTTGCGGAAAGGAAGAAAGACGGAGGAGCGGACGCCGAGAATAATGTCATAGTCTGCTTCCGACAGCTGCTTCTGCCAGATTTCTACCCGTTCGGCATCGGGGAACTTGGAGTGATAGATGCCCAGTCGGGAGCCGAAAACGCGTTGCAGGCGCTCTGTGATTTGCGCAGTGAGGGCTATTTCGGGCAGGAGATAGAGCACTTGCTTTCCTTGCCGGATGGTTTCCTCTATCAAGTGAATGTAGACTTCTGTCTTGCCGCTTGCCGTGATGCCATGCAGCAGGCAGACATTCTTGCTTTGGAAATTCTCTAAGATGGAGTGATAAGCGCGTTGCTGGTGCTCGTTCAGCGGGTTGACGGGGATGACTTCTTTGAGGAGTGCTTTGTCTATGCGACCTATTTCCTGCTGGTAGACTTCGAATACACCACGGTCCACAAGACCGTTGAATACGGCAGGGGTGGCAGAGGTGCGTTGCAGCAGTTCGGCTTTGGAGACTTCTTTTATATCTCGTCCGCTGAGGTAGCCGGAGAGTTCCAGATATTTCATCAGCAGGTCCAGTTGCTTGGGGGCACGGCGCTGCAACTCGTCGAAGAAGATGTGCAGGCGGTGTTCGTTGCGGGCGGCGGCGGTGAGGCGTACACGGGTTTCGGTCTTAGGCTTATAGGTACGGCGCAATTCTTCCTTTACGAAGATGGCCTCTTTGTCGAGCAGTGACTTGATGACAGAAAGTATGTTCTTGATGCCGGTCTCCTTCTCCAGTTTCGTCACGCATTGCTCCGGGTCGGCAGAGAGCATATCCAGTATCTTCTGTTCCTTCTCCGGCAGGCAGACATCGGATTCGAAATCGGGGTTGTACTCTACGATTGTTTCGCTTTCCAGCTTCAAGCCAGAGGGTAAGGCAGCTTTGTAAACGTCTCCTTGCGTGCAGAGATAGTAATCGGAGAGCCATTCCCAGAACTTGAACTGCCGCGGAAGCAGTATCGGGCGGGCATCCAGCAAAGCGGACACTTCCTTTACTTCGTATTCGGTGGGGGCACAATAGTGCACGTTGCGCACGATGGCTGTATAGTATTTCTTCCGTCCGAATGGCACTACCACCCGGCAACCGGTCTGCACTTCATCCACCCATTCGTCGGGCAGGGAGTAGGTGAAGTAGCTGTACAAAGGCAAAGGCAATATGACGTCGGCAAACTTTTTCATCGTGGGGACAAAGATAGTGGAAAGTGGAGGGAGAATGAAATGAACGGGGGCATTTTTTATGCTGAGGAGAGGAGGAGGCTGTTGTGGATTTGGATGAAGATAAGGGAGAGGTATTGCAGATTTTATGGGTAGGATGGGTGTAGAAGTATGGGGAAACTGGCGTCAGTGTTTTATAAAATTTGTTCGATGTATTAAAATAAGAATGAGTGAGTTGCAGTAAAACTATGGCGTTTTGAATAGGTGGAAGCAAATTTTGCTTCCACTTTTGGGAGTTACTTCCACAGCGGGGTAAATGCCGATGGACAAGGGGATGCAGGAGGTGGGTGGAAGTGTGGAAGCAAAGTAGGGAGAAAAAAGTAGGAGAAAACAATTTTGTTTTCTCCTACCCTCATAAAGTACGGAAGCTTATTTTTTCAGTTAGGCTTCTCTTTCATCAATTACTAAGAATGAAAAAATTATTTCTTAATAACGAAGTATGGATATTCCTCAGGATTTTCGTGTCCGAAGAAGTCTACCATTGTGAACTTCAAGGTTGCAGTAACATCAGAAGTCGGTGGATTTTGTCCCAATCTTGAAGCAAATACAAATTCTTGAGTAGCCTCATCAAATGTTACAGTAAAGTATTCGTCATCCACATTGTTAGAAGCCAAGTGGCATTCTTTGATATTTGCAGCAACAAAAGCAGGCGTGTAGTCTATATCACCTTTCTTGAACTTCAGAATATTAGCAAGAGCAATTCTTATTACAGAAGTGTTATAAATTAAGTCTTCCTTAATTGGATTCTTCTTGGTATCAAAGTTCTTCCATTCAGAAGTGAAACCTTCACCGCATACAAGTCTCAGTTTGAAGTTCTGGGCAGCCGGGGCTTTTACAGTGTAAGAGTGGTCTGCCGTTTCTGATGAAACATTGCTGTACTTATAGGATACGGTTACATCGTACATCTTTCCTTCTGGTTTATCTGCAAACAGAGCTGCTGCTTTATCCTTGTCATTGTTTACATCGAGATAGAATCCATATCTATTAGCATTTGCCTTATCAGAGTAGAATACAATCTGCTTTTCTGCGCAAGTGAATGTATAGTTGAAGTCGATGATTGCGTTGGTAGGATCAGAAACGCCATTGAATGCTGTACCCAGATTATGGATAGTAGTAGTATTCCAGTTAGTTTCTGTTACTTCAACAACCTTTGCGCCTTCTTTGTCAAGTTGGTTGGTCTTAGCAGAGAATGCAGCAGGGAATTCTGGCATCTTCTTGGTTATTTCAATGGCAACTTTCTTAACTATTACATTCTTCTTACTATCGGTAAAGTTGAAATACATCTTATAAGTACCATTATCCTTGAACTTATCCAAATCACCCTTCAATGAAATAACTAACTTGCCTTCCTGTCTGTCGAAGTTTTTGGCGAAACCGTCATTGTCATTCGGATTATTCTCTATGTCAAATATCAAATTACCTTCCTCATATTCATCATATTTATCTTCAAACAGTTTCAGAAGTTCTTCGTCCAAATCAATCTCAACATCACGTTCGTAATTACCATCAGGAGCATTCCATACCGGTACGTAATCAGCCTTCAACGTAGTAGTCATAGCATCGATGTCGCCTACTGCTACATAGAATGCCTTACCGTCCGGGTCAACCAAAGAACCGTTATTATTTACTGCATATACGCGGAAACCGATAATGTCACCATCAGCCTTCTCTGCATTGATAGACATTTCAATCTTACGGTTTGTCGTAATTGTATTCAGTCCTTCGATATCTGCCTCATAAGAGTTCCATGCCGTGATTTCAGACGGAGCACTTTCTACGGCACGTTGCGCGTCGAGCACTACATAGAAACCATAGATACCACTGATATCCTCATCATTATAATTCAATTCTACGGTAAACTTTTCACCCACTTTTGTAGAGAAGAAAGAGTTCCTAGAACCTTCTTTGTCACGGTTATCGCCACCCCACCAAAGGTCTTGGTCTCTCCATGTGTCATATTTAGTAGTAGCATCAATAGATACATAAGAGCCGTTTTCCTCTATACGGTTTCCGTTTCCATCAACATTCCATGCATAGTCATAGAACAGCTTTTTGCTTGCATCAGCAGTTAAAGTTCCATCTTCAGCATACTGGAAACGGTTACGCAGATCATTCACATCCTTGTCGTTGACCTTGAAACTCAGTTTATACTGCGGTGTATATACAGAACCCAGTGTCAATTCATAACCGGTTGTCACACTACGTTCCACGTCACCCGGTTTGTCTGTTACTGCTACTGCGTAGAGAATATCCTTCAGTTTCTTCACCGGTTCGTCTTCAGCGTTGCCGCTCTTATAGTCAAACTTTGCAGCTTTCAGCAAATTCTCTTCTGTATAGTTGTCCTTGTTCAACTTGAATACGACTTTCCACAGACCATTAGAAGATACACCTCTGGTTACTGTGCCTTTGAACTGCTCCACTTTCTCAACAGTCACCAGTTCATCTAGATTGCCCAGTGCAGAATTGACAAATGAAATCTGTCCTTCGGTCAAGGTGGCATTAGCCGGTGACACACGAATCAATACAGAGTCGCTGATGAATGCTCTTTCACCTTTTTTGAACTCCTTTTGATTAATGATTTCATAAGAATTTGCCTCTACTTCGTCGGAGCTGCCTTTACCAAACACACGGTCTTCTACAGCTTCAGCAGTACGCAAATCCATTATAAAAGGCTCACCTTCAATAATATTGTCAGTTTTGCTGCCGAATGAATAACTCAACAATTCTACATGAGTAACAGCTTTACTGAATGCAGCAGAAATCAAGTCTAATTTAGCGCCTACAACTTCTGTTACTTGTGCTGCAATTTTTGCAGCCATTTCTTCTGTCAGCTCGCCAGCTTGCAATTTTTCCAAATCAGCTTTTAAAGCAGCAATGGCAGCATCGTTGGTTCCTTTATATTCATCCAAAGCGGCAATTTGTGCTTCAATGGCAGCTTTGTTCTTACCAATCTGTTCTGCATTGGCAGCGACATCAGCTTTCAAGGTAGTGATGCTGCTCTGCAAAGCTACATCTGCTGCTGCCAATTTTTCCAATGTTGCTTCAGTAGTAGTTTTGAACTGTTCCAAAGTCTGGATTCTACCTGAAATTTCAGCCAGTTTTTCTTCTATTGCTGCTATACCGGCTTTGTCGGCCTCTTGCAACTCGGCTTTGACTTTTTCCAATTCAGCCTTTGCTGCAGCAATAGCAGCTTCTTGTGCTGCAAGGGCAGCCTTTGAAGCCTCGTCTTTTGCAGCAGCGATTTCACTCTGCAAACCACTTTGTGCAGACTGCAAATTGCTGATTGAGCTCTCTACAGCAGTAATCTTGGCACTCAGACCATTTTGACCGTCGATTTGTTCCTGCAAGTTGTTGATGTCATCATCGTAGTCCTTACAAGACGTAAACGTTCCTGCAGTACCAACCATTAAGGCACTGAACAGGATTACACTTAGAAACTTCTTGTTCATAATTGAAAACTTTAAATTTATAAATTTAAAAAATAAAAAAGTGAATAATCTCTCATTTTATATTCCTTTCCCATATCTGTTTTGTTATATGATTTTCCGTTACTTCGCAGGTAATGAAATCCTGTTAATTCCGTTAATAATCAGGGAATAAGGAGAAAATAGACCGGTTTTGTTTGGAATAGTAAAAAACAGTCCGTTGGGATATTGGAAAGATAATATATAGTCTTAATCTCCAACATCATAGAAAAGCTGCAATAGAAATTATGAAGTGAAAAAGTCTCTAATTTTCAATATAAGATTCTATCTCTCAGTTTATTGCTTACGTTGGGAAACTTTTTGTAAAGCCAATATCAATCCGCTCCTCAAAACTTTGTTTGAAGACTATAAAAAAGAAACAACAAGTTTGCTCTACTTCCTCAAAAGAAGTAATCTCTTTTATACTGGATATCCTTCGTTTTTTACAAAAGAAATTACCTTCTGATTGGCTTCGTCAATCTTTCTGTTGCTGAAAGGCTTCAGATAGGTTTCCGTCACCGTGATGGAGGAGTGCCCCATGGCTTCCGATATGATTCCGGGGTGTATCTCGCAATGGTAGGCCATTGTGGCCCAGGTGTGTCTGGCTGCATAACTACTGAGTGCCGACTGCATTCCTAGGCACTGCCTGAGCACTGCCAGACGTTGGTTGAATGCCCTGAGCGCCGCCTGGTATTCCCGGTATGCCGCTTCCGTGCCTTCCTCACTTTGTAATATGGGGAATAAATAAGGAGAGTCCTTGTCCTTGTTCGCTATCATTCTCACCATTTGCATAGCTTCCGGCGTCAATGACACGGTCAGTGCCCGTCCCGTCTTCCTGCGTCTATAAGACAAGGTGTTTCCTTGTAAATCCCTCTTATGCAAATAGGCCAGGTCCACAAAAGGAATCCCTCTTAGCATAAACATCAGTACAAAGAAAATTTTTGTTTTCTGTCGGGTGTTGGGAGATTGGCCGTCCTGCAGGCTCATCTCTGTCTCCCGTACCAAGCAGCCTATGTCGGAAGCTTCGAGCGCCTTTTTCCTATCTGTCCGTGTACCGGTATACACATGCTCAAACAGCCTGGGTACATATCGCACCATCTTTCTGTCCACTGCCCGGTTGTAAACCGAACGTATCGCTTTGATATAAGTGGACACCGTATTCCAACTACAATTCCTCTGTCTGAGGAAGTTTTCGAATCTCTTCAGTACGGTCGGGCTCAGCTTGCGCATGGGCATCGGTTGCCATTTGGTGAATGCCGAGAATGCATTCACCGCTGACTGGTAGATGTGTGCCGTCCCCCACCTGCCGCCTTCCCGGAGTTCCCCGATGACTGAGGAGAACATCTCTTGTAAGGTAATTTCATTTCTGCTCATTTCCAAATTATTTATAAAAAGGTTTATCCTGCAATTATAAATAAATTGAGAGCAAGTGCAAAGGCATCATTCTGAAATCTGCGAAACGGGAATGATGCCGTATCCGACAGCTTATTTGTTGGCTAACGTCTGTTTAGTGGCTGATATACGTATCCTGGAAGAACCGCTTGTTATCATTCAGGCTGCAAGTGGCATCCACTCCGGCTTGTTGCAGGCGTTCGGCAATCTCATTCAGTTTCTTCCTCGAAACCCTTCCGATATAGAACAGACGGTAGCGGTAATCGTTGTCCAGCAATTCCATGACGTGCGTGAAATTCTGTTCGCGGGCAAAGTCGAAGTTTACTTTTCTTAGGTTCTGGTACGGATAGCGGATAGTCCTGCCTACGCTGTGTATGATGAGGCCGTTATTGTCCAACGTCAGGTAGCAGAAGCGGGTCATCAGCATGCTGATGAAAAAAAGACTTAATGCAAACGAAATGATAGCCGGGATGAAGCCCCTGCCACTGATGGAATAATATCCCAATATAAGGAATATCAGGAATAAGACAAAGAACCAGAACATATAGAGTGACGGACGCTGGTATGTTTCTGTGGGAACCTCTGCGACTGTCCGTTCCCTCGGTGCGTAGTTGTCGAAGGGGATTTCTTGGGAGACCAGGTAGCGGATGACCGAGGAAGGGTGACGGAAAGGAGGCAGATAGATTACTTTTTCTTTTCCTTCCTTTAGATGTAAAGTCAGTATGCCCGGACCATATTTGTCTTTCGCAGCCAAGTTGCTTTTGCGGGGAACCTGGTGGTAACGCTTCATGAAACTGAAACTCTTGATTTGGTGCAGTCCGATGTGCTGGCTTTGCAGCAGTTGTTCGGCTCTTTTCTGTTCTTTACTGGTCACTTCCATAGTTCTTATTTTTTAAGTTCGGGATAACTGATGCGGGTATGGTATATAGTCTTCAGCTTCTCCTTGAATACGTTCTTCACGGTGGCAATATCCTTGAAGGTGATGGGGCATTCCTTGAAATAGCCTTCTGCCACTTGCGAATCGATAATCTTGTCTACCAGGTTGCTGATGCTCTCTTCCGTATATTCGGGCAGACTGCGTGAAGCGGCTTCCACCGAATCGGCCATCATCAGGATAGCCTGCTCTTTGGTGAACGGGTTGGGACCGGGGTAGGTGAATGCCTCCTCGTTAGGGTCTTCACCGGGGTGCTCGTTTTTCCAGGAGATATAGAAATACTTCGTTTTCCCACGGCCATGGTGAGTGGTGATGAAATCCTTGATTACTTTGGGGAGATTGTTCTTCTCGGCCAGCTTCAGCCCGTCCGTCACATGGCTGATGACGACTTGGGCACTTTGCTCATAGCCCAGATTCTTGTGCGGATTGACTCCACCCGACTGGTTCTCGGTGAAGAACACCGGATTCTCCATCTTGCCGATGTCATGATACAGCGCTCCGGTACGTACCAGCTGGCTTTTGGCTCCGATACGGTTGGCCGCTTCCGCCGCAAGGTTGGCAACCTGCATGGAATGCTGGAAGGTGCCGGGAACTGTCTCGGACATGCGGCGCAGCAGGCTGTTGTTGATGTTGGACAATTCGACCAGGGTGACATTGGAGGTAAAGCCAAACGTCTTTTCCACCAGGAAGAGCAGGGGATAGGTGAACAGCAGCAACACTCCGTTAATGACGAAATAAGTGTACATGCTTCCGTTGATTTTTGTCAAGTCGTTTTCTGTAATCAGCTCGAAAGCAAAGTAGACGGCAGCGTAGGTCAATATGACGAGGAAGGCTGTCCGGAACAGTTGCGACCGTTGTGAAAGTTCCCTCAGACTGAAGATGGCAACCAGTCCCGTCAAGAGTTGCTGAAGAATGAATTCATGCGGATAGCGCAGGCAGATGGAGCATATCAGTATGGTGGTGACTTGTGCGAGGAAGGCCGTGCGTGAGTCGAGGAACACCCGGATGATGACCGGCAGCATGGCATACGGGATGATATAGACATTGAATATGTTGTTGGCAACCATGATGGCCGTCACCACGCAATAGAACATGATGAGGGCGAAGAGCAGGGAGAGGCTGCCCTTGCGCTTGTAGTAATCTTTACGGAACAAGTCGAGGTAGAGCATGAAACACAGCATGAAGATACTGACAAACAATACCTGCCCCGCCAGCATCAACCGTTTTTGCCCGATGGACTCACTGCGTTTGATGGATTCTTTCCGTAGACTCTCAAGGATGTTGTATGTCTCCTGGCTGACAATCTCGCCGCGGTCGATGATTTTCTGTCCGCTCAGTACGATGCCGTTGGCCCATGAATAGTTGTCGAGCATCTCCTTCTTAGCGGTTTCGGTCCGCTGCTCGTCATAGGTCAGATTAGGGAACAGATATTCGTTCAGCGAGCATTGCCGTAGAATGTCCGGGCGGTAGTGGGCGGTATCGGCCGTGAGTATATAGTTATAGGCATCCTTCACCGAATATACCTTGTTGATGTCCTGCTGGTTGGCCAGTTTGTCGTTAATGACCATGATGGCGGTTGTGCTGTCCTTATGCAGTTGGTTCAGCTCTTCGGTAGAAACGATGCCGGCGCGATATACTTCAGAGAGTTTCCTTTCCAGAAAGCGGACGTAGTCGGTGGAGGGAAGCAGGCCGCGCAGGTGGGTCTGATAGTCTGCCTTCAACTTGGCGAGCACACTTTTCTCAATGCTTTTGTCCAGCTGGAAATACGGCTGGAAGGCGGCGAGGATACTGTCTTGCTCGCGTTTCACCACTTCATCGGCCTTATAGATGGGGAAGTCGAAGGTGGCCATGAGCTGTCCGTACTTCCAGGGCTTGTCAATGTCGAACTGGTAGTTGAATTTACCGTCACGTGGCAGAAAATAGACAATAATCCCCACAGTGCCGATGAATATCAGTGCTCTGTATAGCAAATCTCTGAGCGAGAACTCTTTTTTTGTATTGAAATAACTCATATCGGCTGAAATTTTTGCGAAAAGTACAAAAAAAAACATTAGTGTGGAAAAAAAGGTTTAATTTTGCCGTCTAAAATATTCATAAGTAAGGTAGATTATGACAGAAAGAAAGGTCAGAGTCCGTTTTGCCCCGAGTCCTACGGGGGCGTTGCACATCGGCGGTGTGCGTACAGCTTTATACAATTATCTCTTTGCGCGTCAGCATGGAGGAGATTTTATATTTCGTATTGAAGATACTGATTCCAACCGGTTTGTACCGGGTGCGGAAGAATATATCCTGGAGTCTTTCAAATGGTTGGGCATCCCGTTTGACGAGGGCGTGAGTTTCGGTGGAGACCATGGCCCGTACCGTCAGTCGGAACGTCGGGAAATATACAAGAAGTATGTTCAGATTCTGCTGGAGGCCGGAAAAGCCTACATCGCTTTCGATACTCCTGAGGAGCTGGAAGCAAAGCGTGCGGAGATTGCGAATTTCCAGTACGATGCTTCTACCCGCATGCAGATGCGCAATTCACTGACCCTTCCTAAAGAAGAGGTAGACGCGCTGATTGCTGCCGGTAAGCAGTACGTGGTGCGTTTCAAGATAGAGCCGAACGAAGATGTGCATGTGAACGACCTGATTCGTGGGGAAGTAGTGATAAACTCTTCCATTCTTGATGACAAGGTTCTTTATAAATCGGCAGATGAACTTCCTACTTACCATCTGGCCAATATTGTGGACGACCATTTGATGGAAGTGTCCCATGTGATACGCGGTGAGGAATGGTTGCCTTCCGCGCCGTTGCATGTATTGCTCTACCGTGCCTTTGGGTGGGAGGATACCATGCCTGCCTTTGCGCATTTGCCCTTGTTGCTGAAGCCCGAGGGTAACGGCAAATTGAGTAAGCGTGACGGCGACCGTCTGGGCTTCCCGGTTTTCCCGTTGGAGTGGCATGACCCCAAGTCGGGAGATGTTTCTTCAGGCTACCGGGAATCTGGTTATCTGCCCGAAGCGGTCATTAATTTCCTGGCTCTGTTGGGCTGGAATCCGGGCAATGACCAGGAACTGATGTCTATGGATGAATTGGTGAAATTGTTTGATTTGAGCCATTGCAGCAAGTCGGGTGCCAAATTCGACTATAAGAAAGGTATCTGGTTCAACCATGAGTACATCATGATGAAACCGGATGCGGAGATAGCTTGTCTTTTCAGACCGGTGCTGGAGTCCAACGGCATAGACGCCTCCAACTATAGCGACGAGTTCCTTACGAAAGTGGTTTCACTGGTGAAGGGACGCGTCAACTTCGTAAAGGAACTGTGGGACCAGACCCGTTTTTTCTTCGTAGCCCCCACGGAATATGCGGCAAAGGATGTGAAGAAGCGTTGGTCGGAAGATACTCCCCGCATCATGACCGAATTGATGGATGTGTTGCGCGGCATCGGGGATTTCTCCTCCAAGCCTTCCGAAGATATTGTGATTGGTTGGATTACTGAGCGTGGCTATCACATGGGAAATGTGATGAATGCCTTCCGCTTGTCAGTGGTGGGCGAGTGTAAAGGCCCGCACATGTTCGACATTGCCGAGCTGATTGGCAAGGAAGAGACGTTGGCCCGTATACAGCGTGCTGTTGATGCTTTAAAGTGAATAAATCTTCTTCATCCTTAATCCATATAGTATGCTATATGACTTGGCAATAGCCATCTACGATATTCTGGTGCATCTGGCTGCTCCATTTAGCCGTAAGCCCCGAAAAATGATGAAGGGACACTGGGTGGTCTATGAACTTCTCCGGCAGCAGTTGGAGAAGGACGTGCGCTATATATGGTTCCATGCCGCTTCTTTGGGGGAGTTCGAGCAGGGACGGCCGTTGATTGAGAAAATTCGTGCCAAATATCCGGATTACGGTATTCTGCTGACTTTCTTCTCGCCGTCGGGCTATGAGGTCCGCAAGAATTATAGGGGGGCAGACGTTGTCTGTTACTTGCCTTTCGACAAGTCCCGCAATGTGAAGAAGTTCCTGGATATCGTGAATCCCTGCATGGCATTCTTCATCAAGTACGAGTTCTGGAAGAACTATCTGGACGAACTGCACAAGCGCCGTATTCCGGTGTACAGCATTTCTTCCATTTTCCGCCGCGGACAAGTATTCTTCAAGTGGTATGGCGGTACGTACAGACATGTGCTGCGCGACTTCGACCATTTGTTTGTGCAGAATGAACGCTCCAAACGCTATCTGGCGAAGATAGGTATCAGCCGTGTCACGGTGGTGGGGGATACCCGTTTTGACCGTGTGCTGCAGATTCGTGAGGAGGCCAAACATCTGCCTTTGGTGGAGCTTTTCAAGAACAACACGATGACTTTCGTGGCAGGAAGCTCCTGGCAGCCGGACGAGGATTTGTTTATTGAATACTTTAACCAGCATCCAGAGGTGAAGTTGGTTATCGCTCCGCACGTTATCGACGAAAACCATCTGGTAGAGATTATCCGTAAACTGAAACGCCCCTACGTGCGCTATACCCGTGCCGACGAGAAGAATGTCCGTAAGGCCGACTGCCTGATTATCGACTGCTTCGGGTTGCTCTCTTCCATCTACCGCTATGGCGAGATTGCCTATATCGGAGGTGGTTTCGGGGTGGGAATCCACAATACCCTTGAGGCTGCAGTTTATGGCATTCCGGTGATTTTCGGACCGAAGTATCAGAAATTCCAGGAGGCCATCCAGTTGCTGGAGGCAAAAGGCGCTTTCTCGGTGAAGGATTATGAGGAACTGAAAACTTTGCTCGACCGTATGCTGACAGATGAAGTCTTTTTGCGCGAATCAGGCATGAATGCAAGCAATTATGTGACCGGCAACGCCGGTGCAACGGATAAGATAATGAGTATGATAAACTTTTAGAAAAGTAAAGAGTGATAAAAGCGATAGGGCGGTAAAGGTGATGGAATGGCATCCCTTTATCGCCCTGCCTTTTTGGGGCGCCTTGTCTCCCTTTATTTGTACCAGTCGGAATACATCAGATAGTTGTGTGCAATCTTCTGGTTCAGCTCCTTGGCCTGCTCCGGATCTACTTTCTTGATGAACTTGGCGGGGACTCCTCCCCAGATGCTTCCCGGCTCGATGACCGTATTGCTCAATACCAGGGAACCAGCGGCGACAATAGCCCCTTCGCCCACTACTGCGTGGTCAAGGATGGTGGAACCCATCCCTACCAAAGCATAGTCCTTGATAGTGGCTCCGTGGATGGTCACGTTGTGCCCCACGGATACGTGGTCTCCTATCTCTATGGTCGATTTCTCGTACAAGGTGTGGAGCACGCTTCCATCCTGGATGTTTACTCCGTTCCCTATGCGGATTGAGTTTACGTCACCCCGCAGCACGGTGCTGAACCAGATGCTGCAATCCCGTCCCGTCTTGACGTCGCCAATGACAACCGCATTGTCCGCCAAAAAACAATTCTCCCCGATTTCGGGAGTGAATCCTCTTACTGATTTTATTAATGCCATTTTTTTAGTGATTAGTGGTTAGGTTACTGCATGCTTCCTTCAGCCATTCCCGTTCTCCTTCGTTCAGGCTTGGCGAAAGTGCCTCGTATACATGCTGGTGATAGTTGTCCAGCCATGCCGTTTCCTCTGCCGTCAGCATCTCTTTGATGATACCTTTCTTGCAGATGGGGCAGAGGGTAATGGTTTCGAACTTCAGGTAATTTCCGAACATGCCTTCACCGTCCTTCACGGTCAGCACCAGGTTTTCCGTGCGTATTCCATGGCTTCCGGCTTTATAAACGCCCGGTTCGTTGGAAGTGACCATTCCCGGCCGTAGGGTTACCGGATTCTCATTCATGCGGATGCTTTGCGGACCTTCGTGCACATTGAGGAAATGGCCTACGCCGTGCCCGGTACCATGCAGGAAGTTCATGTGGTATTGCCATATCGGCATGCGGGCCAGTACATCCAGTTGCGCTCCTCGCGTACCTTCCGGGAAGACAGCCATGGCGAGGTCGATATGTCCTTTCAGTATCAGGGTGTAGTCCGTCTTCTCTTCTTCGGTCAGTTTCCCCAGTGCGATGGTGCGGGTGATGTCGGTAGTGCCGTCCAGGTATTGCGCACCCGAGTCCAGCAGCAGGAATCCCTCGGGTTTCAGTGGCACGTCCGTTGCCGGAGTGGCTTCGTAGTGTACGATGGCTCCATGTTCCTTGTACCCGGCAATGGTGTCGAAGCTTTCTCCCATGTAGAGTGGCTGTGCGGCACGGAATTCGTGCAGTTTCTTGTCTACGCTGATTTCTGTCTCGTTGCCTGCGGGAACGGCCTCCTCCAGCCATTTCAGGAACTTCACCAGTGCCACTCCGTCGCGTTGCATGGCTGCGTGGATGCCGGCTATTTCCCGGTCATTGCGGACCGCTTTCAGCAAGGCTATCGGTGAGCGCTCGTCAAGTACCCGGCAGGAAGGGGGGAGGGCGGAATAAACGGCATAATTCGTCTTTCCCATGTCGAGCATGATGCTGCCGTCCGGTATTCTTGTCACAAAGGATTCGGTGTCCCCATAAGCATGGATGGTGACGCCGGCTTCTTCCAGATAGGCTGAAAGCTCTTCCGTTACTTTCTCGGGCTGGATGAAAAAGTGTGTTTCTTGTTCGTTGATTATCAGGTAGCTTACTACTACGGGGTTGCAATGCACATCGTTGCCGCGTATATTGAGTGTCCATGCTATCTCGTCCAATGCCGACACCAATAATACGTCCGCTTCACTCTTTTTCATCTCCCGGCGGATAGCAGCCAGTTTGTCCGGACAGCTTTTCCCGGCGTATTTCATCTCGTGGATAAAGGCGGGTGCTTCGGGCATGGGAGGGCGGTCTGTCCATATCTCATTCATCGGGTCGGCAATGCTCTTTACGGTGATGTCGTTTTTTGCCAGATCCTCTTGCAGGGCTATGGCTTGTGTGGTGGAAAATACCTTTCCGTCTATACCTACAACTGAATTTGCTGTAAGGTTCTCCCGCAGGAAATCGAGGATGCTGGGCGTTTCGGGTAGCATTTCCTTGTATAAGTCGATGCCGCTGCCTTCCAGCTGCTGCTCGGCTTGGAGAAAATAGCGGGAATCTGTCCACAGTCCCGCCTTGTCGCTGGTGATCACCGCCGTGCCTGCCGAACCGGTGAAGCCTGATATCCATTCTCTTGATTTCCAGTACGGTGCTACGTACTCGCTTAGGTGCGGGTCGGTACTGGGGATAATGAAAGCGTCTATGCCTTCTCTTTTTAACAATGCCCGTAGAGCATCTATACGTTGATTGATTGTCTGAGCCATATTTTTATAAATGTAATTAAGTAGGCGTGTAAATGAGTTTATAATCTCTCCATTCTCTGCTTTCAAAGTTACACATTCTCTTTTAAAAATGTGCTATGCTTCACGGATTTTAGCGGATTGGCTCAATAAAAACATCTTTCCCTTTGCTCATTCGTTTGATAATTAGGAATCATGGGTAATTTTTTTGCAGAAAGTTTTGTGAATAAAGAAAGTATGTGTAATTTTGCCGCTCAATTTAATCGTGAGATTTTTAAACCATTAACATTTAATTAAAAGAAAATGATTGTAGTACCTGTAAAAGAAGGCGAAAACATTGAAAAAGCGCTGAAGAAATTCAAAAGAAAGTTTGAAAAAACTGGCACAGTTAAGGAATTGAGACGCAGACAACAATTTGATAAACCGTCTGTGACTAAAAGACTTAAGAAAGAACGTGCTGTTTACGTTCAACAACTTCAGCAAGTAGAAGATTAATAATTCGTAAATTCCTTTGAATTATTGAATTCTTTTTCATACATTCGTTGCATGATTTTAGATATGTAGCGATATGTTGTTGACAGATTCTTTTCTTGACTATCTTCTGCACGAGCGGAACTATTCCAAAGGTACGGTTGAGTACTATCGGGCAGATATTCTTGAACTGCAGAGGTTTGGAGAAGAAATGTTGGGAGACTTGACTCCATTGGATGTAGATGCGGAACTTGTTCGTGAATGGATTGCTTCCTTGATGGACAAAGGACTTGCTTCTAATACGATAAACCGAAAGCTGAGTTCTGTCCGGACATACTATAAATTCCTTTTGAGGAGAGGCAAGGTCGCGGTAGATCCGTTGCGGAAAGTGACGGGGCCCAAGAAGAAAAAACCGCTTCCGGTATTTCTGAGAGAGGGTGAGATGAATAGGTTACTGGATGATATGGACTTTGGTGAAGGTTTTGAAGGGTGTCGCGACCATATGATTATTGAAATGTTTTATGCTACCGGCATGCGACTTTCAGAATTGATAGGGTTGGATGATAAGGATGTCGATTTTTCGGCTTCTCTCGTTAAAGTGACGGGAAAACGGAATAAACAACGTCTTATACCTTTCGATGAGGAGCTGGGACGCTCGATGCGAGAATATGTCAATGTGCGGAATGAAGCTGTCCCGGTTCGCTCGGATGCTTTTTTTGTCCGGAAGAATGGAAAGAGGCTTTACCGCGGTATCGTAGCATGCCTTGTGAAACGAAACCTTTCGAAGGTAGTGACTGTAAAAAAAAGAAGTCCCCACGTGCTGAGGCACACCTTTGCAACGGCTATGCTGAACAATGGTGCTGATTTAGGCTCGATAAAAGAACTCCTCGGACACGAGAGTCTGGCGACAACGGAAGTTTATACGCATACTACTTTTGAAGAGCTTAAAAAAGTGTATAATCAGGCTCATCCCCGAGCCTAAAGTAAAAAGGAGGTAAGTATGGAAGTAAGAATTCAATCGATTCACTTTGATGCGTCAGAGCAATTGCAGTCTTTCGTTCAAAAGAAAGTTGCTAAGTTGGAGAAATTTTACGACGATATAAAGAAAGTAGAGGTGTCATTAAAGGTAGTAAAACCAGAAACAGCCGAAAATAAAGAAGCCGGAGTGAAAGTATTGGTTCCCAATGGCGAGTTTTATGCAAACAAGGTTTGTGATACGTTTGAAGAAGCAGTGGATTTATGCCTGGAAGCTTTGGAAAAACAGCTGGTTAAGTACAAGGAAAAGCAACGGAGCAAATAATTTTCCGCTAAAATTTTGCGGGTAAAAAATAAATGCCTAAATTTGCAGCCGTTTCGCTCACACTATGAACGTTACGGTTGCATTTTTTAGCTTGCCTCTTTAGCTCAGTTGGCCAGAGCACGTGATTTGTAATCTCGGGGTCGTTGGTTCGAATCCGACAAGAGGCTCGCTCAAGGATGAGTGGAATGAGTCTTTCTTCACGAGGTGGAGATGATATGAGAACGGAAATCGTCCGGGTAAAGTTCACTCTGCGATGATTTAGTAAGGAAAAGAGTTCTTTTTGTAATGTAGGGGCAAATACCAGAGTGGCCAAATGGGGCAGACTGTAAATCTGCTGGCTTACGCCTTCGGTGGTTCGAATCCATCTTTGCCCACAACTCTTATTCTCCTTGCTGTTATAGCTCAGCGGTAGAGCACTTCCTTGGTAAGGAAGAGGTCCCGGGTTCAAGTCCCGGTAACAGCTCACAAAGATGTAAAAGCTGATTATTAATCAAATAAATAACAAGTAAAGCTATGGCTAAAGAGAAATTCGAACGTACCAAACCGCACGTAAACATTGGTACAATTGGTCACGTTGACCACGGTAAAACCACGTTGACAGCTGCTATCACTACAGTGTTGGCAAAGAAAGGTCTTTCTGAATTGCGTTCTTTCGATTCTATCGATAACGCTCCTGAAGAAAAGGAAAGAGGTATCACTATCAACACTTCTCACGTAGAGTATGAAACAGCTAACCGTCACTACGCTCACGTAGACTGCCCGGGTCACGCCGACTACGTAAAGAACATGGTAACTGGTGCTGCTCAGATGGACGGTGCTATCATCGTAGTTGCTGCTACTGATGGTCCGATGCCTCAGACTCGTGAGCATATCTTGCTGGCTCGTCAGGTAAACGTACCGAGACTGGTTGTATTCATGAACAAGTGTGACATGGTAGACGACGCTGAAATGTTGGAACTCGTTGAAATGGAAATGCGTGAACTGCTTTCAGCCTACGAATTCGACGGCGACAACACTCCGTTCATTCAGGGTTCTGCTCTTGGTGCGTTGAATGGCGTTGAAAAGTGGGAAGAGAAGGTTATGGAGCTGATGGATGCTTGCGACACTTGGATTCCTCTGCCTCCGCGTGATATTGACAAACCGTTCTTGATGCCGGTTGAAGACGTATTCTCAATCACTGGTCGTGGTACTGTAGCTACTGGTCGTATCGAAGCTGGTGTTATCCATGTAGGTGACGAAGTTGAAATCCTCGGTTTGGGTGAAGACAAGAAGTCTGTTGTAACTGGTGTTGAAATGTTCCGCAAGTTGCTGGATCAAGGTGAAGCTGGTGACAACGTAGGTCTGTTGCTCCGTGGTATCGACAAGAACGAAATCAAACGTGGTATGGTTCTTTGTAAGCCCGGTCAGATTAAACCTCACTCTAAGTTCAAAGCTTCTATCTACGTTTTGAAGAAAGAAGAAGGTGGTCGTCACACTCCGTTCCACAACAAATACCGTCCTCAGTTCTATCTGCGTACTATGGACTGTACAGGTGAAATCACTCTTCCGGAAGGAACTGAAATGGTAATGCCTGGTGATAACGTAGAAATCACTGTAGAACTGATCTACCCGGTAGCATTGAACGTAGGTTTGCGTTTCGCTATCCGTGAAGGTGGTCGTACAGTAGGTTCTGGTCAGATTACTGAAATTCTTGACTAATAACCAATATAATCTTAATCAGTTCCCGGTATACATCGGGAACTGATTATGTACAAACGGGAGTAGCTCAGTTGGTAGAGCACCGGTCTCCAAAACCGGGTGTCGGGAGTTCGAGCCTCTCCTCCCGTGCTAATATTTTTGAAATGAAGAAGATTGTAGCTTATTTTAAAGAAACTTACGACGAACTTGTTCATAAAGTGTCGTGGCCTACGTATTCTGAACTTACTAACAGTGCAGTAGTTGTTTTATATGCTTCCCTACTAATTGCAGTGGTAGTATTTGCGATGGACTTCTGTTTCCAGCATCTGATGGAATTTGTTTATCCACATTAAAAGTAAGGAGAAATGTCTGAGATTGAAAAGAAATGGTACGTTTTGCGTGCTATTAGCGGAAAAGAAGCTAAGGTAAAGGAATACCTTGAAGCTGATATTAAAAACAGCGACCTTGGTGATTACGTATCTCAGGTATTGATTCCTACCGAAAAGGTATATCAGGTTCGCAATGGTAAGAAAATTGTGAAAGAGAGAAGTTATCTCCCTGGTTACGTTTTGGTGGAGGCTGCTCTGGTGGGTGAGGTTGCTCATCATCTGAGAAATACTCCTAATGTGATAGGGTTCTTGGGTGGTTCGGAAAAACCCGTACCTCTGAGACAGTCGGAAGTGAATCGTATACTTGGTACGGTCGACGAATTGCAGGAATCAGGTGAAGACTTGAGTATCCCGTATGTAGTCGGCGAGACTGTAAAGGTGAATTACGGTCCGTTCAGTGGATTCAGTGGAATCATTGAAGAAGTGAACACCGAGAAGAAGAAACTGAAGGTCATGGTCAAGATATTCGGACGGAAGACTCCGCTCGAATTGGGCTTTATGCAAGTTGAAAAAGAATAGTGCAGGTGTTACGCTGTAGTATTCTTCATTAATGTTTATATATATAAATCAATTAGAAAATGGCTAAAGAAGTTGCTGGACTAATCAAATTACAGATTAAAGGAGGCGCGGCAAATCCATCACCCCCAGTAGGACCTGCATTGGGTTCCAAGGGTATCAATATCATGGAGTTTTGCAAGCAATTCAACGCCAGAACCCAAGACAAAGCAGGAAAGATTCTTCCTGTGATTATCACTTACTACGCAGACAAGTCTTTCGATTTTGTAATCAAGACTCCTCCCGTGGCTATCCAGTTGTTGGAAGTGACGAAGCAAAAGAGTGGTTCTGCTGAGCCTAACCGTAAGAAAGTTGCCGAGATTACTTGGGAACAGGTTCGTACGATTGCTCAGGACAAAATGGTTGACTTGAACTGTTTCACTGTAGAAGCTGCCATGAAAATGGTTGCCGGTACAGCTAGAAGTATGGGTATCGCTGTAAAAGGGGAGTTCCCGGTTAATAATTAATAAACTTCAATTAGAATGGGTAAACTGACAAAAAATCAAAAGTTGGCTGCAGAAAAAATTGAAGCAGGGAAAGCATACTCTCTCAAGGAAGCTGCTCAGTTGGTAAAGGAAATCACTTATACCAAGTTTGACGCTTCTCTGGATATCGACGTACGTTTGGGCGTTGACCCGCGTAAGGCCAACCAGATGGTGAGAGGTGTTGTATCACTTCCTCACGGTACTGGTAAGGTTGTACGCGTTTTGGTGCTTTGTACACCAGATGCTGAAGCTGCTGCAAAAGAAGCCGGAGCTGACTATGTTGGTCTTGACGAATATATTGAAAAGATCAAAGGTGGATGGACTGATATTGATGTGATTATCACTATGCCGTCCATCATGGGTAAGATTGGTGCACTCGGTCGTGTGCTCGGTCCTCGTGGATTGATGCCTAACCCCAAGAGTGGCACTGTAACTATGGATGTTGCTAAAGCTGTAAGAGAAGTAAAACAAGGCAAAATCGACTTTAAGGTTGACAAGAGCGGTATTGTTCATACTTCTATCGGTAAAGTTTCATTTAGCGCTGAGCAAATTCGCGACAATGCGAAAGAATTCATCTCTACTTTGAATAAATTGAAACCGACTGCAGCCAAGGGTACATATATTAAGAGTATTTATCTTTCTAGCACGATGAGTGCGGGCATCAAGATTGACCCGAAAACAGTAGAAGAAATCTAATAAAACGGAGTAATAATGAGAAAGGAAGATAAAAGTACGATTATTGAGCAGATTGCTGCTACAGTGAAGGAATACGGTCACTTCTATTTGGTGGATACCACTGCCATGAATGCTGCTACAACCAGCATGTTGAGAAGAGAATGTTTCAAGGCTGACATCAAATTGATGGTAGTTAAGAATACATTGCTTCACAAGGCATTGGAGAGCCTGGAAGAAGACTTTTCTCCGCTTTATGGTTCTCTGAAAGGTACAACTGCCGTAATGTTCAGCAACGTTGCTAACGCTCCGGCCAAGTTGATTAAAGATAAGGCTAAGAACGGTATTCCCGGACTGAAGGCTGCATATGCAGAAGAAAGCTTCTATGTTGGTGCTGACCAGTTGGATGCTCTCGTAAGTATCAAGAGTAAGAATGAAGTTATTGCCGATATCGTTGCATTGCTGCAGTCACCGGCCAAGAATGTTATTTCTGCTCTGCAATCAGGTGGTAACACCCTCCACGGAGTTCTCAAGACTCTTGGTGAACGTCCCGAAGCGTAAATTTCGGAAAAAGAATTATATCAATTTATTTAGTATTTAAACAATTAAAAATCATACAAAAATGGCAGATTTGAAAGCTTTTGCAGAACAATTAGTTAACTTGACAGTAAAAGAAGTTAATGAACTTGCAACTATCCTTAAAGAAGAATACGGTATTGAACCTGCTGCTGCAGCTGTAGCTGTTGCTGCTGGTCCTGCAGCCGGTGGTGCTGCTGCCGCAGAAGAAAAGACTTCTTTCGACGTAGTATTGAAGAGCGCTGGCTCAGCTAAACTTCAGGTAGTTAAAGCCGTTAAGGAAGCTTGCGGTCTTGGCTTGAAGGAAGCTAAGGACATGGTAGACGGTGCTCCTAGCGTAGTAAAAGAAGGTTTGGCTAAGGACGAAGCAGAATCATTGAAGAAAACATTGGAAGAAGCTGGAGCTGAAGTTGAACTTAAATAACATTAGCCTGTAAATCAGGTAATTCGGTAAGGAACCCTTCGCGAAAAGGGTTCTTTACCTTTTTGTGTATATATTTAAAATTAAGTTCTACAAATCCATTAACAGATGTCTTCAACTACTGTAAATCAAAGAGTTAATTTTGCTTCGACTAAGAATCCGCTGGAATACCCGGATTTCCTGGAAGTACAATTGAAGTCATTCAAAGACTTTTTACAACTGGACACCCCACCCGAGAAACGTAAGAACGAGGGACTGTATAAAGTATTTGCTGAAAACTTCCCCATTGCCGATACAAGAAATAATTTTGTTCTTGAGTTTTTGGACTACTATATTGATCCGCCGCGCTATACCATTGATGAATGTATAGAGCGAGGGCTTACATATAGCGTGCCTTTGAAGGCAAAATTGAAATTATATTGTACCGACCCCGACCACGAAGATTTTGACACGGTCATTCAGGACGTGTTCCTCGGTCCTATTCCTTACATGACGGATAAGGCAACATTCGTCATCAACGGTGCGGAACGTGTGGTTGTATCCCAGCTTCACCGTTCACCGGGCGTATTCTTCGGACAGAGCGTACATGCCAACGGTACCAAGTTGTACTCAGCCCGTATCATCCCGTTCAAGGGTTCGTGGATTGAGTTTGCCACCGACATCAACAACGTCATGTATGCGTACATTGACCGTAAGAAGAAATTGCCGGTTACCACTTTGCTGAGAGCCATCGGATTTGAGAATGACAAGGACATTCTCGAGATTTTTAATTTGGCGGAAGACGTGAAGGTGAACAAGACGAACCTCAAGAAGATGGTGGGACGTAAGTTGGCCGCACGTGTGTTGAAAACATGGATTGAGGATTTTGTAGACGAAGATACCGGTGAAGTTGTTTCCATCGAGCGTAACGAAGTCGTTATTGACCGTGAAACTGTAATCGAGCCGGAACATGTTGACATTATATTAGAGTCGGGCGTTCAGAATATCCTCGTACACAAGGAAGAACCGAACCAGTCTGACTATTCTATCATATATAATACTCTGCAGAAGGATCCGAGTAACTCGGAAAAAGAAGCTGTACTCTACATCTACCGCCAGTTGCGTAATGCAGACCCTGCCGATGATGCCAGTGCACGCGAGGTTATCAATAACCTGTTCTTCTCAGAGAAGAGATATGACCTGGGTGATGTAGGCCGTTATCGTATCAACAGAAAGTTGAACTTGACGACCGATATGGACGTGCGTGTCCTTACCAAGGAAGATATTATCGAAATTATCAAATATCTCATCGAGTTGATTAACTCGAAAGCGGATGTGGACGATATCGACCACTTGAGCAACCGTCGTGTGCGTACAGTGGGCGAACAGTTGTCCAATCAGTTTGCCATCGGTCTGGCACGTATGTCGCGTACTATCCGCGAGCGTATGAACGTCCGTGACAATGAAGTCTTTACTCCGATTGACCTGATTAACGCCAAGACAATCTCTTCCGTTATCAATTCATTCTTTGGAACGAATGCTTTGTCACAGTTCATGGACCAGACCAACCCGCTGGCCGAGATTACTCACAAACGCCGTATGTCTGCCCTGGGTCCCGGCGGTCTGTCACGCGAGCGTGCAGGCTTCGAGGTTCGTGACGTACACTATACTCACTACGGACGTCTTTGTCCTATCGAGACTCCTGAAGGTCCGAACATCGGTTTGATTTCTTCACTCTGTGTGTTCGCGAAAATCAACGAGCTTGGCTTCATTGAAACTCCGTACCGCAAGGTGGCAGAGGGTAAGGTTGATCTTTCTGACGAAGGTTTGGTTTACCTCACCGCAGAAGAAGAGGAAGCCAAGATTATTGCTCAGGGTAATGCTCCTTTGAACGATGACGGTACTTTTGTACGTGATAAAGTAAAATCCCGTCAGGATGCCGACTATCCGGTGGTTCCTCCTTCCGAGGTGGAATTGATGGACGTATCTCCCCAGCAGATTGCTTCTATTGCGGCATCTTTGATTCCGTTCTTGGAGCATGATGACGCCAACCGTGCATTGATGGGATCGAACATGATGCGCCAGGCTGTTCCTTTATTGAAGAGCGAAGCTCCGATTGTAGGTACCGGTATCGAACGCCAGCTGGCACGCGATTCTCGTACGCAGATTACTGCCGAGGGTGACGGTGTGGTTGAATTCGTGGATGCAACGACTATCCGTATTCTGTACGACCGTACGGAGGAGGAAGAGTTCGTAAGCTTCGAGCCTGCATTGAAAGAATATAATATCCCGAAGTGGCGCCGTACCAACCAGAATATGACGATTGACCTCCGTCCGATTTGCGAGAAGGGTCAGCGCGTGACTGCAGGTCAAATCCTGACGGAAGGTTATTCAACCGAAGACGGAGAACTTGCACTGGGTAAGAACCTGCTGGTTGCTTACATGCCGTGGAAGGGCTATAACTATGAGGATGCTATCGTACTGAATGAACGTGTGGTTCGTGAGGACCTTTTGACCTCTGTACACGTAGAAGAATATTCTTTGGAAGTTCGCGAAACGAAGCGTGGTATGGAAGAGTTGACCTCTGACATTCCTAACGTAAGTGAGGAAGCGACTAAAGACCTTGACGAAAACGGTATTGTTCGTGTGGGTGCCCGCATCGAACCGGGTGATATCCTTATCGGTAAGATTACTCCGAAGGGTGAATCGGATCCTTCTCCGGAAGAGAAACTGCTCCGTGCCATCTTCGGTGACAAGGCCGGTGATGTGAAGGATGCTTCTTTGAAAGCCTCTCCTTCTTTGAAGGGTGTTGTTATCGGTAAGCGTCTGTTCTCCCGTGTTGTCAAGACCCGCAGCTCCAAGCTGGCCGACAAGGCTCTGTTACCGAAGATTGACGATGAGTTCGACGCTAAGATTGGTGACCTCAAGAAAGTGTTGATAAACAAGCTGTTGAAGCTTACAGAAAATTATACATCGGAAGGTGTGAAGGATTACATGGGTGCCGACATTATTTCCAAAGGCGCCAGATTCTCTGCTTCCGACTTCAGCGATTTGGACTTCACCGCTGTTCAGTTGAGCAACTGGACGAAGGATGAACATACCAACGGACTGATTCGTGCATTGGTGATGAACTTCATCAAGAAGTACAAGGAACTCGATGCCGAGCTGAAACGCAAGAAGTTCGCCATCACTATCGGTGACGAGTTGCCCGCAGGTATCATTCAGATGGCCAAGGTATACATTGCCAAGAAACGTAAGATTGGTGTCGGTGACAAGATGGCCGGTCGTCACGGTAACAAGGGTATTGTTTCCCGTGTGGTACGCCAGGAAGACATGCCGTTCCTTGCTGACGGTACTCCGGTAGACATCGTGCTGAATCCGTTGGGTGTGCCTTCACGTATGAACATCGGTCAGATATTCGAGGCCGTTCTCGGGCGTGCCGGAAAAAACCTGGGCGTGAAGTTTGCCACTCCTATCTTTGACGGTGCATCTTTGGACGATTTGAACGAATGGACCGATAAGGCCGGCTTGCCTCGCTACGGCAAGACAACGCTGTATGATGGTGGTACCGGTGAAGCATTCGAGCAGCAGGCTACGGTAGGTGTGACTTACATGCTGAAGCTCGGTCACATGGTTGAAGACAAGATGCACGCACGTTCCATCGGTCCGTACTCACTCATTACGCAACAGCCGTTGGGTGGTAAGGCACAGTTCGGTGGTCAGCGTTTTGGAGAAATGGAAGTTTGGGCACTCGAAGCGTTCGGTGCCGCACACATTCTGCAGGAAATCCTGACTATCAAGTCTGATGACGTTGTAGGACGTTCCAAGGCTTATGAAGCAATCGTGAAGGGTGAACCGATGCCTGCTCCGGGTATCCCCGAGTCACTGAACGTATTGCTGCACGAGTTGAGAGGTTTGGGCTTGAGCATCAACTTAGAATAATGGATAATTGATAATTGAGAGTGGATAATGCAAGTTACCATTCTCAATTATCGGTTTTCAGTTTTTCAATTTCAATTTTCCATTGTCAATTATCAATTAAATAAATTTATGGCTTTTAGAAAAGATAACAAGATAAAGAGTAATTTCTCGAAAATCTCTATCGGTTTGGCTTCTCCTGAGGAAATCCTTGAGAATTCGAGTGGTGAAGTTTTAAAGCCTGAAACCATCAACTATCGTACGTATAAGCCCGAACGCGACGGATTGTTCTGCGAGCGCATCTTTGGTCCTATCAAGGATTACGAGTGCCATTGCGGTAAGTACAAGCGTATCCGTTACAAAGGCATCGTCTGCGACCGTTGTGGTGTGGAAGTGACTGAAAAGAAAGTGCGCCGTGAGCGTATGGGACACATCCAGCTCGTTGTGCCCGTGGCTCACATCTGGTACTTCCGTTCACTTCCCAACAAAATCGGTTACTTGTTGGGCTTGCCCACCAAGAAGCTGGATGCCATTATCTATTACGAGCGTTATGTTGTCATTCAGCCGGGTGTACTGTCCGATGAAGTGGCACAGTATGACTTGCTTGAAGAAGGAGAATACCTGGACTTGCTGGAAAAGTTGCCGAAAGACAACCAGTTCCTCGAAGATTCAGATCCCAATAAGTTCATTGCCAAGATGGGCGCGGAAGCTATCTACGATTTGCTGTCACGCCTCGACCTTGACTCTTTGTCTTACGAACTGCGTAACCGTGCCGGAAGCGATGCTTCACAGCAACGCAAGACCGAAGCTCTGAAACGTCTTCAGGTAGTTGAGTCGTTCCGTGCATCACGCGGACGCAACAAGCCCGAGTGGATGATTGTACGCATTGTACCGGTTATTCCACCCGAACTTCGTCCGTTGGTCCCATTGGATGGCGGCCGTTTCGCAACTTCTGACTTGAATGACCTTTACCGTCGTGTCATCATCCGTAACAACCGTCTGAAGAGATTGATTGAAATCAAAGCTCCTGAAGTGATTTTGCGTAATGAAAAACGTATGTTGCAGGAAGCTGTCGACTCTCTGTTTGATAACTCCCGTAAATCGAGTGCAGTGAAGACCGACGCTAACCGTCCGTTGAAGTCACTTTCCGACAGTTTGAAGGGTAAGCAAGGACGTTTCCGTCAGAACTTGCTGGGTAAGCGTGTCGACTATTCCGCACGTTCTGTAATCGTTGTAGGTCCGGAGCTGAAGATGGGCGAATGCGGTATCCCTAAACTGATGGCAGCCGAGCTTTACAAGCCGTTCATCATTCGTAAGCTCATTGAGCGTGGTATCGTGAAGACGGTAAAGAGCGCCAAGAAGATTGTAGACCGCAAGGAACCCGTTATCTGGGACATTTTGGAACACGTGATGAAGGGGCATCCGGTGCTGTTGAACCGTGCCCCGACACTTCACCGTCTGGGTATCCAGGCATTCCAGCCTAAAATGATTGAAGGTAAGGCAATCCAGCTGCACCCGTTGGCATGTACGGCGTTCAATGCCGACTTCGACGGTGACCAGATGGCCGTGCACTTGCCGTTGAGCAACGAAGCGATTCTGGAAGCACAGATGCTAATGCTCCAGTCACACAATATATTGAACCCTGCCAACGGTGCTCCTATCACTGTGCCTGCTCAGGATATGGTACTTGGTCTGTACTATATTACGAAGCTGCGCAAGGGTGCCAAGGGTGAAGGCCTGACATTCTACGGTCCTGAGGAAGCGCTGATTGCCTACAATGAAGGTAAGTGCGACATCCATGCTCCGGTAAGCGTAATAGTGAAAGACGTTGACGAGAATGGTAACATTGTGGACAAGATGATGCACGATACCTCCGTGGGCCGTGTCATTGTCAACGAAATTGTTCCGGCAGAAGCAGGATATATCAATACGATTATCTCCAAGAAGTCACTCCGAGACATCATCAGTCACGTAATCAAGGTGTGTGGTGTTGCCAAGGCAGCCGACTTCCTCGACGGAATCAAGAACCTCGGTTATTACATGGCCTTCAAGGGTGGTTTGTCGTTCAACTTGGGCGATATCATTATCCCGGAAGAGAAGGAAGCATTAGTACAGAAAGGTTATGATGAAGTAGAGCAGGTAATCAATAACTATAACATGGGTTTCATCACGAACAACGAGCGTTACAACCAGGTAATCGATATCTGGACGCACGTGAACTCTGAGTTGTCCAACATCCTGATGAAAACCATTTCAAGCGACGACCAGGGTTTCAACTCTGTATACATGATGCTGGATTCCGGTGCCCGTGGTTCTAAGGAACAGATTCGTCAGCTCTCCGGTATGCGTGGTTTGATGGCGAAGCCCCAGAAAGCAGGTGCCGAAGGCGGTCAGATTATCGAAAACCCGATTCTTTCTAACTTTAAGGAAGGTCTGTCCGTGTTGGAGTACTTTATCTCTACCCACGGTGCCCGTAAGGGTCTTGCCGATACCGCTTTGAAGACGGCCGATGCCGGATACCTGACCCGTCGTCTGGTTGACGTATCGCATGATGTGATTATTAATGAAGAAGACTGCGGCACGCTCCGCGGATTGGTTTGTACGGCACTGAAGAACAATGATGAAACCATTGCCACTCTGTATGAACGTATCCTGGGTCGTGTATCCGTACATGATATTGTTCATCCTACAACTGGCGAACTGATTGTGGCCGGCGGTGAGGAAATTACCGAGGACATTGCACAACGCATTGAAGACTCTCCAATCGAGAGCGTTGAAATCCGTTCTGTATTGACCTGCGAATCCAAGAAAGGTGTTTGTGCCAAGTGTTACGGACGTAACCTGGCTTCCAGCCGTATGGTTCAGAAGGGCGAGGCAGTCGGCGTAATCGCTGCACAGTCTATCGGTGAGCCGGGTACACAGTTGACACTGCGTACATTCCATGCCGGTGGTACGGCAGCCAATATTGCTGCCAACGCAAGCATCGTGGCCAAGAATCCTGCCCGTCTGGAATTCGAAGAACTCCGTACGGTAGACGTTATCGACGAAGCAGGCGAACCGGCAAAGGTAGTGGTAGGCCGTTTGGCCGAAGTGCGTTTCGTGGATGTCAACACAGGTATTGTGCTTTCCACTCATAATGTACCCTACGGTTCTACGCTCTATGCAGCCGATGGTGAAATGGTAGAGAAAGGCAAGATGATTGCCCGTTGGGACCCGTTCAACGCGGTTATCATTACCGAAGCTACCGGTAAGATTGAATTTGAAGGCGTTATTGAAAACGTGACTTATAAGGTAGAGTCTGATGAATCTACCGGTTTGCGCGAAATCATCATCATTGAGTCTAAGGATAAGACGAAGGTGCCTACCGCACACATCATGACAGAAGACGGCGAACTGATCCGTACATACAACTTGCCAGTAGGTGGCCACGTAGTGGTTGAAGACGGTCAGAAGGTAAAGGCCGGTGAAGTTATCGTGAAGATTCCGCGTGCCGTAGGTAAAGCGGGTGATATCACGGGTGGTCTTCCCCGTGTCACTGAGTTGTTCGAGGCACGTAACCCGTCTAATCCCGCTGTGGTTTCAGAAATCGACGGTGAGGTTACCATGGGTAAGGTGAAACGCGGTAATCGCGAAATCATCGTTACTTCCAAGACCGGTGAAGTGAAGAAGTACCTCGTACCGTTGTCCAAGCAGATTCTGGTTCAGGAGAACGACTATGTACGTGCCGGTACTCCGTTGTCTGACGGTGCTATCACACCTGCGGACATCCTGGCTATCAAAGGTCCTACGGCCGTGCAGGAATATATTGTGAACGAGGTTCAGGACGTTTACCGTCTGCAGGGTGTGAAGATTAATGATAAGCACTTTGAAATCATCGTTCGTCAGATGATGCGCAAGGTGGAAATCGACGAGCCAGGTGATACCCGCTTCCTGGAACAGCAAGTTGTTGACAAGATGGAATTCATGGAAGAGAACGACCGTATCTGGGGAAAGAAGGTGGTAGTGGATGCTGGAGATTCCCAGAGTCTGCAGGCTGGCCAGATTGTGACGGCCCGCAAGCTGCGTGACGAGAACTCCATGTTGAAACGCCGCGACTTGAAACCCGTGGAAGTGCGCGACGCTGTACCTGCGACTTCTACTCAGATTCTTCAAGGTATCACCCGTGCTGCATTGCAGACTTCAAGCTTCATGTCGGCTGCTTCCTTCCAGGAAACGACGAAGGTACTGAACGAGGCTGCCATCAACGGAAAGGTGGACCGTCTGGAAGGTATGAAGGAGAACGTAATTTGCGGTCACCTGATTCCTGCCGGTACCGGACAACGCGAGTTCGAGAAGATTATCGTTGGCTCCAAAGAAGAGTACGACCGTATGCTTGCCAACAAGAAGACGGTACTTGATTATGCTGTAGACGAGAAAGTAGAGGGATAGCCTTACAACGTCAATATAATTCTATTAAATAGAGAGGGAATATCCTATAAGAAGGAGTATTCCCTCTCTGTTTTATCTTTGCCTCTTCCTTCTGTACTGCAATGCTTCTGTATGTTTGTTACAGTGCTACTGCAAAACGGTTGCAGTGGCTTGCTCCTTTTTCAGAACGGATTATTATGTGTCTTTTTGAACTTAAATGTATATCATCCGAAAAAAAAGAGTACTTTTGGTCTATCTTTTAAGAACATTTTAAAAACAATTGTGCAACATGGAAAATCAAGAAAACAACAACGGTCAACTCCAGATAGAATTGAAGGAAGAAGTGGCGCAAGGTACATATGCCAATTTGGCTATTATAACTCATTCCAGTTCGGAATTTATTCTCGACTTTATCCGCGTGATGCCTGGAATGCCAAAGGCTGGCGTGCAATCGCGCATAGTTTTGGCACCCGAACATGCCAAGCGTTTGCTGCGTGCACTCGAAGAGAATATTGGGAAATATGAACGCGCTTTCGGACTGATTCGCATGCCGGACGAACAAACATTTCCGCCTCTTCCCAACATCAAGGGTGAAGCGTAAAATCAAAAAAAAACTTGTAGTGCATTGATTATTCAAAACTTATTAGTATCTTTGCAGCCCAAAAGTGTATAGTTTTGAATTAATATAAACAATAATATATAACTAAAAACAATTAAAATGCCTACAATTCA
>ENA-OQLI01000680-OQLI01000680.1-human-gut-metagenome-genome-assembly--contig:-NODE-680-length-36193-cov-7.936200_pt1 | contig 36193 bp, 47 predicted proteins | sample MGYA00242805_ERZ504812 | MGnify/ENA primary metagenome ERZ504812 (study PRJEB26092, sample SAMD00036430) | human gut metagenome | host: Homo sapiens | study: EMG produced TPA metagenomics assembly of... | reverse complement strand
CGCTTTCAGCGGCTGCCTGTAGTAGTGATGCGATGACAAACCCTCAGTACCCCTTCCAGGGGTCAGCAAGTACTGACCCCTCTGGGGTCTGAGCAAACCACTAGTTTACTAGTGGTTTTGATTTTTATGAAATTTTATTTGGAAAGAAGGTTTATCAAATGAAACGCAAGCATAGGGGGTGGAAGATCGCTCTGTGCGTGGTTTTGGCGCTGGTCGTCTGCATCGCAGGCACGCAAACGGCGATCTATTTCCACCGCTCAGAGCCCGCTTACGTCAAGCCGTATACCGGGTCGTTCCGATATATCACGACCGACGGCAAGGCAATGGTTTCCGCGCACCGCAGCGGGGGAGATTTGAATCCGGAAGAGTCTATGGCCGCTTTCAAAAACTGTGTGGAGAGCAAGGATTTTCAGACGGATATTTTTGAGTTTGATCTCCACATCACAAAGGACGGCGTTTTAATTCTCCTTCACGACGATACGCTGGATCGAACCAGCGATTCCGCGGAGGTATTCGGTGAGGAAGATGTCCGCCCGGAGGACAAGACCTATGAAGAGCTGCGAACGCTCAATATGGGCGCAAAATTTACCGCGCAGGATGGCAGCACACCTTACAAAGGGCTCAAAGGGGACGATGTGCCAGATGACGTGCGCATCCAGCGGGTAGAGGAGGTGCTGGATTATTTACAGGCGCATGGGGATTTTCAGTACATCATTGAGATCAAAAACGGCGGCGATCTTGGCAAGCAGGGGGTTGATATCCTCTATAACATCCTGAAGGAACGGGATTTGCTCGACGATGTAATCTTCGGCACGTTTCATGGGGAAGTCAGCAAATATGTGGATGAAAAGTATCCGGATCTGATGCGGTCCGCCGGAATTGCAGAGGTGCTTCAATTTTATTTTGCAAGCTTCCTCGGTATCAAACTGGATGTGAACTATGTGGCGCTCCAGATTCCCTATAGGCTTGCAGGTTTTAATCTGGGCACAGCTCGCATTATCAATTATGCGCACTCAATGGATCTGGCGGTTCAGTATTGGACGATCAACGACCCTGAGGATGTGAAATATTTAAATTCTATTGGCGCAGACTGCATTATGTCCGACGATCCGGGCATGGCATATCGGGTTATCAACGGGCAGAACAGTTAAATGAAAACAGGCAAGCGGGCGGCGGGAATCACTATGATTCCCGCCGCCTGTTGATGAACCCTTTACATTTGATCGCTGTGCATTTTTCGCATAAAAACGAGGACCGCCGCGGTAAAGACGAGCATGGCATAGCCCGCTACCCATACGAGCTCTGGTAGGATACTGCTGTAGTTGCCCGTGAGAGCGTACCGCCCAGCATTAACGGCATGGGCGAAGGGGAGAAGGTTTGCAATGGTTTCAAATGCTCCGCCAACCAATTTCAAATCGAACCATGTTCCAGATAGCCACGCGCTCAAATTGGTCAGAAGCGCACCGCACACGCCGCCAACCTGCTTATCATTGAATACGCTCCCACAAAGCAGACCAATCCCAATAAAAAGCAGCACGGCAGGAATCGATACAGCCATTGCAAGCAAAATCCGCACATTGCATGTTAACCCCAGTAAGAGGGCCACTGCGTAGCATACCGCCATCTGTGCAGCGGCCAGTGGCACAAGCGGAGCCGTATAGCCAAGAATAAAATGGGGAGCGGTCATCGGTGAGGTAAACAATCGTAGCATGAAGGCGCCGGTGCGATCCTTTGCAATCAACATTCCAGAAAAGAGAGAAATAAAAGATAAACCAAATACCGCGATTCCAGGCGCCAACTGCTCGATTTCAAATAAATCCACCGGAATATTCGATTGAATCAGCGACAAAAGCAAAAGAACGATAACTGGAAACCCAATCCCGAACACCAAGTTCAATTTATCCCGCAGCATTTCCTTGGCGTTTCGTATGGCAAAAGCCAGCGTTTTCATGCCATTCCACCTCCCTCGCCGCACAGCGTGACAAATGCGTCCTCAAAAGAAGCTGCATTTGCCTGGGCCGTCAGTTCTTGCGCGGTTCCAAGCGCTTTTAGCTTGCCATGGGCCATGATGCCAACGCGGTCTGACAGCGCTTGTGCTTCCTCCAGATAATGTGTTGTCAATAAAATGGTTATGTTGCCTTTCAGCCCCTCTATAAGCTTCCACAGCTCTCTCCGCGCCAACACATCGAGCCCTAGTGTCGGCTCATCAAGGAATAAAATCTGCGGCTCGGAAATCAGAGCCATTGCGATAGAAAGCCGCCTCTGCCAGCCGCCGGAGAGGGTTTTGGCCCTGCTTTTTGCGATTTCCTCCATGCCGAAGGCCGTAATGGTTTCCTGCGCTTTTTGCTTGCTTTGGCTTCTTGATTCCCCATAAACGCCGCAGATCAGCTCCAGATTTTCACGCACGCTCAGATTTGGCGCAATTGCTGTTTCTTGTGGAGAAACATTGATGTTTTTTTTGACCTCATAGGGTTGTGAAACAATACTTTTTCCCATCAGGAGCGCGTCCCCGCTAGTTGGGCGCAGCAAGCACGAAAGCATTTTAATCGTGGTTGTCTTACCCGCGCCGTTCACGCCGAGGAGGGCAAACAGTTCCCCTTGATCAATCGTCAGATTCAGCGCGTCAACAGCTATTTTATCCTTGTAGCGTTTCGTAAGCGCTGTTGTTTCAATCGCTTTCATCGTCCTCACCGCCCTCTTGAGTTTCTCGGATTGCATGGGCAAAGGTGATAGAATCCTCTTCCGTATGCTCCGGATAAATTTCTTTTGCTTTGCCGGCAAAAATAGCGTCCGCGATTTTTGCAAACACGCCATAGCGTTCAATTGCGATCCCTTTTTGGGCGTCCGCCAGCAGGAGAAGGGTATCGCCGGGGTTAATCTGGAACATATCCCGCACTTCCTTCGGGATCACGATTTGCCCCTTGGGGCCGACCTTGACAGAGCTCATGAATTTATCGTTTCCTTTGAGTTTGCTTCCCATCATGACATCTCCTTAGTAATAAAAGTATAACTTATATAACTTATAATACTTTATCCGATAAAATCTGTCAACACTAAAGCAAAATGCCGGGCGAGATTCTCGCTCGGCATTTTGCTTTTATGTTTGTATAGGCCTTTTAGGAGCCGGTTGACCGGTAGTGCCGCAGACCAAATCTCCAGATTGCATAACAGGGGAGGAGGAAGACAAAGCACACCAGAGGTGCAAACATCCGCAGGATATTCTCCGAATGCCCGGTCAGATAATCCAGCGGAATCTGCTGAAACCAAGCGTAGGGGACAGCGACGGTGCAAAAGGTTAAAACGGCTTTCCCATAGACAGCCAGCGGATACTGCCCGAATTCCTTGCCGCCATCCGTCAGGACGTTCATAAATTCCAGCCCCTCCAGCGTAAAAAAGCTGAAGGCGGCATATAAAAGAAACAGGCAGGAAAAAACAACCGTGCCTCCTACAATCATGAGCAATATCGTCAGCACCTTGGAAGGGCTCCAATGAATATCGCTTTTTGCAAAGGCAACAAGCATCATTAAAATGGCTTGCAGCATGCGGCCAATGCGCGATAGCTCCAGCTTTGAGGCAAGAATTTGAAAGATGGCGCTTCGCGGGCGCACGAGCATACGATCGAATTCACCATTGGAGATCGCTTTGGGGAACTGGTCAAAACCACGCGCGAAGCATTCTGCCAGCGAAAAGGCCATGATTATCACAGAGGAGCATAGCAGGATGTCTGTAAAGGTATATCCCTTGATCGCATGAAAGCGGTCAAGCAAAAAATAAACGCCTAAAATTGCGGAGAAGGAAATCAGAAATTGCCCCAATGCGGTCAAAAAGAAGGATACTTTATATTGCATTAAGCTTTTGAGATGGATGGAGAGATATTTCCCATAAAGATTCAAATGAATTCTCCTCTCTTACCCGACGTATTTACAAAATTGCTTTTTGAAACGTTAACCGCCCTGGATGACAACGCGCTGAAGCGCCTTTCTCATCATCAGCCGCCCCAACAACAGCAGCGCCAGAAGCCAAAAAGCCTGGATCAGGATGCTGACGAGCGCAGGCAATCCTGCCAAGTCGCCGCCATAGATTCGATAGGGCACGTTTTGCATGGAACCGAATGGGAGCAGCGAAAAAATGACCTGCAATTTTTCCGGGAAAAAGGGCAGGGGAATAATGGCTCCGGAAAAGAAATCGACAACAGCAACGGCAACCAAACGGACGCCCATTGGCGAAATGGTAAAAAAGGCGGAGATATAAATCAGCATGCAAAAGGCCCCAACAACAAGCGCGCCCAATAGAAAAGATACAAGGAATAATCCCGCCGCCCCCCAAGAGGGTGGCAATCGTATTCCATAAGGGCTGGGTAAAAGCGCCGCAACGAGCAGGATTGGAAAACAGCGCAGTACCGCCCTGGCGAGCCGGCTTCCCAGCGTTCGAAAAAAGATCATGCTGTATAAATCACAGGGTCGGCAGAGATCATAGGCGATATTGCCGGAGGATATCAGTTCAAAAATATCGTTATCCATACCCCAGATCATAAAAAGGGCCAAAAAAGCCTGTTGCAGCCAGATATAAGCAGAGAGCGCCTGCATATCCATGGGGAATGCGCCGGTTCCCGATTGATAGAACGTGTGGTAGAGGATGAGATACATCCCACCCCAGGCAAACTGCGTGACAATGCCCGCCAGTGCCGCGGCGCGGTATTGCATCCCGTTTGCAAAGCGGATGCGAAGAATAGAGCGGTATTTTCGAATCGTCTGCAAGAAAGGCACCTCCTTAAACGCCGAATTCCCGATAAAGGCCGACCACCAATTCTTCCGCGCTCGGTTGGGAAACAGAAAAATCGGTAACGTCCAAATGGGAGGAGAGCCATGCAATCGCATTTGAAACAGGGCAGAGTTTGATATCCGCCTCTAAGACAGCCCGCCCGTTGAGCGATTCTCGAAGCGTGAGCCCCTGGGGCAGGTGAGATTCCGAATCCGTGATAGATTGATCTCCGCCGAAGCTGACGGTGATGGCGCGGGCCCCACAATGCCTGCTTCGCAGCTCGCTGAGGGAGCCGTCCATCAAAATTTCTCCTTTTCCAATGAGCAGAATCCGCTCGGTGAGCGCCTCAATATCCTGCATATCGTGCGTCGTGAGGATGACCGTGGTGCCTTTTTTCTGGTTGAGCGTTTTAATAAACTCCCGCACTGCAATTTTGGAGACAGCATCGAGCCCAATGGTCGGCTCATCCAAAAATAGAACCTGCGGATCGTGCAGAAGCGACGCGGCAATCTCGCAGCGCATCCGCTGGCCCAAAGAGAGCTGGCGTGTTGGCGTTTTCAGGATCGTTTCGAGCGAGAGCATGGTGGTCAGCATATCGAGATTTTTACGGTAGCGCGTCGGCTCTACGGAATAGATATCCCGGATCAGCTCAAAGGAATCGATCACAGGTACGTCCCACCAGAGCTGAGAGCGCTGCCCGAACACCACACCGATGTTGCGCACATGCTCCTTTCGCTGCTTCCAGGGCGTTTTCCCATTGATGCGGCAGGTGCCGCTGTCTGGCGTCAGAATGCCGCTCATGATTTTAATGCTGCTGCTTTTCCCCGCCCCGTTGGGCCCAATGTATCCGACCATCTCCCCATCTTGAATCGTGAAGCTTACGTTGCGCAGCGCTTCGATTTTTTCATATTCTCGATGAAATAGTGCTTTGGAGGCCGATTTCATGCCGCTGCCCCGCCGGGCAACGCGAAAGGTTTTGCAGATATTTGTTAGTTCAATCATCTTGGCCGAATACTCCCTTCCATTTTAAAATGCAACACAAAAAGCGCGTATCCGCTTGGGATACACGTTGCGTAGCTTTCCGGAATCCGGGTTGAGAAACGGAAAGGCGGTGAAATGTGGAAATTAAAGATACAACATTTTTTAGAATAAGTCAATAAAAAAATTGGTTCACATTTTATTCTGTTGAATTTCACAACAAAAACCTCTCTCTTGTAAAAGGAAACAGTATGTGTACAGCTTGGGGATGCTTGAAGCAGTCTTTGAAACATGGTATATTGAGATAAACCCAATTAAATTTGAGGGGAGGCAAAAAGGTTGCGTTTTTTTTCACGCAGAAGAGCAAAGGAGCAGGAAGAACGCCCGGAAGCTTTCGTTAGTGCGATTATTGTGGCTGCCGGGCAATCGAGGCGTATGGGCGGAGACACGAGCAAGCAGTTTATTCTGATCGATGGCGTGCCCGTCATTGTGCGCACCTTAAAAGCGTTTGAAATAGCGGAGCGCATCCGCGAAGTGGTGATAGCCGCGCGGCAGGAGGATATCCCGCAAATGTATGCACTCATTCAGGATTATGAGATTACAAAGGTGAAACAGATCATCACCGGCGGAGAAACGCGCCAGGAGAGCGTTTTCCGCGCGATCGCGCAGGTGGATGAAAATGCGGATTTCCTTGCCATCCACGATGGGGCAAGGCCGCTAATCCGCCCGCAGGAGATCGATCTTGCGGTTTCTGCCGCGGTGGAGCACGGGGCGGCCGCACTGGGTGTCCCGGTGAAGGATACGGTCAAGCAGGTTGATGCGGATGGAAAAATCGTAGATACCCCGGAGCGCAGCACGCTATGGGCCGTGCAGACGCCTCAGGTTTTTTCTCGTGCGCTTTATCTGCGGGCAGCGGAGCAGGCGGGGGAGGCTGCGGCGCAGTTGACGGACGACTGCCAGCTGATCGAACGAACGGGAGCCCCCGTCTACCTGGTACGCGGAGCTTATGCCAACCTGAAAATCACAACACCGGAGGATGTGTTTGCGGCAGAGGGCATCTTAAGAGCTACAGAGGATTTTTATGGGTAAGCGCTCCCTAAGATATCTTGAAAAGGAGTTTTAGAGCAATGAGAATTGGACATGGATATGATGTGCACCGTTTGGTAACAGGCCGAGCGCTTCTCCTCGGCGGAGTTCATATTCCGTATGAAACTGGGCTTTTAGGGCATTCGGATGCGGATGTGCTGCTGCATGCCGTTTCAGATGCATTGCTGGGGGCAGCCGCCTTAGGTGATATCGGGGCGCTTTTTCCCGATACGGATCCGCAATATGCAGGGGCCGACAGTTTACAGCTTTTGTCGCTTGTCGCACAGGAGCTTCAAGATGCGGGCTACAGAATTATGAATATAGACGCTACGGTGCTTGCCCAGGCGCCGAAACTAAAGCCCTATATCTCGGATATGCGGCAAAATATTGCCAAGGCATGCGGCGTCACGCCCGATGATGTGAGCGTTAAGGCCACAACGGAAGAGGGGCTTGGTTTTACAGGCAGCCGGGAAGGCATAGCAGCACATGCTGTTTGCCTGATCGAAGCGCGCTGAACAGACTGCGCATCTGGATTTTCAAAGGACACGAACCTCTCGTTTCGCATAGAATGATACGAAACGAGGTGACGCTTTATGGGACAGCCAAATTTTCAGGTCTGTTCAATCACACACGCGGAAAAGGGAATCCGCTTATTAAATGAAAATGGGTTCCGTGCTCATTATAAAAGATCACCTGATCCAAACGCTGAGGATGGGTGCTGCTATACAATCTATTTGGCCAATGGGGATGCTTCCGAGGCCCTTTCAATCCTCCAGAAGGGCCACGTCCGGCTGACTGGAGAGCTGGGAGGCGGCTCGCAATCATGATTTATTTTGACAATGCCGCAACTACCTATCCGAAGCCCCGGGTGGTAAGGGAGGCTATGGCGAGAGCGCTTGTGGAATTTGGAGCCAATCCCGGCCGATCCGGGCATGCCATGTCTATGCGCACTGCCGATCGGATTTACCGATGCCGGGAGCGGGCCGCGGCGATGTTTGGCCTGCGGGAGCCGGAAAATGTCGTATTCACGCTCAACTGCACACATGCAATCAATATGGTGCTGCACGGCGTGCTCAACCGGGGCGATCATGTGGTGACCTCCGATTTGGAGCACAACGCGGTCATGCGCCCTTTATTCAAGCTCGCAGCGGATGGTGTGATCTCTTATACCACTGCGCATGTTTGTGAAGGCAATGTTGAAACAACGGTAGAAAATTTTAAAAAAGTGATCAAACCCAACACCCGTATGATCGTTTGTATGCATGCTTCCAATGTGTTTGGCACCGTTTTGCCAATTGCGGAGATTGCCGGGCTGTGCCATGAACGTGGATTGCTGTTTGTGGTAGATGCGGCGCAGAGCGCCGGCGTTTTGCCGCTTGATATGGCGAAAACGGGGATCGATTATCTCTGCATGCCCGGCCACAAGGGCCTGTATGGCCCAATGGGAACTGGACTTTTGCTCTGTGCAGATGGCGAAAAAATCCGACCCCTATTAGAAGGCGGCACGGGCAGCCTTTCTGCTCATCTGTATCAGCCGCCCATCCTACCGGATAAATTAGAAAGCGGCACGGGCAATACGCCAGGGATTTTCGCTCTTTCCGCCGGCATTGGTTTTGTTCAAACGATTGGTATTGACGAAATTGCACAGCATGAGCTTTCTCTGATTCGAGAGTTGTACGATGCGTTGGCGATGACGGCAAATGTGCGCCTTTATACAAAACGTCCGGCAGCGGGCACTCATGTTCCGCTGCTCCCCTTCAATATCGCAGGGCTGCATAGTGAAGAGACGGCAGCCTTACTGAATGAGGCCGGAATCGCCGTGCGCTCGGGGCTGCATTGCGCCCCTTGCGCCCACAATGCCTATGGAACCTCGGAAACCGGAGTGGTTCGTCTTGCCCCGTCTTATTTTACCAACAAAAAAGAGGCATATGAGCTGATAAAATCTGTCCGAAAAATTGCAAAAGGCCAGAAAACGTGATATGATAAAAAAGAATAGATTCATGTGGCTAGGATGAATCGGCAGCGGCGGGGGGGGTTCCATGCCGCCGCTGTATTTTATTTCTGCCAAAAGGCGCGCTCCGATCATCGGAGCGGATGCTTCAGACGTTGATTTAGGTGCATGAAGCACGGGAAGGGCGCGGTTTATGCCATGGAGTTAGAACAACTTAAGACCTTTTTTATACAATTATGGAACGTTATCTCCACCTTTTGGAACTCTGGGTTCTTAAAGCTGTGTTCCAATGTGCTGGATATTGTGTTGGTGGCATTCATTGTCTACCATGCTATTAAACTGATTCGTGAAACACGGGCCATCCAATTACTCAAAGGAATTTTGCTTTTAGGGTTGCTATATGTTGTTGTCAATCTATTCAAAATGGAAGCGATGATGTTTGTCCTGCGCAAGGTGTTTGAATTTGCAGTGATCGGCCTCTTGGTGCTGTTTCAGCCGGAATTGCGCCATGCGCTGGAAAGTATGGGGCGCAGTAAATTCAGCATTTTCAATCCGTTTTCCGGCAAGGGCGGGCAAGAGCTTCGGCGCCGTGAGCAAATCCAGAGTGGGATTGACGGTGTTTGCCGTGCCTGCTCCGATATGAGCGATAAAAAAATAGGCGCGCTGATTATTTTCGAACGTGTTACCATGCTTGGCGAAATTGCTAAAACAGGCACAACAGTGGATGCGCTTGTTTCACCGGAGCTGATTGGCAATATTTTTTACCCCAAGGCCCCGCTGCATGACGGAGCGGCATTGATTCGTGATGGGCGCGTTTGCGCGGCGGGCTGCATCCTTCCGCTTACGCAAAATAATGCAGTAAGCAGTGAGCTTGGCACTCGCCACCGTGCAGCGCTTGGTATGAGTGAACAGAGCGATGCGATTGTTGTTGTTGTTTCGGAGGAGCGAGGGTCAATTTCCATTGCTCACGATGGGATCCTGATGCAGGATATTTCCGATGGCGACCTGCGTGAAAAGCTGCAAAAATATTTGATTGTGGAGCCGGAGCAGCCTGGCGAAATCAGCCGCACCTTTAAGCGCATTGCTGGGAGGATCAAGCATGGAAAAAAACAAAATGATGAAAAATAGAAAAAAAGTGGATTTTAGAGAGCTTTTTAGCAACAACCGTTTTGTGCTGCTCTTTTCGATTGTGCTTGCCTTTGTCATCTGGACTGCGATTTCCATGACGGCGAGCCCAGAAGAAACTTTCCTCATTAAGGATGTGCCAGTGGATTTCAGCCTCAAGGGGAGTATGCCGGAGCAGCTGGGCCTACAGGCGTTTGGAAACACTGATTTTAAAGTAGATGTAGAGGTATATGGAAAACGCTACATCGTTTCCAACCTGAGGCCAGAAGACATTAAGGTAACGCCGGTTTTGTCCAATGTCAGCTCTTCCGGTAAAAATGATGTGTCGCTGGTGGCTAAACCCGCAGATAATAGCGCTGAGTTTACGATTAACTCTCTTTCTCAAACAAAGGTGCAGGTTTATTTTGACACATATAAGGAAGTCTCTTATCCTCTAGAGCCGGATATCATTGCGGACAAAGTGATACCAGATGAGGGATATATTCAGGAGTCAACCTATTCTTCTGTTAGCAATGTGACGGTTTCCGGCCCGACAACAGAGGTGAACAAGGTTAGCAAGGTGGTGGCGCGCGTTTCTCTTTCCAAGCCGCTTACCAGTACGACTACGCTGGAGGCAAAGATCACGCCGATTGGTGAATATGGCGGTGTGCCGCAGTATCTAGATATTAATCACGGCCAATCAAACGTGACTGTGACGATCCGGGTATTAAAGCTAAAGGAGCTTCCGGTGACGGTATCTTACACGAATGAACCGTTGGCCTATGTTGCCAACCCCTTGCCCACGACCATTACCCCTTCCCGCGTTACAGTGGCGGCTGAGGAAGCTGATATTGACGCAATGGAGTCGTTTTCTGTTGGAACGATCGACTTTAGCGAGCTCGGTATGATCCGCCATACCTTTACCTTCCCCGCTTCTGCGATCAAGGAAGTAACTATAGTTGATAAAAGCATTAAAAATTTCTCTGTGGTAATCGATGCGCGGGATAAAACTTCGAAGCCCTATACGGTTTCTAAAAACAATATCACCATGCTTAATGAGCCAGATGAATTTCAGGTAACCGCCCTGGAGGATATCAAAAATGTTACGATTGTCGGCCCCAAATCATCCATTGACGCTTTAAATGCAGATGGGATCTATGCAGAGGTTGATTTGAGCACGATTGAACTCTCAGAGGGCCGTCAGGAAGTAACTGCCAGAGTATACGTCAGAAGCTTTAATGACTGCTGGGCATACAGCACTTATAAGGTGCCGATTCAGATCAAAGCAAAAACTGAGTGATGGATTTCTCGATCCGTCATTTTGAAAGGAGTGGAGCAGCAATCTTGAAAAAGCATATCTTGGCCTGCCTTGCTTTGGCTCTTAGCTTAGTGTTTTTATTCAGCGGCTGCTCGCTTCGTTTCACTGCTCTGCCAAACCTGCTGCGTCCCCCGAAGCCCATAGGGGAATATAGTGGCCTTCAGGAATCCTTTGAGTCATATGTTGCCACAGCCACGGGGAAAAACTTTTTATTGAAAACTCCAATTACCGGAGATTATCGTTCTTCCTTTATCATGTATGATATGGATAACGATGGGGAAGAAGAAGCGTTTGTGTTTTATACGCCCAATAAGGATCAGTCTACTGTCCGTGTGCATTTTATGGACAGCCAGAATGGAAAATGGAACATCCATAACGATTTCCCTGGTATAGGTAGCGATGTATATTCTGTATCATTTGCAGATTTAGATGAAGATGGAATATCTGAGCTGATTGTAGGATGGAATTTGTTTGAAAGCAAAGAAAGCAAAATGCTTTCTGTTTATCAATATAGCAACACGGATCATGGGCCGGTGATCAATACGTTGGCCCGGGAGGCCTTTTCCGCCATGCTGCCGGTTGATATTGACCACGACGGCAGTGTAGAGATTTTTTTGTTGACGCCGGAAACAAATGGCAATGCTCACGTCGCTGTGGGAAAATTGTTAAAAATGGAGAATGGCACTCTTGCTATGGTGAGTAAGGTGACGCTGGATCCTAAAACATTGAATTATGTGTCCATTAAGCAAGAGGATTTGGGCATTCAGGTTCCTCTTAAAATTTATATTGATGCGAATGTGGGTACCTCTGGAATGATCACCGAAATTGTTTATTGGGATAGTCAGAGCCAAAAGCTTGTTGCTCCTCTTTACAATGAAAAGAAAGGGATAAATCCGGTTACCCGGCGTTATGAGCCCATCGCTTCGCGGGACATTAACAATGATGCGATCTTTGAAGTGCCAGTTCAGATTATATTGCCAGATAGTGGATATGCAAGCTCAGACCTTCTTGCTAGCGATGCGGTGGGCACTGTGCAGACAGATCTGGCGGCAGAACAAAAGCTTTATCTGACAAAATGGGTGCAGTTTCAAGAGTTTGAGCCGCAGACGGGCAAGGTAGTCGCTTATAGCTCCATTAATTATTCAGATGGCTATATGTTCTTTTATCCCGATCAATGGGTAAAAGATGAGGAAAACCCTAAAATTACAATTATCAGCAATTTGCAGGAGCGGCGTTGGACTTTTTTTGCGAGGGAAAATGGTAAAATAGGGGAGGAACTTTTCAATATTTGGACGCTCCCAGCTGAACAATGGGAAAAAAGCCCGAACGCAGATTACACACTGTTAAAGGAAAATGGCAGCGTTGTTTATGTGGCACGTTTGTCGAGTGCTGCCTCGCAATATGATATTGATTTTGATCAGTTAAAAACAAGCATTTCGATTATTGAGTAAAGTGTTTCAAGAGAACATGATTTGTGCTTTTTCAGCACGAAACTCGGTGTGCGAACAAGATTATACATTGAAATTTTGGCTATGCCAAAACCGCGCAAGTTTGCGGTGAGGCGCAAGAAAGGGATGGACATAAGCAGGATGAAAACAGTTCTTGTAGCGGAGGATGAAGCGTCTATTCGTGATTTTATCGTCATCAATTTACAGCGTAGCGGATATGAAGTGTTGGAGGCAGGCGATGGGCTGGAGGCCTTGCATATCTATGACGAACGCAATGGCGAAGTTGATGTGGCACTGTTGGATATTATGATGCCGCAGATGGATGGGCTGGAGCTTTGTAAACAGCTGCGTGCCCGCAGTCCGCGTTTGGGGATCATCATGCTGACGGCGCGCACGCAGGAAATGGATAAGGTAACCGGCCTCTTGGTGGGGGCGGACGATTATGTAACAAAGCCTTTTTCACCATCTGAACTAATGGCGCGAGTTGACGCGATTTATCGCCGCGTTGAGATGAGCAAGGAGTCATCCGGCGCTAAGGAACAGGATGATACAGTGATTCTTGGGGAATTCGTGCTCAATCCGCGCAACCGAACGCTGACCAAAAGCGGCCGCTTTATCGATTTAACACAGGTAGAATTTCAAATCATGGAATGCTTTTTTCAGAATCCAGGCGCAGCGCTGGACCGGACGGATATCCTGAACCGTGTTTGGGGCAGCTCGTATTTTGGAGAGGAAAAAATCGTAGATGTCAATATCCGCCGCCTGCGCATGAAGATTGAGGATGAGCCGTCGAATCCCAAGCATTTGGTAACCATCTGGGGCCTTGGATATAAGTGGGTTGTTTAATTGCCGATCAAATTTGAAATTTGATATCATGGACAAAGGAGATGGGATGAATGCATTTCAGCGGCATCACAAGGCGCTGGGTAATCAATACGCTAGGCGTTATTTCTTCCCTGCTTCTTTTGGTCTCGATTATTGCCTCGATTGCAATTCATTTTTATTATTATGAATATGTCAAAATAGCGCTTAACTCCCATGTGAATGACACGGTTTCCACCTTTTTTAACCTGTATTACAATACAGACGAGCAGTTTGAAAATCGGGCGCGTGAGTTTGTAGAAAATTTCAAGGCAAAGGATAGCATGGAGGTCTGGGTGATCGATAAAAACGGAAAGGTGATTATTTCCTCCAGTGGATTCCCGATAGACGGCTCACCCGAAATGCCGGATTATCAGGAGGCGCTGGCTTCCAAAACTGCCAGCGGTACGGCCCGGTGGATAGGTCGTCTTCCATCCGGCGAAAAAGTGATGACCTTAACACAGCTGCTGGGTGAAAACGGTGGAGCTGTCCGTTATCTGATCTCACTGGAGGGAATTGATAATCAAGTCTCCACATTTATTTTGATTATTTTTTTTATTTGCCTTCTGGCGATTGCGTTGGTGGCAATGTCTGGTTCTTTCTTCATTCAATCCATTGTCAAGCCGGTCATGCAGATCAATGCGGCAGCGCAAAAATTTGCGCATGGTGACTTTAGCAGCCGGATTGACAGCCATCATTATAACGATGAAATCAGTGAATTGGGAGAAACTATCAACTATATGGCTTCGGAGCTTAGCGAGGCCGACCGGGTGAAGAATGATTTTATATCAACCATTTCTCATGAATTGCGCACTCCGCTAACAGCGATCAAAGGGTGGGGTGAAACATTATTGCAAGTGGGGGATACCGATCCAACGCTGTTATCCAAAGGAATGCAGGTGATTATTGATGAATCCGGCCGCCTGACCGGGATTGTAGAAGAGCTTCTTGATTTTTCCCGCATGCAAAACGGTAAGCTCAGCATGCGTATGGAGAAAATCGACGTATTGGCGGAGTTGGATGACGCTGTTTTTGTGTTTCGGGAGCGCGCACTGCGTGAAGGGATTGAGCTGATCTACAATGTGCTACATCTGCCCGCTCCGATGAATGGGGATGCGAATCGGATCAAACAAGTGTTTGTCAATATCTTGGACAACGCTTTTAAATATACAGAACAGGGCGGCAAAGTGATCGTTGTCGCTAATATTACGAACACAACGCTTGAAATCATGGTAGGCGACACTGGCTGTGGTATTCCGGAAGGAGATTTGCCACACGTAACGGAAAAGTTTTATCGCTCCAACGTTTCGGCCCGCGGCTCCGGGATCGGGCTTGCCGTGGTCGATGAAATTGTGAAGCTGCACCATGGCACTTTAAAAATTAACAGCGTAGTAGGAGAGGGAACGACGGTCTCCGTATTATTTACGATAGATCCGGTGGTTCTCCCTGATGAAAGGAGTTCACAGAATGAGTGATGGTAAAAACAAAGGAGTGCAGCATAAAACCTCTGTTGGGGGACAGGCTCTGATCGAGGGCATTATGATGCGCGGGCCGCGGGGCGCGGCGATGTCTGTCCGTCTGCCGGACGGTACGATTGATACAGAGTATAAGGATTATAAACAAATCAAGGATAAAGTGAAATTTTTAGGATGGCCAATTATCCGCGGAGTTGTCAGTTTTATTGAATCAATGGTTTTTGGCTATAAATGCTTGATGGAGTCGGCCGAAAAATCCGGATTGGATACGGAGGATGTCAAGGAAGAGGAAATGTCCAAACTAGACCGCTGGATTTCTGACCATTTTGGCCCGAAAATGATGGCTGTTATTTCGGCAGTGGCAATGGTGCTGGGGCTTTTATTGGCGTTTGCATTGTTTTTTTATCTTCCTTCTCTCATTTTTGACGGAATTAATACGCTTGCAAAAGGAGGGCTATTATCCTTTAAGGGCCTTATAGAGGGCACCATGCGTATTTTGATCTTCATCGCCTATATTGCGCTGGTTTCGCAGATGAAAGATATTAAACGTGTTTTCAGCTACCATGGCGCAGAACATAAAACGATTTTTTGCTATGAGCACGGGGAAGAATTAACGGTTGAAAATGTGCGCAAACAAATTCGCTTTCATCCGCGCTGTGGCACAAGCTTCATTTTTGTAATTTTAATTATCAGTATCCTTGTGGCCTCCCTGCTGATTTTGATTTTCCCTGAGCTTGGCAATCCGGAAAACCGGATTCTATGGATGTGCATTAAAATTCTCACGCTGCCCGTAACGATGGGATTTGGATATGAATTTATCCGCTATGCGGGTAGGCACGAAAATTGGCTGACAAAAACCCTTTCCGCGCCCGGTTTATGGATGCAGCGTTTGACGACGAAGGAACCGGATGACAGCATGATCGAGGTTGGAATTGCCGCCTTTAAAGCTGTGATTACCGATAACCCGGAGGATGACGCAATTTGATAACCTATCAGTCGCTTTATCAAGAGGCAATTGAAACCCTCCGGGAATCCGGCAATCCGGACGCCGCCTTTGACGCGCGCTGCTTGATGGAAAAAGCCTTTGGTTTTGATCGTACAGCGCTCTCTCTACACCGGGATCATGTGCCAGAGGAAAATAAAGAGCGCTATTTCAGGCGGTTATTCCGTCAAAGAGCAGAGGGGGAACCGCTTCAATATCTCATTGGGATATGGGGTTTTTTGGATGAATCGTTTCAGATCGGCCCAGGCGTATTGATTCCTAGGCCGGAAACAGAACTTCTTGCCCTAACCACCCTTCAGCGGCTAGAATCATGGGAGCATCCGGTAGTGTTTGACCTTTGTGCCGGAAGCGGCTGCTTGGGGTTGAGTATTGCAAAGAGGCGGCCCGACGCCGAGGTGTTTTTGCTGGAAAAATCAGAGGCCGCATTTGCCTATTTACGGCGCAATGCAGATCGTATTGCGCCAGCTAACACCCATCTGCAATTGGGCGATTTGATGGATGGCTTTCAGAGTTTTGACTTTCCTGCGCCGCAGGTGATCGTTTCAAACCCGCCCTATATTCGATCCGCAGAAATAAGCGGCTTACAGCGGGAAGTGCGGCACGAACCGCGTATGGCCCTTGATGGCGGAGAGGATGGTTTGCTGTTTTACCGGGTGCTGGCAGAACGCTGGGTTCCCTCCTTAAGCGAGGGCGGCATGATCGCCGTGGAATGCGGCGAAGGGCAGGCGGATGAGATCAGTGCCATTTTCCAAAAGGAGGGTCTGCACACCTGTTCCTATTTGGATTATGGAGAAATTGATCGAATTGTAACGGGAGGAAGGCCCACCGGTGCAATTGGATGAAAATTTACATTTTATCTGTTGACGCGCATGCTGTTTTAGGATACTCTAAGTAAGAATCATTTCATTCTGAGGAGTTTGAATACATGATATTGAATTTTTTCCGAAGCGGCGACTGGACGAGCGCGATGATCGGAGTATGCGTTTCCATTTTTGTCGTGTTTTGCACGCTTCCGATTCATGAATATGCGCACGCTTGGATGTCTACCAGGTTGGGAGATGACACGGCGCGGCTGAGCGGAAGGCTAACGCTCAATCCACTTGCGCACATCGACCCTATTGGCGCTGTAATGATCCTACTGATCGGCTTCGGATATGCAAAACCGGTGCCGGTCAATATGCGGAATTTTAAAAATCCAAAGCGCGATATGGCCCTCACAGCCTTGGCGGGCCCGGTTTCTAATTTGTTGATGGCTTTGTTCTTCATGGTTATCTATAATATTTTTGGCCTTTTTTTGTCAACGAGAAGCACCATTATTTCTGTTGCTCTTTTATTTTTCAAAATGGCTGCGATGATTAATGTGAACCTTGCCGTGTTTAATCTGCTGCCGATTCCGCCACTGGATGGCTCCCGCATTTTAGGGCTTATTTTGCCGGATCAACTCTATTATAAAGTCATGCAGTATGAGCGGATTATCATGCTTGTCGTGCTGGCGCTGCTCTTTTTCGGCGTATTGAGTTGGCCGCTGAGCTTTTTGAGCAATCTTGTTATGAAGGGGCTTGCGTTCGTAGCCGGTTTACCCTTTTTACCGTTCCATTGAGGGGGAGCGGATGAATGGATAAAATATCATATAAACTCCCCGTTTTTGAAGGCCCAATGGATTTATTGCTCCATTTAATCAACAAGCATAAGCTGAATATCTACGATATTCCGATCTTGGAATTGGTCGAGCAGTATGTGGCTGCCGTTCGCCAGATGCAGGAGGATGAAAATTTAGAGGTTACCAGTGAGTTTTTGGAAATGGCGGCACGCTTGGTTTATCTGAAAACGGTCTCCTTGCTGCCGGTTCACGAAGAGGCGGATCAGTTGAAAAAAGAGCTGACAGGAGAGTTGCTGGAGTATCGGGACTGCCAGCTCATGGCACAGAAGCTGGCGGAGCATACAGATGGATTTGACCACTATACGCGTGAACCGCAGGTTTTTGAAGTGGATCCCACCTACACGCGCCTACATGAACCGGATGAGCTGTTGTGCGCTTATCTTTCTGCTGTCGGAAAGGGGAAGCGAAGGCTGCCTCCTCCGGTGGAGTCGTTTACCGGAATTGTTTCCCATAAAATTGTATCTGTGGGTTCCAAAGTCGCCTTCATCCTGCGCCGGTTAATCCGCGGGCAGAAACAGCGGCTAGGGTCTTTTTTTGAAATTGCGCCTTCCCGTTCTGATATGGTGGCTACCTTTCTGGCCATGCTGGAGCTGATGAAAGCGAGGCGAATCCGTGTGGATGGAGACGGTGAAGCTGCGCAGGTGCTCTTGTTGCGCCGTTCGGACAAATCGTCCCATTCTTTCACCCAAGGGGAGGCGGATCATCTTTGAATGCCAAACAAATTCAGGCTGCTGTGGAAGCCGTTCTTTTTGCGGCGGGCGAACCGTTGGAATTATCCCGTTTGGCACAGGCGCTGGAGGTCAACGAGGGCCTGATGGAGCAAATTTTAAAAAACCTGGAGGCTCAGCTGGATGAGCGTGGGAGCGGCTTGTGTTTGCTCCGTTTGGGCAACCGGTATCAGCTTTGCACCCGCACGGAATTCGCTCAGAGTGTCCGCCAGGCATTGGAAATCAAGCGCAACGCTCCCTTATCCCAGGCCGCGTTTGAAGTGTTGGCGGTAGTTGCCTATAACCAGCCTGTCACCAAATCTTTTGTGGAACAGGTGCGTGGCGTAGATTGCTCAGGCGTAGTCAATACGCTATGCCAAAAGGGCCTTTTAGAAGAAAAAGGGCGGCTGGAGCTTCCGGGAAGGCCACTTCTCTATGGCACAACGACGGAGTTTTTACGTTGCTTTAGTTTTTCCTCACTGGAGGATTTGCCGCCGTTGCCTGGAGATCCATCTTCAGAAAAAACCCCCATAGAGGAGAGCGATGCGGCGGATTCAGAGGAATATGCGCTTTTACCGGCGCAGGGAGGGGAGATGAGCATTTGATTGTTCTCTACATATTGCTGGCAATCATTGCGCTGATCGTGTTGGCTTTCAGTTTTCGGTTGACGTTGCAGCTTGATTATCATGAGATGGTCGAGTTGGAAGTTCGATACTTATTCTTTCGATTTAAGCTCCTGCCGTGGGAAAAGAAGGAGAAGGCGCCTAAGGAGGAGAAGCCGGTGGAACAGAAACCACCGGAAGAAAAGAAACCGAATGATAAGCCCGCAAAGCCTAATCCACTCAAAGCTTTTTGGCAAAACGAAGGCGTAGACGGCGTGATTGCGCTGCTCAAAGAGACGGCCAGGATCGTATCCGGCATGTTTCGGAGTATTTTTAAGCATGTGATTATTGACAAGCTGTTTCTTCAAATGTATATTGGTTCCGGAGATGCAGCGCAAACCGCAAACGATTATGGAAAAGTTTGCGCTGAGGTGTTTCCTGCGCTCGGAGCGATTTGCTCTGTGATGAAGGTGCGGAAATATGATGTGGATCTTTCCCCTGATTTTTTAGCAAATCAAAATGAAACAGAGCTGCATGCAATCATCACCCTGCGCCCGATTTTCGTTACGAATGCGGCGGTTGTGATGGCTGTTCGGCTTTTGTTTAAGGTTATTTTCAAAGTGCTTTTTTCCAAACCAGATAAAAGCAATGAAAATAGAATGAAAATTAAAGAAACTAAACAAGGTGGTGCTTCTTCATGAAAGAACAGTCTGCATCCGGGATCCTAGGCACAACAATTGAAAAAATCCGCGACCTGGTGGATGTCAGCACAATCATTGGCGATCCGATGTATCTGGAGGGCGGGATGACGATCATTCCAGTATCAAAGGTAACCTATGGTTTTGCTTCGGGCGGCTCCGATTTCCCCTCCAAAACAAACGCGCAGCTTTTTGGCGGCGGCGGCGGCGCTGGCGTGACGATCACGCCGGTCGCATTTCTGATCGTCAGTGATGGCGAAGTGACTCTGAAACATATTACGGCTTATGACAACGCGGCTGAACGTGTAGTCAATTTGGTGCCTGAGATGTTTGATAAGGTTACGAGTGTCGTCAATAAGACCATCAAAAAGAAGGAAACACAGCAGGCAGAGGCGGAGCAAGCCGCCAACGCAGCAGAGGTAACCATAGAAGAGGTAAAATAATCCCCCTATGAACGTCTTTTTTAGCAATTGAATTGATTTTTTTGCCACCGCCTGCATACGTATAAACAATGGCAGGTGGTGGCTTTGTTGAACAAACGAAAAAAGGAAATTGGTGGATTCCATAAATACCTGATTCCGCTTTTGCTGTGCGGTGTCTTTTTATTTTTCTGCGGGGTTCAGGCGCAGGCGCAGGAACTACCTTCTATATCAGCGCAATCGGCGGCATTGCTCGTCGCTGATACAGGAGAATTTTTATTTGAAAAAAACGCTCAACAACAGCGGGGAATGGCAAGCACAACCAAAATTATGACCTCCTTATTGGCGGTTGAGGAGAGCGATCCCAATCGTGTCATTACGGCGACGGAAGCCATGGTTCGCGTGGAGGGCACGTCCATTGGTTTGCAGGCAGGGGATAAGATAACGCTTCGCAACCTGATTTATGGCATGCTTCTAGAATCCGGCAATGATGCCGCTAATGCAACTGCAATTGCACTGGCGGGCTCTGCGGACCAATTTGCCGAGCGGATGAATGCGCGCGCAAAAGAGATTGGCATGACCAACACACACTTTGTGACGCCGTCTGGATTGGATCACGAGGAGCATTATTCCTGTGCGCATGATATGGCGCTTCTGGGCGCGGAAGCAATCCAAAACCCGGAATTTGCCGCGGTTTGCTCAACCAAGAGTATCCGTGTCGCATATGGCAATCCAGAATATCTGCGCACGCTCCGTAACCATAACCGCTTATTATCCGCCTATCCGGGGTGCATTGGCGTTAAAACAGGCTTCACAAAAAAGAGCGGCCGATGCCTGGTTTCCGCAGCGCGACGGGATGGTGTGACTTTGGTTGCCGTTACGCTCAATGCCCCAAATGATTGGGATGACCACAAAAAATTGTTCGACTACGGATTTTCTGTTGTGGAAAATCTGAAACTAGATGATAGCCTTTCTGGGATCCAACTCAAGGTTGTTGGTGGAGTGAGCAAATCTGTGCCGGTTGAATGCGCGATTACGCCCAGCGTTGCCGCTTCCGATATGCCTTCCGATATTCATCGGGAAATTCGGCTAGAGCCCTTTGTTTATGCGCCTGTTGAACGGGGGAGAATCGTAGGGGAGGCACGATACTATCGTGGCGATCAGTTGTTAGCTTGTGTCCCTCTGGAAACGGCGCAGGCGGTGAAAAATATTGATCCCCCCAAGCAAACGGAGGAGCCGGAGAAAGAGAAAAAAGGATTTTGGAACCAAATTAAGGAATGGTTTTCGACTCATTTAAGGAGAGAAAAAAAAGATGACTGATGAGAAAATCAGGCTGCAAAAATATTTATCAGAATGTGGGATAGCCTCACGTCGTAAGAGCGAAGTGCTGATTGCGCAAGGGTGTGTAAAGGTCAATGGTGCCCGAGCTCAGATTGGGGATAAAATCGATCCTAAACGAGACACGGTTTCCGTCAATGGGCGAAAGGTTGCGAAAGAGCAGGCGCTCTGTTATATCATGCTGCACAAGCCGCGCGGTTTTATCACAACCATGAGCGATGAGATGAATCGTAAATGCGTTGCGGAACTTGTACAGGATTGCGGAATGCGAGTGTATCCTGTAGGGAGGTTGGATCGGGAATCGGAAGGCCTGCTGCTCATGACGAATGACGGCGCCTTCGCAAACGCCATGATGCATCCTAAGCGCCATGTTCCAAAAACATATCGTGTAACCATACGGCCTGGCGTTACCGAGGAGCAGATCACTCAGATGACCACGGGGCTCATGCTGGATGGTCGCATGACCGCGCCGGCTGATGTGCATATTATTACAAAGGAAGAGGGCCGCGTGGTGCTCGAAATTGTCCTCTACGAGGGGCGAAACCGGCAGATTCGAAAAATGTGTGAACAACTCGGTCTAGAGGTCGCAAGGCTGAAGCGGACAGCTGTAGGAGCTGTAAAGCTTGGCATGTTACCACAGGGTAAATGGCGCGAACTGACATCCGAAGAAGTGAACCGGCTTATGAATGCAGCAAAAATGAACGCAACGAATAAAAGTAAATAAAAAATCCCTTCTAAACCTCGGCTGATACTGCAAAAAGTATCAGCCGAGGTTTTTATAGCGTTTTCTTTGAAGATGAACGGTGGAAACAGTCGTTCTGTTGTGATACAATAAACCAAAAAGAACCTTCCTAGGAAAGGGGGAAGATTTGAGCGGGATAGGCCCTGAAAGAGAGTGAAACAATTATACAAAATAAATATTCTTTTCCCAAAGATAAAACCCGGCCTGCGCCGGGTCTTTTTTATCTGTTTCTTAATTCATCTTCAAGCTGAACTTTCTCTATGAGTGATATTTGATGATTATACCATCGAACAAGATTTCTTTCTCCTGGTGCGGTTGTACCGCTAACTCCTAGCGCAGCGAATCCTCCTATGATAAGCCATAATGAATATTCTGTAAATTTAAATGCTAGGAAAAATAAAAGAGCGCCTACTAGAATGAATGTAAATCTAACTATGTTGTACACTCTTTTTTTCTTTTTAAAAATTGCTTCTACTTCTTTTGCTTTTTCATAATATTTATCGTTGCTCATGATGCCTTTTCCTTTCTTATTTTTTGGGAAGAGATTTTTTTTGATTAGTGAATCCCAATAAGTAGTCTGCTGATACATTATAGAATTCACATATCTTTATAATGAAACTAGCCTTTATTTCGTTTTGGCCTGTTTCATATCTTCTGTACTGTTCTCTTTTCATTCCTATTTTTTCTGCTACTTCTGCTTGTGTCATGTCTTTATCTTTTCGCAAATCTTCCATTCTCTGGGTATAATACATAAAAAATCACCTAATTATTTGTATCACAAAATGGAACAAAAGTGTTGCAAAAGGAACAGAAGTGTGGTATTATCTAGCTAATGGAACAGAAGTGTTCCAAAAAGATATAAAGAATAGGGTGAACGAAAATGCTTGAATTTCTTCTATTTTCCCTGTTTCTTCTCGCTGTTCTTGACCTGTATTTTTTGTTCCGCCTAATCGGTGTGCAAACGGCTACGCGCCGTTCACATAAATAATTTTTTGTAAGGCTGGTGTAATGAATGATTGCAACAATAGTGGGTGTTCGTCATTGTGATTTTATTTCGAAGGACAAAGAAAAGTCGGGTGAGAGGATCGTTGGTGAAAGCCTTCAAATTGTCAAGGCTCCTGCGCCGGATGATTCCAGTGTTCAGGGGCAATTGATTGATAAAATTTTTCTCCGTGAAGGCAATCCCTTGATTGGGCGGTATGAAGTCGGCACGGATAACGAATTTATCTATGATATGGTTGGCGGTAAACGTCCTCGTCTGGTTGATATCCGTCCTGTAGCTGATAAAAAATGAACTTTGGAGTGATTGAGTGATGAAAGGTGCAAAGCGAATCTTATCGGTATTTCTGCTGGTTGTGATGCTTTGCACCTTTTTTGCGTTCCCGGCTGAGGCCGCTACAAATTACTGGCCTAGCCTTAGCAGTTGGAATTTGGGTAGTGATAATATTTCGCTCATATCGGGTGGCACTGCATTTGATTTAGCGGGTAGTAATCCTAGTAATAAGGGGGTTGCTATGGGTTCTGTTAGTTTGCCCGCTGGTAAAAGTTATCGATTAACGGGCAAGTTTAGCTTTGCGCGCCGTGGCACCACCGCCAGTGCTATTTTTTCTTTTCTTCCTGCAAATGGTGATGAAATTATTATTTGGCAGGGTGCAGTAGGTGTTACAGATATCAATATTGATAAAGTTATTAATCTTCGATCTGATCAAGTTGGCGGCGCTTTTTTCGTTTATATCGAAACGGGCGGCGTTGTTACTTTATCCAATTTTCAGCTTGTTGACAATTCGACTGATACCGGCATTCTCAACAGCATCAAGGAAGGCTTCTCTAAGCTGTGGGAATGGCTTCAAAATATATGGAACACGATTAAAGAAATCCCCACAAAAATAGGCCAATTCATCACGAATTTAGGTGACCGAATATCAACCTTCTTTTCCAACTTAACAAATTCGATCAAAGGCTTTTTCAATGACCTTTGGGATAAAATCTGGAACGGGGACGGCAGTGTCCCGCCCTTTGATAATAACAACAAGTTTGCACAGGTGATCGAAAAGTTAAACGAATGGACGGCAAAAATCAAGGAATTTTCCGGCTCTGTCGATTCTAGTGCCGATACAGTGACCGGATATCTGCAATCCGGTACAAGCTTTTTGAATAGCGCCATGGGTGCGTTTCCCGCCGCCTTGACTGCTGTTCTTGGCTTTGCCTTGGTGTTCATTGCCGTGCGAAAGGTGGTGGGACGATGAAACCAATTATTGATTGGATAACGGGCTTTTTCGGCTTCATCGTTGATATGTTCGCCGCCCTGTTTGATCTCCTGTATGAGCTTGTGATGGTTTTGGTTGCCGCTGTTGTTTTTGTAGGTCGGGTAGTTGCGGCTATGCCTCTTATGTTTACCATCCCTGTGGGGGTTCTGATTGTTGTTTGTGTCTTGTATAAAATTCTCGGAAGGGAGAATCAATCATAGATACTTTTGTTACTGCCTTGCAGGGGGCTTTTGATATCCTGACGGGAAACAGTATCGCGGGAATGCCGCTTTTTATGTGGTTCCTGCTTCCGCTGGTCTTTGCATTGGTTATTAACTTTATCAAGGGAAAGAAGGAATGATTTTGTGGAAGAAAGCCGTTGTTTGCCTTGCATTTCTTGTTGTCCTTTCATCGTCCGTTTTCGCTGTAGAATACTCTACCGAATATCCCAGCTACGTTCCTATCTCGGGAGGTGCATACATTGAGGTTCAGTCTACCCTTGGGCGTGGGTCGCTTGTCTTTCCGAATCAGTATCAAAACAATACTTTTGGTTTTAGCGGCTCTGGCCTTAATCTTTGTAACATTACTTATTCTACAGTCAGTGGGTATTTCTATCCCGCCTCTGGAAGCCCTGTTCAGGTCCGTTTCCAGCGTTATTCCACGCTAGAATATTACTATGAATCAACTGGAAGCTGGGGGAATGAATGGAGGCCTGTAACCACCAGCGCGATTTATAATACCAATGTCCGCTTCATCGACAATACGACGCTCACGCGGGCGCAGGAAGGCCCCATTTTTGATGATGGACAGCGCACGATGATACCTTTGGTTATTGTGTTGCTGTTGGTTGCTGTTATCGGCATTTGCCTTGGATTCAGGAGGAAATAAAAGAATGACTGATTTGCTTGAACTGATTCGCTCCTTGCTGGGTACTGTCCCGGTAGGTTACGAATTTTTAGAATACATTGTGCTCTTTTTTCTGTTGCTCTTTGGCCTGTTTATCATTTTCGGTATCCTGCAAGCCTTCTTTGGTTTGTTTCGGCGTTAGGAGGTGATTAGATATGCTTTTAGCTGTTGACGGTGCTTCCGGCATGGTTTCTGAGTTTACCAGTATTTTTACTAGCGTCTTTTCTATGATTACCGGCAATTGGGCGCTTTCGCTTTTTGTTATCGTGCCTTTGGGGTGCGCAATTGTCGGCGCTGTGATTTCACTCATTAATAGGCGGTGATTTGATGGGTGACGTTCTTTCCACGTTCTCAACATACTTTTCGCAAACCTTTGGTGCAATTTTGTATTTTATCCCGTTTGCCGTTTTAGTTGCCGTTTCTATTGGCTGTTGGCTTTTAACTAAAATCATAGACGTTTTCAGGAGGTGATTCCGTGCCGACTTTTTCGGCGGAGGCCTTGCAAGGGTTTAAGGACGCGCTTTCCGCAACTGCTTCCGGCTTCTTTGGTCTCTTTAAGAGACTGCTTGATTTTATCCTTTCCTCTCCCGTCCTTTTTTTCGCGGTGGCAATTCCCATTGCCGGTCTTGTTTTTTGGCTGATCTTCTGCTTAGTTCGCAACTTGGGCGAACGTGACCTTGAAACGTCTATGGGTGCTCGTCTCTATTCTAAGGAGCTTGACGGTGCTTTTACCAATGGTGCGTTGATCACGCGCAACGCCTTTCGTAAGGCGAAAAAAATGCACGATAAGAAAAACAAAAAGTCTATGCAAGCTTCTAATCAGCCTAAAAGGGGCTATAGCAATTCCTATGCAGCCTATGCGGCCTATGCTGCACGCTCTGGTAAGCATCATTGAAAGGAGGTGAAATTATATGGGTGATATGTCCAGTATCATATCCGGCGTTGGTACTGCGTCTACATGGTTTTTCGGTTTGTTCAAGGACATGATTGACATGATTGTAGCGAATAATTTGCTATTGTGGTCTGTCCTGCTCGCCATCGTCTGTGGTTCTGTTGGTCTTGGGATTAAGGTTATTCGCAAGTTCGGTCTCAAGGGCAGACGCTGACAGCAGGCCGCTTAGCGGCGCGCTTTGCGCGCGCTGCGGCCTGCTGCTGAAGATAATGTAAAGGAGGTGTTAGTTTATGGAAGAGCCCGCCGTTGTAACTGTATCTAGTGTATTTTCGGGCATGCAGGAGGTTTTTACTCTGCTGTTGACCATGTTTTCCAACGTGATTAATACGATCACGGGCAACCCGCTTCTTTATGTTCCTGTGCTGCTCGCAATCCTTGGTACGCTCGTGATGTTTGCTATTGGGGTTGTTCGCCGCCTTGGCATCAAGGGTGTTTCCAGTTCTGGCGGCCGCCGTCGTGGCCGTCGTCGTGCATAACATAGCTTTGAAAGGGGGTAAAGGGCAGGTTGTGATCTCGCATCCTGCCCTTATTTTATGACGATCATTTCAAGCCTTTTTTCCGTTTTTACATCTTCCTTCAATCTAGCTTTGGGATGCACTTTCATGGTTTATCTGATCGGCGCTTTGTTTATCGCTGGCCTTCTCGTGAGCATCCTCAAATACTTTTTTTATGGGGGGTATTAAATGTCAATCCTCGATGGTTTAATTAACCGCCGTCTGAAACAACACAGCCTTACACCGACCTGTACAATGATCGTAGGGGATAGAGGGACAGGAAAGTCAACCCTGCTTGCTATGGTCGCTAAATGCGCCTTGCAGTCCGGTCTAAAGGTCTTTACACAGTATCCCTACAAGGATTGCTATGTCATTCCCATGGTTCCTAAGATGATTGACGGTGTTGAGAAATATGATATTGATAAGTCCTGGCTCTACAATCATGATCTATCTGATTCTGTCGTTCTTCTTGATGAGTGCCGCACTGTATATCCCGCCCGCAGTTGGAACAAATGGACGCAATCCGATGACGAATTCTTTAACTTCCTCCGCAAAAACCGATGTTATGTCTTTCTCGCTACTCAAGTCTATGATGCTGTAGATCTCAACGTAAAAAGAGCCTGTGATGAAACATGGTACTTAACAAAAGGCTGGTTTTTTACGAATATCGAAGCTTCCCACACCACAGTAGCAAAAGTAGCAGACAAAAATACAGAAGTCCTCGGAAGGCTTTTTAAGGCAGGGATGATGAAAGTCGAATGGCAAATATGCGAAGTTCCTGTAGGTAATTTTAAATTCTACCGCAAGCCTTACTATGGCGATTTCGATACCAATTTTACCTTTGATTCCAAGCCCGCCCCCGAGCTCGTCTCATGGAATGATAACTATGAATTTTAAGTTTAGATATTGCTTAGGCTGTAAATATTTTTATATTCAAGGTTCATTTGCATATTGCACTTTTAGGCAGCCTATTGGCGTTAAGCCTGTTTTCCTGTATAGAAAATAGCCCCTTCCCTGTGGGGAAGGGGTTGGGGATGGGGGTTACTCCCCGTCGTGCTCGGCCTCGCCCATGTCCTTGTCGATCAGGTCAACAATGTACTGATTCATGCTTTTGCCTTTCGCTTTTGCGTAATCTGATACGATAGCCTTTTTGCCCTTGGGCACGTGTACGACGATGTTTTCGATTTTTTGGTGGTATTTCTTGCTTGCTTTCAACTGCGCTTCTGACGATTTTGGAGGCATTGTATCACCGTCCTTTCGCCATGATTGTATCACGATTTTGCATATGTGTCAACATATACAATGTGCACATATATTCCCTTTGATGTTTGTGCACTCTTAATTCTTGTGTGTAAACATATATATGTATACACATGCTATAATATACTCGTAAGGTCGGGGAGGGAAGCCCCCGTAAGAACTTAAGGAGGTGAAATTATGGAAATGGACAAGCTTGTCCTGTCTTTGACTGCTCTTGATCATCTGATCTCTGAGTGTAAAGAGGCTCTTAGGCAAGGCAACCAGCCCGATCACGTTGCCTATTATCTGCTCGGCTGCCTTGGCATCCTGCAAGATGATCTCGCGTTTGTGATGCGGACAAAAAGAGAGCTCCCGCCCACCGTCGAAAAGTAGCGGAAGCCCTTGAGTAACCCAATGGAGGCGTAAACCTCACTGCGCCTCTATTATACCAAAATCAAAATTGAAAATCAATGGAGGAGGAAAGAAAAAGATGGTAACCTATCCCACGCGATATAGAGCTTGTAAGGAAAAAAAATATGGTGAAGTAGTTGTCAAGGTTGAGGGCGGTTATGCCGTCATGGATGCCGCAGAATATAGGATTTGGAGGAAGCAAAAATGAAACTGTACAAATGCATTGTAGATGATGGTCAGCACGTTTATCGGGCATTTTGCACGGCAAAAAATCGCAAGCAGCTTTTGGACGAATACGGCGGCAACGGATCGTTCGAAAAAATAGAAGATGTGACCGGGGAATATTTTACCGATGGAACCTGCGAAAAATTAAATGATGATCTGCTCCGCATGCGCTGGGGAGAGGGCGAACGTCGCCTGATTTGCGCGCTGGTTGAGGAGCATATATCCAAGATTCACGGGGCCCATTAAGGCCCCTTTCCGGCCCTCAGAGGGTCTCTAAGGTACATTGGGGCTGGGCCTGTCCTGCTTACGGGGATTTGCCCAGCCCGCCGCCCAGATTAGGGCCCTGACACGTCCCCGCAGGGGTGCGGGGAAGGGTATGGGACGGCGGCGCACTTATGCCGTGTTCCTTCTCCCTGCCCGGAGGTTTCTCCCTGCTCTCTGTCCTCTCCATGGCATGCCTTAATTGCAATTTCTCTGCGCTTTCGGTTTCCTCCCTGCTGGCGGTTGCGCTTTAAATTTGAATGAAAGAGTGATAAAACGAATGGAATATAGTGGTTGTCGTTCTTGTGATTTTTATGATTCTGAATTTGGTTGCACTTGTCCTTCAGTTGATCTTTGGTATGCATGTCCGTATGAACCTGAGCCTACGTTGTCGGATTTTGATCATGAGGACTGGGCCTATTTTGGCGTGGATTGATAGTCTCTAACCGCGCCCCGCAGGGCGCGGAACTCCCCGAAGTTGGGGTATAGTATTACCCCCAACTTCGGAGACAGGAGACAAAACGAAAAAAAAACCGTACCTACGCTAATTAAACCCCCTTTATTTGTCTCCGGCACCTCGGAGACACGGCCGGAGACAAGTTTCACTTCGGAGACAAAATGTAGAAAGCTGGTGGTATATTGGACAGTAAGGCCAAGACAAAAAGCTGGTTTTGTGTGCTCAATAATCCGCAGGAAGTTTACGACGGCGAACCGAATGAGATCGCTGAAAAAGCCCTTGAAGAATGGGTAAAAGATCATCCGACACGCACCGGGGCAGTGGCCTACTGCATATCCGCTGAAGGCCTGATTCATCTTCATATGGTGTTGGAAGATACCAACATGGCCCGGTTTTCTGCGTTGAAGAAAGCCTATCCTAGGGCCCATTTGGAACCCACCATGGGGAATAAACAACAAGCTGAAGATTATATTCAAAAGCTTGGCAAATTTGAAGAAAAAGGCGAACAGGTTATATATATTGCCCGGTATGGTGAAATCAAAGGCAAACAGGGCGCTCGCATGGATTTTGATGTCATCGAAGAATTAATTGAGCAGGGGCTAACCCCTAATGAAGTCATGGAACAATCCTTTGGCTATCGTCGTTATGAGCGGATGATCAAGCAGGCGTATTTCTGGAAACGGTTCAAAGAAACCCCGCCAGTCCGTGAAATCAAGGTGTATTGGCACGTAGGGGAGAGCGGCACGGGAAAAAGCTATACCTATGTCAAGCTTGTTGAGGAGAAAGGGGAGCAGGATGTATATATGTACTCCGACTTCGAAACGGGTGGCCTTGATAACTACTGTGGGGAGCCTGTGCTCTTTATGGACGAATTTCGGGGCCAAATTCAATTTAGCGTCCTTATGAAGCTGTTGCAGGGCTACAAGATGCCCGTCCATGCCCGGTACACAAACGCATTACCGCTTTGGACTGAGGTGCATATCACAAGCGTTCTTCCTCCCGAACGGGTGTATCAAACGATGGTTCGGGAAAACCGCGATCTTGATACCATGAAGCAGTTGTTCCGGCGCATTAATTTTGTGGTCTATCATTATCGGGATGAAGATGCCAAATACAGGGAATTTATTATCCCTATGGAAAAATATACGGATTATGAAACGTTGCGGGAAATCGCAGAGAATCAGGAAAATGATCTGCCTGAATTCGATCTATTGTCAGAACCAGAGGAATTAAAAGGCGAACAGGTGAAGCTATGACAGATCGTCAAAAAGTTGCGTACATGTATAAATATGTGATGCAGGTATCAGACCAATTGCAAAATGCGCTGAACCAACGCCACGCGAACATATATCGCTGGCAATATGATGAAGTGGATTGCTTGGAAGAAATCATATTGCTGGCAAAGATTAGGTTTTTTGCGGAGCTCGAACGCGATCTATTGAATATCCTGACCGATCAATGGACACCGCAAGGCTCAAAAGCCGATAAGAAACGGCTGGAACGCTGGAAGAAATGATGATATAATGAGGAAAAGAAAGGGGGAAGATTTGAGCGGGATAGGCCCTGAAAGAGAGTGAAACAATTATACAAAATAAATATTTTGTATAATATAGGGGAGCTAAAATTTGAATTCTGCTTAAATCAAAATTGCGATGCCTTTCATTGACTATTCTGACTTGCCATCCGTTTTAACGGACTTTCTTCGCTATCTCGATGTGATTAAAAACAAATCTCCATTAACCGTGCAGGAGTATGCGACGGATCTTCGCACTTTTCTGCGTTTTCTTAAGCAATCGCGCGGTCTTGTATCTGCTGCTACTGATTTTGATGAAATCAATATTTCAGATATTGACATTGCATTTCTGCGCGCAGTTTCTCTCAGCGATGCCTATGCGTTTTTGTCCTATTGTAAAAATGAACGTCATAACAATGCAACCACCCGTTCGCGCAAAGTTTCTAGTATTCGTGGCTTTTTTAAATACTTAACGGTTCAAAGGAAAATATTGGATGAAAATCCCATGCAGGAGCTAGATACGCCAAAGCAGAAAAAGGCGCTTCCAAAATATTTAACACTTGACCAGAGCATCAGTCTTTTGGAGCATATTGATGGTAAAAACAAAGAACGTGATTATTGTATGGTCACCTTTTTTCTTAATTGTGGGATGCGTCTTTCTGAACTGGTGGGGCTGAATCTTTCCGATATTCATGATAATGAGATTATCCATGTAACCGGCAAGGGCGATAAAGAGCGCATTCTTTATCTCAACCAGGCCTGCCGGGATGCTCTGGCAGAATATTTGAAGGTGCGCCCTGTAGACGGCGTTAAGGATAAAAATGCACTCTTTCTCAGTAACCGGATGCAACGGATCAGCCCTAAAACGGTTCAGCATGTTGTTTATACATTTTTAGAAAAGGCGGGACTTGCCGGCCAAGGCCTATCGGTGCATAAGCTGCGCCATACGGCCGCAACGCTGATGTATCAACATGGGAAAGTTGATGTTTTGGTGCTTAAAGAAATTTTAGGCCATGAAAATTTGGGAACAACAGAAATTTATACGCATATTATGGACGACCAGATGAAATCAGCTGCCGAAGCGAATCCTTTGCATCGGCAAAAGGCGAAAAAGCAAGCTCAAAAATGAAAGAAGCCGGAGAAAGCTTTTGCAAACAGTGCATCTGCCAAAGCGGCACAAGCCAGCAATATGAGTAAAATTCCGAAACGTGCGCAATAAAGGCGAAAGTTATGGTAGCTATCCAGCGTTTTATTGCCGTTCATTACTGCAAAAACATCCAGCGACATTGTAATCCCCTCCCGGCAACCAATCAAAAGTGTAGCGGTAGACAAAATTGCTCCCGGCAGCAGGATCAGCATGCAATAACCAACTCCTGCAAGCGCTTTGGTGCTGTATAAGTAACCGAATACAGCTCCCAAACCGAGCCCACGAAGAAAGGGCGCAAGCGCAAGAAACGGAAAGCCTATCGCACAAAGCCCTGCAATAAAGGCAACTGAGAGATAGATCAAATTTGAAAACAGTGAGTTGCACATGGTTGAAAACAGGGATTGCGAGTTACGAATTGTGCTGTATTCCTGCAAAAGCTGCAAGAGCTGCTCTAGCCATTCGTGGTTGGCGCTGTATTTCACGGATACCGCTCCAAACGCCATTCCGGCCGCAAAAAGCGCTGTTAAAAGAATCAATTTCCAACTGGAAGCAATGCGATCTACCAGCATTCCGTTTGGAAGGGGCCTTCTTTCATGCGGCCTGATCCGCCTTGTCCTCATTTTGTTTCCTCCTTTTTACACGTATCCTTAATAAGGTATGGCGCCGGGGAGGAAAATAGAACTCTAATGGATCTTGCTCAAAATAAAAAATATAAAGATCCTTTGCCTCTTCGCAAGAAAGAAGCAAAGGATCTTTTCGGTATTCTCTGATTCCATTTATTCTTCAGGCTGTGCAAGCGCGGCTTTTATCATGATCGCGCACTCTAAGCGCTTTTGCTCCAGTGCGCAGGAAAGCTTGTGCGGCTTCAGAATATCACCAGCATATTGCAGATTATTGGCGTTGCAGCCGCCGCTGCAATAAAATTTAGCCCAGCAAGTGCGGCATTCCGATTTTTCATACACATTGGTTTTGGAGAAAAGCAGCTTTTTTTTCTGATCTAGCGAGCCGTCTAATACGCTTCCCATTTTCCACTCATCCATCCCAACAAACTGATGGCAGGGATAAATATCGCCCTCCGGCGTGACTGCAACATATTCATTGCCGCAGCTGCACCCGCGCAGCCGTTTGATGGCGCAAGGGCCCTGGTCAAGATCCAGCATGAAGTGGAAAAAGTTGAACGCGTCTCCCCTTTTTTTTCTTTGAATAATTTCCCTTGCAAGGTTTTCATATTCCTCGTAAATGCGGGGAAGATCCTCTTCTGTCAGGGCGATGGGCAGCAGCTCCGGGTCTGCAACTACTGGCTCGATTGAAATCTGGTCAAACCCCAGCTCGCGCATATGGATCACATCTTTTGTGAAATCGAGATTTTTCTTTGTGAAGGTGCCGCGTACATAATATTGATCGAACTTCCCATTGCGGCGCTTTTCAACGAGCCGCTGGTATTTCGGCACGATGGCACCATAGCTACCGCTGCCGTCCACACGGAAGCGAAGCGAATCATTAATCTCTTTGCGCCCATCAATAGAGAGAACGACATTGGACATTTCACGGTTGATGTAATCGATTTTGTCATCTGTCAGCAGCAGGCCGTTGGTGGTGATCGTGAAGCGGAAATTTTTGTGATGCTCCTTTTCGATCGAACGGGCATATGCCACCACTTGCTTAACGACCTCAAAATTCATCAACGGCTCACCGCCAAAGAAATCCAGCTCCAGATTATGGCGGTTTGCTGAGTGCTCAATCAAAAAGTCAATTGCGGCCTTTCCCACTTCAAAGGGCATTAGCTTGCGCCCATGGCCAAAATCGCCTTGTGCGGCAAAGCAATAGCTACAGCGCAGGTTACAGTCATGAGCAATATTCAGGCACATGGATTTTACGGGCGCGGGGCCCATCTGCGCAGCAAATGGTTCATAATCATCGGAGGAAAATAAAAATCCATTTTGGTAGAGGCTATAGAGCTCTGCGTAGGCCTCTTGAATTTCTGCATCGCTGTATGTACCCTGTAATCGCTCGGCAATTTTCTGTGGGCAGTTGGCCGGTAGAGGAGCTTCTAACCCATCGAGCAGCTCATAGGACAGCTGATCCACTACATGGACCGCCCCGCTGTTGACATCGAGCACAATATAAAAACCATTGAGATAAAATTTATGAATCATTCCTGGATTATCCTTTCCGCACCGCTCTGTGGCTGCATTTTACGGCATGAAAAATTAAGGGACAGTCTCCTGCCCCTTAATTTGAAGCCGATTTGATTGGAGTGCTTATTTCTCACACTTCTGATTGGCAACCGTGCAAGACGTTTTGCAGGCAGACTGGCAGGATGCCTGGCATTCGCCACAGCCGCCTTTGGCAGCGCTCTTCTTCAAATTCGCCTGATTTAACGTTACGATATGTTTCATCACAATATCCTCCTACTGATCTGATAATATTTAAATTATAGCACACTGATCTCTGATTTTCAATCTATAATATTGGGAAAATTTAGCCCGTATAGGGCAGCGCAAAACGGTTATCCTATTTGCAGCGGAACAGGATATAAAAAAGCGTTTGCTGTCCTTCTCCGCAAGCCGTTTATGTGGGGGCAACCCAGCATAAACGGTGTTTTTTTTATGGTAGAAAAGCTTAAAGATACTATCGTTTTTTTCGTTTACGCAAGGGTGGCAGCCAACAGGCGTAAGGCCATAACGAATATAAAACAACAAAGCCCGCCTGTCATCCGGATCACCTTTCCTCTAACTTTGGAATGTTTTTTATTGGTTTTGCTTGTTTTGAAACAGAATATGTAAATCATTATAGAATAATCTGACGAAAAATCAACTGATAAACTGAATATAATTTTATTTATTCATAAACAAGTCATAGAATCATGTTATGATTATAAACAGAATTTTATGGATACCACCAAGGAGGCAATTATGAGCTGGCAAGAAGAATTGAAAAATAATGTAACAACAATTGAGGAGCTTGCAAAATATATTCCTTTCGAAAGCTCTGAAATTGAAAAATTAGAGTCCATTGTCAAAGATTTTCCGATGTCCATCCCCCGCTATTATCTTTCCCTGATTGATCCAAACGATCCGAATGACCCAATCCGCAAAATGAGCCTTCCGGCATTGGAGGAGCTTGATGACGCAGGCATGTGGGATACCAGCGGCGAGGCGAGCAACACCAAAACAGAGGGCTTGCAGCATAAATATGCACAGACAACCTTGATTCTCTCCACCAGCAAATGTGCTATGTATTGCCGCCACTGCTTCCGCAAGCGTTTGGTAGGCACATCCGATGAGGAAGTGGCAAAGACGTTTGCACCGATCCTCTCCTACATCAAGGAACATCAGGAGATCAATAACGTCCTGATTTCCGGCGGAGACTCCTTTTTGAATAACAATCAGGTAATTGCGTATTACTTAAAAGAGCTTTCCAGTATTGAGCATCTTGATTTCATCCGTTTTGGCACGAGAATTCCTGTCTCCCTCCCCTCCCGTATCACAGAAGATCCGGAGCTGATTGATATCCTGCGGGAATATGGCAAGAAAAAGACGATTTATGTGACGACGCAGTTTAATCATACCAACGAATTGACCCCGCAGGCCATCGCTTCAGTTGACTTACTGCTCAGCGCCGGTGTGATCGTAAATAACCAGACCGTCTTACTCCGCGGCGTAAACGACGATCCGGACACACTGGCAAACCTCTTCAATTCCCTGATCCGCAACCGTATCATCCCCTACTACATCTTCCAGTGCAGGCCGGTCACTCATGTGAAAACGCAGTTTCAGGTGCCGCTTGCGGAAGGCGCAAAAATCGTGGATCAGGCCAAGGCGAAGTGCAATGGCTTCAGCAAGCGTGTGCGCTATGCAATGTCGCACGAAACCGGCAAAATTGAAATCCTCGGCATGTTGAATGACAAAGAGATGCTCTTTAAATACCATCAGGCCAAAGATCCAAAAAACAGCAGCCGTATCTTTACGGTGGAGCTGGAGGATGGGCAAGCCTGGCTTTAAAAGAAATTTACGCAGTGGGTATTGCATTGATACGATTACCCACTGCTTTTCTTTATAAATAAAATCAAAACCACTAGTAAACTAGTGGTTTGCTCAGACCCCAGAGGGGTCAGTACTTGCTGACCCCTGGAAGGGGTACTGAGGGTTTGTCATCGCATCACTACTACAGGCAGCCGCTGAAAGCGGC